>LXNJ01000130.1_pt1 | contig 53281 bp, 32 predicted proteins | sample 809081 | NCBI WGS metagenome assembly LXNJ01 (sample SAMN04870510, study PRJNA318959) | sponge metagenome | biome: sponge; feature: marine sponge reef; material: water | host: Petrosia ficiformis | place: Greece: Milos, Mediterranean Sea | collected 2013-05-29 | depth 5-7 m
GCGGTGTGATCTGCCTGGCCCTGTCATGATTCCCCCGATCTGGTCTAATCCTCATACGGACCAATCGGAGAAAAGTTACAGTTAAGTATATAAGCCCCTATTTAATGTATAACACTATCCGCACCCTTATGCTCCACAGCCAAAGGGTCACAAAGGCGCATCATTAGAAGCTGGATGTTCTCTCCCGGCACCTGGCCTGACAGCGGAACCAACAGCTGAATGTCTGGGGACGTTTTTTCGTCAACCGGAGGCGGAGCTACCTGAGGTTTTCGCCGTGGAAAAGCGTTCGGTTCTCCTGGTTGGGTTGGGATATACTACGGGCAGGTGAGCACCTTCTGGCCATCATGGTTTCAGTGCTTCAAAGGTTGGTCCAGTGGTCTGCGCAGTCAGGTCATGATGCAGGACAGGACACCACCTCCCTGCAATCAACTCAGGAATACGGTGCCCAATCGAATGGCCCTAGCCTTCGGCTTCCTTGGCCGCTTCGGCCACCACCTTGTCTTGGACATTGCGCGGCATGGCCTCGTAGTTGCTGAATGAGGACGTATGTATGCCACGCCCCTGGGTTATCGAGCGCAGGGCGGTGGAATAGCGGTACAGCTCTGCCTCGGGGACCAGGGCCTTGATCTTTTGCATCATGCCTTCGGCTTCAATGCCCTGGATGCGGGCCCGCCGCGTGTTCATGTCTCCCATGACATCGCCCGTGTAGGACTCGGGCACCGTCACCTCCACATTGTGAATCGGCTCGAGGATCACCGGTCGAGCCTGCCTGAAAGCCGCTCGAAAACACATGCGCGCCGCTGTCTTGAATGCCGCCTCATTGGAGTCCACCGAATGCATGCCCCCGTCAAAGATGACCAGCCGGAGGTTGCCGACAGGGTACTTCGCCAGCGGACCCCACTGCATTGCTTCCAGCACCCCCTTCTGAATCGCGCCGAAGAAGCGGCGCATGTCTATCACACCCCCAACGATGCCGTCAATGAACTCAATAGTGGAACCCCAGCCCGTCGACACCTGGACCGTCTTGCGCACCGAGATATCGGGACGCTTCTTGAATTCGCCATCCAAGGGTTCTATCAGCACGGATATATCCGCGAACTGACCCGCCCCGCCGGTCTGCTTCTTGTGTCGGTAGGAGGCACGCGCTTCGGTCGTTACCGTTTCGCGATACGCAATGCGGGGACGTCCAAACTCCACATCCACATTGACCTTGGCCTTGAGCCGGTATTGGGCGACGCGTAGGTGTAATTCGCCTTGGCCGCCGAGGGTCACCTGGCTCAGATGCGGATCATGCGCAACGACCAGCGAAGGGTCCTCGGCCGTGATCTGATGCAAGCCCTGCGCCAACTTGTCCTCTTCTCCCTCGTTCGCAGGGCGGATGGAAGAACGGTAGCGCGGCGCGGGAAACTGGATCGGCGTGATCACGGTGGCGCTGCCCTTGATGCGAAGCGTATTGTTGGTGTGCGTACTGCGAAGCTTGACGAGAGCACCCAGGTCGCCGGCCACCATCCTGGGCACGGTCTCACGCTCCCGGCCGTTAAGCACATAGAGCTGTCCAAGACGCTCCATGGTGCCCGTCTGCGCATTCTCGAGGTCCATGCCGTGTTCAATCGTACCTCCATAGGTGCGAAAGAACGAGTAGTCCCCGACATGCTGTTCAGCCATCGTGCGATACACAAAGGCGACCGGGCTTCCGGACGCGCTCGCTGTGACCGGATCTCCTGAATCTGTCGGCGCTGCGGGCATGTCTATCGGCGAGGGGCAGACGTGCTCAATGAAGCTCATCAGTCGCGTCGTGCCCGCATTGGCCGTTGCGACCGTGCAAAATATGGGGAACAGCTCCCGCTCAATCATCGCCGCGCGCAGGCCCCGCCGCATCTCTTCCTCCGTCAACTCTCCCTCCTCGAAATAACGCTCCATCAGCTCCTCGTCGTTGACCGCAATGTCTTCCACGAGTTTGCTGTGCAGCGCTTCTGCGCGCTCCATAAACGGCGCAGGTATATCTCCCGCGGTCTGCTTGCCGTCCGCATCATAGGACAGCTGCTTCATTTGCAGGACATCAATGATGACGTTGGTGCCCTGACCCGGGAACTGCACGATAGAAGCGCTCGCTCCGAAGCGCCCCATGATCTGTCCGGTCAGCCGGTCCACATCCGCATGCCGGCGGTCGACCTGGTTGATCACAAACATGGCGGGGCGCTTGCTGTCGGCGGCGCAGTTCCACGCGAGCTCTGCGCCCACCTCGATGCCATCCTGCGCATTCATGACGAACACCGCCGTGTCTACCACGCGCATGGCGGCCACGACTTCGCCAATGAAGTCAGGGTAGCCCGGCGTATCAATGATGTTGATCTTGTGCTTTTGCCACTTCGCGTGCAGCAGCGAGGAGAAGATGGACATCTGCCGCTCCTTTTCGCTAGGGTGGTAATCGCTTACCGTATTTCCCTCGCCGACGGAGCCTAACCGATGCGTGGTGCCGCTGACAAACAGCATCGATTCTGCAAGCGAGGTCTTGCCGCTGCCCTGGTGTCCCACCAGTCCGATGTTGCGAATGAATGTCGAGTCAGATCGATTCATGGTTACAGGAGCACCGTAGTTTTGAAGCGTGAAAATAGCGCACATTGCCCTAATGCTGACGCGCAGAGGGGTATTTTTGTAGATTATGCACGCTAGCCAACGCCATCGCCATCTGCGAACCCATCGTTCCCTTGCGGCTTAAAGCGTCGCTGGGTCTATCCCTCACGATCTCATGGCGTGGTTTCAGCGCAAGAAGAAGGGCATCCTTACCACGCGGAACGATCAAAACAATATTCCAGAGGGTCATTGGGTCAAGTGTCCCAAGTGTGCGTTGATCAACAACCATAGGGAGCTGGATGGCAATGCCTGGGTCTGCGTAAAGTGCGACTACCACTACCGATTCGGGGCCGGCCGGTACTTTGACCTGCTCTTCGACAACGCAACGTACACGCTGCATGATGCAGATCTGGTTCCGCAGGATCCATTGTCATTTACGGACCGCAAAGCGTACGCTGACCGTCTGCGGACGGCGGCACAGGAGACCGGCATGAACGACGCTGTGCGTGCCGCGACCGGCAATGTCGGCGGACATCCCGTCTCCATGGCGGCGATGGATTTCAGCTTCATCGGCGGCTCGATGGGTTCAGTCGTGGGCGAAATTGTTACCCGCGCCATCAAGCGGGCCGCCGCGCAGCAGATGCCGCTGATCGTGATTTCGCAAAGCGGCGGCGCGCGCATGATGGAGGGCGCGTTAAGCCTCATGCAGATGGCCAAGACCAGTGCAAACCTTACGCGGCTGGATCAGATGCGGCTTCCGTACATCTCCGTGCTGACCAATCCGACCACCGGCGGCGTGACCGCTTCGTTTGCGATGCTGGGCGATATCAACATTGCAGAGCCGGGGGCGCTCATCGGCTTTGCCGGTCCGCGCGTCATCCGCGAAACGATCGGCCAAGATCTGCCGCCCGGTTTCCAGAGCGCTGAATTCTTGCAAGATCACGGATTTGTTGACATGATCGTGGATCGCCGACAGCTTCGCAGCAGGATTGTTCACCTCTTGGATCTCATTCTCGAGCCGTAAGCACATCCTTTCCCATGGTTGTCGAGGTGCTGTCCTCGTACGAGGCAGTCAGTGATCACGCATTTGAAATCTTGGCCACGCGCATTTGCACGGTGCCGGGCTCTGTCCTAGGTCTGGCAACCGGAAGCACGCCCATAGGTCTGTACCAGCGGCTTGCCGCCGCTGACCTGAACTGGTCGCAAGTGAAGTCTTTTAATCTGGACGAATACGTCGGGCTCGCGCCCGATCACCCACAGAGCTATCACCATTTCATGTGGACGCACCTGTTCAGCCAGGTGAACATTCCGCCAGCCCATGTCTTTATCCCCGATGCTGATGAGGGCGGCGGCGCCTTCGAATCACGCATTGCGGCCGCGGGCGGCATTGATCTGCAGGTACTAGGCCTCGGCACCAACGGGCATATCGGTTTCAACGAGCCTGGCTCGCGCTTGGACTCGCGCACGCGCCGGGTAGCGCTCTCCGCGCGCACCATCGCCGACAATGCTCGCTTTTTCGATTCCGTGGCCGATGTGCCCCGGCATGCCCTCACCATGGGCATCGGCACGATTATGCAGGCGCGCGCCATCTTGCTCATGGCATGCGGAGCGGGCAAGGCCGCTGCCGCGGCGGGCGCACTGGAAGGGCCGGTCACGACCGACCTGCCTGCCTCAGTGCTGCAGCGCCACGCTGAGGTCCATGTGCTCCTTGACGAGGCTGCCGCCTCACAACTTGGAAGTAATCCACCACCACAGTGATACTGATTCTCAAGCCCAACACGAATCCTGCTTCGGAAGAATACCAGCTGCTTTTGCGATACCTGGATGCACTCAATGGCGTAGCGCACGAAGTACGCCACATCCAGGGTGCAGAGCAGCGTCTGACAGAGATTTACCTCATTGGGGACACCAAGCCTCTCTTGATACAGTTCATGCGCGGGCTGCCGTGCGTGCAGCGTGTGGTGCGTGTGCAGGAGGCGTACCGGTTCCTCGGCCGGCATGGCGACGAAGCCCTGCAGCATGGCTTCACCTACAATGGCGTCACATTCGATCAGGACTGTCTGCATGTATTCGCCGGACTCTGCGCCGTCGACACGCGCAGCAATGTGGAGGCGATGATGCGGGCCCTGCAGGCAAACAACCAGCAGTGTACGCGCATGGGCGCGTACAAGCCGCGGACTAATCCGTATTCGTTTCAGGGTCATGGGGCCGCTTGTCTGCCGTACGTCTTTGAGCTCGCAGGCAAGTACGGCATCAAGGTCATCGCCATGGAGGTCACGCACGAATCCCACATCGAGGAAATCAATGAAGCGCTGGAGCTGACTGGGCAGCCTACCGGCATCATGCTGCAGATAGGCACGCGCAATACGCAGAACTTTGAACTGCTCAAGGCAGCGGGGCGGCAAGTGACGCATCCGGTGCTGCTCAAGCGCGGGTTTGGCATCACGCTGAACGAGTCACTCAACGCTGCCGAATACCTGGCCAGCGAGGGCAATCGCAATGTGGTTTTTGCGCTCCGCGGCATGAAGACGAACCTGGGCGATCCGCATCGCAACTTTGTGGACTTTTCGCATGTGCCGGTGATTCACCGGCTGACGCGCATGCCCGTATGCGTGGATCCCTCGCACGCCGTGGGCAGTCGCCACCGCACCCCTGACGGGGTCCTGGACCTGTTGCATGCAACCGCGCAGGGTGTCATTGCCGGTGCCAACATCGTGCTGGTGGATTTTCATCCAAGGCCAAGTCAGGCCCTTGTGGATGGCCCCCAAGCTTTGTTGATGTCAGAGCTGCCCACCTTCCTGGAAGATGTGCACATCGCTCGCAGCGCCTATGAGAAGCGCGTTTCCCTCGTCAAATCGTACCGGCAAGGTCAGGCCGTCGCAGCGTAGCCCACGATCCATCCGCGTCTCAGCCCAACTAATTTTGACACCATGCCCCGGTGTGCAACCGCAATTGCAAGGAGCGGCGGTTATGAGTCGGTGCCAGCAGCTTCGAGTTGAGCGCCTGCCGCTCGGCCTGTGCGTGGCGCAAAAGCGCGGCGTTCACGCGATCGGCTGCGTGCGTGGGTCCCTGATGCCCCCGGAGGAGCGCCCGCCAGCATGCCCGGGAGCAGCAGGATGATTGTGCGGGCGCCATCGCGCGGATGCTGGAACCAGCACGCGTGTCCGGGTGCACGTTGCACCAGCGTGACGCGGGGGTCCTATCGCGCCCGTGAGCATGCATCATGAAGCGCTTCGGCGCGCACGATGAGCGCCTCGATGGCGCGCAGGCCTTGTTGCCAGAAGGCTTTGTCCTGCAAATCGATCCCCAGCCTGCCGACCAGGACATGCGGCCAGTCGCTGCCGCCTGCCGCCAACAGATCCAGATACCTTGATGGAAAGCCCGCGGGATCTGCCTCGTATAGCGCGTGCAGCGATAGCACCAAGAGCTCTCCAAAGGCGTAGGCGTAGACGTATCCGGGCGTGTGGAGAAAGTGCGGGATGTAGCTCCACCAGTGGCGGTAGTGATCTCCCAGTGCAACGCTCCCCTGAAACATCGCCGCCTGCGTCTCCATCCACAGCGCAGCAAACTGATCTGCAGACAACTCGCCCGATTCGCGGCGTGCCGTATGGATGCGGTCCTCAAAGCGATTCAGCGCCACCTGCCTGAACACCGTCGCGATCGTGTCGTCAACCCTGGACACCAGGAGCGCGAGCTGCGTGCGTGGATCCGATTCACGCCGCAAAAGCTCCTTGAAGACCACCAGTTCCCCAAAGACCGACGCCGTCTCTGCCGTTGTCAGGGGCGTACGCGCCTGCAACACCCCATGGTCACGCGACAGGTACTGATGCACGCCATGCCCAAGTTCATGCGCCAGTGTCTGAACGTCGCGGGCCTTGCCGGTGTAGTTCAACAGCACATAGGGATGTGCGCTCGGCACCGCTCCGTGGCTGTATGCACCGCCCTGCTTTCCAGCCACCACAGGCGCGTCTATCCACCGTCCCGCAAAGAAGCGTTCTGCCACCTGCCCCATCCGTGGATGAAAACTGCTGTAGGATTCCAGCACGAGTGCCTTGGCTTCCTCCCAGTGGTAGAACGTGTCAGCTTCGGGCAAGGGTGCATAGCGGTCGTAGTCCTGCAGCGGCGAGTGTCCCAAGAGACGTCCCTTGAGCGCATAGTAGCGGGCCACAAGGTCGTAGCGTTGCGTGACGGCTTCAACAAGGGCATCCGCCATGTCGTCGCTGATCTCATTGGCCAGGTTGCGGCTTCTGATCCAGTGCGGATAGGCGCGCAGCCGATCACTGGTGGCTTTGTCGGCCAAAAGCGTGTTGAAAACAAAGGCCAGCGTGTGCGACCGCGCCTTGAGTCCCTCTGTGAAGGCCAAGGCTGCACGCTGGCGCAGATCGCGGTCCGACTCATGGAGTTTCGCCAGTATGTGCTGCTGCGTCAGCGACGCACCATCGAGCGTGAACCGCAGCCCGCCCATCGTTTCTGTGAAGTACCGCACCCAAGCGCTTCGCCCTGTTACGTCTCTCTCCACCAGGACCTTCTCCTCAGGTTCTGACAGCACATGGTCCCGATAAAGCCGCTCACGCTCCAGGTAATGCCTGTACCGGTGCAGCGCGGGCGACACCATGAGCGCCTCGGCGCGCGCTTCGTCTATGTGCACCCACTCCAACTCAAAGAACAGCACCGAGCGTGTGATGCGCGTGTAGCTCTCCCTGACCCGCTGCAACAGCGCACCGCGCTCTGCATCCAGCGTAGCGGTGGACCAGTTCAAATAGGCATAGGTGTGCGCGCGTCCTGCAGTGTCGAGGAGTGATTCCAGCGTCGCCAGCGCGGCTGCCAAGGAAGCGGCATCAAGCGCCTCGATGCGACCGAGATAGGCTGTGGAAAAGTCCTCCGCAGCCTTCTCCGCCAGGTCCAGGTCTGCCTGCAACGCCCCCGTATCCGGATAGAGATCGGTCAGGTCCCAGCGAATGTCTTCCGCGCCCGTCTTCGGCTGTACCATACTCCTCCGTGAAATGTGCCACGTAAAACCATAGCGGTCAGGATTTGTTGTCGGGCAGGTGGTTGCCCTGGCCGCTTTGAGCGCGCACGGCACCGTGCGCGAAATGGCCGCGCACGCGTCCAGACCACATTGCCTGAGTCCTGTTGTCGACAGCCCCTGTGCACAGAACAGCACCGAGGGGCTGCTTCCAACAGCGAGTTCGCCGGAACACTTGCCCGGCATGAAGGCACACGCATGCACAGCATAATGGCATGGCTGCCATGAATGGTTCGCCTTGGGCAAATGGCCGTAAGCCCGTCTGCGCGGTGGGGGCGCAAAGCACGCGGGTGCCTGACCTGCATAGCGCCAAACGATCCCATTCAAAGATTCCCTTCATTGATGTATGTTTGTCCTCGACACCTTCCAGCGCGGCTTGCGCCCCCAAATAAAAACTTCCATGAAGCTACTCCAGCTGGCATGTCTGGCACTTCTCGCCCCCTCAACGGCCGTGCTGCCGGCTTCAGCCCAGAACGATGTAGCACCGAAACCGATCAGTGATTTCACGCTGCAAACGCTGCAAGGCGATTCTTTGCAGCTTTATTCGCTTCGCGGAAACGTGGTGCTGCTCAACCTCTGGGCTACGTGGTGTACCCCCTGCCTTGAAGAAATGCCTGACCTCAACACGCTACACGAGGACCTTGGTGCGGACGGCCTGGTCGTGGTGGGCCTTTCAGTCGACAAGGATGAAGACCGACCGGCCGTTCAACGCTTCGCGGAGCGTTTGGGGGTCACCTACCCTGTAGTATACGGCAGCGTGGAGGTCGCACAGTCGCTCATGGGCGGCAATGCAGCACCGATACTGCCGACGACATTCCTGATTGACGCTAAAGGCTTTGTTGCCGAGCGCATTGTGGGCAAAGTTCCTCTGGAAAAGACCCGGCAAACCATAGCCGCCATGCTGCGCCGCTGACCGCACCAGCGTGGTGCTGTCCCGTCTGGCGCTGCGTTGGCCGCAGTCGCAGCTTGAAGCTGTGCACACCACCTGAGTTGGCGACTTCCGCTGCGCTGCCGGGTGCATTCGTCAGGGGCCTGTCGCGCGCCCACCGAAACGCTGGCAGGCGGTAGGTGCGGCGGCCACAAAAAGGGGGCGCGCAGAACAAAATGTGCGGAATGCTGTTCGATCTCGGGTTAAACAGTTCGCTCATCTATGCACTCGGCGCGGTACCAATCCATCGCAACGGACTTGGAATATGCGGCCGCGTCTGCACGTTCCCGGCAAGAAGTAGTACTCATCTACAAGCACAGTACATTGTGCGAACTTTGCGCAGCGGCCAAAGATCAGCTGCTCAGCCTGACAGCTGAGGGCGATCCGCCCGTGTACGAGGTAATCGTCCAGACCGCGCGCCCGCTCTCCAACATGATTGCGCGCACGCTCGGCATCAGGCACGAGTCGCCCCAGGCCATCTTGCTCCAGAACGAAAAGCCGGTATTCGATACCTCCCACCGCGGCGTAACAGCGCGCGGCGTGCGGGCCGCCATCAGGCGTTTGTCATGACGCACCCCCGATTGGTATTCTTGGGGCTCTTTGCCTGCTCCATGGCCATGCCCGTGGTGTCAGCTCAGGACGCGGGCAGAGACTGCGCCAAAGAGGAACTTCACGCTGCCAGCAATGCAGGGCAACGACCTCCCGCGTTCTTCCCTGCGCCCAAACGTCGTGTTGCCGAGTTTCCGGGCACTGTGGTGCACGCCGTGCCTGGAAAAGATGCCGGATCTCAACAAGCTGCACGAAAGGCATAGCGAGGAGGACATCATTGTCGTGGGCTATTCAATTGACCGTGAAAGCAAGGTCCTGAAGCCAAACATTTCGTGGAGGACTTGGGGATCACCTGTCCTGGGGTGTACGGCGACCCTTCGGCGATGAACGCGCTCTTGAGCATGGAACCCGATGAACCCATTGTTCTGTCCACGACACGGCTCATCAGTCCCGAGGGGGATGTGGCGGAGGTCTATGCAGGAACAGTGTTTACGGATTGGATCCGACGCAAATCCAGACGCATGTTGCGCCGCTATCAGCGCCGGAGTGGAGCCTAGGCCCACAGGTATTGCACTGGGCATCGCGCTGCTGTTGGCTGCAGCCTTGGGGGCAGGCGGATGCCAACGTGATGCTGCGCTGTTCAGGCGACTGGACCCGGCCCGCACGGGCATCCGGTTCGCCAATATCCTTGCGCCATCGGAAACCCTCAACACATACCTGTTTCGCAACTTTTACAATGGGGGCGGCGTCGCCATCGGCGACGTCAATGGGGATGCCCTGCCCGATATCTTCGTGACTGGCAACCAGGTATCCAACCGGCTGTATGTGAACAAGGGTTCCCTGCAGTTTGAAGACGCAACGGTCGCCGCAGGACTGCATTCCGAAGGCACCTGGACAACGGGCGTCACTATGGGAGACATCAACGGGGACGGATGGCTGGACCTGTATCTGTGCAAGTCTGGACCGCTTGGCGGCGCGCGCCGCCACAATGAGCTGCTCATCAATACGGGGCGCGGCGCTTTTGTGGACAGTGCTGCCGCCTACGGCATCGCCGTGGAAGCCCTGTCAATCCATGCCGCGCTCTTGGACTACGACCAGGATGGCGACTTGGACCTGTATCTGCTCAGCAACCCGCTGCGGTCCCTGGACGACCTGCAGCCCGTGCCCGGCTTGCGCGAAGTCCACGATTCGGCAGGCGGCAACAAGCTCTTTCGCAACGAACTGCACCAGGGAGAACGCCGCTTTACGGATGTGACGCGCGAAGCAGGTATCTACAGCAGCCATATCGGCTTCGGACTGGGGGTCTCCGTCAGCGACCTTGATCGCGACGGATGGTCCGACCTCTATGTTTCCAACGACTTTTTTGAGCGGGACTACCTGTACATCAATCAGCGCGACGGTACCTTCCGGGAAGTGCTCCCGGAGGCCATGGGCACTATCAGTCTCAGCTCCATGGGTGGCGACATTGCGGACCTCAATGGCGACGGGTGGCCGGAGGTGTTTGTATCCGACATGCTGCCGGCGGCCGGGCCGCGCAGGCAGTCCAAGATGAACTTTCCATCCTGGGAAGAAGATCGCGCCTACATGCAGGCGGGGTACCACAGCCAAGCTACGCGCAATACGCTGCAGCTGAACCATGGCCCGGGACCGGACGGCATTCTGGCCTTCAGCGACATTGCGCGCCTCTTGCGGATTGATGCGACGGATTGGAGCTGGGGCGGACTTTTGGCCGACTTTGACTTGGACGGACAGCGCGACCTCTTCGTGCCGAACGGCATCTTCAAGGACCTGCTTGATCAGGACTTTATCGCCGCCGTGCAGAACCAGGACACCCTGCGGGCCATCGTGCAGGCCGCGGACGAACCCGTCATGGCAATCCTGTCGCGCATGCCTTCGGAGCCCTTGCCCAACGTACTGTATGCGCAGCGAAGCCCGCTGACGTTTGAGAACACCAGCGACGCATGGGGCCTCGCAGATCCAGGCTTCTCCAGCGGATCGGCTTACGGCGACCTGGATGGCGACGGAGATCTGGACCTGGTGGTAAACAACGTCAACATGGAAGCCTTCGTCTACGAAAACCTTGCCGTGCAGCACAACCGCGGCCATTGGCTCCGGCTAAGCCTTTTAGGCATGCCGCCCAACACGACTGGCATCGGAGCGCAGGTCACCGCCTGGCAGGGTGGCAGGCAATGGCTGGCGGAGCAGCAACCCGCGCGCGGCTTTCTGTCCAGCGTGGACCCGGTGCTTCACCTGGGCCTGGGACCCGCAGCGGTGCTTGACTCCCTTGTCGTGCGCTGGCCGCGGGGCGGCAGGCAGATGATTAAGGATGTGGCAACGGACCAGCATATCCATCTGCGGGAGCATGACGCAAACTAGACTGTTGGCGGCGGCACTGCTGGCAGCTACCCTCCTGGCAGGCTGTGTGCAGCAGCCGCGACAAGCGGCGGATTACGCCGCGCGTCAGGATTCGCTGTTCTTGGGCTACACGCTGGGCATGACCCGCGCCGAATTCTTCGAGCACAGCCGGGCGCTGAACCGGCAAGAGCTAGTCATTCAGGGCCCCATGAACCAGCATATCCAACGGAGACTGGACAGCGCGTTGGCCCATGAGGCGACGATGCTGTTCTATCCCGATTTCTACGAAGACAAGATTGTGTACATGCGTGTACGCTTCAGCTACGACGCATGGGCACCTTGGAACAAGAATCTTAATGCGGACAGTCTCTTGCCGGATGTGGTTCGACTCTTGACTCGGTGGTATGGCGAAGGCTTTGAAGAACGGACGGTCATAGGACCCTACGGCGCTCCCGTGCCCGAGTTCGAGCGGGAGGATGCCAACCGGCGCATTGTGGTCGGCGTGCTGGACGACATCGAAGTCGGAGTCCTTTTTACCGATCTTGAAGCTGTGCAGGCAGCAGCGCAGGCGCCAGCACAAGATGCGGATGAGTAAGCTCATTCTGGGGGCCTTGGTGCTTTTGCCTCTGGCCTGTGGTCCCAGTGCGGATCCACTCTTTGTGCAGCGCACGAAGAGCGGCGTGACGTTCAACAATGCGCTGGGCTATCACTATGAGTTCAACATCTACCGCTATCGCAACTTCTACAACGGCGGCGGTGTGGCGCTAGGCGATGTGGACGGCGATGGGCTGCTGGACCTTTTTCTGACAGCCAATCAGGGCAAGAACCGGCTGTATCTGAATCGCGGCGACTGGGTCTTCGACGATGTAACGGAGCGCGCTGGCGTCGCAGGCACGCGGTCATGGTCTACGGGTGTCAGCATGGCCGACATCAACGGTGATGGCTGGCTTGACATCTACGTATGCAACTCGGGCATTGTCCAGGGTGACGACAAGCGCAACGAGCTGTACATCAATCGCGGCGATGGCACCTTTGACGAACAGGCGGCCGCCTACAGCCTGGATGACGCGGGCCTTTCGATCCATGGATCCTTTCTTGATTACGACCGCGACGGAGACCTGGACCTGTACCTCGTGAATAATTCCTTCAGGAACATTCAGGAATTCAACCTGGAAAAAAACACGCGGCACCTGCGCCATGCGGCAGGCGGCGATCGCCTTTACCGCAACGATGGCAGCGCGTTTACGGATGTGAGCGCCGCTGCGGGCATCTATGGCAGCGAGATCGGCTTTGGTCTTGGCGTATCGGTCGGCGATGTGAACCGCGATGGATGGCCTGACCTCTACGTGTCCAATGATTTCTTTGAAAGGGATTACCTGTACCTCAATCGTGGAGACGGCACCTTTGAGGAAGCCCTCGAGCGCAGCATCAAGAGCGTGAGTGCGGCGGCCATGGGCGCAGATATGGCCGACCTGAACGGAGACAGCTATCCGGACATCTTCGTCACCGACATGCTGCCCAGCGATGCGCGCCGTAGCAAGACGGTAACCTCGTTCGACAGCTGGCCGCGGTACCAGGACTATATTCGCAACGATTACTACCACCAGTTTACGCGCAACACGCTGCACATGAACCTGGGCGGCGGTCCGCGTAATACGGTGCACTTCGCAGAAGTCGGACGCTTTGCCCGTGTAGAAGCAAGTGACTGGAGCTGGGGCGCGCTGATCGCAGACTTTGACCATGATGGCCATCGCGATGTGTTCGTGGCCAACGGCGTCTATCAGGATCTGACCAATGCGGACTTCCTCGTGGAAGTGAGCAAGAAAGAAACGATTGAAACGCTCGTAGACCGCGACTCGGTGGATTGGCCCGCCCTGATAGCAATGATGCCGTCCAACCCTGTTCCCAACCACGCTTTTGCAGGCAATGGTGCGATGCGGTTTCGCGACGTGGCCGCAGACTGGGGCCTGGATGCGCCCGGCTTCTCCAACGGCAGCGCCTACGGGGACCTGGATAATGATGGCGATCTCGATCTGGTCATCAACAACGTCAACCAGCAGGTCAGCCTGTACGAAAATCGCGCGACGCGCCTGTATCCGCGCCGCACCTGGCTGCAAATAGCTTTAAGGGGCGCGCCGCCGAATACTTTCGGCGTAGGAGCACAGATCACAGCCTGGCACCAGGATCGCGTATGGCATGCGGATCAGCAACCCGTGCGGGGCTACCAGTCCAGCGTGGATCCCGTGGTGCACCTGGGGCTCGGTCCTGGGGTGGCTGTGCTGGATTCTCTTATTGTGGACTGGCCCAGTGGGCGCGCCACCCGCCTGTCCGCAGTCACGACCGGGCGCCGACTCGTGGTCGAAGAGGATGCACCCCAAGTGAAGAGCACCACGCCGGCACATGCTGAACGCTGGATGACGCCGGTAGACCCTCAGGCTATGGGCCTTGACTGGCAGCACCAGGAGAACGTGCACAACGACTTTGCACAGCAGCCGCTGCTCTTCCACATGCGCTCGACAGAAGGACCGGCCGTCTGCACGGGCGATGCCGACGGAGATGGCAATGCGGACCTCTACCTGGGCGGCGCGCGGGGCCAGCCTGGCACCGTCTGGCAGCAGCACAGGCCGGGCCTGTTCAGCGCTTTGGCGCAGCCTTTCCTGGTGCAGGACAGCACCGCAGAAGACACGGATTGCGTATGGCTGGACGTAGATGCCGACGGCGACCAGGACTTGTATGTGGCCAGCGGGAGCAGCGAGCTTCCCGCCAGCAGCTCGGCCTTGGTGGACCGCCTTTATGTCAATGATGGTGCGGGCCTATTGCACCACCACGGAGATTTTCAACCGCCCGGCCGCAGTGGATTCGAGCCTACGGGTGCGGTTGCCGCGGCTGATGCAGACGGGGACCGTGACTTGGACCTCTTTGTCGGAGCGCGCCTTAAGCCGTTTGCCTACGGAGTTCCCGTAGACGGACACCTGCTGCTTAATGATGGCACCGGTGCATTCACAGAAGCAACCGATACGCATGCGCCAGCGCTACGCGGCCTCGGCATGATCACCGGCGCGGTCTGGGGCGATTTGGATGGCGATGGCGATGCAGACCTTGCCGTTGTCGGCGAATGGATGCCCGTGACCGTGCTCTACAATGATGCCGGCACGCTATCGCGTCGCACGAGCGGCTTGGAGGCTACGCATGGATGGTGGCAGTCAGTCCATATGGCAGATCTGGATCACGACGGCGATCTGGACCTCGTCGCGGGCAATCACGGACTCAACAGCCGATTCAGGGCAGCGCCGGGCGCGCCGCTTGAGATCTGGACCAGCGATTTTGACCGCAACGGGCGCGTGGAGCAGATTCTTGCCATGAGTACGGAGGGCATCGCCTATCCCATGGCGTTGCGCCATGACCTTGTGGCGCAGATTCCTTCGCTGGTTGCTCTGTATCCTACGTATGCCTCGTTTGCGGGCGCTTCAGTCCAGGACATCTTCACCGCGCAGCAGCTGGAAGTAGCGGCCCATCTGCAGGTGTTTGAGCTGCGCAGCCTCGTGCTGATCAACGATGGCCGGGGCGTATTCGAACCCGTGCCGCTGCCGATGGCGGCGCAGCTGTCGCCGATCTATGCATCGCTGTCGCTGGACATAAGTGGGGATGGATTACCGGAAGTGCTGATGGGCGGCAACCTTTATGAGGCCAAACCCGAGGTTGGCCGCTACGACGCAAGCTACGGCACAGTCTTGGACAAGACCGGACAGGCGATGTCGTGGATGCAATCCGGGTTCTGGGTTGATGGTGCTGTGCGGGCCATTTTTCCACTGCGGGCGGGGGACAAAGACTTGGTCGTTGTAGCGCTCAACAACGACTCGCTGCGGGTCTTTTCCTATGAGCACTGACGATACCGGCGCCCGAGCCGACACGTTTCCGTGCGCGGGCGTATCGCAGCCCAAGTTCCTGCCCGCCTGCGAAGAAATGCGCGGTGACGCCCATGCTGCCGCAACTGTTGCGCAGCGCGCAGGCAGGGGGCGATGGCTGCTCTCTGTACCACTGCTATTGGTAGTACTCCTTGCGGGGTGCGGGCAGGCCGATGAGGCCACGCTCTTTACGTCCATAGAAGCGCGTGAGAGCGGCGTGGACTTTGAGAACACCGTCGCCTTCCAAGAGGATTTTAACATCATCGAATACCTCTACTTCTACGATGGCGGCGGCGTGGCGCTTGGCGATATCAACCGCGATGGTCTGCAGGACATATTCCTGACGGGCAACCAGGTGTCCAATCGGCTCTTTGTCAATCAGGGCAGTCTGCGATTTGAGGATCGGACGATCGGCGCCGGCCTTGCCAGCAGCGGATGGTCAACGGGCGCGACCATGGCTGATGTCAACGGCGACGGGTGGCTAGACATTTACGTATGCCAAGTAAGCTACAAGAGCCAGTCTGGGCGTAACCTGTTGTATATCAACCGCCGCGACGGCACCTTTGCCGAGTCGGCGCAGGCCTACGGCATAGCCTTTGAGGGGCTATCGACGCAGGCCGCATTCTTCGACTATGATCGGGATGGTGATCTAGACCTGTACCTGCTGAATCATGCGGTGCATTCCAGCGAATCCTTTGTCCCAGCCTGGCGGCGCACCGTGGATGCACCGCGCGTAGGCGACCTGCTCTTCCGCAATGACGGGGGTACGCACTTCACAAACGTCACGGCTGATGCCGGCATCTACAGCAGTGCGCTGGGCTATGGGCTAGGCCTCGCGGTCAGCGACCTCAATGACGATGGATGGCTGGACATTTACGTAGGCAACGATTTTCACGAGAATGACTACCTGTACCTGAACCAGCGCGACGGCACCTTCGAAGAGGTCTTGCAACGGGTGATCGGTCACACCAGCCAGTCGACTATGGGAGTGGACATTGCAGACTTCAACAACGACGCTTGGCCGGATGTGGTGGCGCTGGATATGATGCCGGCGGACTGGGGCACGTATCTTGCCTCTGGCGGGCCGGACGAAGCAGGCGTAGCGCGCATCAAGCGCAACCATGGATATGCACCGCAGGTGTCGCGCAACACCCTGCAGTTGCATCGCGGACTGGATGCTGAAGGGTACCCGCTATTCTTTGAGATCGGCGCTTTCCTTGGGATTCACGCAACGGACTGGAGCTGGACCCCGCTTTTGGCTGACCTGGACGGTGACGGCTGGAAAGATCTGTTCGTCACCAACGGCATCGGGGCGCGCCCAAATGATCTGGACTATGTCGATTACGTGGCGCAGCCTGCGGTGCAGCGCATCCTGGATAGCGGTCACCCGAGCGAAGTTGAGCGCGTGACGCGGCACATGCCCCAGGTCGCCATTGGCAACTATGCATTCAGGAACCGCAAGGGCCAAGCTTTCGATGACGCAACCGATGCTTGGGGGCTGGACGCGCCCAGCGTATCCAACGGAGCATCCTACGGCGACCTGGATAACGACGGCGACCTGGACCTGGTAGTGAACAACATCAACCAGGCTGCATCGCTCTATCGCAACAACAGCGACAGCCCGCGTTTCCTGAGGGTTTCGCTCGAGGGCGCAGGCCTGAACACAACCGCCGTAGGGGCGCGCGTAACGGTCTTTGCGGAAGGCGCTGCACAGACGCAGGAGCAGATGCCGACGCGCGGGTTTCAGTCGTCGGTTCCGCATGTGCTGACCTTCGGGTTGGGGCAGTCCCTGCTCATTGATTCCGTCGCGGTGCGCTGGCCGGGTGGAACCGCGGAGACGTTTTACGGGATCGCCCCCAACCATCATATAGTGCTGCAACAGCGCGCTGAGGCGAAACCCTGGGTGCCTGAGCGGGCGCAGAGCACCGCGCTGCTGGCCGAACTGCCGGGTGCCCTTTCCTGGATGCACCAGGAAAATGATTACGAAGACTTTGACTATGAGCCGCTCATCCCGCACCGGCTGTCCACGCAGGGGCCGGCCTTGGCCGCAGCCGATGTGGATGGTGACGGCCAGGACGATGTCTTCTTGGGCGGAGCACACGGCCAGCCCGCCCTGTTGCTGCTTGGCGGCATGCATCCGTTGGCTCAGTCGGACTTTGACGCGGATGGCGAAGATGTGGATGCGGCCTTCTTTGACGCGGATGGCGACCGTGATGCCGACCTCTATGTGGTGCGCGGCGGCAGCGAGCAAGACACCCGATTGTGGCAGGATGTACTCTATATCAATGATGGCCAAGGCAACTTCGTGCAGAGCAATGGTTTGCCCCCCTTCCTGGCCAACGGGTGCTGCGTAAGCGCAGCGGACTACGACCTTGATGGCGATACCGACCTCTTCGTGGGTACACGTTCGGTGCCCGGAGACTACGGTGCGCGGCCATCGAGCTTTCTCCTCAGCAACCGTGGTGATGGTCGCTTTACCGATGTCACCACGGACGCCGCGCCTGCGCTCCTGGATGCAGGCATGATCACAGGCAGCGCATGGGCTGATGTGACCGGAGACCCGGCGTTAGATCTTGTGCTGGTCGGTGAATGGCTGCCCGTAACGGTGCTGGAGAATCGTGGCGGCGTGCTGGTTGAGACAACCCGCGCGCTAGGGCTTGACGAGACCGGGGGATGGTGGCAGAGCGTGCTGACGGGCGACTTTGACGGCGATGGCGATACCGATATCGTTGCGGGCAATCTGGGTCTCAACAGCGTGTTGAATGCGCCGATAGACCTTTACGTAGACGATTTTGATAGCGATGGCAGCAGCGATCCGCTGATCGTGCTGGGGGCTACCGCGCAGTTCTGGGCCAGACGCGACGCACTTCTGGATCACTTGCCGGCGCTGTCGGCACGCCTCCCGTCCTACGCACGGTATGCTTCCGCGCGCGCACACGAGGTGGTCAATCTAACCGCTGCCTCTCATTACCGCGTACATACGTTTGCCTCGCTGTACCTGGAGAATGACGCGACATTCAGCGCGCGCTCGCTGCCCGACGCGCTGCAGTGGGCTCCAGTAATGGACATGATCAGCCGCGATTTTGATGGTGACGGGACGCTGGACATACTGGCCGTAGGCAATTTCTTCGGCGCGAGCACGGCGCAAGGCCCGTATGATGCGAGCCACGGTACCCTGCTGCTAGGCGCTGGCAACGGTCAATTTGTTGTTCAGCACACCGGGCTTGGCATTCGCGGCGATGCGCGCCGCGTGCGCATGGTTCATACGTCTGCCCATGGGAATGCAGTCGTTGTAGCGCATTCAGGCGGCCGCCCCCAGGTTTTTCAATTACGCCCGAAGTAAGCCTGTTACGCATAAGAACGTCTTGACAACGGGCCTGTGCACGGCATCGGACCCGCGTAACGACGCCTCTTGCCTGGGCGCTATTGCGGCGATGGAAGCGTAATGCTCTGGTGTGTATAGCCCGCTGTTTCCGCCTGCCGCCCGCTCACTGCCGCGAAGCCTGAGTCCGGGTCAATCAGCACAAGGCGCACCTGCTGCAGGCGCATACGCACCCGACGCAGCTGAACCCTTGTGCTGGCGCGGAACGAAGTGCCTCTACGCAAGCAGGGAGCACGCAAAAATGCAGAATGCACTGCCCGTTTCCACTCGGGCCGCTGGAGCCTTATTTGTGCTATATTCATTTGAATTACCACTCTAATTCAGTCGCCATGCAGCTTGTCACACTGGACTGGATCGTTGTCGGTATCTACGGCGCGATCACGGTGGTTTTGGGCCTTTGGTTCACGCGCCGGGCCGGCGGGAGCGTAGAGGACTTCTTCGTGGCCGGGCGCACGCTGCCCTGGTGGATTGCCGGCACGTCCATTGCGGCGACTTGGTTTGCTACAGATGCACCGCTTGTGGTTTCGTCTCTGGTGCGGCAGGAAGGCATCTTCGGCAACTGGCTATGGTGGTATGAAGCCGCCGGTGTCATGATGCTGGTGTTCTTTTATGCCCGCCTCTGGCGGCGTGCCAGGATCATTACCGACGCAGAGTTCATTGAGCTGCGCTATGCCGGTCGCCCGGCGGCCCTCTTGCGCGGATTTTCCGCGGTGTACCAGGGCGTGCTGAAGAACTGCGTCGTGATGGGCTGGGTGATGCTTGCCATGGTGAAGTTCAGCCAGGTCCTTCTGGGATGGGATCCGATATTCACGCTGCTGGTGTGCGGTGTGCTCGCCGTGGTGTACACGGTCGCCTCGGGCCTCTGGGGCGTCGTCGCCACGGACCTGCTACAGTTCACCACGGGCCTGATCGGCACCATGATCCTAGCGGGCATCGTGCTCTACCAGTTTGGAGGCCCGGCCGAGATGGCGCGCGGCGTGCAGGACTTTCATGCCAACCAGGCCACGCTTGACATCTTCCCGAACCCGGCGCATCTGAGCTCACTGGAGGTCGTCTCGTTCTTTCTGCTCATCTTTGTGCTGTGGACGCGCAGCGGTCAAGGGGACGGCTACATCGCGCAGCGGCTCTTCGCCACCCGCAATGAAAGGCAGTCGCTCCTGGCTGCACTCTGGTTCTGCTTTGCCGGCATCGTTCTGATGACATGGCCGTGGATCATTGTGGGCCTGGGCTCGGTGCTGGTGTTCCCCGTGGCGACCGCTGCGCCGGAACTGGCGGCGGATCCGGAGCTGGCGTACCCCATGATGATCGGCGAAATGATGCCGGCGGGCCTTCGCGGCCTGCTGGTGGCATCCTTCCTGGCCGCCTTCATGAGCACGATGGATACGCACCTGTGCTGGGGGGCCTCATACCTTGTGAACGATGTCTATCGCCGCTTCATGCGCAAGGACAAGCCCGAGCGACACTATGTGGTCGCATCTCGGGTGGGCGTCTTGATCCTTGTGACGCTAGCCATCATCACCGCCTGGCAGATGGAATCCATTGAACGGGGTTGGATCTATGTCATCGAGATCACGGCTGGGATCGCCATCGTGTGGCTGCTCCGATGGTACTGGTGGCGCGTCAACGCTTGGGCGGAAATCAGCGCGATCGTAGGGTCCTTCATGGTGGCCAACGGCTTCATCTGGGCCAATCTGCTGGCCGGCATCGGACTGCTTTCAGGAAATGCGCTGACGGCCGTACAAACGTTTTATGGCAGCGAGTGGGATATCGTACGCGCGGTGTGCATCCTCGTCGTCTGCACCATCGTGTGGATCGTGGTCGCTCTGTGCACCAAGCCTGACTCCGAAGAGAAGCTGATCGCCTTCTATCGCCGGGTGCGACCGGGCGGCTGGTGGGGACCCATTGCCGCAAAATGCCCTGATGTGGCAACAGGGCCCTCTGCTGCACGCAAGTGGATGGCGTTTGGACTCGGCGTTCTGTTCATATGGACCAGTCTCTTGGGCGTCGGGTACGTGATGACGGGTCGTACGCCCGCCGGTATCGCACTCCTGGTTTTCGCTACCATCGCGGCCGCAGCCACGATCGCTGTGGCGCTGAAGCTGCTTGCTCCTCCTACGCCCTCATCAGAATCGAACTAATGCGTTACCTGTTTGTCCTGCTCCTTATCGTATCCTCGGCAGCAGCCCAGGACGCTCCCAGAGACCTCGTGCTGACCAGCACGCTGGACACGGAGGGCGGGTCCATGCTGGATGTGGACAAGGGAGCCACCGGTCTCCTGCAGCGGCTGCTGAAGCTGCAGACCACCGCCAGCGTCCTGCACACCACTGCGCACCCTGACGACGAGCACGCAGGCCTGTTGACCTACCTCAGTCGCGGCAAGGGCGTAAGAACAGCGCTTTTGACGCTGAACCGGGGCGAGGCAGGTGCCAATGCCATCGGGCCAGAACTCTTCGACGCGCTAGGGCTGATCAGAACCGAGGAGCTGCGCCTTTCGGACCGGTACTACAGCCTGGACGACCAGTACTATTCAGGTGCACTGGACTACGGCTACTCCAAGACGCTGGAGGAGTCCATGCGCAGCTGGGATCGTGAGCTGGTGCTTAGCGAGATGGTGCGCGTGATCCGCCTCAACCGCCCGCTAGTGGTGATTTCCCGGTTCCATGGGTCTGAGCGCGACGGGCATGGCAACCATCAGGCAGTGGGCGGACTCACGCCGGAGGCCGTGGCTGCTGCGGGGGACCCTTCGCGGTTTCCGAACCATATCGCGAAAGAGGGCCTGCGGCCCTGGGTTACGCCCAAGCTCTACCGCGGCGGCGTACGGGAGGGAGAATGGTGGCATGTACAGGTAGATGTAGGCGCCCACAGTCCTTGGCTGGGCGATACGTACCAAAACTTTGGCTCCTATGGGCTAAGCCTGCAGCGGTCCCAGACCAGCGGCCGATCCCGCGCGCGCCTAGGTCCGGTGCCCTACTACTACGAACGCATTGATACCGCCACTGAGGAGAAAGAGACGTCCTTCTTCGATGGTCTGGATACATCGTTATCCGGCGTGTTTTCTATTACGGGTGAGGAAGCGCCGGAGGGTGCTGTTGAGGCGCTTGGTGAAGCACAAGAGCATGTGCAGAGCGCTATAGACAACCTTGATGCGTTTCGCCCAAGCGCCATCACGCCGCACCTGGCCGCGGGCTTGGCCAATGTGCGCAGCGTCCTGGCCATGTTGCCTGCGCGCAGTGACGCCGCGTTCATGCTGCGCATCAAGGAGCAGCAGTACATGCATGCGATCACGGCTGCTTTGGGCCTCTCGTGCACCGCGATGGGTGTGCCGGACGGCACGGTGGAGTCCGGCAGCCCTTGGAGCGCGCCGGCCACCATGGGTCCCGTCGTGCGCGGCCAGTCCTTCCGGGTTGATGTCCAGTGCGTGAACCCCTCGGGGGAGCATGTGTCGGATCTCAGTATCAGCCTTAATGACCCCAGTGGCGCGTCCATGGAGGCATGGCACGCCACGGCCCACCCGGTCCAATCCGATCCCTTCTACCGGGCCAGCTTTGACGTAGCGGTGCCGGCGGATGCCCCGTACGCGATGCCGTACTACTTCCGCAACTCCGTCCGCGAAAACCACTACCAGTTCAGAGACTACGCCTGGCAGCATCTGCCCAGCCGTCCTGCAGCACTGGAGGCCGTCGTCACATTCCAGGTGCAGCATGAAAGTGTCACTGCGCGTGTTCAGGTGCAAACGCGCGAAGCCAACCTGCCCAATGGCTATGTAAAACGGAAGCTGCAGGTTGTGCCTGTCTTGGCGGTGAGCACCTCTCCGCGGCAGCGCGTCATCGTCCCAAAGCCGGGCGGCAACACGTTTGACGTCTCGGTCGAAGTGATAAGCAACTATTCGGGCAATATCTCCGGCACGCTTCGGCTCGTGCTGCCGGACGGCTGGTCGAGTACGCCCGCGCAGCGCGAGATCAGCTACACACAAGCGGGCCAGCGCGCGGGGTACACCTTCTCCGTAAGCGTGCCAGGTTTGGGATCGCAGCAGCAAACCATCAGTGCCGTTGCTTCGGCAATGGGCGCGGACTACGCGGTGGGGTATGACATCATTCGACACGCCCACATGGAGACCCGCTACCTCTATCGCCCGGCCGAGGTCCTGGTAAATGGTCTTGAAGTGGCCATCGCGCCGAACCTTAAGGTCGGCTACGTGATGGGTGTGGGAGACGATGTACCCAGCGGCATCCAGCAGCTCGGAGCAGCGGTCAGCCTGCTTACATCGGAAGATCTCGCCAGTGCCGAGCTGTCGGCCTTCGACGCTATTGTGATCGGCACGCGGGCCTACGCCGTGCGACAAGATTTGCACACCTACAACCGTCGCCTCTTGGATTACGCCTACGGTGGCGGCAACCTTATCGTGCTGTACCAGACGCAGGAGTACGTACCGAATGACATGGCTCCGCATCCGGCGATGCTGCCGCGGGGAGCGGAGGAGGTTTCCGAGGAGGACGCGCCGGTGGCCATCCTGGCACCCGAAGCACCGGTGTTTCAGGGCCCCAACCGCATAACGGAAGCCGACTTCGACGGCTGGATCGAGCAGCGCGGATCGAAGTTTTTCACTGAATGGGACGCCGCGTACACGCCGCTGATCGAAACGCACGACACCGGCCAGGCCCCGCAAATGGGCGCATTCCTTACCAGCACCTATGGCGAAGGGCACTTCACGTATGCAGCGCTGGCCTTCCACCGGCAATTGCCCTACGGCGTCGCCGGCGCCTACCGGCTCTTTGCCAACCTGTTGTCTATGGGCAACTGACTGGCGCCGGTCGCCGCATGGACCACCGTGACGATCTTGCCCAGCATCCGCGCCTTTTGATCAGCGGGCCTTGGCATGCCCGCAAACGGTGCCGGGGTATTGCCCAATCAGGTGTCTGCTGATCTAGGGGTCAAGGTCTCCGGGTGCTTGGCCATCCCTGGCGCATTACTATCGGAATACCGCGCGAAGGCCTACGTTGAAGGTGCGCGGAAGCCCCAGGAATACCTCTGCATCGTCGGCGGTGTTGGCATTGATGCCGTTGCCGCGGAAGGCATTGAATCGGGAGTTGTTGCTCGCGTCCTGGATGTAGAAGGTGTCGAGCACGTTGAACACGCTCGCGGTAATGCGCAGGTCTACGCCCGAGGCTCCCAACGCAAAGCGAGGCAGGTCGTAGCCCACATTGAGATCGAACAAATGGTAGCTGGGCACCTTCCACACCTGGCCGCGCTGCCCGCTGTCTGTACGGGTTGTAGGATCAAAGTCGGCGTAATAGTTACCGTAGGAACGGCCGGTGAGCTTGGCATAGACTCCGTCAAACGGAAACGCCGTCACCGCATACGCCGCCTGCCGCTGCGGTGCATCGCCTACCTTCACGTTCTTCACGTACAGGTCCAGCGTGGTCTGTGTGCTGGGATCGGCCCGATCGGGCGTGTACAGGGCGGAGACATTGTCGGTGTAGTACCAGTTGCCGACGGATAACGCCAGATCCCCGCGTGCGAATTCGACTGGCTGGTACGCAAGCTCAGCTTCTATGCCGCGGTGCAAGGTATTAAGTCCCGTGATGTTGATGAGGCCATCGTCGCCATCTTCCTGAACAACGGTGCGCGTAAGGGTGCGGTCGTTCCAGTTCGTGTTGTAGAAGTTCAGGCGTCCCTGCCAGGTGCGGTTCATCGCGCGCACCAAGGCTCCGGCTTCAACCGCATAAAATATCTCATTCTTCGGGTCCGGGTTCAGGGTTCCCGTTGCGTCGTTGATGACGCCGTCAAATATCGGCACTTTGGAAACCAGTCCCACATTCGCAAAGATGGACAGCTGATCATTCACGGTGCGCGAAGCTCCGCCTTTGACCTGATAGCCACCGATGTTGCCCGAAGGCAGCGTGAACGGATTGCCACTGCCATCGTCGCGGAACAGATCTTCGTAGGTATAGCTGATGATAGAGTATCCGAGCATGCCATACATGCTGACATTGCCTGTGGCATACTCACCCTGCGCGAATGCGCCAATCCAGTCCACGGTGTTCGTGTTGTTGTAGTTGAAGCGGTCGCCGGCCTTAAGTACGCGTCCCTCTTCGCCCCAGAAGTCGCTGTCGAACCTGCGATACCCGGTGCCCCCCAAGAGGTCGCGAACCGTCCGGTAATGCTGGATTTCAGCGGTGCGCCAGTCCAGTCCGGCCTCGACAGTGATGGCTTCGCTAAGTTCGTGCTTGAATTTCGCTATCGCGCCAATCGTCCACTTGACGTTGTGGCTGTTGCGGAGTACGCCTAATGATTCGCCGTTTTCGCTGTTTGCGCTGATGGTTGCATCATAGTCCACACGACGGGACGGGCCATTGTAGTCCCACTGTATCCGACCATGCGTGCCCGTTCCACCGCCTTTGCCGGCGGCGTAGTACACGACCGTGGACAAGAGTGATTTCTCCGAAAGCTGCGCGTAGTAGTTGAGGTTGACCTGCGGCGGATGATAGAAGTTCTCCCGCTCGTTGATCAGGCCCGGTCTGGCGCGCTTGACGGTGCCGAATCCGTCATTCTGCTCGGTGGTGTATCCGCCCGAGACTGCGGACACGTTCTGATTCCAACGCCGCCCCGCTTCCGGGAAGCTCTCCAGAATTTCCTCAATGGTATCCGCACCGATGCCGTTGGCGCTGAACACCTTCCGGGCATATTCGTGGTCGTACGCCGCGATATTCTGGCGATACAGATTCTGCCCGTGCCGCTGCGGTGAACCCACCACATAGAGGTCCAGCCTGTGGTTTTCGGACATGTTCCACGCACCAGCCGCATAGTAAGCCCAAGCATCGATCCAGGTGCCATCGTAGTAGCCATCGCCTGTCTTTCGGACACCGCTGATGGTTAGCGCGTACTTGTCGTTGATCAAGCCCGTGGACAGCGAGAGCGTGGACTTCAGAAAGCCATCGTTGCCGACCTCCTGCTTCGCGACCACTTGCCGCCGATTCTGCGACGGATCCGTGAGTATGTTCAGCGTGCCTCCGATGGACGGCGTGGCCAGGTTAACCATGCTGAGTCCCCGCTGCAGCTGGATCGACGAAGTTGCATCGCCCAGGCCATCCCAGTTGGACCAGTACACCCAGCCGTTTTCCATGTCGTTGACCGGGACCCCGTTGATCATCACCGCCACATTGCGCTGGTTGAACCCGCGCACATTGATGCGCGAATCGCCGGCTCCGCCGCCTTGAGCCGTGCTGTACACGGAAGGGGTGGAGTTGAGTACCAGTGGAATATCTCTGGAGCCCAGCTCACGCTCCACCTGCAGCTTTTCTACCGTGGAGAACGCCACGGGCGTCTGGCGCTCTACAGCGCGCGAGGCAAACACCTCCATGGCACGCAGCTGCTGGCTGACGAATTCGATGGCAAAGTCCACGGTGATGTTTCGCGAACGCACCGTGACTATGCGTGAGACCTGTTCGTAGCCTACGAAAGAAACCGTAAGCCTGTATGTACCGCTGGCTACACCTTCAAGGGTGTAGTGTCCGTCCTGGTTAGTGGCTGCACCCAGGGCTGTCCCTTCCAGCACGACGCTGGCCCCCGGCATGGGGGTTCCACTTCCGGCTTCCGTCACAGTGCCGGTAATCGTGTTTTGCGCCAGCGCCGAGACAGCACCAAGCAGCAGCATTACCATAAGGGTGAGTCCTCTTCTAAATTGCATTTCCGATCTGTAGAATCTGGTGAATAGGCAGCGCGTCATTCGGCTACGACGCACCTTTAAGGTAAGCCGTGCAATCCAAAAATGGTACTCAGGTGGGTGCTAAACTGGAACAATTGCACCGCCGAAGGCGCGTGGTGCAAACGGCCAGTGTGGCCCCGTGCTCCTACCATGCGGCGCGTAGCCGGGACGCACTCCGGTTTGCGTATACTTACGCAGGTCGGATGTCGTGCGAAGGTGCTTGCCAAGGAGCGCCCGCGAAGGCTGCTGGGTTTATAAATATGTCGTATGTCGTATCGGGAATCTTCACCGCGCATGCGCATGCGCATGCGCATGCGCAAAAAGCAATCCGCGCGCCGAAGCCGCTTCTTTGAACGAGAGCGTTAAGGGATGGAGAAAAAGAGCAGGGCGTACGATATGCTCACCCGCACCGGAACGCTGTTCACGAGCGAACTGGTTGTGGTCACGGTTATCGTGATGAACGCGTTGGCGCTGTTCCTGGACGCTTTTCCGACTGTGCACGGCACCGCAGGGGCGCTGCTCTACTGGATCGATTATGGCTGCATCGTCTTCTTCGTCATCGAGGCCCTGGTCAAGAGTCGTGCCCTGCGCGGGTTTCGCGAATACTGGCAGGTCGGATGGAATAAGATGGACTTCACTGTCGTGTGCGTGAGCCTGCCGGTGCTGGCGGGACCCATTGTTCAGATTGGGCTTGACAATCTTGCCTTGGTACTTCTCTTCAGGCTTGGCCGCCTTTTGCGCTTCATCCGTGTGCTGCAGTACGTGCCCGATGCCAAGCGCATCCTCAAAGGCGTCGGCAGGGCGCTCAAGGCGTCTGTCGGCATTTTTCTGGTCCTTTTGATCGTGAATATCTTTTTTGGACTCGGCGCTACGCTGCTTTTTGGAGAAATACCGGAGGCGCAGCCGCACTTCGGCAACCCGCTCCGGTCCATGTATTCCATGTTCAAGGTATTTACCATAGAAGGGTGGTACGAGATTCCAGATCAGATGCAACGGCTCGGGGTGAGCGCGGAAGTGATCCTTACGATGCGCGGTTATTTTACAGTTGCCGTGCTGGTCGGCGGCTTGATCGGGCTTTCAATCGCCAACGCTGTGTTTGTTGACGAGATGGTGTCCGACAATACCGAGGAAGTGGAGCGGCGCGTTGCGCTTCTGCATGAGGATTTTCGCGCATTTAAGGAAGAGTATCGCCAGGACCGCTCCGCACAGCCTTGACGCAGTTGCGCCGCAGCGCACATCCGTCAGGAAGCATGCCGCTTGCTGCGGCAGTACCATCGCCCCGGGTGCGAGGAGTCCAATCAACGACCGGACGCCAGCGCCTCGGCCAAAAGGCGCTCGTACACCTGGCGTGCCTCCGTGAACTCGCCCAACACGTGCGATTTTTCCCGCTCCGCGCGCCAGCCGGGGTGATCCTCCGCCATGGCCGTAAGCTGGTCGATCCAGCGGATGAAGTACTCCGCCGAGGTGGAGGAACGAACAGGTTCATCGCCCACGATCACCCAGATTGGGTTCGTCGTCGCCTGCAGAAAGATGTCGTCCACGGGGTGCCATGCGTCCGCTGAAAATGCCTGGAAGGTGACCCACGCACTACGGTCTACGGACACCTCCCGTTCAAAATCGAGTCGCAGGAAGTCCTCTGTTCCCTTGTCTGCAGCCTCCAACTCTTCGACAAGATCTATGGTACGGTCGCCAATCCGCACCTGCGCACCGTCGATAGGCGCAAAAGCCAGAAGACTGCCGCTGATCGTGATGGTGCCGCCCCCCTGGGGAAGATGTACCGTTGATCCAAGACCCTGCCCGTTGATAAAAAGCTTCAGTAGCGGGCCGTTAGTGACAAACATCTCGCCGCGGAGCAGCGCCGACAGCCAACCCTTCCAGCTCAGCCCGTCGGGCATGTAGGCGTAGCCGCGCATCTGGCCAATAATCGCCGTGCGGTGCAGGTTGCTGATCGCATCTTCCCCACCCACGGCAGGAATATGGAAGCCATTGCTGAGCGCATGGTGCCATACGTCGTAAGCCGCCCAGCCAGCCCCCGATACCAGCTCGTGGTAGTCCAAGGTGCCCAGCGCCAAATCAACCGGAAAGGCCTTGGCCACGCCCAGATTCGTCTCCAGCGGGTCTTCATCACCCCAAAACGGATGAACATAGGCCCCTACGGCCCCCTGTTTGCGTGCCAGCTTGAAGATCTGCGTGTTGGAAGGATACAGACTTTCTATGGCCGTGCCCTCGTAACCCGTCGTAAAGGGCGAAATCAGATGCTCCGTCAGGTTGATCAGAGAGATATGTCCGTAGAAGGGCGGCCGGTACTCTTCATTGAAGTACAGCACATAGTCCGCGGCCTCTTCAGGCGCGCCCGTGAAATACTGGTAGTCAAGTATGCGGTTGTCCTTGTTCGCGACCAGTTCCCCGATGACATGAAGGTGTTCGGCCCGTGCCATGAACACCAGGTTCTCCGGCGTGTTGTGGAGGTTGCCGCCATAATTCATGTGGACATGGTTGCTGCCGCTGTACCAGCCCTCCGCCTCGAGATCGGTCATCCGGGTCAGCTGCAGCAGGATGCGCGTGGTATCCCCGCTGGTCACGCGGCCCGATTCCGCCGCCGGCACGTACTCAAAACCGTGCATGGCTTCCACGATCCACTCTCCTGCCGGTAAGGTCGTCTCGAAGGCTCCGTCCACATGGAAGAAGTGCTCTGCCAAGCGGCCTTGACGATGGTAGGCATCCGCCGGCGCAAACGACTTGCGGCCATCCTCATGCTCCTGATACAGATAGATGCGCGCCGGCAGCATCGCGCCCGTCTGTGCGTCCTGAACGCGCACTGCCAGGTGTCCAGTCGGCGAAAGCCAATGCAGCGAGTCCAGGCGGACCGGGGTGTCGCGCCCGCCAAAGGTCTGTAGCAACCTGAGGTGTGGGAGGCCGCCCTTGTTGGAGACGTACGCTATCAGGTGCCCATCAGGCGAAAAGCGGGGATGAAAACTGTCCCACTCGCCAAAGGTGAGCTTGTACGGCTCACCTCCGCGCGTCGGCAATACAAAGAGGTTGTTGAACTGCCCGCCCAAGTGCGAACTGTACACGAAGCGCGTTCCGTCCGGCGCAAAATCCGCCCGCGTGCGGTAGAGCGTTTCCTCTTTGTGGATCAGCTCCGCATGCGGCATGGCATCCTCCACGACAGGAACGCGCCACAGGCCTCCGGACCCCAGCGGAATGCCGCGGTTGGAAAGGATGAGCAGGGTGTCGCCGCTGGGCTCCCACGCCGGCTGGATGTGCAGATCGTAGGCTCCGAAATACAACCGGCTCCGCCCAAACGAGAAGTCGTGTGTCACCTGAACTTCTGTGCCATCATGCAGGTCCCTTACGTACACATTGAAGTAGCCGTTCGGCCGGGTGGATACGTAAGCCATGCGGGTGCCGTCCGGCGAAAATGCCGGATCCACATTGACATGATCGTCCTCGGTGATCGGTGTCACCGCATTGGATTCCAGGTCGAGAAGCCGCAGATTGATTGCGCGTCCATCGTCGGAGGTGAACGCCAAGTGCCGCCCGTCAGGCGCGAAGGCAGGAGACGAAAGGTACTTTTGCGTGCGGGCCACTTCGCGGGCTGCGCCGCTGCCGACTTCCGTCAGCCAGATGGAACCGTGCATGGAGAACGCCAGCTGTTTGCCGTCGGGCGACCATGCGGGCCACCAGGGCTGACTTCCGCCTGGCGGTGGTAGATAGAAATTGTACATGTAGTTGCCGCCCGTCCTGGTGTTCTCGTAGCGCGCAACGTCTTCCACCGGATAGACCGCGCATTCCGGGGCTGCGCTGCCCAGCACAACAGCTCCGAACGCCCATACCAGAAGTTTCTTCATATCTCATTCAGCGGTTTGGCCCTAACTTTGACTTGACTTGCATCAGCCACCTTGCGTTGCTCATGAAGATCGTTCTTGTAGGTGCCGGCAGCAAGGAGTTTGGACCTGCGACCATTCGCGATGTCTTGCTGAGCGATGCCATAAACGCGCACAAAGTAGAAATCGTGCTCATGGACACCAGCAGTGCGCAGCTGCCTGCTATGCGCACGTACGCTGTTCATGTTGCGGAGAAGCTCGGGCGCAGGCCGAGGGTGACGTGCACGACGCGGATTGGCGAGGCTGTTCAAGGCGCGGATTTTGTGATCACCGCGATTGAGCTTCGTCGCTACTACCACTGGGCACAGGACTTTCATGTGCCGCGGCAATACGGGTTCAGGCAGATCTACGGTGAAAATGGCGGGCCGGGCGGGTTGTTCCACGCCCTGCGCAATATGGGGCCTACGCTGGAGATCGCCCGCGCGATGGAGCGCCACTGCCCTGAGGCTTGGCTGCTGAACTACACCAACCCGCTTACGAAGCTGTGCCAGGCGCTGACGACGCTTTCACCGGTTCGCACGGTTGGTCTTTGCCATGGCGTCTTTGCAGGCAAACAGCAGCTGAGCCGAATCCTGGGCATGCCGATCAGCGACATCGAGGCGTATGCGAGCGGGTTGAACCACTGCACATGGTTTCAGTCCATCACGCATAGCACAACCGGTGAGGACCTCTATCCGCGCCTTGTTGCGAGAGAGCGCGAAGCGGATCCACTGGGCGAGTGGGACGAGATTGCGCTCAGCCGCATTCTGTTGCGCACCTTCGGATTGTATCCGTCCCCCGGCACCAATCACATTGGCGAATATCTGGGCTGGTCCCAGGAATTTTTGGGCAGCAGTCTCATGCAGTTCTACTACGACCCTGTAGAAGGCCATCCGTGGGAAACCGGCGCAGTCCCGACATGGATCTATAACCTGCACGAGCATGCCACTGATCGCCCGCTTTTTGGCCATGCAACGCCGACCGGGGAGGCTGCGCTCGAACCATCGGGTGAGCTGGCAATCCCCATCATTGAAGGCCTGCGCTGCGGCGTGCCGCACGCGTTGGATGCTGTGAACATACCCAACGCCGGGATGGTGCCTGGATTGCCTGTGGGAACAGTCGTGGAGGTGCCCGCTGCGGTGGATGAAAACGGCCTGCATCCGCGAACCATGCCACGCCTTCCTGAAGGTGTGCTCGCCATCCTAAGGACACAGGCCAGCATTAATCAGCTTCTCGTGGAAGCGTTCGCCGAGCAGTCGCGCAACAAGCTCCTGCAGGCCGTCCTCCTGGACCCGTCTGCGCAGTCTTACCGCCAGGCAGCTTCGCTGGTCAAGGCGCTCTGCGCCCTCCAGGCCGATGTCTTGCCGCCGCTGCACTAGTTAGAACCAAAGTCCTGAATGGACCGCAGCCACATGCCATTCAGGCATCCCGCTTCTTGCACCTTGCAGAACTAGCTAAAAAAATTCACATTTGAAGTTGCATTTGAGCTGCCTATTGCGTAAAATCAGCATGCGGTCCAATGGGCTGTCGGAAAACTCTGCTCACAAGCCTCATTGATCATGAGACAACCTTTAAAGCTCCTTTTCGTAGCGCTCTTGCTGCTGATGCCCGCCATCGCGTTCGCACAGGGACAAGTGTCGGGCACGGTCCGGGATTCGGCTACGGAAGAGCCGCTGCCAAGCGTGAACGTTTTCGTCAAAGGGACGACTATGGGTACAACCACCGATCTCTTGGGCAACTACTCGCTTACGGTGCTGTCCATGTCCGATACCCTGGTGTACTCGTTCGTGGGCTACGAATCCATGGAAGTCGGCATTGATGGCCGAGATGTGATCGACATCGCACTGGAGGAAACCATCTATGACGTAGGAGAAGAGCTAGTGGTGACTGGCTACGGCTCCCAGGAACGCCGCACCATCACGGGCTCTGTAGCCAACCTGGACGAAGAAGACTTCGTTACAGGCAACGTGAATTCCCCGGTAGAGTTGATCCAAGGCAAGGTTGCGGGGCTCCAGATCACCACGCGCAACGGCAATCCGAATGACAACATTGAAATCCGCCTGCGCGGCATTTCCACCTTCGGTGCAAACCAGTCGCCGCTCGTGGTGGTGGACGGCGTGGTAGGCGCTTCGCTGGAGAATCTGGATACGAACGATATTCAGTCCATAGACGTGCTCAAGGATGCGTCCGCGGCGGCCATCTACGGCACGCGCGGCTCCGCAGGCGTGATCCTGGTCACAACCAAGCAGGGGGAAGCTCGCCGCGGCGTTTCCGTGGATTACAGCGCTTATTACACCTTCGAGGGGATTGAGAACAAGCTGGAGGTGCTCACCGGCGCCGAATACCGGCAGCTGGCGGACGAAACCGAACTCAACGCACCGGACCTCGGTCACAACACGGTCTGGTTTGAAGAAGTAACGCAGCAAGGGTCCAACATGGTGCACAGCCTGGCCCTTTCCGGCGGCAACGAAAACACCGTATATCGCGCCAGCGGAAACTTCCGTGACCGCAATGGTATCCAGCGCTATACGGGATTCCAGGAAATCAGCGGACGCCTCAACCTGACGCAGTGGGCGCTGGATCATAACCTGGAGCTCACCATTCAGCTCGCCGGCACGACCAAGGATCAGAACTTCGGATTCGCGGATGCCTTCAAGTTCGCCGGCATCATGAACCCGACCGCACCGGTCACTGCAGACGGATTCGAAAACACGGGCGGCTACTTTGAGCAGCCGCTGTTCAACTATTTCAACCCCGTCGCCATCATTGAAGAGGGCTCCAGGATCGGCGAGCGCAAGCATTACAGCGGCGTCTTTCGGGGCGAGTACAACCTCGGAGGGCTTAGTCCCGGACTGGATGGACTCTCCTTTGCGATGAGCTACTCGTACCAGACGCTGGATCAGGTCAACCGCAACTTCTACTCGCGTCAGCACAAGGTGCGCGGCGGTGCCACTGCAGCCGCACGCGGGCCTGGACGCGCCGAGCAGTCATACCTGGACAGCAGCAGTGAACTGTTCGAGTCCACGTTGCATCTGTCCAAGGATCTGGATGCACTAGGCCTGGAGGCGATTGCGGGATACTCGTACAACGACTTTGTCGACGAAGGCTTTAACGCCGCAGGCGGAGACTTCATCGCCGACAATGTGCAGTGGAACAACTTCACCTTTGCGCAGGACTTCAGCCAGGGCGAAGGGTCGGTGGGCAGCTTCAGAAGCACGCACCGCCTGATAGCCTTCTTTGGGCGGGCCAACCTGAACTATGATGGGGCCTATTTCTTCAATGCCAGCGTGCGGCGCGAAGGTTCGTCGCGTTTTGGTATAGACAACAAGTGGGGGCTCTTCTGGTCCGCCGGCGTGGGCGTGGAAGTGTCGGAGCTGACGGAGCTGTCGGGGTTGAGCAGCTTGCGGTTCCGGGCCAGCATCGGCAAGACGGGACAGGATGCGCCAAGCAGCGGGCTGTCGCTGCAGCGATTTGCACCGGCCGGCAACTTCTTTGTCAACGGAGCCTTTGTCCAGAGCTTTGGGCCGGTCAGCAACCCGAACCCCGACCTGAAGTGGGAAGAGAAAACAGAAATCAATGTGGGTGTCGACTTTGTGGCGATGGACAACCGGCTGAGCGGCCGCGTTGACTGGTACAACTCAACGACGAGCGACCTCCTGTTTCAGGTTGGTGTGCCGGTGCCGCCCAACCTGTTCCCGACCACATGGACGAACGTCGGCTCACTTTCGACCTCAGGCATCGAGCTTTCAGTGGACTACGACATTCTGCAAGACATGGACGGTTTCTCCTGGAATGCAGGGGTGATTGCTTCGCTCTACGGCGAAACGATGCTGGACGAATACCTCACGGAAGAGGTACAGTACCTGGCCAGCCCCGGCTCCCCTGGGCTTAACGCTCCGGACCTGATCCGTATCAAGGAGGGCGAGCCGATTGGGCAGCTTTGGGGGCCTGTGTTTTCGCGCATCGGCGAGAATGGCCAGTGGCTCTTCCTGAAGCCGGACGGCACCGAGGTGGAATACGGCGACCTCACCTTCCCGGATGACGAGCAGATTCTTGGGAATGGGCTGCCCGATTATCAGCTGGGCTGGACCAACCACATGCGCTATAGAAACTTTGACTTCAGCTTCTTCATTGAGGGCGTCTTCGGGCACCAGTTGGCCAACATGTTCAGCCTGTTCTATACGGCGCCGAAGCAGATCTCTTCGTACAACGTGCTGAAGGACGCCTTCGATCTGAAGGACCTCAAAGACGACCCGCGCTGGTCCAGTTACTACATCGAGAACGCCGATTATGTACGCATCAACAATGCGAGCATCGGCTACAATGTGCCGAGTGCCGTGCTCGCTGGCGGCCCGCTCCGCAGGCTGCGCGTGTACTTGTCCGTCAACAACCTGGCCACATTTACCGGCTATAGCGGGCTCAACCCGCAGGTGCGGTACGTTGATTACAACCAGGGGCAGTCTGAACAGGGCTCCAGCGGTGGATCGCTAGCGCCGGGTATTGAACGACGCATAGAGTGGTTCACCGCTCGTTCGTTCAGCTTCGGTGTCAACATGAACTTTTAACACCCAGACCAACACAAGTGGAGGACAACACAGTGTTAAACAACAAACTCTACCCTATCCGCATGTTGGTCCTGGCCGGTTTGCTCCTGGCCTTTGGGGCAGCATGCACGGACCTCTCGGAGCCTGTTGACAGCCAGGTTACCGCGGAGAACTTTTTTCAGACCGATGAGCAGTTCGTCTCTGCTATGGGTGATGCCTATAGCGGGCTGCGCAGTCGCGGCGGCGGTGGCGCACCCGCGCAGGTCAATGAAGCGATGAGCGACGAAGTGATTGTTCCCGCCCGCGGCCAGGACTGGTCGGAGGGCGGCTTCTGGTATCGGGTCAATAGCCACCAGTGGACGCCCGACGACGGCTCGTTCCGAAACTTCTGGCGTGACCACTTCAATGGGGTCAACAACGCGAATCGCCTGATCTTCCAGTTCGAGGGGGCCGTTGCCAATGGTGCTACGAGCGCGGAGGCTGCTGCGCCCTTTATCTCAGAGCTGATTGCGATGCGCGCGCACTACTACTACTGGCTGCTGGACGCATTTGGCAATGTACCCATCGTCACGGACTTTACGTCCACGGAGGCACCATCCCAACCGTCTTCGGACTTTCAGCAGGGGCGGCAGGCGGTCTTCGACTTCGTGGAGTCCGAGCTCAAGAACAACTTGGGCAACCTGAGCGCCGACGCTCGCGGCACGTATGCGCGCATGAACCAGTGGGTGGCGCACATGACGCTGGCCAAGCTGTACATGAATGCCGAAGTCTACACGGGCACCGCCCGTTGGGCCGATGCGCTGACGCACCTGGATGCCATCATTAATTCCGGTAACTACGCGCTGGCGGGCAAGTACCACGATAACTTCGTGACCTCTAACGATGGCTCGCCGGAGAATATCTTCGTCGTGCCCTATGACAAGGTGTTCCTTACCGGGTTCAACCTGCATCAGATGACGCTGCACTACGGGAGCCAGAATACCTACAACTTCAATTTCCAGCCATGGAACGGCTGGTCGGCTACGCAAAAGTTGTATGAGTCTGTCATAGACCCGGCGCAGAACCCTGGCCCGCAGGGCGAAGTATGGGGTGTGAATCCGACAGCAGACGACGCTGGACTCGAGCGCGTCGTTGGCACGATGGATGATCGCCTGGGCAATTTCATCGTAGGACCGCAGTACACCGCTGCGGGCGAGCGGATTATTGATACCGGTATTTATTCGGACTTCGACCTGAATGGCCCGCCGCTGACCTTTACACCGGCCATCAACGACCTGCAGGCTGTTGCGTGTCGGCAATGCGGCGCGCGTATCGGCAAGTACGAGTTCGAGCATAGCATTGGCAGCAGCCTCAGCAACGACTTTGTGATCTTCCGATATGCCGACGTGCTGCTGCTTAAGGCGGAAGCGCTTTGGCGCCAGAACTCCGCCTCGGCGGAAGCACTGGCGCTGGTCAACCAGGTGCGCGCACGTGCCGGCGTGGACGACTTCATGGAGCTAGATGCTGCCAAGCTTCTGGCGGAGCGCGGCCGGGAGCTGTTTTGGGAGCAGTTCCGTCGTCAGGATATGATCCGCTTTGCTGGTACCAACGGTGGTGAGACCCAGTTCAATGACCCGTGGCAGTTCAAGGACGTCTCTCCCGTCTATCGCAACGTTGGCCCGATCCCAACGCAGCAGCTTCAGGCCAATCCAAATCTCGTACAGAATCCGGGGTACTAGTGTACTAGCTTTAGTTCCCGCAAGACCGTTTGACCAACAGCCCACGGCTCTATCAGGGGTCGTGGGCTGTTGTTTTTGGCAGCGGCGCAATAATGGCAGCCATGCGTCGTTTTTGTTGGGTCCGTGGGTCCGTATGGGGCCCTCTGTACTGCTCACCGCCATTATCGCGCCGGCATACTTCAGCGCTGCCTCTCACCATACCGAACATACCTATAACACCCAATGCACAGAGTCCAACTGATGGCCTTGGCCCTTATGCTGCTCCCCTTGACGAGTCAAGCGCAGCACGGCACCATCCAATACGACCACACGATCTCCGTGGACTTCAAGATGCCCGATGAGATCAAGAACATGAAGATGGACGGGCTTGCAGAGGCGTTCGAGGCTATGCCCGACCACGTTACGAAAAGCACAACCTTGTCGTTTCACGACGCGGCCTCGCTGTTCACCGTAAAAGGAGACGAGGATAACGAAACTATTACGGTTGATGAAAGGGCGATAGTAGGAGGGGAATTGCGGGTCGCTATTAGCGCCGCCAGCATCGGCCTCGGGTCATCGGCACGGGCAGGCGATGCTGCTACTGCGACCTATGTTGACTTCGACGCATTCACCTTCACGCAGGAGCGCAGCTTCATGGGGCGCACCTTTCTGGTTGAAGGTGAGCCGGAAGCGCTTGCTTGGCGGCTGCCCGGTGAGGAGCGCACCATCCTGGGATACCATGTGATCAAGGCCACAGCCATGAAAGATGATACGGTGGCGGTGGAAGCGTGGTTTGCGCCCGAGATTCCCGTGCCGGGGGGACCCGCTCTTTATGGCGGGCTTCCAGGGCTCATTCTTGTGCTTTCTGTCGACGAAGGCCGCGAGGTTTATACCGCTACGGAGCTGGACCTTGAGGCGGTGCCTGAGATAGAAAAGCCAGGCAGGGGAAAGAAAGTGACGTCTGAGGAATACGATCAGATCGTACAAGACAAGCTCGAGGAGCTGGAAAAGATGCGGGGCAGCCACGGTGACACGCGAATCTACATTAAGCGGCAATGAGCGCCGTAGCAATCGTAGTGCCTTGGAGCGCGGCAGGCGGCTACGTCAGTCCGGCGGAAGACCGCGTCAAGTGCAACTTCGCACAGCGGGCTGCGTCTATTAACGTATTAGGACTTCATAAGCCGACAGTCTACTACGACTCACGCGATGTTACGACTACTGATCCTGGGACTTGTGCTGCTGCCTGCGGCAGCGAGCGCACAGCACGGCACCATCTACTATGACTACGCGAAGAAGCTGGAATACGCACTGCCGGACGCGGTCAAGGAGCTGGAGAGCATGGCGGAGCTGATTGAGCAGTTTCCCTCGCACAGCACCCGGCGACACATCCTTGATTTTAACGCTTCGGCGTCCATCATGCGCGAAGACGCATCGTATGCCGACAGCATCCAGGCTGCGTTTGCCTTTGATGTGGAGCAATTTATGCAGGACCATGATCCGCAGGAGATGATGGCTATCGCAATGGCTTACATGCAGTCCATGGACGTGGACATGGATATGGATGCGGACATGGGTCTTGAATCCATGCCGGCGCAGGACACGTACGTCAACTTTGACGAGGGATCCTACGCTCAGCAGCGTCCGATTCTCGACCGCCTGTTTGTGGTGACGGGTGAAATTGCGCCGCTCAACTGGAAGATTTCCGGGGCTGAACGCACATTTCTGGGGCATCGTGTGCTTAAGGCCACAGCGATCCAGGACTCCCTGGAAGTGGAGGTGTGGTTTACCCCCGAGATCCCCGTACCAGCCGGCCCAGCCCTTTATGGCGGATTGCCCGGGCTCATCCTTGTCGTGGAGATTGGTGACGGCGTGGAGCACTACACAGCCACAGCGATTGATCTGGAATTGGCGCCAGCGGTTGTTCGTCCCACAGAAGGAAAAGAGGTCTCGACTGCGGAGTTTGCGCAGATAGCTAAGGAAAAGCTCAAGGAGATGCAAGATCTCATGCAGCGCATCCGCAATACTGGGTTCGATTTCTGACCCCATATACTATAACACTATACACTATGCATCCGATGCGGCCCCTGTCTATTGCCCTCGTGGCGCTTGTAGCTACGCTCCTGGCTGCCGACTTGTCGTCGGCGCAGACGCCCCGCTATAGCGTGGAAGGTGTAGTGCACGACTCTGCGGGGGTCGGCTTGCCGAGTGCAACGATTGTCGCACTCACACGGGGAGATTCCACCCTGGCCAGATTCAGCACTTCGGGGCGCGATGGCTCCTTCACCGTGCGCCGCCTGGAAGCGGGCGAATACATTCTGCAGATCACATACGTCGGATATCAGATGCTGTACCACGACTTTGAGGTGATTAATGCCGATGTCAAGGTGGGCACGCTGATCATGCAGGAGCAGGCGATTGCGCTGGACGAATTTATAGTTAGCGCAGACCGTATTCCTATGTCGGTCGGTCGCGATACCATTGTCTACAATGCACAAGCCTTCGGTGCACGCCCTAACGAAGTGGTGGAAGATCTGCTGCGGCGTCTTCCCGGCATAGAGGTTGATCGCGATGGCTCCATACGCGCCCACGGCGAAGACGTAGAGAACGTCCTGGTAGAGGGCAAAGAGTTTTTTGGCAGTGATCCAACCATCGCAACGAAGAACCTGCCCGCGCAGTCGGTGGACAAGGTGGAGGTCTACGACAAGGAGTCTGACAAGGCGGAGCTGACGGGTGTCCCTGATGGCAACGAAGAGAAGACGATCAACCTGGAACTGACCGAGGATGCGAAGTCGGGATACTTCGGCAACCTTACCGGCGGGCTAGGCGGCGAAAACACACAACAAGGTCGATATGACGCGCAGGGCAACCTGTTTCGCTTCTCGCCATCCACGCAGATATCCTTGCTTTCCAGTGCCAACAACGTGAGCCGGCAGGGCTTCGGGGCAGGGCAGCTGTTTTCACTCCTCGGTGCCGGATCGATGACCTTCCTCAGCGGAGATATGTGGAGAAGCTTTGGCTCCAGCGGTGGGCTTGGCGGCGGACTGTCCCAGTCGTTGAACGTGGGACTGAACTTCAGTCAGGATATCGGCGAGAAGAGCAGTATCAACTCCAGTTACTTCGTCAGCCACCTGGATGCTACGCAAGACCGCACAGCCAATCGGCAGCAGGTACTGGGCTCGGGCATTTCGGCGCTTAGCAACCTTTCCAGCTATCAGGAAAACCAGAACCTCCGTCACACCGCCGACCTGTACGCAAGGATCAATCTCGGCACCGGACACGACATGCGGATTCGCGGCAACCTTGCTGTGGGCAGTACCGCGCTTTCGCGCAGCGGTGTGGAAAACACTGCGCATGCGCAAACGGCTGCCACCGTTGGCGTCACTGCACTCTATGACGAAGAGACCGACAACCTGGATGGCGATCTAAGGCTTGTGTGGCGCAAGCGTATCTCCGAAAGCGGTCGCAGCTTGGTCGCGGAAGGCCGCATTGAAGCCCAGAACGCCAGTGCGCTCGGCAACCTTGACTCCAAGACAGTTCTTGAGGCCATAGGTGATACCAGGGCCGAGGAGGAACTGCGGCAACGCCAAGACGAAAACAGCACGCGCCTGGGGCATCGGCAACGCATCGCGCTGACGCAGCCGCTTGGCGAGGGCAAGACGCTGGAAATCTTTGGGCAGCACCGCATCGCCAGCCGCAGGCAGGACAAGGTGTTTCACGACCTGGTAGACGGGCGAGAGGTGCGCAACGACAGGCTCAGCCAGGAATTTCGCCAGGACTACCAGTACCTTTCGACGGGCGTGGAGCTAAGTATCAACGTTCAGGAGCATACTTGGATCTCCAGCGGCTTGACGCTCCAGCACACGGCCCTCAACGGAAGGATCACGGGGGCTCAGGAGGACATCATCAGTGCGTACACATACCTGCACCCTTGGGCGCGGTACCGCCAAGGGCTCGGCAAGGGCAAGCGTATTACGCTGAATTACAATGGGCGCTCGCGCGTGCCCTCCATCAGCGAGCTGCAGCCCTTCACGGACAACTCGGACCCATTGCGCTTGTACGTAGGCAATCCGGCGCTTCGCCCGGAGTATTCGCACTCGGTCCGCGGCGAGTTCAACATCTACGATCAGTTTTCGTTTGTGGGTTTTTCAACGGGATTCTCGGTGGGCGTTACGCAACGTGAAATCATCAACACGCGCACAGTGGATGAGCAGCTACGCCAGATTCGCAGCCGCGTCAACGCCGACGCGCCGAGCTGGAATGTGAGCGGAAGGCTGGGCTTTGAGTCCCCGATTCGGCCGCTGGGCATCACGGTTGATCTGGGCAACCAGCTTTCCTTCAGCTCAGGCACCGAGCTCATCAACGCTGTCGAAAACACCAACAACCATTTGACCAACACGGTAAGCGTGCGTCTCCGCAATCGCTCCACTGAAGTGATTGAAGCCGAAGCGGGCCTTAAGGCTACCTTCAACAGCAATCGCTACTCGCTCAACACAGAGGCCAACCAGAGCTACGTCAACAGCACCGTGCACTCCGATTTTGCTTGGCGCCCTTCGGAGAAGCTCACGCTGGAAGCCAGCCTCTGGTACCGCATCTTTGACAGGGATGTGTTCGGCGAACAACGTCCGGGCGCCTTCCCCAGCAGCTTTGGTCGCCAGGACAACATCTTGCGGCTCGACGTCTCGCTGTCGCACCTGTTGCTCAAAGAGCGGGGCGAGATACGACTCGAAGTGTTCGACATCTTCGATCAGAATACGGGGATCAGCTACACCAATGCCGCTTCGTATGTCCAAGAGCAGCGCGTGCTGTCGTTAGGGCGTTATGTGATGCTCAAGTTCATCTATCGCCCGCGCGGCAAAGGGTCCGGCTTCTTTGGTTTCTAGTACCGGGAGCGGGATTCGAACCCGCACGGCCCTTTGGGCCAACGGATTTTAAGTCCGTTGCGTCTACCTGTTTCGCCATCCCGGCTCGCCCGTATGTACCCGTGCTCCGGGGCTAGCGTTCCTGTATTGCCATGGGGCTTGATGATCTGCGCACGCTGGCGCGCGGTGCTGCCGCGCATTCGCGCGCACGATACTCGAGTGAGCCTCGAGGCAGCATAGCGCTCCTTTCCGATGGTGCCTGGGTGCCCGGCATCCGGCTGGAGAGTGCTTCTTTATCACTGGTTGTGCCCGCGTCTACAGCCGCCATTGCGGCCGCCGTCGCTGCCGGGCGCCGCGACATCGTGGCGGTTGCGCTAAGCGATGCTGCACGCCCGGAGGATATCGCCTTTCTGGCGGAAGCCCCGACCGGGCCACTTCGCAGCGTGCACTCCAGCATTTTCGCGCGGGATGACGTTCTTCCTGTGGTCGGTTCCATGCTGCCCCTGGCCACCCCCGTCCCGACGGGGTTTACGCCGGCGCATGGCGTGGCCCTAGCGGCAGCGACCGCGCGCAGGAGCCTGGTGCCGTATTCGTCCTTTCCCGTCGGGTGCGTCCTACAGACATCCTCGGGCAACCTCATTGCAGGAACCAATGTTGAACACCGCGACTGGACGCGAACCATCTGCGCAGAGCGATCCGCGCTGGTCGCAGCTTTGAGCTTGGGCCTATCGGACATTACCGCGATCTTCGTGGCTTGCCTCGAAGACCCCGATGCATCGCCCTGTGGGGCCTGCCGGCAGCTTCTGGCTGAATGGGCACCCGAGGCCACGGTCTGGATGCATCGGGGTGCGGGTAGCCCGGACGCACATTCAACAGCGCAGCTGCTGCCATCATGCTTTAGCGGCCGAACGCTGCGCAGGCCGAAGCATTAACGCGCGGTTGTAGCGGGTGGTCTTGGGGGCGCGCTTGCGCAGCTTGTTGTTTTTTGCATTGTATTTGAATATCCTGCGCGCATGCTCGCGATGTCCTCGCATGCGTGCGCGGCGTCTTAAGGCCCTCGCGGCAAGTATCCTCGCAAACAAACCACTAAGCTGCTCCATGAGGTATCTGGCGGGCTGTGTACTACTTTGGCTTGGGTCTGCTCCTCTCGCTGCACCAGCGCAGGATGTGGAGAAGACCTGGATCTTCCTTACGGACAAGCTGGACGCTACCGGCAAGGCGACGCAGGTTGAGCCGGGCTACGTCAGCCTGAAGGCGATGGAGCGGCGTGCACGGCGCGGCAGCGCCGCAGTGCCTGGTCACGATGCGCCGATCTCCCAAGTGTACTTGGAGGCATTGGCACAAGAGGGTATCCGGGTCCAAAGGCAAAGCCGATGGCTCAATGCGGTGACGGCTTACCTGACCGCTGAACAGCGCCAGGCTGTACGCCAGCTCCCGTTCGTGCTCAAGATTCAGCGTGTAGCAAAGCTTACCACTGATGCGCAGCAGGCAGCCCCCATGTCGACGGTCGTTGCACGCCCCCTGTCACGACTTCTGGATTGCGGTAGCTCATGCTATCAGCTGCAGCTGGTCAATGCCGAGAAGCCCATAGACGATGGCTACATCGGCACAGGCATTGTCGTTGGCTTCGTCGACACGCGCTTTGACTACAACGACGTGCAGCTCGGACATCCCGCGACTAGGCATCTGGCGGATGCCGAGAGGGTAAAGTATCGCAACTTTACGTCTGATGATCCGGGCGTTGGCACTCAGCAGGATGTCAGCTTTCACGGTCTGAGGACCACCGCGGTGACGTTCGGCAATCACTCTGGCGAACTTATTGGTCCGTGCTACGGGGCCGACACTGCATATGTGGCGCATACCGAATGGGGGCCATTGGAGCGCAATGTGGAGGAAGACAACTTTGTCGAGGCGGTCGAATGGATGGAATCGTCTGGCGTGGATGTGATCAATTCGTCGCTGGGATATACTACCTTTGATGATGGTGAAAACAGCTACACCACATCAGACATGGATGGCGACACGGGGATCACGACGATTGCCTATGATCTCGCAGCCGAGAAGGGCGTGATTCCTGTGTCCTCCGCCGGCAACTCGGGCACGAGGTCATGGCGCATCATCTCCACTCCGGCCGATGGCGATTCCGTCATCGCGGTTGGCGCCGTTGATCCCGACAGTTCCACCACCAGCTTCAGCAGCCGGGGCCCCACTGCAGATGGCCGTACTAAGCCCGATGTCACTGCTCAGGGCCGAAATGTATACACGGCGTTCAGCTTGGGTGGGTATAGTTACAGCAATGGGACCTCTTTTTCCGGTCCGATGGTCACGGGTGTCGTATGCCAGATACTTCAGGCAAACAAGGATCTTAATCCCAAGGAGGTATGGGAGGTGCTTACGTCAACCGCTAATCAGTCCGCCAGCCCAGACAACGACAAAGGATGGGGCATTATTGACGCCGACGCGGCGATCTCCGAGGCCAAGGACCGGCGCACCGCTGTAGATTTGCCCGACCTGCCCTCCACATTCACCGTGCAGCCACCATACCCTAACCCGTTCACGGACGCTGCTCACTTTGAGTTAGCGCTCAGCGAGTCCATCAGCGATCTTCAGATCATCGTGTACAACATCTTGGGCCAGCGCGTGCTGGCACCATTCGACGGTCCGCTAAGTGCGGGGACGCATACAGTGAGCATTCATGCGGGCGGCCTTGCTCCGGGCTTGTACACGTATGTCGTTCGGGGTGCCAACGAAGTGCAAACGGGGCTGATGGTGCATGTGCGTTAGGAGCACCCGCTCCCACACGGCTAACGATACAACCCGACCGAAGAACGTCCTTCGGTGCTGTCCAGCGCTGGCCCTTGGTCTATGGGCGCCTCGAAGCTCTGCGCTAGGAGTCCGCTGCTCCAGTGGGTCTTCCTATAGGCGCAAGACTCCGCGCAAGACCCACACTCACCACGCGGTTCGGCTCAGTCCGCCTTCAGTCACGGGATTCCCGCCGCACGACACGCGACGCGCAGTGAATTGCGGGTGCAGCGTGCACTTTGAACGATCTGTTTTCCGCCGCCGCTATGCCAACCCGCCGCCTTCAGCAGCGGTGCACTGATGAATGAACCGATTGCCCCTGATGATCGCCGACCGGGCATGCGGCCTTGGGTTCACCGCATAGACCCGGCCTGGCATGCGTATGCACCCGCTTGCTCGGGCATCCATGGCCGGCAACCACCACTTCAAGCATACGTTGAAAACCCGAAGGTCAAGACTGCACCCGAATCATGATTTGCACCGGCCACATGTTGCGTTTTACCTGCTGCTTGGCAGACTTCGAGGTCTTTCGGCTGCGCTCATGCAACGCCATCATTGGCCTTCACGCCTTAGGGCGCACGCGCAGCGATTGCCGTTGCATTGATGGTGCGTCCCTTGCATTGGCTGGCGGCTCGCACTTCCAAGCGGCCTGACGCGTGTTTTAAGGCACATGACTCCGATTGCTTTTGGAACCGGCTGGTGGCTGCTGATTCCTGCAGCCGCGCTGGCGGCTGGTGCTGCTTTTTTCGCGTACAGGTTCAGCGCGTTCAAGCCGCCTGCGCCATGGCGCGGCGTGCTCCCAGCGCTGCGCTTTGCATCACTGTTTTTGTGCCTTGTGCTCCTTTTGCAACCGGTGTGGCGCCATACGGCCAAACCCATCACGCCGCCCATCTTGGCCGTACTGCTGGACGAAAGCCTCAGTCTGGCGAGCCACGATTCTCTTCTGATGTCAAACGCGCATGCGCTTTCGGCACTGGAGGCTGATGTGCGACTGTTCGGATTTTCAAGTACTACGCGCGCGTTGCCTTCTGCAGACTCCTTGCAAATTGCAGGGGTACGCACGGATATTGCCGGCGCCTTAGCCGGAGTCGACGCAGTGCTTACCAATGATCACCTGCGCGCCGTGCTGCTTTTTTCTGATGGACGGTACAACACAGGGCGCAATCCGCTCCATGTAGCCGCACAGTACCCGGTACCCATCCATACTGTTGCCGTTGGCGATACGCTGGAACAACGGGATGTTCAGATCCGCCGCACTGTAGCCAACGAGATCGGCTATGTGGATACGGTGATCCCTGTGGAAATCTCTGTGATGGGCCAAGGCTATGAGAATCAGCAGATCGTCGTGTCGCTTGCACAAGGCAGCACTATGGTCAGCACCGTGCGGACCACTGTGCCTGCGGATGGTGTGGTGCGGTCCGTACGCATGGAATTCGCTCCAGAGACTGCGGGCCTGCAGCAGCTGACAGCCAGCATCACCCACCTGGACGGCGAGGCAACACATGCAAACAACACGCGGGTCATTACCCTGAACATCCTGGACAACCGGCAGCGTATCCTGCTGGTCGCAGGAGCGCCCCACCCGGACCTGGCAGCGCTGCGTGCCCTGCTCGGCAGCGACGAGGCCCGTGAGGTCGTGACGTTGATCCAGAAAGACGCGCAGTCCTTCTATGAGAACACGGTGCCGGATTCTCTTGCGGCCTATGACCTTATTGTTCTGGTCGGCTATCCAGGACACGACGCAAGTCCTGCTCTCACGCAACAGGTGTCTGCATCGGGCGCACGCTTGTTCTTTGTGCTCACGGAGCAGACGGATCTCGCCGTCGTGCGTGCCAGGCTGGCTGAATCCTTGCCGGTGGTGCCCGCCCCGGGCAGCCCGCTGCTTGGCGAAGCGGCCTTCGAGGTTACGCCCATGGGATGGCAACATGCTGCGTTTCAGAGCCTGCCGGCGGCTTCTCCTTTGCAGTTGCCGCCGCTACGCTTCAGCGCGATGCACTGGCAGTTGAGCCCAGATGCGCGCGTTCTCGCCCAAGCCAATGTTGGGGGTGTGAGCAATATGGGGCCGCTGCTTGTGGTGCGCACGCGCGACGGGGTTCGTACTGCGGCCTTGCTCGGCGCAGGCACCTGGCGGTGGCAAAACCTGCCGGAAGATCTGGCTGATGGCGATGGCTGGTGGCCAACGCTGCTTGATAATCTGGTGCAGTGGCTTCTGGCACCGGAGGATGATCGACGCGTTCGCGTGGAACCGGTCTGGGCAGCGTTTGCGGGCGGCGAGGAGGTGCAGTTTGCGGGGCAGGTCTACAACGAGAGTCTGCGCGGCGTAGAAGGGGCCACCGTAGCCCTGCGGGTGGCCGCTCCAGATGGCACCCAGTTCCCGTACACCATGAGCGACCTCGGCAATGGCCGCTACGCCGCGGACATCGGTACGCTGCCGGAAGGCTCCTACATGTACGAAGCCCGCGCAACGCGCGGTGATGTGCTCATGGGAAGCGATGCGGGTGCCTTCACCGTCGGTGCGCTGGTCCTGGAATACACGGATATGCGTGCCGACGCCCCATTACTCCGGCAGATCGCCAACCGCTCCGGCGGTCAGTTTCTGCCGGCGGATGATGTTGGCGCACTGGCAGCGGTGCTCCGTGCCGATAGCGCTTTCGCGCCAAGAATCACGGCTGAGACCCGTGAGCGCGCCCTTTGGCAGTGGCCGCTCCTGTTGGCGGCCATTCTCACACTGCTCACAACGGAATGGGTGCTCCGCAAGCGCATTGGCCTTGCCTGATCCCGTGCGCCAAGCACGGCCAGACATCCTGTTCCGCGCATTCCAGGACGCTATGCCAAGGCGGTGCGCGGCCTGGGTGTCCAGCTTGACGGTGGATATAATCCCCTTTGCGAACTCCTCTATCAACTAGGTTGAATCAATGCCCCGTCCCATCTGTTCATCGGTGTCGCCGGTGACCGGCGTACTGCTTCATCACCGAATTTCTCGCTAGTCACCTATACGGATAGGGAAGGGATGCAGAAGAACTGGAGTAGCTCCAATGTCAGGGCAGAACGACTACTGTTGGGATTGCACGCGTGGATTCTACTCAGTTGTCTCCAGACCGGCATTGTTGTTGGCCAGGTGCAAGGTGTTCAAGGGTATGTGATCAGCGGCATCACGGGCGAGGCACTCATAGGCTCACACGTATATGAATTGCGCACAAGAACGGGTGTCATCACCAATCAGTATGGCTTCTTCAGGCTGTCCGCTGCGTCGGATACGTTCACTGTGCAGATAAGCCATGTCGGGTTTGAGAGGTTGGTGCTCACTCTTGTTCCAACCGACAGCATTAAAACCTTTGAATTAACGCCGTTTGCGACCCAGTTGGATTCAATTGTCGTAATGGCTGAGGGTGAACGATTCGAAATAGAAGACAGACTACTCACGAACAAGACTACGATCTCGCCAGCGGACGTTGCAACTCTGTCTGCGCTGTTAGGAGAAGCAGACATTCTGAAAGTGTTTCAACTGAAGCCCGGGGTGTCCTTCGGAACGGAAGGAACCGCAGGCTTGCATGTGCGCGGGGGTAGCCCGGATCAGAATCTGATAATCATGGATGGGGCACCGATCTACAACTGGAGCCATGTATTCGGATTCGTCTCAAGCTTCAATCACGACGCCCTGAATGAAGCGGAGCTTTACAAAGGCGGGTTTCCTGCGAGGTATGGTGGGCGCCTGTCGTCGGTTGTCAATCTGACCATGCGCGAAGGCAACAGGCGTGCCTTCGCAGGACGCGGTACAATAGGACTACTGGCTTCACGTGTGACTATCGAGGGACCCATTCGAAAAAACGAAAGCTCATTTATCGTGTCCGCCAGGCGTACCTACCTCGATTTATTGACGCGACCGCTCTTTTGGCTCGGTGAGACCGATTACTTGATCGGCTACAATTTTGGAGACATTAACGCCAAGGCCAATGTCATTTTTTCGGAACGCGACCATGCGTTTGCCAGCCTATACGCAAGCCGCGACAGCTACTATTTGCGGGACGGAAAGAAGGATGACCAACTGCGCAACGGCGTTGGTTGGGGGAATCTGGTCGGAACTCTGCGTTGGAATCGCGTGCTGAAGCAGACGATGTTTCTGAACGTGGTACTTCTGCACAGCCGCTATGAATACTCCGCACTTGACAGGTACACGGTAAGTGAACTCAACTCTGGAAGCGGGACCGTAGAACTGTATGAGACGAGGTTTCGATCGGGAATTTCAGATTGGACCGCGAAAGCTGATTTGGAGTACGCTCCATTGGTGACGCACAAATTGCGTTTTGGCGCCTCTGTAAGCCGTAAAGGATACACGCCTGGAGTGCAGCGTGTAATAGAAGAAGCCGGCGCTAGGATGGTCGTGGACACTTTGGTAGAGACCAACAGAAAACACGCTGCAACCGAATGGCATGCTTACGCGGAAGACACAGGCGATTTCCTTGAGCGCGTGAAAGTCAACGGCGGGATTCACATGTCAGGATTCCACGCCCACGGGAAACGTTACGCTTCCTTCGAACCACGCATTTCGGCACTCGTCTGGATAGCATCAGCCTGGGCTGCGACGGCGTCGTATGCACGCGCGTACCAGTACGTTCACTTGCTGACAAATAACGGCGTTGGACCGCCAACTGATCTCTGGGTACCTAGCACTAGGCGTGTCGCTCCGCAGCGAGCGTGGCAACTGAACGCTGGTGTATCAAGGCAAGGTGCGCAGGATGCGATTGGCGCAAGTATGACGGGGTACTACAAGTCCATGAAGGGCGTAATTGAATACTTGGAGGGGAGCAGTCTCGCTGGACTCAATCGGGATTGGGAAGGTCAGATTGCTGCTGGACGCGGATGGTCTTACGGTATCGAGGCACTGATCGAAAAGAAGGAAGGCAAGACACGCGGATGGATCGGCTACACGCTGTCTTGGACCAATCGGCGCGTCCCAGACATCAATCAAGGGCGACGCTTTCCTTACAGGTACGACCGCAGGCATGACATTTCAGTTGCACTCATGCGCAGGCTGGGCCGCCATACGCTGTCCGCGACATGGGTGTTTGCGACCGGGAACGCAGTGACGATACCCGTGGCGCAATACGTAGAGAATGGCACGCTGGTCAGCGTATTTCAGGGGCGAAATCAACAGCGTCTGCCCGCATACCACCGGCTTGATCTGAGCATGCACTTGCCCAAACGAAAAGGCAAAGCGAAGCTGACGTTCAGCGTGTACAACCTGTATAATCGTCGCAATGCCTTCTACACGTATGTCCGGGATACTGCCGCGTTTGAATCCTTTAGAGGCTACTTCGACGAGAGTCGAAGCTTTAGAAAGGTGAGCGTGTTTCCCGTGATACCGTCGATCAGCTACAGCTTTACCTTTTAGGTGGACCCAATGTGCGTTGCTGTCAGAGGGCTCATCCTATTCCTGGTCTGCCTCACACTTGGTTGTGAGGGCGCGATAGAATTTCCGGGTGATCCGTTTAGGCCGGAATTGGTCGTGACGAGCGAATTTTCAGCGCATTCGTCCTGGCACGCAATCGTGCAGCGCACAGTAGGCTTTGACGAAGTCGTTTCGTTACCGGCAGTAGTGGAACACGCGACCATAACAGTAGCGGGTAATGACGGATCGCTGGTTGAGCTGAAGCACAAGGGAGGCGGGTTTTACCAGTCCAATTGTTGCCGGCCCGAGACAGGGATCACGTATCAACTGGTAGTTGAGGCCGACGGCTTTGCGCAGGCAACCGCGATTGATGCACTGCCAGCACCCTTAGGCATAGACGCGGTACGCAGGACAAGTGTCACCAGGGAAGGACAACCGGTTGCCCGGCTGGAAGTTGATATCAATGATGACGGCGGCGTGCGCAATTATTACGAGCTGTCCATAGTGTTCGACCCACGCTGGTACCACGTTCGTTTCACTGTACTAAATGCTGAAGTGAAGGATCAACTGCGTGATTACGGTGCGGGCGATTTCATAGAGCCGGATTTGTCCATCATTTATGTTCACCGCGCGCTTCTTCATGATGAAGCATTTGATGGGAGGGCGTTAACCCTCATTCTGGAAACAGATCCATCTGTTCCCGTTGAGCAGATTGGTGGACCTCTTTCCGTTAAAATGCGCACCGTAAGCGAGGCGTATTATCAGTATTGGCGCACTCAATTGTTGCAGGAGAATTCGAGTATGGACCCGTTCGCGGAGCCGGTTACGATAAGATCAAACGTGACGGGTGGGCACGGCGTATTCGCAGGATATGCTCCAGAAACCTATGGCGAGTTGACAGATGCCGTGATGCATGAACGGATTTCGGGGTCCTACGTAATCAGCGACTTCGTAGTAAGCCAGAACGGAAGAGGGCAAGATTACATTGCGCTGGGAGGCTCGGGAGAATTGAATGTGCTCAATGACAACACCGTACTCGGAGGATTACAAATACCGATTGACGAAGGCGAGCCCAGGTCTGCATCCCTGGATGGGGGATTTGTGCTACGGGGCACGACAATTCGTTTGTTTCACAGTGCGAAGACAGTGATCCGGGACATGAAATTCGAATTTAGGCCAGACACCGGTTCGTTGGAGGGTTTTCTTACTATAGATAGAAATCAGGGGGTTCACGTTAGATTTGAACGGAAGGATGCCGGATAGGTAGTGGTTGCCCGTAAAGTGTCTGATTGGCTTTCGGAGCTGTAGCTTGGGGCCATAGGTGGTGGAATGGGCGATTTGGATGCAAGACTGGGGCTTTTGCGGCCTTTTGAAGCTCTCTGTCTGGGCAGTGGCCGCTGCGCTTGTGCTGCATCGTTGTTGCGAATGTTGGGTCGATTCTCGAACTATGCCCGTTATCGGCGTAATTAGTGCTTGCCCGAAAAATGCCTGATTGGTCCTGCAGACCAGCAGTTGTGGGCGCATAGGGCGGATATACGGGTGCAAGCGGCGAAAGATTGGACATTTGGGGGTGTGGAGCGGCTGCTTTCGGGGCCGTTCCCCCCAACGGCGGCCTACGTTGTTTCAGCGAATGCTGCACCGTTTTCTGATCTTGGGCTTGTTCTTGATGGGATTCGTACGCTTCTGCCCCAACATTCGCCTGTTTTACTGCTATGCGCGCGATCTTCGAGCCACCGTTTGCGCTTGGGCATACGCCCATTAGAGAGAGCACGTTGGATCCTCGGTCCAGAGACGATATGTCGGCCGTTCTCCGTGGACTGCAGAACCGCTTCACGCACCGCAGCACGCGCGGGCGGTGTTCGCGATCCTGCGGGAGCACTTGGGCGCGAAGGTCAATCTGCGGCGTGGTTGCCCGGGCCTGCGTCTATGGCAGATCTTCGTGCTGGCCACCTTGCAGAAGGCGCTCGACTGCGATTTCGACCGCCTGGTGGAATGGGCGAACTGTCACACGGCGTTGCGCCAGATGCTGGGGCATGCAGGCTTTGGAGACAAGCATCCCTATCGTCTGCATACCGTTATGGACCATGTGCGTCTGCTTACGGAGGCGGCGCTGCAGGCGACCAATGCGGTGGTGGTGGCCCGTGGGCATCAGCTGCTGAAGCACATACGGATCCGCTTCGCTGCCGGGCCGATTCAGCGGTGGCAAAGACCTCTGTGCACTGGCCTACGGATGTCCGCTTGCTGTGGGATGCGCTGCGCTGCCTGATCCGGCATCGGGCACGTCTGTGCCAGCAGCATGCGATCGCGGGCTGGCGCAAGGCACGTTTCTGGATCAAGCAGGTCAAGCGCGCCTTCGATCGCATACGTACGGCCCGTCAGTGGCGTAACAAGGAGAAAGCGGCGATCTACCTTGCGCGCAGTCGCGAAATAGGTGGAGAAGGCCATGGCTACACACGCGCTGCTGCGGCAAAAGGGCGTTGAAGATGCAGCGGTGTCGTGGTATGTGCGGACGGGAGGCAAGCGGATCGATCAGGTAGCGCGCCGTTGGATCCAGGGCGAGCAGATTCTGCACGGCGAGAAGCTCTTCTGTGTGCATGAGCCCCACACGCATTGCCATGCATCACGTCCTACTTAACGGAGCGCTACCGAGCCTCACTGCTTTTGTGCCGTTTCGGCGCAGTTTTTCTGCGGATCAGGTCGTGGTGACAGGAGCGCTTCGCCGGGTCGGAGACTTAGGGCTGTTGTTTGAGGTGCGCGTCCAGGAGGACGACCTTATCCAGGACGTACTTGTGGAAGCCAAGCCTGCCCGCGCCGCGCATGCGGACGTGATCGTCAGCGTATCTACCTTTGGGCAGCCGCTAGCCTCTCGCGGGACGCGAGAGGCTGTCATGGCCATCGAGCAGTGGCTCACCGGTAGTGGCATGCAGACGGCCGAGACCTATTACTAAGAGCCCATGCCGCAGAGAATGCCGGTGATTTCTGTTTTCCTGCGGGACCCGCTATGCAACGAATTTGCTACGCCATGCAGGGTACTAGCCCCACAAAACGTCTCATTGCAGGAACGATAAAGTGGGGGTCTCCTTTTCTAGTTGGCATCGGCTTGTCACTAGTGAAAACAACTGGAACACTGCGCTTTGCCGGCATGGCAAGTGCGCTACGCGAACAGTTGGCGCAGCCTGGCGAGGCGACGTCGCCTCGCCATATAGACCAACTCGACTTCATGGAGCGACTCGGCCTTCTGGTCGACCGCGAGGAGGTCGTGCGCCACAATGTGCGCCTGAAGTCACGGCTGCGACAGACGGCCTGTATGGAGGATCTGGACTATCGCACCGGGCGCTGCCGCGACCGGCGACTCATGCTGGCCCTGGCCCGTTGCGACTGGGTCCGACGTCACCAGAACGTCGTCATTACCGGCCCTACCGGCGTCGGCAAAAGCTACGTGGCGTGCGCACTCGCCCACAAGGCTTGCCTCGAAGGCTTCTCGGTCCGCTACTACAGGCTGCCACGCCTGCTCGAAGACCTGGCCATTGCACACGGCGACGGTCGCTATCTGAAATTGCTCCAACAGATGGCTCGCGTCCATGTCCTTGTACTGGACGATTGGGGGCTGACGCAACTGACGACATCCCAACAGCAACACCTGCTCGAGTTGTTGGATGACCGACACCGACGCAGTTCGACCGTGGCCACAAGCCAGTTG
>LXNJ01000131.1_pt1 | contig 52909 bp, 43 predicted proteins | sample 809081 | NCBI WGS metagenome assembly LXNJ01 (sample SAMN04870510, study PRJNA318959) | sponge metagenome | biome: sponge; feature: marine sponge reef; material: water | host: Petrosia ficiformis | place: Greece: Milos, Mediterranean Sea | collected 2013-05-29 | depth 5-7 m
CGGGCTCGCCTACGCGATCGACGAGGGAGCCGGCGCCTTCTACGGCCCCAAGATCGACGTTGACGTGCGCGACGCCATCGGCCGGTCGTGGCAGCTGTCGACCATCCAGCTCGACTTCAACCTGCCGGAGCGCTTCGGGCTGGAGTATGTCGCCGCTGATGGCTCCCGACCTCGTCCCGTGATGATCCATCGGGCGCTGTTCGGTGCGGTGGAGCGCTTCTTCGGGTTGCTGGTCGAGCACTACGCCGGGGCCTTCCCCGCTTGGCTCGCACCGGTGCAGGTCCAGGTGCTGCCGGTGGCTGCGGCCCATGCGGACTACGCCGCCGAGGTGGCCGGCGCCCTGAGTTCTCGAGGCTTCCGCACCGAGGTGAGCCCGGCGGAGGAGCCTCTGGGCAAGCGGGTGCGCAACGCCAAGGTGGCCAAGGTCCCGTACGTTCTGGTGGTGGGCGACGACGACACCGCCAACGGCACGGTCGGGGTCAACGCCAGGGGCGCCAAGAAGCCCGATCGCGACGTCCCGCTGGAGGCCTTCTCGGCCCGTTTGGCAGCCGAGGTAGAGGCCCGGAGCTGACATGGTGGAGCACCGAACGGCTGCCGCCGGTCGCGGGCTCGCCGCCTGCCCACCCGAGGGCGCCTGACATGGTGGAGCGCCTCTGGGCCGGCTGGCGGATCCCCGCCATGATGACCGACCGCGAGGCGGCCGCAGCCGGTGTGGCCGACTCGTCGGGCACCATCCCGGGCACGGTTCCCGGAGCCGGGACCGGTCCCGAGGACGAGACCGGCCAGAGCCTGTTCGAAGCCATCCTCAACTCGGGCCTGCCCGACGACAAGACCCACATCGTGCACCGCGGCGAGCGGGTGTTCGCGATCCTGAACCGCTACCCGTACTCGACCGGTCACCTGCTGATCCTGCCCTACCGGGCGGTGCCCGACCTCGAGGGTCTGGACACCGGCGAGCGACGCGAGCTGTGGGACACCGTCCACGACGCGGTGGCCGCGGTGAAGGCCGCGTTCTCGCCCGACGGCGTGAACGTGGGCGCCAACCTGGGCGAGGGCGCCGGCCCCAGCGTCTATGACCACGTGCACATCCATGTGCTGCCCCGCTGGCGCTCCGACACCAACTTCATGACCGCGGTGGCCGATGTGAGGGTCCTCCCCCAGAGCCTCCAGGACTGCTGGGAGCGCCTGACCGCGGCCTGGCCCAGCTAGCCAGCCGATCCGTTGGCGGCTCGCAGCCCGGCGAGGACCCGGTCGGGGGTCAACGGGAAGTCGTCGAACCAGACGCCGGTGGCGTCGTGGAGGGCGGCTGTCACCGCCGGGGCGTAGGGGATCATGCCCATCTCGGCCATGCCTCGGGCCCCCCACGGGCCGAGCGGGTCGGCCAACTCGAGCACCACGCTGTCGACCTTGGTGGGGATGTCGCCGATGCCGGGGATCAGGTAGGTGCTGAGGCGCATGTTCTGAAGCCGGCCGTCGACCGAGCGGAGGTCCTCGCTCAGCGCGTATCCCTGAGCCTGGACCACGGCCCCCTCGATCTGGCCCACCACCAGCTGGGGGTTGATGGCCCGGCCGACATCGTGAGCGCTGACCACCCGGTCGACCCTGATGTGGCCGGTCCCGGTGTCCACGGTCAGGTCCACATGCTGGGCCACATACCCGTAGCTGAAGTTGGGATTGCAATGGCCGTCAACGGGGTCGAGCGCCTCGGTGGGGGGAGGCACGAACCGGAACCGGCCCACCGCGGGGCGCTGCCCGTCCCGCCAGGCCTTCTCAGCCTCCTCGGCTGCGCCCAGGATCGAGTTGCCCGACATCCACGTCAGCCTCGACGCCGAGGCGGAGCCGGCGTCCCCGGAGGTGGCCGTGTCCGAGAAGCGGCGCTCGATGCGGTCGACGGGCACGCCGGTGGCCTCGGCGGCCATCTGCACCAGCACGGTGTGGTTGCCCTGGCCCACCTCGGCGCCGGCGTGGTACAGCTCGCCCCACTCCGGTTCGTCGGAGTCATGGGCCCCGTGGAGCACGATCTCGGCGTCGCATCTCTCGGGGAACCCGAACGAGAACCCGACGTTCTTGAACGAGCAGGCGAAGCCGCGGCCCCGGCGCAGCGCCGCCGGTTCCGGCGGCAGCGACGGGAACGGGCTGAAGTCGGCTCCGTCGGTGCCCTCAGCGTCGAACACGGACTCAGCGGCAGCCTTGGCGCAGCCCTCGATGACCTCGGGCATTGTCACGCCGGTGGGCATCGGTGTCTGGGTTATGCCGATGCTTCCCTCGCGCAGCGTGTTGATGCGGCGGATCTCCACCGGGTCCATCCCCAGTGCGTCGGCCAGCTTGTTGATCTGGCTCTCGGCCGCGAACGCGGCCTGTGGTGCGCCGAAGCCGCGGAAGGCCCCGGCCGGGGTTGCGTTGGTGTACACCGCGTGGCTGTCGATCTCGGCGTTGGGCACCTCGTAGGGGCCCGACTGGTGCAGGTGGCAGTTGCCCAGCACCTTGTTGGACGTGAAGTTGTAGGCACCCGCATCGAGCCACGCCGTGCTCTTCACCGCGGTGATGCGCCCGTCCCGGCGGGCGCCCCAGCGGGCGGTGATACGGCCCCGGTGGCGCTTGCCGTGCCCGACGATGGACTCCTCGCGGGACCACACCGTGGCCACCGGACGGTCGATGCCCTGCTCATGGAGTCTAATCGCGGCCAGCGCCAGCACGATCTGGATCGAGATGTCCTCCCGGCCCCCGAAGGCCCCTCCGATGGCCGGGTAGATCACCCTCACCTGCTCCTCGGGCAGGTCCAGGGCGTGGGCGATCTGCTCGCGGTCCTCGTGAGTCCACTGGCCGGCCACCTCCACCGTCACCCGCCCATCGTCGTCGATGTAGGCCATCCCGGCCTCGGGCTGCAGGAAGGCGTGCTCCTGGTAGGGGAACTCGTAGGTTGACTCCACCACCACGTCGGCGTCGGCCCAGCCCCGGTCCATGTCACCTTTGCGGATACGAAGCGAGTAGTAGGCGTTGGAAGGCTTGTCGTTCTCGGGATGCAGCCGGATGGCCGATGCCAGCGACTGGTCGATGTCGGCCAGCACCTCCAGCGGCTCCCAGCCGGCCTCGATGGCCGCGGCGCCGGCCCGGGCCGCCTCCGGGGTCTCGGCCACCACCAGCGCCAGACGGTCAGCCTCCCAGCGGGACACGTCGCAGGGCAGGGGGCTGCGGCCGGTGTGTTCGAGGCCGACGAACACCGGATGGTCCGCCATGGTCAGCCCGAACTCGTTGTTGGGCACGTCGCGTGAGCCGAACACGGCCACCACGCCCTCGACGGCCTCGGCTGCGGAGAAGTCCAGGTTCACCAGGCGGGCGTGGGGCTGGTCGGTGAACACGGCCATCGACCACAGAGCATCGGCCGGGATCCGGTCGCCGGGATAGGCGACCGCGCCGGTGAGCTTGTCAGCGGCGTCGATCCGGGCCCTGGAGGCTCCGACGCTCACCGGCTGGCCGTTCCCGAGTCGCCGGGAGGAATTGGCAGTGGGGCAGTCCCATGTGGGCTCTCCCGGCTGCCAGTTCGCGCCGCGGTGGGTGTACTGGCGCGAACTGGCAGGGGGGGAGTCCCATCTGGGCTCTTCTGGCTGCCAGTTCGGTTCGTGGTCTCATCGCTGGGGGATGCGTCGCCGCTGCCGGTGAGCGCATCGATGATCGAGTAGTAGCCGGTGCAGCGGCACAGGTTCCCCGACAGCCCGTGCTCCACCTGGGCCCGGCTCGGGTAGGGCTCCTCGGCGGCGAGCATGGCCGCGCTCATCACGAACCCGGGAGTACAGAAGCCGCACTGGACGCCCCCGCAGTCGGCCAAGGCCTGCTGGACCGGGTGCAGGCCGCCATCAGGCGGGGCAACACCCTCCACCGTGGTCACGTCGGCGCCCTCGGCCCGGGCCGCGGGCACCAGGCAGGCCAGCGCGGCCCGGCCGTCGAGATGGACGGTGCAGGCGCCGCATTCGCCCTCGGCGCAGCCCTCCTTGGTGCCGTTCAGCCCCAGTTCGAGCCGCAGCCAGTCGAGCAGGGTGCGGCCCGCCGCGTTGGCCCCGCGGCGCTCTACGCCGTTGACGGTGCAGACGATCACGGTTGTGTCGGTGACGGCGCGCACCGGCGAACGTGCCCGGCCTTCGGCGGGCTCCGGCGACCCCGCGCCGACCGAGCGGCCGGCAGGGGAGCCCCCGTCCCGCGGGAGCGGCTTCCATCCCGGTCCGCGGGCCTTCGGCGCAACCAGTCGGGGCGGGCGACGGGGCCAGGTGGCTGCCTCGGTGCCGGCGGCCAGCGATCGCAGCGCCCGCTCAACCACTACTTCGGTGGTCTGGGTGCGGTACTCGGCCGTCGAGCGCAGGTCGTCGATGGGGTTGACCGCGGCCCGGGCCGCGGCGGCGACTTCGGGGGCCGCCGCGGCGAGCGGACGGCCCCTGGCGATCCCGGCGGCCGCCTCGACCAACTCGATGGTCGGCCCGACGCTGCCCAGGGCCACCATGAGGTCGACGACGGTCCCGTCAGGCTCGACGGTGACCACCGCGGCCGCGTGGACCACCGAGATGGCCTGTACCCGCCTCAGCCCGAGCTTGACGAAGATGCCGCGGCGGCTTCCGCCCAAGGCATCGAACGCGATCCTGGTCACAAGCTCGCCCGGCTCCAGCGCGGTGGTGCGGAAACCGGTGAAGAACTCGTGGATCGGCATGGACCGCTCCCCGCCGCCGGCCGAGGACACGGTCACGTCGGCCCCCAGCGCATAAAGCGCCGAGATGGTGTCGTTGGCCGGGCTGGCGGTGACGATGTTGCCCACGATCGTGGCCCGGTTGCGAAGCTGCGGCCCCCCGACCTCCAGGCACGCCTGCGCCAGCGGCAGCCCCACATCGGGCATCCGCTCCCAGCCGACCACGTCGCCGTGGGTCACCAGCGGTCCTAGATGGATCCGCCCGTCGGTCTCGGTGATGGTGTCCAGACCGTCGAGGACGCTCAGATCGACGAGAGTGTCGATCCCGGCGCGGGCCCCGCGGCTGAGCTCAAGCAGCAGATCGGTGCCGCCCGCAATGGCCCGGGCCGAGGAGCCGTGCGCGGCCAGCGCGGCCAGCGCGTCTTCCAACGACTCGGGCGCTACGTATCGTCTGATCGGATCGGCCCGGCGTTGGGCTTCGTGGAGTTGGCTCATGATTCTGAGTCGGGACGGCCGGATTTGAACCGGCGACCCCCTGCTCCCAAAGCAGGTGCGCTACCTGGCTGCGCCACGTCCCGTGCGACGAATCAGGCTACCGAGTGCTAGCAACGCCCCCCAAGTGGGAACTCAGCGGGACCGGGGGAGCCCCAGCCAGCCCTCGGCCACCAGGTTGCGGTTGATCTCGCTGGTGCCGCCGTAGATGGCGGTCACCGGGGCGTGACGGAAGTGCTCCTCGATACGGCCGTCGGCGTGCGCTTCAGGATCGTCGTGGGTCAGCAGACCGTCGGCGCCCATCATGTCGAGGAACCAGCCGCAGTGCTTCTTGTAGGACTCCGACGCGAACAGCTTGGTCATCGACCCCTCGACCCCGAACATGGCGCCCTCGGAGGCCAGCGCGGCGGTGTGGTAGGCGAAGCTGCGGCACACCTCCACGTCGATCATGGCTTGCACCAGCTGGTGGCGCACCGCGTCGTCGTCGACGGGGCGGGTGCCGTCGACCCGGCGGGCGGTGCGGGCCCAGTCGACGGCGGCCTCGATGACCGGCGGTGACGGGAACTGCCCTCCGGCGATGCCCCGCTCGTACTTGAGGGCCGTCTTCATCACCGCCCAGCCGCCGTTCACGTCGCCCAGGCGCCACTCGTCACCGAGGCGCACATCGTCGTAGAAGGTGGCGTTGGAACGCTCGGTGCCCATCGTGGAGACCGGCTGGATCTCGATGCCCGGCGTGTCCAGCGGCACCACGAAGAAGGTGAGGCCGCGATGTTTGGCGACTTCCGGGTCGGTGCGGGTCAGCAGCAGCACGTAGTCGGCGACATGGGCCAGGGTGGTCCACATCTTCGATCCGTTGATGACCCAGCCGTCACCGTCGCGCACGGCCCGTGTGCGGGCCGCGGCGACGTCGGAGCCGGACTCCGGCTCGCTGTAGCCGAAGCAGCCGAGCGCCTCGCCCGCCAGCAGGCGGGGGACCGCTTCGGACCGCAGGAAGTCGTTGCCGTGCTCGAGGATCATCGACACCGTGACCACGGCCACACCGAGAGCGTCGGCGGGCGCCTGATGCAGCTGGAGCTCCTCCAGCAGCACGCACAGCTCCACCGGGTCCATCCCGCCGCCGCCGAGCTCGGCCGGAACGGCCCCCGACAGCCAGCCGCGGTCGGCGATGGCCCGGTGCAGGGCAGGGGAGTGGATCGTGCCGTCGCGGGTCGCGGCGATCATCTCGGCGGTGAGGTGCTCGGCCAGGAACTGCTGGACCTCGATCCGGAACTCCTCGGCCCGCGCCGGCAGGGTGAAGTCCATCAAGCCACCCGAGTCTTGGGGCCGACATCGGCCTCGGCGAGCTGGGCGATCTGGGTGGCGGGCTCGCCGAGCTGTAGCAGCCAGGCCGCGGCCCGTCGGTAGTACAGCTGCACGTCGTACTCGGCGCTGTAGCCGTAGCCGCCGTGGTACTGCAGCACCCGATCGGAGGCGAAGCGGGCCGACTCCGCCGCGAAAAGCAGCCCCATCGACGCGAGCCTGGCTCCGCCGGCGGTGCCGGCGTCGACCGCGCACACCGCCCGGAAGGCCAGCAGGCGGGCGCCCTCGGCCCGGGTGGCTGCGTCGGCCAGGCCGTGCTGGACCGCCTGGAAGGACCCGACCGGCACGCCGAACTGGTGGCGCTGCTTCACGTAGGCGACGCCCATGGCCAGCACCTCTCCGGCCAGCCCCGCGTAGGCCACAGCCATGAGCGCCCTCCACTCCGTCACGGCGCGGCCGAAGGCGAGGCTGGCCGCCTCTCCGGTGGCGAGGACCTCGGCAGCCGAGAGGTCTCTGTCGGCCAGGGGCAGATCGGCAGTGTTGGGCCGGGCCGCGCCCGGCGGCTCGCTGCGGCCGAGGACCAGAGCCCCGTCGTGTGCGCCGGCCACCACATCGGCCACTGCGCCGGCCGGGACCAGCCTGGCGATGCCGTCAGCGGCGGGCGGCCGCAGCGCCAGCGTGGCGACGAGCTCGCCGGAGACCACCGCCTCGCGAATCTCGGGCCGCGAGGTTTGGCCGGCCTCGGCGCACAGCAGCCGGGCCGTGACCGCATGCTCGACGAGCGGGACGGGGGCGATGCGCCGGCCCCATTCGTAGACCACCACGGCCAGATCGACGAGCGAGGCGCCGCCGCCTCCGGCGGCGACGGGCGCGGCCATGCCGGGCGCACCCGCGGATGCCAGCTTCTCCCACAGACCCCGGTCGAATCCGCAGCCCTCCTCCGCGGCCCGCACGGCCTCCGGTGTCGCCTCGCGTGCGAACAGGTCGCCGAAGACCTCGCCGACGGCCTGCTGGTCCTCGCTGTAGCGGGTTCGCACGATCTACGTCGCTCCGGCCGGGCTCTCCATCAGGGTGCGCGGGCCCGGTCCAGGACGCGCCGGGCCTGGCGCACCACCGGCTCATCGAACATCACACCGTCGACGGCGCCCACGCCCGCTCCCGCGGCCAGCGCCGTGTCGAAGGCCTCGATCAGATCCCGGGCGTCGGCTACCTGCTCCGGGGTGGGGGTGAAGGCCTCGTTGATGATGTGGACCTGCGCCGGATGGATGGCCGGGCGGCTTCCGAAACCGAGCCGCGCCAGGGCCTCGCTCGAGCTTCTCAAGCCGTCGGCGTCGCGGAAGTCGGTGAGCACCGGGCCCATCGGAGCGTCGATTCCCGCGGCCGCCGACACCACCACCAGCTGCGACCGGGCATAAATCATCTCCGCTCCGTCATCACCGAGGGTCACGCCCAGCTCCGCGCACAGGTCGGCCTCGCCGAGAGCCAGCCTCACAACCCGGTCAGCCGAGGCCAGCTCCATGGCGGCCATCAGCCCGGCCGCGGTCTCGACCAGAGGAATGAGGGGCTGCGACGTCAGCGAGAGTGCCTGCGACAGCGTGTCGGGATCGGCCTTGGCCAGCACGATCCCGGAGGCGCCGTCGGCCGCGGCCACGTCTCCGGCCAGCAGGTCGCGGTGGCTGTTGACCCGGACCCAGGTCTCGATGGGGCTGGGCAGGAAATCGGCCAGGATCCGCCGGGCCTCGAGCTTTCGCGACGGCGCCACCGCATCCTCGAGATCCACGATGAGGGCGTCGGCGCCGCGCTCACCCGCCTTGGCCAGCATCTCGGGCCGGTCTGCCGGGACATAAAGGTACGAGCGGGCGCTCACGCCTGGGCCACCTGCTCGGCGATCCACCGGTAGGTCGCGTCCATTCCCCGGCACAGGTCAAACCGGGGCGCCCAGCCCAGCGACATGATCCGCTCCTTGCTGAAGTTGCGGGCCGCCACTCCCAGCGGCCCGTCCACCGGACGGATCCCGATGCGCTTGGCCGCCACCTCCGCGGTGATGTTCACGAGGTCGGCGATGGTGACCCTCTCGTCCGGGCCGATGTTGGTCGGACGGTCCTCGTCGGAGCGGGTCAGGCGCAGGACCCCGTCCACCAGGTCCTCGACGTAGACGAAGGTCCGGACGGTGGTGCCGCCGCCGAACACGTCGATGGCGCCGCCGTCGGGTGTCTCGGCCACCTTGCGGGCGATGGCCGCCGGCGCCTTCTCACGCCCACCCCTCCAGGTGCCGAAGGGTCCGTAGCAGTTCTCGAAGCGCCCGATGCGGGCCTCGAAGCCGTGACGCCGGGCGAAGGCCGACACCATGCGCTCGGCGTAGAGCTTCTCCCACCCGTACTCGTTGTGGGGGTTGGCCGGGTAGGCGTCGTCCTCGCTCAACGGCGGCTCGTCAAGTGCCATGTCGCGGTACACGCACACCGACGACGACAGGAAGTAGCGGCCGACGCCGGCCGCGGCCGCAGCCTCGACCATGTTGGCGTTGACAGCGGCCGAGTTGCGCATGATCTCGCACTCCGCAGAGGAGATGAACTCCATGCCGCCCATGTCGGCCGCGAGCTGGTACACCTCGTCGAAGCCGCCGTCGAGCGCGTTTCGGCAAGCGTCCGCGTCGCGCAGGTCGAGGGTCAGGAACTCGTCGGCGGGGAGTTCCCTGTACTCGGGCTCGGAAAGGTCGACGGCCCGCACCCAGCAGCCCTCCGCGCTCAGCCGCACGACCAGGTGGCCCCCGATGAACCCTCCGGCGCCGGCGACCAGGACCCTCTTCACCCTGCGTGCTCCTTGCTGTCTGGCGGCTCCGGCGACTGGCGCCCGCCGAGAGCCGGGCGTCTCAACAACAAGACGCTAACCCCCGTGCGGGCCGGCAACCTCCATCCCCGTGACCGGAGTTCATCCTCCTCTCAGGGAATACGGTGAGGGCAGCCGGGGTTGAGTGGCGCAACGGACCGGAAGGCCCCGACAGCTGAGACCGAGTGAGCTGAGACCGAGTGTTTGAGAACAAGGAGAGCCGATGCGCTTGCAACTCGCTTTGAACGTTTCCGACCTGGAGGCCGCGGTGGACTTCTACTCGCGCATGTTCGGTGCCGAGCCGGCCCGGCGCAGGCCGGGTTACGCCAACTTCGCCATCGACGAGCCGCCCCTGAAGCTGGTCCTCTTCGAGGCCACCGGCACTGCGGACGATCCTTCCTGTTGCGACGGCGCGGCCGGGACCATCAACCACCTGGGAGTGGAGACCGAGACCGTCGAGCAGGTGATCGAAGCCGAGAAGCGCCTCAGCGGCGCAGGCCTCGACACCACCGGCGTGGACGACACCATGTGCTGCTTCGCGGAGAAGTCCGAAACCTGGGTGACCGATCCCGACGGGAGCCGATGGGAGTGGTACGTGCGCACGGGCGACAGCGAGATCCTGGAGAACGTGGTGGTCGCCTCCCACTGACCCTGCGTTGCGCTGCTGGAGAGAAACATCGACGCTATCCACTTGCCCACGAATTGGAGGCCGAGCGGGCATCACCGGACCCTGTCAATGGCTGCATTATCGTACCTTGGATGTCGTCTCAGGCTTCTCCAAAGCCGCCTTCCGCCGGGGTGACGGGGCCTGCGATGGGTGTCGTGTCTCACGCAGTGGAGTCGGTCGCGGAGCGCTTGTTGGACCACCATCAACGGGCGGTCAACCAGCCCGCTGAAACCCGCTCCAGCGAGGCCGACATCAAGTCCGCGATCGTCGATCTGTTGGTGGATGCGGGGCTGGCCCGAAGAGAGAATGTCCGGCTTGAGGTCGACCGCAACGACATTCGCACGGAGGATCTGATCATCGAGGTCAAGAGGCGCACGGGGTCGGGCGCTGATCCCGACCCGTCCCACATCGCCCAACTCGACGGCTATCTGAGCCGGCCGGGCGCCGATGCCCGAATCGGCGTGCTGACCGACGGCCGGCGCTGGTTCGTGCGGCTGCCCGGAGAATCCGTGGATCAGACCGCGCCAGGATCTACGTTCGTGCTGCGCGACCCGGACGGCGTGTCGGACTGGATCGAGTGGATCACCTCGCGCACGCAGGCGCTGCCCATGCATCGGCGCGTTCCCACGCCCGGGGCTCTTACGGAGGCATTCGGTACGAGTGCGCGGGCCCGCGGCCATGTCGCGGCGCTCTCGGGCCTGTACGAGGTCAATCGAGGCGCTCCGACCGTGGCCGTCAAGCGCGAGCTGTGGCAGACGCTGCTGGCGGTCGCTCTCGGCGAGGCCGTCAACAAGGAGGCCGATCTCGACGGGCTGTTCGTGCGGCACACGTATCTGTCAACCATCGTCGCACTGGCTGTGCAAGCTGCGTTTGGTGTGAATCTGGAGGATTACGCCGCGAGAACCCCGGGCCACCTGCTGGACGGTATGGCCTTCGGCGATGCCGTGGGGGTGGCCGGCGTTGTGGAGTCAGACTTCTTTGGTTGGCCGGGCGAGTTCGATTCTGGATCCGACGAGATCGCCGCGCTAGCCCGCTGGGTGGCGCGGTTCGACTGGACTGCGGCGGACTATGACATCGCACGCGTGCTCTACCAGAGCATCATCGGCCCGGCCGAGCGCAAGCGCCTCGGCGAGTACTACACACCGGACTGGCTCGCTGAGGCGGTCGTTGAGCAGGTCGTGGACGAGCCTCTGTCGCAGCGAGTGCTTGATCCAGCCTGCGGTTCCGGCACGTTCCTGAGAGCCGCGATCGTCCGTTACATCGCAAGTGCCGACGGCGAAGGGATGAGGCCCGAGGACACGCTCATCGGACTGCAACGATCGGTGATCGGTGTGGACATTCATCCCGTGGCGGTGCATCTCGCGAGAGCCACTTGGGTGCTGGCGGCGCGCGACGTGATCAGCGGCGCAGCGAACGTGAGCGAATTGGCTGTGCCCGTCTACTTGGGGGACAGCCTGCAACTCCGGTCCGATGCGGGAACACTGCTCGGCGACGCTCCCGACCTACATGTCGAGGTTCTGCCTGAGCACTCCGGCGCAGGGACACTGCAACTGGCTTTCCCGAAGAGCATGGTCGCCGAACGTGGACGGTTTGACCGTCTGATGATCCGCGCCGCGAAGGATGTCGCTGCGGGGCTTGACCCCACCGGCGCCCTCGACGACTTCGGTGTGGCTCCCGGCCGTGACCGTGATGTGCTGTCGGAGACGCTGAACATTCTGAAGGGACTGCACGCGAGCAACCGCAACCACGTCTGGGCGTACTACACCCGGAACCTGGTGCGGCCCTGGTGGCTGAGTACCCGTGACGGTATGGTCGACCGCATCGTCGGCAACCCGCCATGGCTTACCTATAGCCAGGCCGAGGCGGGTGTGCGAGTCGCACTGCGGCAGCTTTCGACGGGCCTCTACGAGATCTGGACCGGCGGCCAATATGCACCTCACCAGGACCTCGCTGCTCTGTTCTACACCCGGTGTTTCGACCTGTACCTCGCCGAGGGCGGACGCGCTGCCATGGTCATGCCTCACTCGGCGCTCGGGCAGGACCAGTACCGCAAGTGGCGCAGCGGTCGGTGGGGCTCGGTGCTGGCCGACCTAAGCGAACCGCCTTGGGATCTTGAGAAGCTCGAGCCCAATGACTTCTTCCCGGTGCCGGGTTCGGTCGTGTTCGCCCGGCGACGCGACGGCGATGGCGCGCTGCCAGGCGAGGTCCTGCGATGGGAGGGGCCAGCGGGAGGACCGAACACGTTCACGCGGGTCATGGGGCCGGTGAGACGGCAGGATACGTCGCCGTACGTCAGCCGGGCGCGGCAGGGAGCGTCGCTCATGCCGCGCCGGTTCTTCTTTGTGAATGCGTGGCCGTCGAAGATTTCACTAGCGCAGGGGATATTTCAGGTGTCGACGGTGCGTTCCCCCAATGAGAAGACACCGTGGAAGGACCTTGATGTACCCGACCTTGACATTGTCGGGTCGGTTGAGGGCGAGCATGTGTTCGAGGTCCACCGCGGCGATACGATCGCCCCATTCGTCGCGATGGCGCCCTGCCAGGCCGTGCTCCCGATCAGGGCAGGCGACGCCTCGATTCCCCGAAACGACGATGGATCATTCGATCTTCTTAATGTCGGCGAGCGCGTGCGATGGCGTTGGCGAACGATCGAGCAGCTCTGGAATCAGCACAAGTCCAAGAATAACAAGCTCAGCCTCCTGGACCAGATCGACTACTTTGGAAAACTCGAATCGCAGCTCTCTGTCCGCGCAGCACGCCTCGTCTACTCGAAGTCAGGTCATCCGACCGCGGCGGTGCTCCTCAATAGTTCAGCGATCCTGGACAGTTCTCTCTATCGGATCGATTGCTCCAACCACGCCGAGGCGCATTTCCTGGCTGCACTAATCAACTGCCGGATGTTGGCTGAGGCGGTGAGGCCGTACATGCCGAAGGGCCAGTTCGGTGCTCGTGATCTCCACAAGCACCTTTGGCGTCTGCCTGTGCCTACCTACGATCCACGCTCGGAGGTTCACCGCGACCTCGCAGTGGCCGGTCACCAAGCCAGCTATCAGGCTGCAGCCCGCCTGCAACGGTTTCAGCGCCGCCGGCAGGTCGAAGGCAAGGGCGTCACGAACGCGGCGGTTCGAGCGGAGTTGCGGGGCTGGCTCGACTCCTCCGCGATCGGGCTTCGGATCGAGACGATGGTCCAGCAACTTGGAATCTGAGGGCTCAGCGGCTCCGTGTCTGGTGTCACGGCCGCGCCAATACGCTCGGCCTCTGAGTAACGCTTGCCGCTCCGAACCGAATGGATGCCGGCTCTTCGCGCTGGACTTGCTGTAGACCAACGAGGTCTGTTGGATGGGCCCGCGGCACCGGACAGAGGAGATGGCCAGAAGCATGAATGACACCACACTCCTGATCCGGGGCGGCATCGTGCTGCCGCTCGAGGGCCGCAGGATCAGCCACGACCCCGGCTCGGTCCTGGTGGTGGACGGCGCTATCGCGGCTGTCGGCTCCATCGACGAGGTCGCGGCCCATCCGGCGGCCGCGGCTGCGCCGGTGGTGGACGCCACCAACCACGTGGTCATGCCGGGCATGCACAACGCCCATCTGCACTCGGGGCTGCTGCGGGGCACGGCCGAGTCGCTGTCGCTGTTCGACTGGCTCGAGAACTACGTCGACCCCGCCCACCGGGCCCTGACCCCCGAGATCGCCAAGGCCGCCTCCTACATGGCCTACACCGAGTGCCTGCAGGGCGGGACCACGTCGGTGCTGGACATGTGGCGGTTCATGGAGGGCTCGGCCGAGGCCGCCACCGACATCGGCATCCGGGCCACCCTGGCCCCCTACACCGCCGACCGCTACGACTACTTCGAGTCCTTGGAGTCCAACCGGCGCCTGCTCGAAACCCACCGGACCGCGGCGGGCGGCCGGGTGAGGTCGTGGGTCGGCTTGGAGCACATGCTGTACTGCTCGGCGGACATGTCCCGGGAAGCGGCCGCCCTCGCAGAGGAGTTCGACACCGGCATCCACACCCACTCCTCCGAGACGGTCTGGGAGGTCTCCGAGAGCCTGCGCCTGTTCGGTCGCCGCCCCATCGAGGAGTTCTACAACCGGGGCATCCTGGGAGACCGGACCGTGGTCGCCCACTGCGTGTGGCTCGACGACCGCGAGGTCGAGCTGATGGTGCGCACCGGCACGGCTGCCACCCACTGCCCGTGCTCGAACATGAAGCTCGCCTCGGGACCGGCCCGCATCGGCCACTACCGGTCCTCGGGCATGACAGTCGGGCTGGGCACCGACGGCGAGAAGGAGAACAACAACCTCGACATGCTGGGCGAGATGAAGTTCGCCTCGCTTCTGGCCAAGGTCAGCACCCTGGACCCGACCGCGGCCGACCCGTGGGACATTCTGGACATGGCCACCCGCGCCGGCGCGGCCGCGCTCGGCCTCGACGACGTGACGGGAACCCTGGAGGTCGGCAAGGACGCCGACATCGCCATGCTGAACATCGGCGGGCTGCACTTCGTGCCGGTGATGCACGGGCGGCATTTCAACGCCCCCGCCCACGTGGTGTTCACCGCCGGCGCCAGAGACGTGAGCGACGTCTGGGTTCAAGGGCGGCGACTGGTGCAGGGCAGCGAAGTGACCTCCGTTGATGTGGCTGCGGTGGCTGCCGAGGCCCAGGCTGCCGCCGAGGAGCTGTTCGAGCGCCGGGAGTCCCTCAAGGGCGATCCCGTCACCCCGCTGTGGTGAGCCAACCACTATCACCCACCTGAATTGGCAGCGAAATGCTCCCTATAGGGGGCAAAGCGCTGCCAATTCGTCGGCGGCTAGCCGGTTGCGGCGTCGAGCCACTCCTGGGCGATCCCGCGGTGCCGGCCCAGCATCTCCTCGACGCCCGCGGCCGTCAGCCGGCCGTCCTCCACCAGCAACTCGCCGGCCACGATCGTGTGGCGGGCGGCCACCGGCCCGCAGCGCAGCAGCGCCTCGACCGGGTCTGACAGCGCACCGGCGAAGGACACCCCCTCGGTCGGCCACACCACCAGGTCGCCGGCACGACCGGGCTCCAGCGCGCCGATGTCGTCTCGCCCCAGGCAGGCCGCCCCGCCCAAGGTGGCCATCTCCATGGCCTCGCGGGCATCCATGGCCTCGGGGCCGCCCCGCAGCCGGGCCAGCAGCAGGGCGGCGCGGGTCTCCAGCCACAGCGAGGCGCAGTCGGTGGAGGCCGAGCCGTCACACCCGATGCCCACCGGCACACCCGCGTCTCGCATCTCCCGGATCGGGGCCACGCCGAGGCCGATCAGCTGGCTGCAGCTAGGGCAGTGGGAGACGCCGGTCCCCCAGCGGGCCAGGAGCTCGATCTCGGCGGGGTCGGGGACCACGCAGTGGGCAACCCAGGAGCGGTCCGAGCCCCAGCCGACCCTCTCGAGGAGCTCAACCGGCCGGCAGCCGTGCATGGACTCGCAGAGCGCGCTGTCGTCGGCGTTCTCGGCCAGGTGGGTGTGCAACCGAACATCGAGTCGCTCGGCCAGCTCCGCGGTGCGAGCCATCAACTCCGGCGTCACCGAGAAATGCGAGCACGGCGCCAGCGCGACGCGCACCATGGCGCCGGGGGCGGGGTCGTGGTGGAGAGCGACGAGACGCTCGCAGTCGGCCAGGATCTCGTCGTCGTCCTGCACCACCGAATCGGGCGGAAGGCCACCGTCCTTCTCGGACAGGCTCATCGAGCCCCGGCTGGGGTGGAATCGGAAGCCGAGTTCCCGCGCGGCCGCGATCTGCGCGGAGATCAGGTCTCCGCCGCCCCGGGGATGCAGGTACAGATGGTCGGTGCTGGTTGTGCAGCCGCCCAGGGCCAACTCGGCCAGCCCCACCCAGGCCGAGACGTAGGCGGCCTCGCTGTCAAGGCGGCTCCACACCGGGTACAGGGTGCGCAGCCACCAGAACAGGTCCCCGGCCAGAGCCGGGGCGAAGGCCCGGGTCAGGTTCTGGAAGATGTGATGGTGGGTGTTGATCAACCCCGGCGTCACCAGGCAGCCGCCGGCGTCGATGATCCGGTCGGCCTCCGGCTCGTCTCCCGGCTCTCCCACCGCGGTCACGAAGCCCCCGGAGACGGCCACCCATCCGCCTCGGATCTCGCGCCGGTCGGCGTCCATCGTCACAAGCAGGTCGGCGTTGCGAACACACAGATCGACCCGCGAGCGGCGATTGGCTAGGGACGCGTCATCGGGTGCTAGGGTCCGCGAATCGGTGCCGATCAAGGGGGTAGACGCGCTCATGGACATGGACTCCTTCCTCAAGGCGATACCCAAGGTGAGCCTTCACCTGCACCTTATGGGGTCGGTCCAGGCCCGTACCGCGGTCGAGCTCTGCAACAAGCACAACGTGCCTCTGCCCGACTACGAGGAGCCCGAGGATCTCTACGACTACCCCGACATCTACAAGTTCCTGCACATGTACGACAACACATCGCTGGGCGTGATCGACAGGGAGGACTTCGAGCGCATCTGCTACGAGACGCTCACCGAGGCGGCCGACCACAACGTCCGCTACCGCGAGATGTTCTTCAACCCCACCGCCCACATGGCCGCCGGGGTCGACTACGAGACCTGCGTGGACGGACTGATCGACGGCATCAACGCGGCCCGCACCGACCACGGCATCGAGTGCCGGCTGATCGCGGCCATCAACCGCATGGAGACGCCGGAGCTGGGGGTCTCGATGGTGGAGACCCTGCTCGATCATCCCCGCAAAGAGGTCATCGGAATCGGGATGGACTACGCCGAGGCCGAGTTCCCGCCAGAGCGGTTCTGGAAGGCCTACCGCATGGCCGAGCGGGCAGGCCTGCACCTGACCGCGCACCAGTCCGAGGACGCCCCGCCCCGCAACATCGAGACCTGCCTCGACCTGCTCAACTGCGAGCGGGTCGACCACGGCTACCACGTGGTTGAGAGCGAGGACATCATGCGCCGCTGCCGCGACGAGGGCGTGGTGTTCACCTGCACCCCGGTCTCCACCGCTTGGGTGTACTTCAACGACGACTTCGACAACCACCCCATCGGGAAGATGCGCGAGTTCGGCATCAAGATCAGCCTGGACTGCGACGACCCGCCCATGTTCAAGACCGATCCCACCAAGGACTACATCATGGCCCACAACCACATGGGCTTCGAGGTGGAGGACTTCCGCCAGTGCATGCTCAACGGCATCGACGGCGCCTGGCTCGGTGAGCCCGAGAAGCGCAAGATGCGCCGAGAGTGGGCAATCGAATTCGACGAGCTGGCCGCCCAGCTCGACTGACGTCGCAGGACAACCGAGAGCACCTCAAGACAGAAGGGCACCTCAGATGACCGACCAGAAGAACCGTCGCGGACTGATCCTCCCGCCCAGCGCCAGCATGTCTCGGCGCGACGCGCTCAAGATGGGCGTCGCCGGGATCGGCGGCTTGGCCGTGGGCGGGTCGCTGCTGGCCGCATGCGGGGACGACGAAGAGGCCGCACCGGCGACCACGACCGCCGCGCCGACCACGACCGCGGCGGCACCCGCCGGCAAAGACTCGATCAAGGCCGCCTGGGTGTACATCGGCCCGCCCGACGACAACGGCTGGACCCAGGAGCACGACCGGGGCCGCCTGGCCGCGGAGGCCGCCCTGGGCGACCGGCTGGAGACCTCGTTCGTCCCGAACATCGGTTTCGACGCCGGCACCACCCAGACGTTCCAGCAGCTGGTGGACGACGGCAACGACATCATCTTCGCCAACACCGAGTACGCCGGCCTGTTGACCGAGGTGTCCGACAACGCCCCCGACACCAAGTTCTGCGAGATCAACGGGCACTACTACAGCGACAACCTGTTCCCGTTCTACCTGGCTCACGAGACGACCGCCTACCAGCTGGGCGTGGCCGCCGGACACCTCGCCGGCAACGGCCGGATCGGATACATCGGTGCGTTCCCCACCGCCACCGCCTACAACGACGTCAACGGCCTGCTGCTGGGCGCCCGTTCGGTCAACCCGGACGCGGTGGTGGAGACCGTGCTGGTCAGCACCTTCTTCGACCCGCAGAAGGCGGCCCAGGCGGCCAACGCACTGCTCGACAGCGGCGTGGACTTCCTGTTCGGCGTCATGGACGAGCCCACCTTCCTTCAGCTCTCCGAGGAGGCCGGGGTGTGGACCGGTTACTGGAACCTCGACTTCCGCTCGGCCGCGCCCACCAAGTACGTGTCCCACTTCGACCTGTCGGAGTTCGGCCCGTTCTACACCGAGCAGTGTCAGCGGGTGCTGGACGGCACCTGGGTGTCGCAGGACCACGTGTGGCTGCTGGACACCCCGATCGGCGACTTCGGCCCGAACGTTCCCCAGGACGTGCAGGATGCCGTGCACGACGTCGGAGCCAAGCTCGACAGCGGGGAGCTCCACGTGTACGAGGGCCCGCTGAACGACAATGAGGGCAACGAGCGGCTGGCCGCCGGCGAGACCATCGACTCGCTTGGGGCCTACGAGATCAGCTGGCCGGTCGACGGCGTCACGGGCATCTCCCCGGTCTGATCCACGACCTCATCATCGGCCCCGACTGACTTGACCGGCGACGGCACATACCCCGCGGTAGAGGCGCGGGGCATCAGCAAGGCCTTCGGGGGCGTGGCCGCCCTCGACGCGGTCGACTTCGAGGTGCGCCCGGCCGAGGTTCACGCCCTCGTCGGCGAGAACGGGGCGGGCAAGACCACGCTGTGCAACATCCTGGCCGGCATCTACCGAGCGGATGCCGGCCAGGTGTTCGTCGACGGGACCGAGCGAGACTTCCGCGCCCCGGCCCACGCCATCGACGCCGGCATCGGCATGGTCCACCAGCACTTCCGGCTGGTGGAGCCGATGACGGTGGCCGAGAACATCCACCTGGGCTGGCCCGACACGCCGGGCGTTGTCAGCCAGCGGGCCCTGGTGGAGCGGGCCGAGCGCTTCATGGGCGAGATGGGTCTGCACGTCGACCCCACCGCCAAGATCTGGCAGCTGTCGGTGGGGGAGCAGCAGCGGGTGGAGATCCTGCGGGTGCTGGCTCGCGGCGCCCGGGTGCTCATCCTGGACGAGCCCACCGCGGTGTTGACCGCCAAGGAGGCCGACGAGCTCTTCAAGGTGATCCGGGAGCTCGCCTCCGGCGGGCTCAGCGTGATCTTCATCACCCACAAGTTGCGCGAGGTCCTGGCAGCGTCGGACCGCCTCACCGTGCTGCGGCAGGGCATCAGGGAGATCACCCGACCCACAGAGGGGGCCACCGCCAACGAGATCGCCCGGCTGATGACCGGAGAGGAGCGGATACTCAACGTTGAGCACCGGACGGTGACCGGAGAGCCCGCCTTGGAATTGAGCGGCGTGTCGGCACCCAACGACCGGGGCATCACCGCGCTGCACGACGTTGATCTGACGGTGCGGTCCGGGGAGATCCTCGGGATAGCCGGGGTGTCGGGCAACGGCCAGACCGAACTGGCCGAAGTGATCTGCTCGCTTCGCGCCATCGAGTCAGGCACGATCACACTCGACGGGACCGACCTTGGTTCACTGTCGGTGCGATCGGTCACCGACTTGGGCGTGGGCCACATCCCCGAGGACCGCATCGGGATGGGCATGGTCCTCTCGGCGCCGGTCAAGGACAACGCGGTGCTGCACAACTACTGGACCGGGGAGTTCTCCCAGGGTGTGACCCTCAACCGGCAGGGCGTCATCGACTTTGCCAGGAAATTGGTGGAGGTGGCCCGGGTGCAGACCCGTTCGGTGTTCTCCTCTGCCGGCCAGATGTCGGGTGGCAACCAGCAGCGCCTGGTGGCCCGGCGCGAGGCCTTGGCCGCCGATCGCCTGCTGGTGGCGGCCCATCCCACCCGAGGACTCGACGTGAACGCGGCCCAGGAGGTGAGGACCACCATCCTTGAGCGGCGCGACAGCGGATGCGCCGTGTTGCTCATTTCCGACGACCTCGATGAGGTGCTGTTGATGAGTGACCGCATCGCGGTCATGTACGAGGGTCGGATCATGGGCACGTTCGACGCGGCCGACGCCGACCGCGAGCGCATCGGTCTGCTCATGGGGGGTCACGAGGTGGCCGAGGCGGTGACGTGATGGTGGCGAGGGAGCTGATTGCTCGGCGAGCAGGCGGTGCTTTGTGACCCCTCTCGGCGCGATCGCCAACGCGGTGCTGACCGCGACGCCGTGGCGTCTGGAGCGGCGTCTGGAGGTGGACGCCCGCCGGACCGCGACCTGTCGCATCCTCGGGGCGGTCGGAGCCATCGTCGTCGCCGGGATCCTGCTGCTGATCACCGGGCGCAACGCCTTCTGGATCTTCTGGCAGGCCCTTGACGCCGTGTTCGGCAGCCAGAGAGGCATCGAGGGCGTGATCCTGCGGGCCATCCCCATCCTGATGACCGCTCTGGGCGTGGCCCTGTCGCTGCGGATGAAGGTGTGGAACATCGGCTCAGACGGCCAGTTCCTCATCGGAGCCCTGGCCGCGGTGGGAGTGGGCATCCACATGGACGGGCCCGGCTGGCTGGTGCTGATCCTCATGGCGGTGGCGGCCACGCTGGCCGGGGCGGTCTGGATGCTGGTGCCTGCGTTCGCCCGGGCCTACTGGGACGTGAACGAGATCATCACGACGCTGCTGTTGAACTTCGTGGCCCTGCAGCTGGTGACCTGGTCGGCCCTCGGCTTCTGGCGCGACAAGGCGGCCGCGGTGATCCAGTCCACCCGCGAGGTCCAGTTCACCCTGGCGGGGCTCCCCGGTGCGCAGTCGGTGACCATCGCTCTGCTTGTTCCCCTGGTCATAGCCGTCGTGTTGTGGTGGGTGTTCCGCTCCACGACCATCGGCTACGAGATCGACACCATCGGCGGCAATCCCCGGGCGGCCGGCTTCGCCGGCATCGCGGTGCCGCGCCGGATCATGGTGGTGATGCTGTTCACCGGCGCCATCGCCGGACTCGGCGGCATGCTGCAGTTGAGCGCACCCGGTGCGCAGGCCATGAACGCGGGGTTCTCGGCCCAGTTCGGGTTGTCGGGGTTCATCGTGGCCGCCCTGGCCGGCGCCTCGTTCCTGGGCGTCATAGTGGGAGGTCTGTTCATCGCGGCGATGTTCTACGCGGGGCTGGTGCTGCAGACCAAGGGCCTGTCGGTGTACATCATCTTCGCGATCTACGGCGTCATCCTGACCGGCATCGCCCTCGGCGAGATCGCCGCCGGTTACCGGCTCGTGCGGCGCGACAAGGAGGGCGGCGGCGACGACGGCGGTGCCGCTGAGAGCGCGGCCGTGCCGCCAGAGGCCGAGCGGATGGGCGGCAATTCGTGAGCACTCTGATGACGCCTGCAGCGAGGCCGTGGCCCGAGCGGCCCGTGAGCGCAGCGAACAAGAGCGGGAAACACGGCGCTGCACCGCGAGCTGGCGTCACCTACCACGCGCGTTCGAAGGGGGCCAGCCCATGATTCTCGCCATCATCGAGAACGCCTTCCTGAGCCTCATCGGCTCGGCCATCCCGGCCAGCGCGGTGGTGATGCTGGCGGCCACCGGGGCCATGCTCGGCGAGCGCGTCGGGGTGCTCAACCTCGGCCAGGAGGGGCTCATCGGCATAGGCGCGGTGTACTCGGTGATCGCGGTGCTGTCGTGGGGGGTCGAGAGCCCCTGGCTGGCCATGCTCATCGGCATGATCGCCGCCGCGGTGGCCGGTCTGATCTTCGCGGTCTGCGTGGTGGCCTTCCGGGCCAGCCAGGTGCTGGTGGGGCTGGCGCTGGCCCTCGGGGGCATCGGGTTGTCCAACCAGCTGGGCACGAACCGCAACGGCACCCCCATCCAGACGTTGTTCCGGGAGGTCAACCCGGGCGGCGTGCTCGACGACAACGATCTGGTGTCGGCGTTCCTCTTCCACGACCCGGTGGTGTACATCGCCTACATCGGGCTGCCGGTGGTGCTGTGGTTCGCGCTGTTCCGCACCCGCCACGGCATGAACATGCGAGCAGTGGGCGAGAATCCGGCCGCGGCCGACGCGGTGGGGGTGAGCGTCACCGGCTGGCGGATCTTCTACTCGGTGCTGGGAGCGGCGCTGACGGGGGCGGGCGGCGCCTACATGGTCCTGTCGTTCACGCCCACATGGTCGCCCGACATAGCCCGGGGGCGGGGCTGGGTCGCGCTGGCGGTGGTCATCTTCGCCGGCTGGCGTCCGGGGTGGGCCGTGGCCGGGGCGCTGCTGTACGGATCGATGATCTCCCTCGACACCACCGCCCAGGCCCGGGGCTGGGGCCTGCCCTTCCTGGGGGCCAGCGACCTCAGCTTCCTGCTCTCGATGCTGCCGTATGTTGTGACGCTGGTGGCCATCCTCATCCCGGCGGGGGCGGTGAAGCTCGGTAGACGGGTGCGATCCACTGCCGCGCCCGCGGCGTTGGCCATCCCGTACTCCCGCGAGGAGCGCTGAGCGGCCCCAGCCGGGATCGGCCGGGGTCTCGAGGAGCGATGTCCGGAACCGACCCCATACACGACGAATGGTTCCCTGTGGCCCGCGCCACCGACATCGCCGCGGGTCGATGGCTGCCGTTCGAACTGCTCGACGAGCGCTGGCTGCTGGCCTGTGACAGCTCCGGCCGGGTCGAGGTCTTCGTGGACACCTGCCCCCACCGGGGCGCACGGATCACGCTCGGCGACTTCGACGGGGAACGGCTGCGATGCGGCTACCACGGCTGGCAGTTCGACATCGACGGCCACTGCATACACCAGCCCGCCCACCCGGACCGGGTCCCTGCCGGGATCCGCCTCGGGGGCGCCGCGGCGCGGCTCGGATACGGCTTCTGGTGGGTCTGCGCCGGGGATCGGCCCCGGAACCTGCCCGTCGCGCCGGACCATGCCGCCCACCCCGAGGGCACCGTGTGGCTCGACCCGGTAAGGGTCGAGTCGTCGGGGCCCCGCGTCATCGAGAATTTCCTGGACCTGGCCCACTTCCCGTTCGTGCACGAGGGATACCTGGGCCAGGAGCCCTACACCCAGGTGGACCCCTACGGCATAGAGCACCGCGATGACGAGTTGCGGTTCACGGACTGCGTCGTCTGGCAGCCCGCCCCGGGCCCCGCCGCGGCCGGCGGCGGGCCGGTCCGCTACCAGTACTCGGTGTCGCACCCGTACGGGGCCACGCTGACCAAGGTCCCCTCGGGCGACGAGGGCGGCGGAGCCGGGGGCTTCACCATCCTGATCGTGGCCAGCCCCGTCACCGAGACCGCCTGCGTCGTGTGGCGTTCGACGGTGGTGCACGACACCGGCGCCGACCTCGACGCCCAGCGGGCCTTCAACGAGCTGATCTTCTCGCAGGACATCGATGTCGTGGAGTCCCAGCGGCCCCGGCGCCTGCCGGTCGACCCGAGGATGGAGTCGCACCAGGCGGCCGACGCGGGCAGCCTCGCCTACCGGAGATGGCTGCGCGCCCGCGGCATCCGGTATGGCACCATCGACAAAGACGGCCACGACGACCCCGACTCCGACCGCAACCAGCGTTCCATTCCTACCGCCCCGATCCAGGAGGCACCATGACAATCGCAACCGAAGAGCACGTGAGGCGGCTGCCGAAGGTGGAGCTGCACTGCCACATCGAGGGGGCCAGCCGGGCCGAGACCATCAAGGAACTGGCTGAGGCCAACGAGGTCACGTTCCCGGTGGACGATCCGGCCGACCTCTACCAGTTCACGGACCTCAACCAGTTCCTCGACATCTACGGTGTGGTCTGCGCCAGCCTCCAGAGCGCCGACGACTTCCACCGGATCACCTACGAGTGCCTCCAGGACGCGGTGGACGCCGGGGTGCGCTACCGGGAGATGTTCTTCTCGCCGGGATTCGTCATCAAGCTCGGCGTGCCGGTCACCACGGTGTGGGCCGGGGTGTCCGCAGCCGTGCTCGACGCCCGAAACGACCTGGACATCGGCTGCCGCATGATCCTCGACTTCGACAAGCCCTCCGGCGCGGGCCACGCCGAGGAGATGGCCGACTTCGCCGGGGCGCAGGACCGCGACCTGCTGATCGGCATGGGCGCCGACTCGGTGGAGCGGGTCGACCACCGGCCGTTCGCGGCCGCCTACGAGGCCGCCGGCCGCCACGGGCTCAAGCGGACCATGCACGCCGGCGAGGACGGGCCGGCGGACAACATCGCCCTCGCGGTGCGCGAGTTCGGCTGCGACCGCGTCGATCACGGCTTCCGCCTGCTCGACGATCCCGAACTCACAGCCGAGATCGTCGAGCGGCAGATACCGCTGACGGTGTGCCCCACGTCCAACGTGATGATCGCCAACGTCGTGCCCGACGTGGCGTCGCATCCCTACGCCCGCCAGCGCGAGCTCGGCGTCCTGGCCACCGTCAACTCCGACGATCCCGGCATGATGAGCTTCGACATAGCCGACGAGTACGCGGCGGTGGCGGGCGCGTTCAACTACAGCCTCGAGGAGATGGAGGCCATCAGCCTCGACGGCATCACCGCCTCGTGGGCGCCAGACGACGAGAAGGCCGCGCTGCGGGCAGGCTTCGAGGCCGAGTTCGACCAGCTCCGCGCCGACTACGGCCTGCCCGCCCGCAACGGGGCCGGCTGAGCCTGAGGGCCTACCCGCGCCGGGAGGGTGACGCGACCAATGACCGGGGACACCGATCTGTCCGCCTTCGTGAGGGGGCTGCCCAAGGCCGAGCTGCACCTGCACATCGAGGGGACCCTCGAGCCGGAGATGCTCTTCGAGCTGGCCGGCCGCAACGGCGTGGAGCTTCCCTTCACCGACGAGGCCGCGGTGCGGGCCGCCTACTCCTTCACCGACCTCCAGTCGTTCCTGGACATCTACTACCAGGGCGCGGCCGTGCTGCAGACCCCGCAGGACTTCTATGACCTGATGGCCGCCTACCTGCGGCGGGCCCACGCCGACGGCGTCAGGCGGGCCGAGATGTTCTTCGATCCGCAGACCCACACCGAGCGCGGCGTCGGCTTCGACGTGTTCATGGAGGGCTTCACGTCGGCCATGGCCGATGCCGAGGCCGCGACGGGGATCTCGTCGGGCCTGATCATGTGCTTCCTGCGGCACCTGCCCGGCGAGGCAGCCTGCGACACGTTCCGAGCCGCCGAGGCGTGGCTCGACCGCATCATCGGGGTCGGCTTGGACAGCTCGGAGGCGGACCACCCGCCCGAGGAGTTCGCCGAGGCGTACGCCATGGCCCGCGCCGCCGGTCTGCGTCCGGTGGCCCATGCCGGCGAGGAGGGACCTCCCTCCTACATCACCGGCGCGCTCGACGCTCTCGGCGCGGAGCGCATCGACCACGGCGTGCGCTGCGAGGAGGACCCCGCGCTGGTCCGGAGGCTGGCGGAGGCACAGACGCCGCTGACGGTGTGCCCGCTGTCGAACCTGGCGCTGTGCGTGGTGGACGACCTGGCCGGCCACAACCTCAAGCGCCTGCTCGACGCAGGGTTGAAGGTCACCATCAACTCCGACGACCCGGCCTACTTCGGGGGCTATGTGGCCGACAACTACCTGGCGGCGGCCTCGGCCCTCGGCTTGGCCCGCGCCGAGCTGGCGCAGTGCGCCCGCAACAGCCTCGAGGCCAGCTTCGCTGCGGCCGATCAGAAGCAGGCCTGGCTGGCCGATCTGGGCGCCTTCCTGGAGCCGGCCTGAGCGCGGCCGACCGGATCGATTCCGCCGGCCGGCCATGTCCTACTGTGGCTGGTGAGAGAGATGACTGACGGAGGGACTCATGACGATGGCGGGGACTGAGACCGGTGCCTGTTCCGACCCGGTGATCCTCAACGAGTGGCACGCGGTCGCCGATCTGGACGAGATCCGCCGCGGCGAGCTCCGCACCCTGCTGCTCGGCGAGCGCCTGCGCTGCTGGATCGATGCCGACGGCACGGCTCGGGCTGTGGCCGGATCCGACCGGGAGCTGGAGGTTCGCACCGACTACGGGTATCTGTGGACCACCCTGGGGAAGCCCGAGGGAGGCGTGTTCGACATCCCCGAGACCCACGAGGACGACCGGCGAACTCTCAACGCTCTCACCGTCGGCATCGAGGTGTCGGCACCGCGGGCGGTGGAGAACTTCCTGGACATGGCTCACTTCCCGTACGTGCATGCGGGCGTGCTCGGCGAGGAGCCCCACACCGAGGTGGCCGAGTACCGGGTCGAGGAGCGGGACGGCGAGCTGTGGGCCTTCGACTGCCTCTTCTACCAGCCGCGTGCCGCGGCGGCCTCGTCGCAGGCGGTGCTGGCCGAGTACGTCTACCGGGTGCCGCATCCCTACAGCGCCATGCTCTACAAGTCGTCGCCGAGCGACGTCGCCAGGATGGACGCCATCGGCATCTTCATCCATCCCCTCACCGAGACCCGCATCCGCGCCCACCTGTTCGTCAGCGTGCTCGACGACGTGAGCGCCGACCGGGAGATCCGCCGGTTCCAGCAGGGCGTGATGGCCGAGGACAAGCCCATCCTCGAGAACCAGCACCCCAAGCTCCTGCCGTTGGATCCCCGAGCGGAGACACCGATCCGGGCCGACCGCTCGGCCATCGTCTACCGGCGCTGGCTGAGCCGTCTGGGGGTGACCTACGGCGTGATCCCAGCAGCCCAGGGGGCGCGGACATGAGCACCGGCGCCGAGGGGGTGCGGACATGAGCACCGCCGAGCGGCTCTGGCATCCGCTGGCGTCCCTGCACGACGTGGTGCCCCGCCACGTGTTCTGGGGGAGGCTGCTGGGGCGGGAGCTGGCCGTGTGGCGGGCTGACGACGGCTTCGTGAACGTGTGGGAGAACCGCTGCCTGCACCGGGGGGTGAGGCTCAGCGTCGGCACCAACGACGGGCGGGAGCTCATCTGCCGCTACCACGGCTGGCGTTACACCAGCCGCACCGCGGGATGCACCTACATTCCGGCCCATCCCGCCGACGCGCCGGCCCGCACCATCTGCAACCGGACATTTCCGTCCCTCGAGCGCTACGGCCTGGTCTGGTCGGGCGCCGACCCTGACGGTGATGCGCCGACGTTCGACGAGTTGGAGTCGGGTCAGGCCTTCGCTCTGCGCGGCGTCACCGTGCGCGCTCCAGCCGGCCTGGTCATCGACGCGCTGAGCCGGCATCGCTTCTCCCCCACGGCGCGCATCGGCGTTCCCGGCGACGGCAACGGCGCCGGTGCCGGCCCGCGGATGACCGTCACCGATCGGGGCGACTACCACGTGGTGCTCCGGGCCGAGTCCCCGGACGACGAAGCGGCCAGCACTGCCGTCTTCTTCGCTCAGCCCGCCGATGCGGACCGCACCCTCGTCCGCGGCGTGCTGGCCGCCGAGCCCGATCCCAACCGCCGCATCCCGGTGTGGCGCCATCACAATTCCGCCCTGTCGCAACTGCGTGACGCCGTCGAGGCCGAAGCCCGACGCCGGCCGCCTCCTGAGCCCATGGTGGCTGCCATCGAGCAGGTGCCGATCCACCTGTCGCAGGTTCCAGAGCCGGCGCCGAAGGGGCGGCGAGCCGCACTGCGCGTCCAAGTCGCCCGCAAGTGGCAGGCCGCCGTTGACGTGGCCGGTTTCGACCTGGTGTCCATCGCGGGCCAGCTCCCCACGTTCCAGCCCGGCGCTCACATCGACGTGCACCTGGCCGGTGGGCTGATCCGCCAGTACTCGCTGACCAACGCCCCCGGCGAACTCGACCGCTACCGCATCGGCGTGAAGCTCGAGCCCGACGGGGGCGGCGGTTCGCGGGCCCTGCACGACAGCGTGCGGGTCGGCGACGTGCTGGCCGTCTCGGAGCCCCGCAACAACTTCCCGCTGCGGCGCGACGCGGTGCGCACCATCCTGGTCGCCGGGGGCATCGGCATCACCCCGCTGCTGGCCATGTCGCAGGCGCTGCGCCACCAGGGACTCGACTTCGAGTTGCACGTCTTCGCCCGCAGCGACGACCACATCGCCTTCGCGGAGCTCCTCGACGGCCTGGGCGAGGCCGTCACCCGGCACATCGGGCTGTCCCCCGATGAGACCGGGGCCGCGCTGGAGTCGCTGCTGGCCGAACCGGGGCCCCACGAGCACGTCTACGTGTGCGGCCCGGGTCCGATGCTCGACGCGACCCGCCGCATCGCCGCGGCCGCGGGCCGCAGCGACGACACCGTCCACTTCGAGTACTTCGCCAACCCGACCGACATCGACGACTCCAGCGCGTTCACGGTAGAGCTGGCCCGCTCCGCGCTGAGCCTCGAGGTGCCCGCAGGCGTCACCGTCATGGAGGTGCTGCGGGTCAACGGCGTGGAGGTGGCGTCGTCGTGCGAGACCGGCGCCTGCGGCACCTGCCGGGTGGCGGTGCTCGACGGTGAGCCCGTCCACAACGACGTGTACCTCAACGACACCGAGAAGCAGCAGGGCGACGAGATGATGGTGTGCGTGTCGCGGGCCCGCGGCGACCGGCTCGTCCTCGACATCTGACGGCCAAGAGCATGCGCGGATTGATCGGCAGCCCGTCGCGGCGCAGGGTGGTCATTCCCGCTCTTGTTCGCTGCACTCACGGGCCGCCCAAACCAAGGCAACACTGCCCACGGCCTCGCGCCGTATGGGCCGTGTTGTCCCATCAATTCGCTCGGCCTCTAAGGGGGCGGCATTGATCACGCTGTACGACTGGGAGCTGTCGGCCAACTGCTACAAGGTCCGGCTGCTGATGAGCATCCTCGGCCTGGATCACAGCCCGGTGCCGGTGGACTTCTATCCGGGCTGGGAGCACAAGTCAGCGAAGTTCGCCAAGATCAACCCGCTGGGTCACATCCCGGTCATCGACGACGACGGCTACGTGCTGCGCGACGCCCATGCCATCCTCGTCTACCTGGCCGTGCGGTACGACCCGACCCGCCGCTGGTACCCGGTCGACGATCCCAAGGCGCTGGGCGAGACCGCCTCGTGGCTGCTGTTCGCGGAGGGGACCACCAACACCGCTTCCGCCGCCCGGCTGTACGTGAACCTCGGCTACGACTTCGACATCGACGCGGTCCGGGCCGGCGCCCACCGGCTGTTCGGGGTGCTCGACGAGCACCTCTGGTTCCGTGAGCGCGAGGGCCTCGACTGGGTGACGTCGAGCCCGCATCCCACCATCGCGGATGTGGCGCTCTTCCCCGATGTAGCCCTGTCGGAGGAGGGCGGCGTCTCCCGCGAGGACTACCCGGCCATACGCCGCTGGACCGACCGGTTCCGCAGCATCGACGGCTTCGCCGTCATGCCGGGCATCTTCACCCCCCACCGGTCGCCGCCACCCTCCTGAGGCTTCCCGGAGGCCGGATCGACCCCCCGGGGACCAGTCACCTCGGGATGTCCCGCCAGGGCAGGTTGCGGTCGACGCTGGGTTCGCGGGGCAGGCCCAGGGACCGCTCGGCCAGGTTGTTGCGCATCACCTCGTTGGTCCCGCCCCCGATCGACACCGCGAAGCGCCCCATCAGCTCGTGGCGGGCCCAGCGGGCCGGCTCGCCGGTGTCGGCCACCACGGCCAGACCGCCCAGGGCGGTCCCCAGCTCCCCGCTGCGACGCTTCGACTCTGCCGCGAACAGCTTGATGAGCGCGGGGTCGATGGGCGGCGGCTGGCCCCGGCGCACAGCGTTCTGGATGGTCTCGCCCATCCAGCGCTGCATCCGTTCCCGAGCCCAGGCGTCAGCCAGCCGCTGCCGGACCGTCGGGTCGTCGAGGCGGCCGTGACGGCGGGCCAGCTCCGACAGGGGCGACATCACGCTGGTGCCCTTGCGGTCCCCGATGAAGGCCGACTCGTTGAGAAGCACCGTTCGGGCCGGTCCCCATCCGCCGTCGATATCGCCCACGACGTTCGCGACCGGGATGCGCACATCCGTCAGGAACACCTCGTTGAAGTGCGCCGCCCCGTTCATCTGCACGAGCGGGCGGGCCTCGACACCGGGCGTGGCCATGTCCACCAGCAGGAAGGTGATGCCTCGATGCTTGGGCGCGCCGGGATCGGTGCGGACCAGCAGGAATCCCCAGTCGCAGAACTGGGCCTGGGAGTTCCACACCTTCTGGCCGTTCACGACGAACTGGTCGCCGTCGCGGTCGGCCCGCGTGGCCAGGCTGGCCAGGTCGCTGCCCGCGCCGGGCTCGCTGAACAGCTGGCAGAAGGACAGCTCCCCCGACAGCAGGCCGGGCACGTACCGGCGCTTCTGCTCCTCGGTTCCGTGGCGCAGCAGCGTCGGGCCGAGCATGGCGATGGTGGCTCCCACGAAGCCCGGCGCCTCCTCGTAACCCGCGGCGACCTCCGAGAAGATCCGGGCCTGCCACGGCTCGCCCCCGCACCCGCCGTAGGCCTGGGGCCACGTCAACCCGGCCCAGCCGTGCTCGAAGAGGGTGCGCTGCCAGGCTCTGCCGCGGTTGAAGTACTCCTCGGCCCGTTCGGTGTCCACATACAGCGGCACGCTCCACAGGTCGTCGCCCGACCGGGGAGTGGCATGCCGGTCGTGCCAGGCCCGGACCCGGGTCCTGAACTCGGCCTGGGCCGCAGGCTCGGCGGTGCCGGCAGCTCGATCAGGGTCGGGTTCTCTGCTGGGCAAGGCGGTCCTCTCAGGGACGCTCGGTCGTGTCCGTTACCCTCAGCGGGCGTGTCCGGGCCCTCTGAACGCTACGGCGTCGTCGACGACGAGGTCGAGATAGAGCGCGTCCGGCTGTCGATGCTCGCCAAGACCTTCGATCCGGGCACCTTCCGCCTGCTCGAGCGGGTGGGCGTCGAGCCCGGAATGCACGTGCTGGAGGTGGGCGCGGGGACCGGCAGCGTCTCCGCCTGGCTGGCCGAGCGGGTCGGCGGTGGCGGCCGCGTGATGTCGACCGACATCGACCTGCGGTTCCACGCCGAGATGCCGTCGAACGTGATTGTGCGCCGACACGACGCGGCCCGGGACCGGCTGCCCTCGGAGCACTTCCACCTGGTCCACGCCCGGGCCGTCATACAGCACATCCCGGAGCGACAGGAGGTGATGGCGCGCCTCGTCGACGCCTTGGAGCCGGGAGGGGCGATGGTCATCGAGGACGGCTCCATGGCCGAGTTCGCAGAGCAGACGATGCCCGAGCCGCTGGGCATGGTCCATCGCATGGTGGCCACCGCATCGGGCCAGCAGTGGCGGGACCCCCAGGCCGGGATCCGGATCCTGGGCTGGATGCGAGACCTCGGCCTCCAGGATCTCGACGCACGAGGAAGCGTGCGGATCATGCGGCCCCACGAAGCGAGCGGGGAGTGGTGGTTCCTGGCCCTGGACCGGGCCGTTCCCCGGCTCGTCGACGCCGGTGCGGTCTCGGAGTCCGACGCGGCCGCTGCGCTGGAGCAGATGCGCGCCCCCGGCTTCGCCATGCTCGGCCCCACGTCGATAGCCACCATCGGGCGCAAGCCCGTCAACGCATAGAGCCCACCACCGAGTAGAGAGAGCCGCTGTGAAGTTCGCCATGTTCTACGAGATCCCGGTGGCCCGGCCCTGGTCGGACCGCAGCGAGCAGCAGGCCTACGAGGAGGTGGTCGAGCAGGTCCGGCTGGGCGACAGGGTCGGGTTCCACTCGGTGTGGACGGTGGAGCACCATTTCCTGGAGGAGTTCTCGCACTGCTCCAACCCTGAGGTCCTCTACGGTCACCTGGCCGCGGTCACCGAGAATCTGCGCCTCGGGTACGGCGTGCGCCTGATGCCCAAGCCCTACAACCACCCGGTGCGGACCGCAGAGTCGGTGGCTGTGCTCGACCTGCTCTCGAACGGGCGGGTCGAGTTGGGCACCGGCCGGTCGGCCACCCGGGCCGAGCTGGAGGGATTCGGTATCCATCCCGGTGAGACCAGGGCAATGTGGCGCGAGGCGCTGGAGATGGCGGTGGCGGCCATGACCGACGACGAGATCTCCTGGGACGGCCACTACTGGCAGATGCCGCGCCGGCGGGTGCTGCCCAAGCCCATCCAGCGCCCGCATCCGCCGCTGTGGGCCGCAACCAGTTCCGACGGGGGGCACCGCATGATCGGCGAGGCCGGCCTGGGGCTGCTGTCGTTCTCGGTGGGCACGCCCCCCGAGGAGCTGGCCCGCCGCATCGGCATCTATCGCGACGGAGTGGCGGCGTGCACCGATCCCATCGGCCGGTTCGTGAACGACCAGGCCGCCACCTTCACGATGGTCAACGTGGCGCCGACGATGGCCGAGTCGATCGAGGTGGCGGCCGAGTCCTTCGAGTGGTATCCCAAGAAGGGGGCGCGGCTGATCGGCTCGGTGGCCCAATGGCTGCGCGAGATGGAGGACGAGCTGGGAACCTACGACTACCTGGCCAGGACCGCCGACCATGTGGAGGACGGCTCGATCGAGCACCTCACCATGGACTACCTGATGGAGACCAACGCCTGCGTGTGCGGCGACCCGGCGCGGGCCGTCGAGATGTTCAGGGCGTACGAGGAGACCGGCTGCGACCTGGTGTTCTGCCTGTTCAACCCGTACAAGGTGCCCCACGACAAGGTGATGCAGACCATCGAGCTCATGGGCTCGCAGGTAATCCCGGAGTTCGCATGAACAGCGGGCACGGCATAATCGACTCAGACATACCCGAAGGGGGACCCTGTGATGAGTGAGGCATACATCATCGACGCGGTGCGCACGCCGACAGGCCGGCGGGGCGGCGGGCTCTCGGACGTGCATCCCGCCGACCTCGGAGCCGCAGCCATCAAGGCGCTGCTGCGCCGCACCGACATCGATCCCATGGCTGTGGAGGACGTGATCTTCGGCAACCTGGACAATGTCGGCCCCAACGCGGGCGACATCGCCCGCACCTGCTGGCTGGCGGCCGGGCTGCCCGAGGCCGTGCCGGGCGTGACCATCGACCGCCAGTGCGGTTCGGGCCAGCAGGCGGTCAGCTTCGCGGCCATGGCCGTCAAGGCCGGGGTCAACGACGTGATGGTGGCCGGCGGTGTGCAGAACATGTCGATGGTCCCGATAGGCACCGCCCTGGTCGCGGCCGAGCCCCTGGGTCACAGCGATCCCTTCACCGGCTCGGAGGGCTGGGTGCAGCGCTACGGCACCCAGGAGGTCACCCAGTTCCGGGGCGCCGAGATGATCGCCGAGAAGTGGGACATCAGCCGGGCCGACATGGAGGGCTACGCGCTGGAGAGCCACCGCCGTGCGGTCCAGGCCATCGACGAGGGTCGCTTCGAGGCCGAGATCGAGCCCGTCAACGGGGTCACCACCGACGAGGGCCCCCGCCGGGACACCTCGCTGGAGCGGATGCAGTCCCTGCCGCCGCTCACCGAGGGCGGCAGGCTGACCGCGGCGGTCTCCAGCCAGATCAGCGACGGGGCGGCCGCCCTGCTGGTGGCATCGGAGCGGGCTGTCGACGAGCACGGGCTGAAGCCCCGGGCCCGCATCCATCACATGTCGGTGCGGGGCGACGACCCCATCTACATGCTCACCGGGCCCATACCGGCCACGGCCTACGCGCTGGAGCGCACCGGCATGGCCATCGACGACTTCGACCTGTTCGAGTGCAACGAGGCCTTCGCGCCGGTGCCGATGGCCTGGATGCACGAGCACAACATCTCCCACGGCAAGGTCAACGTCAACGGCGGGGCCATCGCGCTGGGGCATCCGCTGGGCTGCACCGGAGCCAAGCTGATGACCACGCTGATACACGAGCTGGAGCGGACCGGCGGACGCTGGGGCCTGCAGACCATGTGCGAGGGCGGCGGCCAGGCCAACGTCACCATCATCGAGCGCCTGTGAGCCGCAGGCCGAGCGGGCAGGCAGCGCGGTGAGCGGTCTGGCGCGGCAGAAGGTGGTGGTCGTAACCGGGGCCGGCGGCGGCATCGGCCGGGCCGCGGCCCGGCAGTTCGCCGCCCAGGGCGCTGCTCATGTGGTTGTCGTCGACATCGACGGTGACGGCGCGGCCACCACGGCGGACGAGATCAACTCGGCCGTGTCCGGGCCGCGGGCCTCGGCCTTCCAGGTGGATGTGACTGACGAGGCCGCGGTCTCGACACTGCTGGACGGGATCGTCTCACAGCACGGCCGCCTCGACAGCGCATTCAACAACGCCGGAATCTCCGACCAGATGGCGGAGTTCCACGATCTGGACCTGGCCCGTTGGGACCGCATGATCGCCGTCAACCTGACCAGCGTGTTCCTGTGCATGAAGCACGAGCTGCGCCACATGGCCGCCGCCGGGGGCGGGACCATCGTCAACACGTCCTCGGGGGCCGGTGTCGTGGCCGCGCCGGGCCAACCCCACTACACCGCGGCCAAGCACGGCGTGGTGGGGCTGACCAAGGCGGCCGCCCAGGAGTACGCACGGCGCGGCATCAGGGTCAACGCGGTGCTGCCCGGCTCCACCGACACGCCCATGATCCGGCGTTTCATCGGCGACAACCCCGAGATCGCCAAGTTGATCGCGTCGACCAACATCGGCGGCCGGATGCTCACCGCCGACGAGGTCGCGGAGGTGGCCGTCTGGCTGGCCTCCGACGCGGCCAGCATGGTCAACGGCCAGTCAGTGATCGTCGACGGGGGCGGACTGGTCCGCTGAGAGGCTCCCGCCTTCGGCGGGCCTCTAGGTCAGGGCGCCGTCGACCCGGAGGGAGGCCTCGTCCTCGCTCACGTCGAGCGCGAACGACAGCTCTGACACCAGCACGCTGCGAGCCGTGTTGTAGAGCGTCTTCTCGCCGGCGGACAGACCCTTGGCCCGGTCGCGCAGCGCCAGGTTGCGCACCACCTCGGCCACCTGGTACACGTCGCCCGACTTCAGCTTCTCCTGATGGTTCTTGTAGCGGCGGGACCAGTTGGCCGGCTCGCGGACGTCCCGGCGGGCCAGAACCTCGAAGAGGTCATCCACGTCCTCGGTGCTGATGGGCCACCGCATGCCCACATCCTCGGCCTTGTCGGCGGGCACGGCCACGGTCATCTCGCCGTGGGTCATGCGCAGGACCAGGTAGTCCTGCTCCTCGCCGAAGGCGCTGCGCTTCTCCAGTCGGACTATCTCGGCGGCTCCGTGATGGGGGTACACGACCCGATCACCCACCTTGAAGCTCACATTTTCGACTCTACAGCCGCGGCCGATCGTTCCGACGCGGCCGGACTTCCCGCGGCTGGAACGCGAGCGGATCCCTGCTCTCTACCGGGGTGCGACCGCGATCCCCAGAGCTTCGAGCGCCGACGCGGTGCGCTGGGCCGACTCTGACAGCAGCACGGGGTCGCGCCCCGAGCCCCGCAGCACGTCGACGATCTCATAGGTGGTGCGGTCCACCCATGTCGGTGTGTGGGAGATGTCGCTCACCCGCCACCGGCCGCTCGCTTGGTCCTCGGTCACGGTCAGGTGCACGATCACGCCGTCGGTGGTGGAGACGGGGCACACGTCGCAGCTCTCGGGGGACTGGTTCGACAGGAAGTTGCCCAGCCCGTAAACCAGGAACTCGTCGCCCATCCGGGCCACGGGCTGCACGACGTGGGCGTGGTGGCCGAGGATCAGGTCGACGTCGAGGGAGGCCAGGAGGCGGGGCCCCAACGTCGTCTGCAGCTCGTCGGGCGTGGCGTCGTAGTTGGCTCCCCAGTGCATTGACAGCACCACGAAGTCGGCTCCCTCGGTGCGGGCCCGCCTCGCCTCGTCGAGGATGGTCGCCTCGTCGATCAGGTTGGAGAGGTAGGCCTCGTCGGCGGGCAGTTCCCTGTTGGTGAACCCGTAGCTGTATGAGAGGTGCGCGACGGTTGCGTCGCCCGCCTCGACCAGCGTGACCCGGTCGCGGTCCTCCTGCGAGAGGGCCATGCCGGCGTGGGCGACCTGGGCCCGGTCGAGAGCGGAGATCGTGCCGACGATGCCCTCCTGACCCGCGTCGGTGGCATGGTTGGAGGCCAGCGAGCAGGTGTCGTAGCCGGCGTATGCGATGGCTGAGCCCAGCTCCCTTGGCACGATGAACGCCGGGAAGTACGACAGGCGGGCGTTGTTGGGTGACATCGGCGTCTCCACATGGCAGACGGCCAGGTCGGCGGCTCTCAGGATTGGTGCCACGTGGGCGAACATCGGCGAGAAGTCCCAACCGTCCGCAGTCCGGGCCGCGTCGGCCACCGACTCGTGGATGAGCAGGTCGCCGGTGGCGGCGATGGTGAAGGTCCTGGGGCCGGACTCCTCGGCCGGGACGGCGGCCACTTCCTCAGACGCGTCGTTGACGGTGTCCGGCGGTTCGTCCTCGGTCGTAACGGGGGCCGGCTCCGAGGCGTCGCGGTCGAAGGCGATCGACGCTGCCGCGCCCGCCACGAGCAGTAGGAACAGCGCAAAGGCCACGCCTTGCTCCAGCGGGGACTGCGTTCTCACGCCGACGCACCCAGGCCGATGTCGGACCGGAGGCCCCTGCCGTTGGGGACTTCACCCAGAGCGCCGTCGGGTGATCGGGCCACCCGGCCCTCGACCACCACCCAGCGGATGCCCGCGGACTCCTGGGCCGGGTTCCCGATGGTTGAGCGGTCGGCGACCGTGGCCGGGTCGAACACGGTTATGTCGGCGTCGGCCCCGATTCCCAGGCGGCCCTTGCGCCGGAGGTCGGGGCATCGGCGCTCCAGCAGGCGGGCGGGTTGGATGGTCATCTTCGACAGTGCCGTGGGCAGGTCGATCACGCCGCGCTCGCGCACGTAACGGCCCAGCACCCGGCTGAAGCACCCGGTGGAGCGGGGGTGGTTGTTGTGGGAGCGGTCGAGGATGGCGTCGCTTCCGACCATCACGAAGTCGGCCTGCAGAGGGAGTTCCACGTCCTCGGGCGACATGGCGAACGCTGCGGTGAGGCTGTTGTTGGCGTAGGCCGCGTCGAAGGTCTGCTCGGTCAGACGCTCCGAGGTTCCGGCCACCTGAAGGTCGCCGTAGCTGATGCCGTACTTCTCCTGCCAGTCCTCGTAGCGGGCCGACTTGAGGTACGTGGCCCAGAACTCGTAGGGGTAGACGCACGCTGTCATGGACAGGCCCTCGTCGATGGCGTCGTTCATGCGTCCGAGCGCCTCGGCCATCACTCCGGTGCCGCCGGTGGAGTTGATGTGCTCGACGTGGATGTGGGCTCCGGTCTCGCGGGCCGCTTGCACTAGTTCACTGACGGCCTGCAGGTTGGTGCCCGGCGCGAGGTTGTCGGAGTAGCGCGCGTGGACGCACAACGGCACCCCGAACTCCGCGGCCAGCGCGGCGTGGGCCAGCAAATCCTCGGCGGTGGTGCCCGGGGTGTACTCGGGCTGCATGTGCAGCCCGACGAAGCCGTTGCGGAGGTCGGCGCGGGCGTCCTCGATGATGGCGTTCATGGTGCCTGCGGCTGCGGTGTCGTAGGGCCCCAGCCCGTAGGCCTGGCGGACGAAGGCGTTGTCGTAGGCCCCGCCGAAGTGGATCGGAGAACTCCCGTCGGGATGGGACTCGAACCAGCGGTCGGCCCGGCCGTCGAGGCCGTGCATCCCCAGGTTCGCGGTCACGCCGTCAGCCAGTTTGAACCACTCGCCGTAACCGTTGGGGCTGTACGACAGGATGTCGATGAACCCTGGAGACACCACCAAACCGGTGGCGTCGATGGTCTCGGACGCCTGCAACTGCGCTGCCTCGGGTCCGGCCGCGATGGCGGAGACCGTCGAGCCGCTGACGCCGATGTCGGCCACGTAATCGAATCCCGAAGCGGGATCGATCACCCGGCCCCCGACGATGGCCAGGTCGAAGACGTGATCCGGGCCGCGGGCGGCCGACTCGTCGAGTACCGGAATCTCCGGCGGGTGATCAGGCGGCGCCGGTTCGGAGACGGCCGTCGCCGGCGCCGAGCCCGTGTCTGGCGATGCCGAGCCGGTCGCAGGATCGCCGGGCTCGGTCTGCGAACCGGAGGGCGAACCTGCATCGGGGTCGGTGCCCGAATCCGCACCCGAGCCGAACCGGCGGAGCACGGCCACGTTGGTGACTCCGAAACCGAGCGCCAGCAACAGGCGGCGTCGGGCAATGGATCCGACGGTCGGTTTCGGCCCGTTCACGGCCGGTCAGCATAACGGCGGCCCCTGCCGCGGCCCGCGAGCCGGGCGTGCACTCGCCGGGCCGTCACGGTGACTCCGTGGAGGAGTCGTGAACATCACCCAGGGCGAGGGCCAGATGGTCCGCCACGGTCTCGCTGACGGAGTGGCACAGCCATTCGAGCGCGCTGGCAGCGTCCGGCACGCGGCTGAGCACCCAGCGGGCGAAGGCGCCGTCGTCGAGCCATCGGGCAACCGGTGGTGTCAGGCCGGGCAGGATCGCCGGAGCCTCGGCCGGCAGCTCGGCGGCACCGTGCCGCAGCGACGACCAGGTGTTGGAGGCCTGGAAGCGGTGCCGCAGCCGGCGTGTGAACGAGGGTGCGGTCGGCTCGCCGGTGCCGTTGAGCGGGTACAGCAGTGACAGGCTGTCCCAGCTGAGGCGGCGACGGTCACACGGTCCGCCCCGGCGTGCCAGCATCGCTGACACCCGGTGGATGAACACGCCGTCGGGGAACCACACAGTGGGTGAGAGGCACTGCGGCGTGGCTTCGCCCAGGGACCGGAGGGCCGCGTCGAGCAGGGTGCCCGCCACGGCGGACAGGGATTGCGCACTCGAGGAGGCCTCGTCGCGAAACAGCGCCAGCGAGCCTCCGTCCCGGTCCGCCGACCATGCAAGCACCCCGGGGCGCCGCTCGTCGTCGGGCCACAGCGTCTGGCATCGCACACTGGACGCCACCGCAGCCGTCGCGGGCGGACACCGCAGGCCTATGAGGGCGAGCCCGTTGCCTGGGGGCGCTTCGATGGTGATCGTCGCCCCGGCGGAATCGGCCACCACGGCGCTGCCAGGCGGCCGGTCGAGCGCTTGTGACGCAAGCTCCAGCAGCCGCGGGTCCGCGCCGCCGGGGTGCGTCGGCGCGCTGCCCGCCATCCGCGCCGCGCCCAGGGAGCGCTCACGCTCTACGACGCAGCCGTCGTCGAGCCTGGAGAAGAACGGGAGGAGTCGGTGTTGGCAGTGCACGGGACGGGGCCTTTCGCCTCGGGGGCTTGAGGCGGCCCGTCGTCCCGGGCTGCGAGGAGAGCGTTCAGCGCTCGTCGAAGAGGATGGGCCAGGGGTGTGACATCAGGCCGAGTGTGCTGCGATCAGGTCGTCGACCGAGTCCCAGCCGTCGAACAGCAGGCTCACGCCCGCATGCTGCATGACTGAGCGGTTCCAGGGCTGCGGCAGCAGCCACACCGACTTGTCGGCGTCGGCCAGCCGCCGTATCCGGCGGGGGGCGTCCTCCACCCAGACGTCGGCGTCAAGCGACACGGGGTCGTCAGTGAACACGACGTCGTCGTCGCCGATGCCCAGTTGCGGCTGTCCCGCGAACCACTGGCGGGCAATGGCGCGGGTCCGTTCCTGGTCGCCGGGGTTGTCTCCCACCATGCGGTCCCGCCTGGTGACGGCCAGGACCCTGAAGCCGGCTGACTGCAGCCTGGCGATCCCGCCCTCTGCGCCTTCGACGAGCTTGAGCCGCCCCGACATCGGAGACAGCAGGAACTCGCGGATGGTCGCGGCTGGATCGGCGACATCCCATTCCGATAGGTCCCAGGACACGTTGAGGGCCAGTTGCCTGTCGGCGACCGCGTGGCGGGCGGCGACGTGGGCTCGCAGGCCCTTGACCCAGTTCGCGATGACCCCGTCCATGGTCACGGCCACAGTCGGAGAACTCGAATTCGACGATGCAGGAGGCGGAGGCGTCATGAGGCGAGAGTGTAACGACCGGAATCCCTCGCGCCGTACCGCTCGCCGCCTCGTTCCCGACTCTGAAATGAAGGCCACAATGCTTCTTGTATTTGATCGACTATATGATACTGCCCGGCCTGCGGAACGGAGAACCCGATGCCTGAAGCCAGCCGCGAGAGGCTCGGTCGCCGCGTGATCGCGGAAGCCCTGCACCACACCGGAACCGAAGCTGTCTTCACAGTGGCCGGGGGACACTTCCTGCCCACCTACCACGAACTGGGCCAGCTGGGCTCGCCCCGAATCATCGCCGCTCGCCACGAGCAGGGCGCGGGCTACATGGCGTCGGGCTATGCGCTCGCCACGGGAAGGCCCGGGGTCGTCCTGTCGGGCGCACCCGGCCCGGGCGCCACGAACCTCGTCACCGCGGTGGCCAACGCGCAGGCGGACTCCATCCCACTGCTGGTCGTGACCGCGCAGGTCGACCGTCGCTACGTCCACCGCAACATTCTCCAGTACTGCGACAACGTCGGGCTGTTCGCGCCGTTCTCCAAGCGGTCCGTGCAGGCGGCCTCCCTCGACGAGGTGCCCAACCTCATCGCCACCGGGCTCCAACTGGCCGCCTCGGGCCGCCCCGGCCCGGTGCACGTCGCGCTGCCCCAGAATCTCCAGGCCGAGACCTCGACCGCGGCCGGGCCGCTCCCGCCCGCGGCCGAGACGAGCGCCTCCCCGGCGGTAGCGGACATCGATGAGGTCCTCGACAGGCTCGGCCGTTCGGAGCGGCCGGCAGTGCTGGCCGGCCACGGCGTGATCCGCAGTGGCGGAAGCGCCGCCCTCGCTGAGGTGGCCGAGAGGCTCGGAGCGCCCGTCGCGACCAGCCGCTCCGGGGTCGGTAGCATCGCCACGACCCACCCGCGCAGCGCCGGCATGCTCGGCTTCTACGGGACCGACACGGCCCGCGAGGCAGTCGGCTCGGCCGACCTCGTCGTGGTAGCGGGCTGCGCGCTGGGGGAGCAGACGACCTTCGGCTGGCGGTCCGACCTGTTCGCCGGCGGCGCGCAGATCGTGCAGATCGACGCCGACCCGTCGCAGATCAACCGCGTCTACCGGGTGGACCAGGGGATCGTGGGGAGCGCGGCTGCGGTACTAGGCGCCATCGGACCTCGCGTGGGGCGGCGCGAGCCGTGGTTCACTCGAAGGCCGGTGCGCACCGAACCGCAGAACGACCCTGCCCGGGGCCTGAGCGCGGCCACCGTGATCGACGCCCTCAACCGCTGCGGACCGGACGGCATGGTGGTGTCGGCCGACATCGGCAATCACCGCCTGTGGGTGTGCGAGCAGCTCGACGTCACCAGGCCTGAGGGCCTGCTCCAGTCCTGCGAGTTCGACGCCATGGGCTTCAGCCTCCCGGCCGCCATAGGTGCGGCTGTCGCCCTGGATGGAGTCCCTGCGGTGGCGATAGCCGGAGACGGCGGATTCGTTCACACCATGGGCGAGCTGGCGGTGGCTCGGGACCTGAACCTGCCGCTGGTGGCTGTCGTGTTCGTCGACGGCGCTCTCGGCATCCTGCGCCACCAGGCCGAAGCGATGTACTCCGAGGACCATTTCGTGGGCCTCGGGCCCATCGACTTCGCGGCCGTCGCACGGGCCTTCGGCATCGAGGCCCGAACCGTCGCCGACCGCAGCGAAGTCGACTCAGCCTTCGAGTGGGCCCTGTCGCGGGGAGAGCCGGCACTGCTCGAGGTCGCCATCGATCCCGAAGAGGTGTTCCCGCCCCTGCGCACCAAGATCGAGCAACGCAAGATCGACCTGATGGGTCGCTAGCGGCCCTGCGCCTTGGGAGGCGCCCGCCGCAGGCTCGACCCGCCAATGAAGCTCACCGCCCACTAGGAGGCCACATGAGAGGGATCCGCAAGATCCACGTCGCGACCGAGGAGACCCGCCTGGAGGCCGGGCGTCCGGTCGAACCGCCGTTGATCACCGTGATCGTGGCCGCGGTCATGCAGAATCCATGGGCGGGCCGCCCCTTCGTGGAGGACCTGCACCCCGACATCCTGGGGTTCGCTCACGACCTCGGGGCGCTCCTGGCCGGCCGCCTCGTCGACGAGTTCGGCTCCTCCGAAGCCGTCGAGGCGTACGGGAAGTCCTCTGTCGTGGGAGTCGATGGCGAGATCGAGCACGCCAACGCGATGGTGCACACGCTCATGTTCGGGGATCCCATCCGCGCTCAGGTGGACGGGGCCAGCACGCTGGTGTTCGCCAATACGCGGGGCGGACCGGGAGCACCCATCGTCGTGCCGATGGTCCACAAGCGCGAGATGTTGGAGCGGTCCCACTACCACACCGCCCAGACCTCCATCGCCGACGCCCCCCGGGCCGACGAGGTGGTGGTGGCCGTCGCGGGCGCCAGCCGCAGCCGGCCCTTCCCCCGCATCGGCGACCGCGACCTCGACCGGGCCCAAGACTAGGAGGGCGGCCCTGGCCCGATCCTGACGACGTCTGTAAGTAGGCGAGAGCCTGTCGGGTCGCAGCGGTGTCTTTCCCGCTCTTGTTCGCTGCGCTCACGGGCCGCCCAAACCAAGGCAACACAGCCCACGGCCTCGCGCCGTATGGGCCGCGTGGTCGCGCCCATTCGCTCGGCCTCCTGCGGCTCAGGCCGTCTTCTGCGCGGTGTCGGCTCCCGCCAGGGTGAGAGCCTCGGCCAGCGCCGCTATGGCGTGGTTCCGATGCCGGTGGCTCTCGTCAACGAACGACTCGACATCCCCGTCGGCGACCGCCTGCATCATCCTCTGATGCTGGTCGTGCACGAGTCGGCGATTCTCCGGGGACATCAGGTAGCGCAGTCGGTAGCGGTCAGAGGAGTCCCACAGGATCCTCAGGACTCTCACCAGCTGAGGCATCTCGGCCGCCTCGAACAGGGTGAAGTGGAACCGCCGGTTCACCGACGTCAGGGACATGACGTCGTCCTGGACCTGCTCCATCTCGTGGACGATCTCGCGCAGGCGGGCAACCGTCTCGGTCCGCAGTTGCGGGATGGCCCGGCGGACGGCCTCGGTCTCCAGGAGTTCCCGGATCCGGTAGATCTCGATGAGATCCTCCACATCGAGTGCCGCCACCACGTATCCCCGGTGGGGCCGGTACTGAACGTGACCCTCGCCCTCAAGGATCCTGAGCGCCTCGCGCACGGGGACCGCCGACACGCCGAGCTGCTCGCCCAGGGCGTCGGGGCGGACCGACACGCCGGGCGCGAGCCGGCCGTCGAGGAGCTGGCGGCGGATCTCCGCCAGCACTGCTTCCTGCGCGGTCATGGGCCTCTCGAACGAGTTCATTGCTCTCCAGCATGCCACAGGCGAGCGGAGTTGACATCTGATTGATGATTTCCTATAGAGTTCGAGGGTCTCTAGATCGGAGGGAGATCGATATGAACGAGACCAGTAATCGCATCGGACGTCCAGGGTGGCTGCGCTGGCTGGCAGTGCCGCTGGCTGCGGCCCTGCTGTTCACAGCCTGCGGAGGCGACGACGACGAGCCGGCCGCACCGGCCCCGGCGCCCGCCGTGGAGCCCGACCCGGAGCCGGCCGCAGAGCCCGAGCCGGCCGCCGAGCCTGAGCCGGCTGCCGAGCCTGAGCCGGCTGCCGAGCCCGAGCCGGCCGCAGAGCCCGAGCCGGCTGCCGAGCCCGAGCCGGAGCCCACGGCCCCGCCCGAGCCGATCGACATCCGTCTGGTGACCTGGGGCGGAGGCAAGTTCATCGATTTTATCGACCTGTATGTGGCCGAGGAGAACGGCTACTTCGCCGACGCCGGCGTGACCCTCGAGCAGCTTCCAGGCGCGGGGGCCGGCGACGCGGTCCGCCAGCTCGTGGCCGGCAACGCCGACATCGCCATGGCCGACGCTCTGTCGGGCTTCTTCGCGACCATCGCGGGAGCGGACCTCGAAGGCATCTACTGCCCGTACACGCAGAACTGGATGACCATGCTGGTCAACACCGGAGCCGGCATCGAGTCTCCCGAGGACCTGCGGGGCAAGACGGTCGCAGTGACCTCGCAGGCCTCCACCAGCAAGTGGTACGCCGCCCTGCTGCTCGCCGACAACGGCATCACTGAGGATGACGTGACCTTCGCGGCCACCGGGATCGCCTTCGGCGAGGCTCTGCTGGGTGGGCAGGCGCAGGCCGCGTCGACGTGGGGCTCGATCAACTGGGCCCTGCTCGAGGCCGGCGGCATCCCCGAGGACCAGATCGACGACTACGAGATCTGGCAGTACGACCAGGTGCCCGGCCCCAACGACGTGTACTTCGCCAACCGGGACTGGGTGGACGAGAACACCGACGGCGTCCAGCGGTTCATCGACGCCCTTGAGCAGGCCAAGCTGTGGATCGCGGACAACCCTGAGGCTGCGGCCGAGATCGGTTCCCGCTACGCGGTGGGCGCCGACAACATGGACCGGAACCTCGCGGTGATCGACTACCGCATCCAGATGCAGACCAACGGCCCCGGCGTCAGCGAGAACGGCATGGGCTGGTGCGATGTGGCCACCATCCAGGACGTCGCCAACCAGGCCACCGATCTCGGCATCCTGCCGGACTCGGCAGACGCCGCCGCGGTGATCTCCAACCGGTTCATCAACTAGAGCGACAACTAGCCTGACCCCGGCGGGTGTCGTCAGCCCGCCGGGGGTCAGGGGCAGAACGTGAACGACACGACCGGAGAGCTCACGGGGCGCGGCCACATCGAGATCGACGGCCTCACCAAGACATACCCGTCCGACGCGGGCGACATCACCGCGTTGGAAGGGATCGACTTCGACATTGCGCCCCGCGAGTTCGTCGGCATCGTCGGCCCCAGCGGTTGCGGCAAGAGCACTCTGCTGCGCTGCGTCGGCGGCCTCATAGCGCCTTCCGAAGGGGAGGTGCGCATCGGCGGCGAGGTGGTGGACGCCCCCGACCACCGCATCGGCTACGTCTTTCAGAAGGCTGTGCTGCTCCCGTGGCGCAGGGTGCTCGACAACGTGATGCTGCCGTTCGAGATCATGGGCCGCCCCACCGACGACGACAGGCGCAAGGCCCACGAGGTGCTGGAGATGGTCGGCCTGTCCGAGTACCTGCAGCACCGGCCGGGTGAGCTCTCGGGAGGCATGCAGCAGCGGGTGTCGGTGGCCCGGGCGCTGGCCGTGGAGCCCTCGATCCTGCTGATGGACGAGCCCTTCGGTGCGCTCGACGCGCAGACCCGCGACCAGATGAACCTCGAGCTGCTGCGGATCTGGCATGAGTCCCAGACCACCGTGGTGTTCGTGACCCACGACATCGGCGAGGCGTTGTTCCTGTCCGACAGGGTGATGGTCATGACGGCGCGTCCCGGCGGGGTCCAGGACGTCATCGATGTCGATCTGGAGCGTCCCCGCACCTTCGAGCAGGTCGAGGGGGACGAACGGTTCTGGTCCCTCCGCCAGCGGATCCGGGAGCAGCTGGAATGAACCGGCCGCCGGCGGGGAGCGCGCCATGAGGCGGCTGCTGCGAGCGGCCCGCTCAGAGGCATGGATCGGCCGCGCCCTGGTGCTGGTGTCGGCCGTGGTGTTGATCGTGGTGTGGCACCTGTGGGCCAAGACCAACTCGCCGCTGATCCTGCCCGAGCCGGGTCCGGTCCTCAGCCGCCTGATCGAATACGTGACCTCGGGTCGAGCCACACCCCACATCTGGATCACGGTGCAGGAGATCGTGCTGGGATTCGCGCTGGGTGGTGTCGCCGGCATCGGTCTGGGCACCCTGGCCTCCGAGTTCGGGATCGCCCGGCGGGTGATCATGCCCTACGTCATCATCACTCAGGCCCTGCCCAAGTTCGCGCTGGCACCGATCCTGGTGATCTGGTTCGGCTTCGGCATGACCCCCAAGGTGATCATCGCGGCCCTCATCGCCTTCTTCCCGCTGCTGGAGAACACCTACCTCGGCCTCACCACCGCGCCGGCGGAGATGATGGAGCTGTTCAGGGCGCTGCGGGCATCCCGCTGGACGACCCTCGCCAAGTGCAAGGCCCTGCACGCCGTGCCCGCGGTGTTCAGCGGGCTGCGGGTTGCGCTCATGCTGGCGCTGGTGGGTGCGGTGGTGGCCGAGTATGTGGGGGCCAACAAGGGCCTCGGCGCGTTGATAATCGTGTCTCAGGGAACGCTCGACACCGAGCTGATGTTCGTGGCCTTCGTGCAGCTGACGGTGCTCGGCCTGGTCCTCGACAAGATCCACGGGCTCGTGTACCGCTTGGTGATGCGGCGGCTTTATGGCTCGGTCGGCGCCGAGATGCGGGCCGCCGGCGTCTCGGTGTGACACTGCGGGCGCTGCGCTGCGGAGCAGCGGACTGATGGACTTCGGCTGGCGGGTGCCGTCCTATGCCGGGCCGCTCACCACCGCGGCGTCGGCCCGGACGCTGGTGCCGTACTTCGCGAGTGTGGAGGAGGCGGGCTTCACCGGACTGTGGGTCATCGACCACCTGCTGGTGGCGCCCAACGTGTACTCGGTGGCCTGGCAGGACCCCATGATCACGCTGGCCGTCGCCGCGGGCGCCACCGAGCGCATCCGCCTAGGCACGGCCATCCTGTGCGCACCGTTCCGCCATCCCACCATCATCGCCAAGGAGGTCGCCAGCCTCGACAGCCTCTCGGGCGGGGGCCGGGTGATCCTCGGCGTCGGGACCGGCCACGACGACATGGAGTTCGCGTCGGTGGGGGTGCCCCGGCGCGAGCGTGGCCGGCGCACCGACGAGTCCCTCGAGCTGATACGGCTGCTGCTCAGCACCGACGACGTCAGCTACCAGGGCCGGTACTACAGCGTGGACGACGGGACGACCCTGTACCCCCGACCCGAACAGCCCATCCCCATCTGGATCGGCGGCGGCTCGCAGGTGCATGTGGTCGACAACGTCGACACGCCCAACATGGCCCCCGCGGTGCTGGCCCGCATCGGCCGTCATGACGGCTGGATCTGCCGCTCGAGCGGCACAAGTCCTGAGATCGTCGCCGACGACATCGCCTCGGTGCGCAACTATCTGGGAGCCCGGCGGGACATGAGCGGCTTCGCCATGTCGCACGCCCAGTGGCTCCACATCGTCGACTCAACCGACCGAGAGCGGGTGATTGCCGAGCAGCTCGCCGCCTACCGCACGGTGATGGACGTCAAGCGCTCCGACACCGATCTCCAGAACGCCTACCTGTTCGGGACGATCGACGAGATGACGGCCCGCATCAGAGCCCTGGCCGCGGCCGGGATCGACCATCTCATCATCAACCCTCTGACCGACGATCCCGGTCAGATCGACCTGTTCGCCGACAAGATCATGGCCAACGTCTGAAGACGCGGGCCTTCTGTGCACAGTCGAGCCGGCCCAGGTCGGCGAAGGCCGCACTACGACTCCGGAAGTAACAAATGCAACTCGTACTGCACAACATCGGCCAGGTGCTTACCGGCGTGCTCGACGCGCCGATGCTGGACACCGACACCATCGTCGTTGACGGCGGTCGCATCGTCTCACTGGACGCCGGCGCGGCCACGACTGCCGACGTCGTGGTCGACTGCAAGCAGATGACGGTGGCGCCCGGTCTCGTCGACACCCATGTGCACCCCACCCTCGGGGACTATGCGCCCAAGCAGCAGTCGGCGGGTTATCTCGAGCGCATGATGCATGGAGCGGTCACCCGGGCCATCTCCGCGGGCGAGGTCCACGCGCCGGGCCGCTCCGGCGCCGAGTCGGCTCTGGGAATCGCCCTCGGAGCGTTCCACTCCTTCGAACGGCACCGGCCCTCGGGCATGAAGGTCCACGGCGGCGCGATGCTGCTGGAGAAGGACACCGACACGTCCCACATCGACCGGGCCTACGCGGCGGGAATGCGGATCATCGGCGAGATAGGCGTGGGATCGCTCAAGAACCCGGTCCGGGCCAGCGAGCTGTCGTTGTACGCCCGGGAGCTAGGCATGACCGTGCACATGCACTGCGGCTGCACATCCGACCGGGGCCCCGGAGGCGACGAGCACCCGTACTTCTCGGCTGAGGACGTGATGGAGGCGCAACCGTCCATCGCGTCGCACGCCAACACCTTCGCCTCGCTCTCAGATGCCGACATCGACATGCTCTGTGAAGACGGCGGCCCGCCGTACGTCGAGGTCGTGCAGGCCGGCGGCACCCGTTCGATGCTGCGGGTAGTGGAGGGCCTGGCCGAGCGCGACCGGCTCGACCGGCTGCTGATCGGCACCGACACGCCCACCGGCTACGGCGTGACGTCTCTGGGCATCCTCAAGACCATCGGCGATGTCTGCTCGCTCGGCGGGGTGCCTCCCGAGACCGCCTGGGCCATCGCCTCGGGCCACGCAGCGGCCGCGTTCGGCTCCGACGGCAACACCGTCGAGGTGGGCGCGGTGGCCGACCTCGTAGTGATGGACGCCTCCCTTGGATCCGTCTGGGACACTGCGGTGGAGGGAATCGCCGCGGGGGAGTTCCCCGGAGTGGCTGTGGTGATCACCGACGGTGCGATTCGGGTGCGTGGTTCGCTGTGCACCCTGCGGGCCCGCCGGGTGGCCGACATCACCGGCTGACGGCGGCGGTCAGCTGTTGGGTGTCGCGGCCGACGACGCCCGCAGCGGCAAGCGCCTCGATCTCGGCGTCGCTGCGACCCAACGAGCGCAGGATGTCGTCGCTGTGCTCACCCAGGCGGGGGGCCATGCCCTTCGGTGCCCAGGCCGTGTCCGAGAAGTCGACCGGCGTGGCGACCATAGTCGACGTGCTCGTCCCGTCAGGCACCTCCACTAGACCTCCCGCGGCGGCGAACTGCGGATCAGCCAGCAGGTCGTCGGGTGACTGGATGGGTGCCCAGAACAGATCAGGCTCGGTGGCGAAGATCTCAGCCCACTCATCAAGAGACTTGGCGGCGAAGATCTCGTCGAGTTCGATGACCAGGCCGGCGGCGTTGTGGCGGCGCCCTCGGGCCGTTGCGTAACGTTCGTCCTGGAGCCACTCGGGCCGCCCCACCGCACGGGTCAGCGGCGCCCAGTGACGCTCCGGCTCGAGGCCGACCAGCCAGAACCGTCGGCCGTCGCCCGCGGTGTAGTTGTTCATAGCCGGGTTGCCCATGTTGTCGCGGCGGCCGATCTGCAGCGTCAGACCCCATCCCAGCGTTATCGACAGGTCGAAGCTGATCGTGTAGGCGCCTTGCCTCAGCAGTGAGGTGCTGACCACCTGGCCTTCGCCGGTGCGCTCCCTGGCCAGCAGCGCGGCGCAGACTCCGGCTGCGGTGGCCAGCCCGGTGCTGTGGTCTCCCATTCCACCTCGCTGGAACGGTGGATCGCCGCCGTCGGGAGTCAGCAGGTGGGCTATGCCCGAGCGGGCCCAGAAGCCGGCCACGTCGAAGGCGCCGCTGCCGGCCTCGTCGCCCTGCAGCCCGTAGCCGGTGACGGCGGCGTAGACGAGTCTGCGGTGGCGGGCAGTGACCGATGAGTGGTCTAGGCCGAGACGGTCCAGCCCGCCGAGGCGGACATTGGTGACGAACACGTCGGCCTCGGCGAGCAGTTCGTCGATGACGGCGTGCCCGTCGTCGGTGGTGAGGTCCAGCGCGATGCTGCGCTTGCCCCGGTTGTCCATGTCGAACACCGGGTTGGTGGGCATGTCGCCGCCGAGGATGTACTGGAACAGGCGGCACGGATCACCGCCGAGCGGCTCCACCTTCACCACATCGGCGCCCCAGTCGGCCAGAATCCCGCCTGCCGCCGGTCCGGCCACCCAGACGCCGAGTTCGACGACCCGGATCCCTTCCAGCGGCCCCGCCATAGGGGCTGCACGGTAGCGGCTCGGTCCGGTCTGGCGATCCCACCGTTGGAAGGTGCAGCCGGAAGTCTCCCTAGAGTGGCGGTGGTGATGGCCGAGAGCGCTGGGGGACCTCTGGACGGGGTGGTGGTGGCCGACTTCTCGCGGGTACTGGCCGGCCCGCTGGCCACGATGATGCTGGGCGACCTCGGCGCCGAGGTGATCAAGATCGAGCGGCCCGGTGCGGGCGACGACACCCGCTCGTGGGGGCCGCCGTTCGCCGAGGACGGCTCGGCTGCCTACTACCTGTCGGTGAACCGCAACAAGCGCAGCGTGGTGTTGGACCTGTCCGACGAGCAGCAGCGTGCCCAGGCCAGGGACTTGGCGGTGTCGGCCGATGTCGTGGTGGAGAATTTCCGCGCCGGGACCATGGAGCGCTTCGGTCTCGAATACGAGTCGCTGCGGGCCGGCAACCCCGGTCTCGTCTATTGCCGGGTGAGCGCTTTCGGCCCCGCCGGCGGCCGCGATCTGCCCGGCTACGACTTCATCGTGCAGGCGGCTAGCGGCTTCATGAGCATCACCGGCGAGGCGGCCGGCTCGCCGACCAAGACCGGTGTGGCCATCGTCGACGTCTTCACCGGCCTCTACGCCACGATCGGCATCGTCGCGGCGCTGGCCGAGCGCCGTACCAGCGGGCTGGGTCAGTTCATCGAGGTGAACCTCATGTCGTCGGCACTGGCGGCGCTGGTCAACCAGGCGTCCGCGTTCGTGAACGCCGGGTCGGTGCCGGGCCCGATGGGGAACCTCCATCCGAGCATCACCCCCTATGAGACGTTCGCGACTGCCACGGAGCCCATCGCGCTGGCCGCCACCAACGAGCGCCAGTTCTCCGACCTGTGCAAGGCGCTTGACGCGCCCCATCTGGTTGCCGATCCCCGCTGGTCGTCCAACACGGCCCGCGTCGAGAACCGCGAGGCCCTGGCGGCCGAGATCGAGGCCATCCTGCGCCGCCAGCCCTGCGACCGGTGGGTGTCTCGCCTGGCCGATTTCGGGGTTCCGTGCAGCCCGGTGAACTCGATCGACGCCGCCTTCGCGCTAGCCGCTGATCTTGGCCTCGACCCGGTGCGCCTCCTGCCCCGCAGCGACGGCCGGCAGGTTCCCACCGTCGCCAACCCGATCGCCTTCTCTCGAACCCCGGCATCGCACCGCCTGCCGCCCCCTGATCTGGGCGACGACACCACCGACGTGCTCGGGAGGCTCGAGTCCTAGTCGTCATAGCTCGCCTGCTCGCGCCGGCGGCCTCACAGTCCCTGGTTCTTGCGTTGGCGTCTGTGTTGGCGCGCCGCGCCGAAGGGCTGCACAGTCAACATGAAGCGAGCCAGCCGGGAGGGAGCAGCCATGACAGGAGCAGACACCACGATGCGGGACGCGGTCTTCGAGTCGATCGACGCAGACCGGGAGCTGCTGGCCGAGACATGCCTGGAGCTGGGCAACACCTACGCGCCCTGCGGGCACGAGCAGCCGGTGGCCGACGCCGTCAGCGCCTGGTACGAGCGTCACGGCATAGCGGCCCGCCAGCAGCAGATCCTGGGTGACCGATCCAACGTCGTGGCCACCCTGGCCGGGTCGAGGCCGGGAGCCAAGAGCCTCATCTTCAACGCCCACCTCGACACCGAGATCAGCGGCCCCGACCACGCCAACCTCATGGAGTCGAGCGACCCCAACCTGGTGGGGGCCTGGCGGGAGGGGGACCGCATCTTCGGGCACACCGTGCTCAACGACCGTGGCTGCATGTCGGTGTTCATGGTGATGGCCAAGGCGCTGCAGGGAGCAGGCGCCCAACTGGGCGGCGACGTGATCCTGACGTCGGTGGCGGGCGAGACCGGCATGGCGCCGGTGGACGAGTACCAGGGCCTCAACTACGAGGGCAAGGGCTTCGGCACCCGCCATCTCGTGGACCACGGTGTGCGGGCCGACTACGCGCTGGTGGCCGAGACCACCGCCTGGTCGCAGTCGTGGATCGAGTGCGGTGCCGTGTACCTGAAGATCACGCTGCGGGGCCGCAACATGTACACGCCCCGGCTGATCCGCGAGCCGGACCTTCCCGACCACCCCAACGCCATCGTCAAGGGAGCGGTCGTGGCCACGGTGCTGGAGGCGTGGGGGATCGACTACGAGGAACGCAACTCCTACATGTCGGAGCTGGGCGAGGTCCGGCCCAAGGCCCAGATCGGGGCGATACGGGGCGGCGTGCCGTACCGGCCGAACCGGTCGTCACCGGTCTGCAAGCTCTACATGGACGTGCGCACCCTGCCCGGGGCCGACCAGGACGCGGTCATCGACGAGGTGCGGGCCGTGGCCCGGTCGGTGGATCCTGCCGCAGAGGTGGAGTGCTACACGGCCAAGGCGGGCCGGGTCGGAACCGGCGTGGAGCCCCTGCGAGACGCGGTCGAGCAGGCCTACGGCCAGATCGTCGGGGGAGCCACGCCGCCCCCCCAGGTGGCCCACACGTCGATGTGGCGCGACACCAACATTTTCAACGCGGTCGGCATCCCGTCACTGACCTTCGGCCCTCCCCGGGGATCGGCCGCGGTGCAGGGCACCGGCCACTTCGAGCTGGACGACCTGGTGGCCGCGGCCAAGGTCTACGCCGCGGTGGCCATGGACCTCTGCGCCTAACCAGTCGTGAGCCGCGCAGCGGCCGCGTCGAGGCCGACGGAGTACCGGACGGGTAAGTCCTCGCGGATCCAGGCGCTGTCGATCCGCAGATCCAGGACCGACGGGTCGATCAGCACCGCGGCGTCGGTGCTCTCGCCGGGTGCGAGCCGGATCTTGGCGAAGCCGACCAGCCGCTTGGGCGGGCGCTCATAGGCCGATCCGGGGACGCTGCCGTACACCTGAACGACCGTCGAGCCGGGACGCTGGCCGGTGTTGGTGACTCCGACGACCACCTGATCTTCCTTCACCTCCGCTTCACCGAGTTCGAACGTGGTGTAGCCGAGTCCGTGACCGAACGGCAGGTGGGCCTTCGTGCCCTGCGCGTCGAGGTGCCACTGCCCGTGGAGCAGGCCGTAGACGGCCGTCTCGGCGTCGCGGTCGAAGTCGACCAGGTCGGACTCCTGGTGGGGGACGGCGAAGGGGAGCCGGCCGCCGGGCTCGGCCTGCCCGAACAGGACGTCGGCCAGAGCGTGACCGCCCTCCGAACCCGGGTACCACACCATGAGAGCGGCCTCGACGGTGTCGAGCCACGGCATGGCCACCGCGCTGCCTGCCATCACCGCCACCACCACCCGGTCACACACGGCGGCTGCGGCCGCGATCAGCTGCTCATCGTCAGAATGCAGGCGCAGCGACGTTCGGTCGCCGCCCTTGGAAGATCCAGCTACCGCGCCGCTGTCGCCGAAGCCGGCCATGAGGGACTCGGCCTGGGCCGGGTTGCTCAGGCCGAGCTCGGGATGGTCCATGGCCGGGGCCAGCTTCAAAAACACGGTCCCGCCGTCGTCCATGTATTCGCCCTCGTCGTGGCGGG
>LXNJ01000132.1_pt1 | contig 52658 bp, 47 predicted proteins | sample 809081 | NCBI WGS metagenome assembly LXNJ01 (sample SAMN04870510, study PRJNA318959) | sponge metagenome | biome: sponge; feature: marine sponge reef; material: water | host: Petrosia ficiformis | place: Greece: Milos, Mediterranean Sea | collected 2013-05-29 | depth 5-7 m
CGGCTTTATCTGTAGCCCAACGTATTGCATCGACCCGCGGCGCACTCTTTTTGCGCCGCGGGTCGGGCCGCATTTGTTCATAATCTGTTAGCGCCTGTGTGCACGCGCCTGTGCCCGTGAACCGGGGTGGCTGTTCCGGCTGCGTGACTCGCAGCTGAATGAATGGCCAGGCTTCCGTGCAACGATTGAGCGGCTCACGCGGCTGGGGCCTTTCCTTGCTGCCCTTGCTGCCCTTGGTGTCTCGCAGCAATCCACGGTACGCATGAGGCAAGGTTGGCCGTGGCGCTCGCACCAGTGCCGCAGGGCTTACGTCACGCATGCCTTTGTGCGCGGGGCTTTACCAGGCGCACAAGCACCGCTTTTCATTGCTGCGCTTGCTTGGCCTGTTGAATCCAGCACCGTGGATCAAGCAAACAGCGTCGTCCGTAATCCTGTGCATGGGCCTGCGCTGCGGGCCATGACTCCGTCGGCTTGAGGACACGCCGCATGGCGTGAGGTGCAGGTGCGCGCTGGCGCTGTGCAGGCACCGGGCACTTCCGGCGGCTGCGCGGTTCAACAGCCCTTAGTCCAACGTACGTAATCACCCGTGGTAACCTGGATTGGGCAATTGCGCATAGCGGCCCCCTGACATTTATGCCTGCCTACACTGCAATCGGGCGCACGGTGCGCAAAATGGTGCGACGCACTCGGGCACGCCGATACGACTACAAGCGACTGGTACATGTGCGCATCTCGCGCGCATGCCTGCTGCACAACTACCGCGTGTTTCAAGCCGAATACGCGCCCGTCGGCATTGCGCCGGTGCTTAAGAGCAACGCTTACGGCCACGGACTGGTCCAGGCTGCGCGCATCTTCGCGGAGGTTGCGCCACCGTTTCTGGTCGTTGAAAGCTATCACGAAGCGCTCATACTCCGCAACGAGGGCCTTCGCGTTCCTGTTCTTGTCGTGGGCTATACCGCAACGGAAAACGTGCTGCAGAGCCGTTTGGCGGACGTAGCCTTCACCATCGTCGATTTTGCCCAGCTAAGGGCGCTGGCGCAAGCGCTGACGCGTCCGCAGCGCTTTCATCTGAAGGTGGACACGGGCATGCGGCGCTACGGCATCAGCGTAGCAGAGCTGGGCCGTGCGCTGCAGATCGTCGGGGATTCGAAGCACATGCTGCTCGAGGGTGCGTGCTCTCATATGGCGAAAACCATCAGCACCGATGACCGCGTGGCGAGAGCACAGATTCGGATTTGGAACAAGGTTGCCGCACAAGTGCGGCAGTCCTTTCCCGAAATTCCATTCCTACATCTGGCCAGCACCGGAGGCAGCTTCTGGTCATCGCTTATAGATGCCAATGTGATTCGGCTGGGTCTTGGCGCTTACGGCTACGACAACAGCCCACGACGCACCCTACCCCTCAAACCGGCACTCAGCCTGGTGTCCACCATCGGGGCGGTTCGCCACGTTGCGCCCGGGGATGGCATCGGCTACGGACACTCCTTTACCGCAGACCGGACCATGAAGGTGGCCACAGTGGCCAGCGGATACTATACAGGCGTGCCCGCGCAGCTGTCCAACTGCGGCGCCTTTACGGTGCAAGGCATACCGTGCCCTATTGTCGGTCGCGTATGCATGAACGGCACGATAATAGACGTTAGCACCGTAGATGAGGTGGACCCAGGCGACGAGGTAACGCTTATCAGCCCGTCACCCGAGGATCCAAACGCTGTGAGCAACATCGTGCAACTCGCCCAAACGAGCCACCATGTGGTGCTGACAGGCATTCCATCGCGCCTGCGCCGGATCATCCATTGATTCGCCACCGTCGAACAGGTTACCCGTAATCTGTTCGGCGGGTCCAGATGGCATCGAGGTCCCTTGACGCCGCTATCGCACCCGCGTAATCCAGAGTGTCTCGCGCGTTGCGCTGCCGCGCACGCGCACGCCATAGGTGCCCGCAGGCATTCGCTCAGGCGGCAGCCACTCAATCTCTCCCTCTATCCCCGCCGCAGTCAGTGCTGCCACGCGACGGCCTGCGGCATCAAAGATGTCCACCACGAGCGGTGCCCCCACTGCCTGATGCACGGTGATGGTCACGGCATCTCTGAAGGGATTTGGATAGCTGGACAGTGCCATGCGATGCTCCAATGGCAAGAGCTCGCGCGCCAGCGCCTCTGATCGGGTGTATACATACGCGGTCCCTGAAGTAGAATCAGTCAGGCCTTCGCCTGGTGCGCCGATGACTGCAAATCGATCACTGAGGTGCAGACTGTAGCCAAAGCCGGCATCCGATTGCGGCTGCGGTGCCCGCTGCCAGGCCGTTTCATGCCATGCGTAAACGGTCGTGTCAATGGCAAGGGATATCGCAGCGCCGGCGCTTGAGTCACGCCCGGGCACCCCGACCAGAAAATTGTCCTCGTCCAGCACGACCGCCTGTCCGACCTGATCGCCCGCCCTGCGTATCGCGGGCTCGTACCGCGCACGTTCTGTCCACAGACCGCCGGGCTCCATGAACAGGTACACCGCACCGCCTCGGCTCAGACCGCCTCTCGGAGCCCCCACCAGCGCAGCATGCAGGCCCGTCAGGCTGTGCCGGTCAATCGACACGGCCGTGCCGAAACCGCTTTCTGCGCTGGCATCACTAGCCACGAGTTCCGCTCGCAGCACCCAGTCCGAACCGCTCGTGCGCAAGTAGACCAAGGCCTTGCCCGCGGCTTGCCCGCGGGGCTCATCGGCGCGTGGTGCGCCGATGATGGCAAACTCAGACTCCAGTGCGATCGCACTGCCGAACAGGCTGCCGCCATCCAGTGTCGTGAGCTCCTGCCTGAAGTTCCATTGACCCGGCATGCTGTTCTCGAACACGTACACGGCCCCCGCGTCCGCAGCTCCGGCGGTACGATTCGGCGCCCCGACCATCAAATGGACGCCCCGCAGAGCCACAGCGCTCCCGAAGGCGTCGCCTTGGCCCGGGCTGGGCGCTTCTAGCTTGAACGCCTGGGCCCAGCCTGTGGAGTCGCGGCGAAAGAGGTAGGCAGCGCCGCCCGCCATCGACCCGCCGCCGGGTGCTCCAACAAGCAGGTGCCGACCATCCAGTGCCACGCTTCTGCCGAAGGCTTCGTGCTGATCGCCGATCAACCGTGCTTCCAGGGTCCAGCCTGAGGACGCATCATACACATACACGTAGGCCGCACCCGCACCTGATCCTTCTGATGGCGCCCCCACCGCAACGCGCTCGCCACTGACGCCGACCGCAGTGCCGAATGAATCACTGTTCGGCGGCACAAGGCGCGCCTGGCTGAAGGCCCTGCCGGTCAGCAGCAGCACTAGTGATGCACCGATGACGGCACCTGCAAGGTACCGCCGATCACCGGCCAACATCGGCATCGCCTGCGTGGATCGAGTCCAAGATGTTGATATAGCTGCAATAACGCTCTTTGGAAATGAGTCCAGCCTCGCGGGCAGCCTTGACCTTGCATTGCGGTTCATGGTCGTGTGTGCATGCCGCGTAGCGGCAGTCATGCACAAAGCGCCGAAACTCCCGGAAGTGGTGCGACAGTTCCCACGGCTCTACATCCAGCACGCCGAATTCGCGAATGCCCGGCGTGTCCGCAATGGCCCCGCCCCCCTTTAGCCAGTACAGTTCTGTGTGCGCAGTCGTGTGGCGCCCCTTGTGTGTCTTGGTGCTCACGCGGGCTGTGCGCAAGGTCAGACTCGGGTCCAAAGCATTAATCATCATGGACTTGCCCACTCCGGACGGACCCGTAAGGATGCCGATCTTGTCCTTCAGCATGGTGCCAAACGCTCGAATGCCCGCGCCCGTCAGGGCGCTGACCTGCATGACCGGGTAGCCGAGCTGCTCATACCGGCTACACAGGATCCTAGCTTCGTCCAGCATGGCTCCTGCCCCCAAGTCCATCTTGTTGAGGGCGATGCCGCCTTGGATGCCCTGGGCTTCCACTGCAACCAGTACGCGGTCTATGAGGCCCGCGTTGGGGCAAGGCAGCGTGACGGATTGGACGATCCACACTACATCGACATTGGATATCAGAATCTGCTCCTTCCCTACGCGGCGCCCTGCGGCGCGGCGGCTGACGATATTGGTGCGTGGGTGTATTTCCGTGATCAGACCTGTTCCATCCGTGCCAATTTGCAGGGACACCTTGTCGCCGACCGCCACCGGGTTCGTATGGCCCTGGCTTCGCAGTCTAAACCGCCCCCGCACCCGCGCCCGCACGATCTCCTTGCCGGCTTTCACATGCACCCAGCGCCCCGTGGAGCGGAATACCAAGCCCTGGACGGTCCTGTTACGCGGCGCTGGCGCAGCAGCCAATTCTTCCGTGTTGAAACTTGTTGACACGTTTTGCGTCTACGTAGCTACAACGGTTTATACGGATGAACGCTATGGAAGACCAGCAGCACAGCAGCACCTACGATCAAGCACGGGATGCGTTCAACCATCTCGGCCTGGACGACCGCGTGTCCTTTTTGATCAGCGAGTCCATCAACACGGTGGCCGCGGCCGTTGTAAAGGTTGCGGAATCCGTTCAATCCAGTTGCGCGGACATCTTTGGGAATGACCATCACGGCGACGATCCCCCCGAAGCCGCGCCCGAATCGGAATCAGCGTCGGAATCAGCGGAGGCGTAGACCATCCCTGCCGTAAGCCCCACCATCAAGCCACACCATGGAGGCTTGGCCGGGCTTTGCACCCCCAGCGTCGTGGATCCTAACAAGAAGCGGACTATCATCCGGTTTGATCAGCTAACACCGCTTGGCCGGGCGATATGGCTTGCAGGTGCGGCCGTACACCTGGGTGCCAAAGCATTCGACACCTCCGTCCGGCATGCCACGCGCGTCGCCATCCGCACCCGGCGCGCATTCCGCGAAGGCCTGCACGACTCGCAGCGAAACGACGCGACCTAGGCCGGGCCGGCCGATCAATCCGGCGGTCGACTTAGGCTTCGGACAGCTTCTCTTGCTCCACGCTGCCGTTGGTGATACCCGGCGCGACAGGTACAAACAGCTGTGCGGGATCCTGCATCGGCTTGCGCTCCAAGTTGCGGTCCAATACCTTCTCCATGCGCTTGACGTACGTTATGTCAAGGCCTTCCACAGCGTCGCTGCGTATCTCTTTGACATCCTTTTCGTTCTTGTACGGCAGGACCACCTGCGTGATACCGGCACGCTTGGCCGCCAGCACCTTCTCTTTGATACCACCCACCGGAAGCACCAGTCCTCGAAGTGTGACTTCTCCGGTCATGGCTACATCATGCCGTACGCGACGTTGCGTATAGATAGATACGATCGCGCAAAGCAGTGCTACGCCCGCGCTGGGGCCGTCTTTCGGCACAGCGCCTGAGGGTACATGCACATGCAGATCCCACTCCTTGAAGGCTGCCGAAGGAATACCTAACGTGCTGGCGCTCGCCTTGACGTAGCTGAGCGCTGCCTGCGCCGACTCCTTTATGACCTCCCCAAGCTTGCCCGTGAGCAGCAACCTGCCGGAACCTGGCGATACCGAGGCCTCAACGAACAGGATGTCTCCGCCGAACGGCGTCCAGGCCAAGCCTGTGGCGACGCCGGGCACTTCGGTTCGTTCGGCCGTTTCGCTGAAGTGTTTGCGCGCACCCAGGTACCGTTCCAGGTGCGCCGCCCGGACACGTGTGCTCTTGATCTCTTCCGCCGCGACCCGCTTGGCCACACCCCGGGCCACGCCTCCGATGGTGCGCTCTAGCTGACGTACGCCGGATTCCCGGGTGTATCCATCGATGATGGCATTGATGGCATCGTCGTAGAGCGTAAGGTGTTTGCGCTTAAGGCCATTGCGCTTGATCTGGCGCGGCACGAGATAGCCCTTGGCGATCTGAAGTTTTTCGTCCTGGGTGTAGCCTGTGATTTCTATGATCTCCATGCGATCAAGCAGCGGCGGACTGATTTTATCCAGGTAATTGCCCGTGGCGATGAACAGCACGTTGGACAGGTCGTAGTCCAACTCCAGGTAATGATCACTGAAGGCCGTGTTCTGCTCAGGGTCGAGAACTTCCAGGAGCGCACTGGAAGGATCGCCGTGCCAGGACGAGCCCACCTTGTCGATCTCGTCCAGCATGAACACCGGGTTGCCGGAGCCTGCCTTCTTGAGGCCCTGCAGGATGCGACCCGGCAACGCGCCGATGTATGTGCGGCGATGGCCACGGATTTCCGCCTCATCCCGTACGCCGCCCAGGCTCAAACGGACAAACTTGCGCCCCAGCGCGCGCGCAATACTCTTTCCCAGACTGGTCTTGCCCACGCCGGGCGGCCCGTGAAAGCACAGGATGGGCGCCTTCATGTCGCCCCTGAGCTTGAGCACGGCCAAGTATTCTACGATGCGCTGCTTGACCCTTTCCAGGCCGTAATGGTCCTCGTCCAGAATTTTTGCGGCGTTGCCGATATCCAGCAGATCTTCCGTGTAATCCGACCAGGGCAGGTCCAGGATCCAGTCAATGTAATTGCGTGTCACCGCGAAGTCCGGCGCATTCGGGTTGCTGCGCGCCAGCTTCTTCATCTCACGATTAAACGTTTCTTGGGCGTGTTCGGGCAGGCACTTTTTTTCGGCGCGCTCCCGAAGCGCCTGGAGTTCGCTGGAGCCATCACCTTCGCCGAGCTCCTCCTGTATCGCCTTGAGCTGCTGCCTCAGGAAGTACTCCCGTTGCTGCTGATCGACCTCATCCTTCATCTTCGACCTGATCTCGTTCGAGACCTTCAGCGCTCTCAGTTCGCGCTGCAAAAGCCGGATCGTCAGCCGTGTGCGCTCAAGGAGCGAGTCGGTTTCCAGCATTTCCTGCTTGAAGGCGACCTTGGTGTCAGAGTAGCTCGCGATCAGGTGGATCAGAAACGAGGGCGACTGGAGTTTGTCGATTGCGATGGCCAGCTCATCCGGAAGATTCGGCGAAAGGCCGACGATCTCGATCGCCAACTCCTTGACGGTGCGCGTAAGCGCCATAAGCTCGAGCTCCTCCTCCTGGCTGAGAAGCTCCTCGACCGGCTCCACGAGCGCCCTGAAGTAGGGCTCTTCCTGCACAAAGTTGATGATCTTGAACCGGCGCTTGGCTTGAATCACAATGCTCTTGGCACCGTCGGGCATCTTGATCAGCTTGACGATCGTAGCCACCGTGCCAATGGAGTACAAGTCGCTGGGAGACGGGTTTTCGGTGTCTCGGGTGCGTTGAGACACCACGCCGATGAGCCTATCGCTCCTGAAGGCGTCTTGGACCAGCACCTGCGAGGAATCGCGCCCGACCGTAATGGGCAGCACGGCACCCGGAAAAAGCACCGTGTTGCGGAGCGCCAGTATGGGCAGCGTCTCCGGGATCGGCGCGTGGTACATCTCGCGTTCCTCTTCTTCGTTCGGTAGTCGTATGGTGTGGTCAATCCAGTCGTCAGACATCAGCGCCACCTCAAAGAGCTTGTCATCTGTTACGTACCGTATTGGTCTTAAGATACCATTGACCGTATCGAGTCAAAAACCAAGCCAAGCCATGCAGTCTGCCATATTGTCCGAGGTTCGCCCGAACCTGCGCCAACGCAAGCGATTGCGGCAGTTCGAACGGCTGCGCCAAAGCGAACGGCAGCACAGAACTGCGTCAGCGGCGTACAACGCGCTGCGTACAACATAAAACGGTTTTTAATGTGGCATAAGGACATCCTTGGCGCTGTTGGCAACACGCCGCTGGTTCGGATCAACCGGCTGGCAACCGGGTTGCCCTGCACACTCTTGGCCAAGGTTGAGTCGTTTAATCCCGGCGCGTCGCTTAAAGACCGCATTGCCGTAGTCATGGTTGAGAAAGCGGAGGCCCGCGGCGACCTTAAGCCCGGCGGAACTATCGTTGAGGGTACCAGCGGCAACACCGGCGCGGGGCTGGCACTTGTCGCGATCGCCAAAGGATACCGTTGCATCTGCACGACGACCACCAAGCAGAGCCAGGAGAAGATCGACGTTTTGGAGGCGCTGGGGGCTGAGGTGGTCATCTGCCCCAATGATGTGGACGCCGACGACCCGCGTTCGTACTACAGCGTGGCACGCCGACTCGCCGAAGAGACGCCCAACGCGTTCTACATGAACCAGTACGACAATCTGGACAACACCAAAGCGCACTACCTGACGACCGGACCCGAGATATGGGCACAGACGGAAGGAAAGATTACCCATCTGTTTTCCGGCGCGGGCACGGGCGGCACCATTTCCGGCATAGCCCGCTACCTGAAAGAGCAGAATCCCAGTATCCGGGTCATCGGTGTGGATCCGTTCGGCTCGCTCTATCACAAGTACTTCCACACGGGCGAGGTGGATATGAACGAAATCCACCCCTACCTCACAGAAGGCGCGGGCGAAGACATCATGGCGAAGAACATGGACTTCGATCTGGTGGACGACTATACCCGGGTCAATGACAAGCAGACGATGCAGATGGCGCGCCGCCTTGCGCGTGAAGAGGGCATCTTTGCCGGTCAGTCCAGCGGCTTGGCCGTCGCCGGCACCCTGCAGTGGCTGCGTGCGCACGAGGCATCGCTCACGGCCAACCACCTCGCGGTGGTGATCCTTCCTGACAGCGGTTTTCGCTACCTTCGCAAGACTTACAATGACGACTGGATGCGTGAACACGGTCTGCTGTAACGTACCCTGTGCACATCATTCAGCGCACTGACACTGGATAGCACCCCATACCCCGGCACCATGGCAGCCAAAGAAAAAAAGGCCGCTCGCAATGAAGTGCAGCGCAACATAGAGCTTTCGGAAGAGGTCGCGGAGGGCCAGTATGCGAACCTGGTGATGATCACGCACTCCCCAGAGGAGTTCATCCTTGACTTCATTCGCATCATGCCGGGCATCAGCTCCGCCCGCGTGAAGAGCCGCATCATCATAACGCCGCAGCATACCAAGCGCTTCTTGCGCGCCCTACGTGACAATATTGGCCGCTACGAGAAGGCGTTCGGCATCATACCCGAGCGGTCGGCGCGCGATCAGCCCATCCAGTTTGGCGGAGGCACCGTCGGGGAGGCTTAGGGACACGGCCACGCAGCGCCGGTCACGTCCGGTTACCCACTGCGGCTACCAACCACCGTGCCTTAGGGCCCCAAGATCAGCGATCCTGCGTAAAGCCGCGCCAATTCACTTACGCGCGCGTACGATCATGCCCGCGGCCACCAGCGCAAAGATTGCATGCGGGATCACGGCGACCGCAATGGGGTGGAGCTCCCCCGCGTAGCCGAAGGGCTCGGTGAGCTTCTGCGCTGTCAGGTAACAGAAGGCAAACAACAGGCCGAGCCCTATCTGAACAGCCTGTCCGCCGCGGCGACGGCGAAACGCTAAGGGCACCGCAATTAGGACGACAACGAGGTTCGCGAAGGGATACGTGTACTTGGTGTAGTATCCCACCTCTGCGGGTCCGATGTTGGTAGCGCCGCTTCGCCGAAGCGAAGCGACGTAGCCTGCGGCTACGGGCAGCGTCATCGTTTCAATGTCACGCTCGGTGCGGGCCAAATCGCGGGGGAACACCTGCAGTGTCGTGTCCAGACCTACCGCTTCCCTCCGGTGCTCGGTGCTTGCGGTGAATGTGCGCAGCGTAGCAAAGGGCATCGTCCATACGGAGTCTTTCCAGATCATCTGCTGCGCATCTACGCGTTCCAGGAGGTGTCCGTCATAGTCGTATCGCTGCAACACGACCCGGTGCGCTATTTGCGCATTGCGGTCGAAGTACCCGACCGACACGACGCTTCCCGGACTGTTTTGACGATGAATATCGTTGACATCGAACTGTTTGGGCGCATCCTTCAGGTACATCGCATCCCAGCGCAGCACCGTCTGGTTGGTGACCGGCGTGATATAGCCATTGAATAGCACCATCCCTACGCTTACGCAAACGCCTAGGGCGGCATAGGGTAAAAAGAGGCGGAAGATGGAAACGCCGCCTGTTTGCAGCGCCGTTATCTGCAGCGACTGCGCTAGCGACCCGGTGACATAGATCACAGCTATAAACAGCGCCAAGGGCGAGATAAGCCGTACGATTTCCGGCACGTAGCTGGGGTAATAGCGCGTATAGAGCTGATTCAGCGGCGCTTTGCGATCCAGAAAGTCATCCACATACTCCAAGTAATGCAGCAGGATGAAAAACACCACAAGCGCCGCCATCAGAAACGCATAGGCGCGCACCACGCGAAAAAGTATGTGCCGATCAATGATAGTCACGCGCCGTTCACACAAGTGAGACTGCTTTCGTGTACCTTTTATGGCTGATCCTGTTCGCGAAGCCCCCGCATAATGAAACTGCACGAGTACCAGGCAAGGGACCTCTTGGAGTCGTATGGCGTGGCGGTGCTCAGCGGCGAAGTCGCCGAGACCGTCCAGGAAGCCGAGCAAGCAGCGCAGCGGCTTGCAGCGGACGGCACCACGCGTTTTGTTGTCAAGGCGCAGATTCATGCTGGCGGCCGCGGCAAGGGGGGCGGCGTGAAGCTGGCCCGCGGCGTCGCCGGCGTGCGAGAGATGGCTGCGCGCATCCTGGGGATGAACCTGGTGACACATCAGACGGGGCCTGAGGGGCAGCACGTTCGCAAAGTGCTGATCGCAAAGGCTGTGGACATAGCCCAGGAGTACTATGTGGGCGTCACGCTGGACCGTAGCCGCAGCATGAACGTGATTATGGCATCAACCGAGGGCGGCGTGGAGATCGAGCAGGTTGCGGAGGCAACGCCCGAGAAAATCCTCAAGGCGTGGGTGGACCCTGAGAGCGGACTGTTGCCGTTTCAGGCGCGACAGCTGGCATACGGCCTGGGTTTTGAAGGCAAGGTGGCCCGGGCCGCGGCGCGATTCATCGCGGCGCTGTACAACGCGTACGTAGGCAGCGACGCCTCGCTTGCCGAGATCAATCCGCTTGTACTGACGAAGCAGGGTGAGGTCCTGGCGCTCGATGCAAAGCTTTCCCTGGATGACAATGCGCTGTTCAGGCACAAGGATCTGGCCGCGCTGCGCGACATAGCCGAGGAAGATCCGTTGGAGGTGGAAGCAGGCAAGCATCACCTCAACTATGTCAAGCTGGATGGCAACGTGGGCTGCATGGTCAATGGCGCCGGACTGGCCATGGCCACCATGGACATCATCAAGCTGTCGGGGGGCAATCCTGCCAATTTCCTTGATGTAGGCGGTACGGCGAGTGCGGAAACCGCTGAAGCGGGGTTCAGGATCATCTTAAGCGACGAAAACGTCCGTGCTGTCCTGGTGAACATCTTTGGCGGCATTGTGCGCTGTGACCGTGTGGCACGTGGCGTTGTGGAAGCGGCCGAAAAGGTCGGCATCAATCTTCCGCTTATTGTCCGTTTGCAGGGCACTAATGCAAAGGAGGGACGCCGCGTACTGGAAGAGAGCGAATTGACGCTTCAGACTGCGACCCACTTTGCGGATGCTTCCGACAAGGTGCGTCGGGCACTTGCGGCATAATGCGCTATACGCCCCAGCACGCCGCATCGTCCGACGCCACGGGCGAGATTGAAATCCGTGAGGGACTTGATGGCCTCACCCCGGGCCGTATTGCCGTGCTGTACCGCCGGGCTCCGCTCCGCAGGCCGGTATCGGATCCAGCGGCGCTGTGGACGATGTTCGAGCACGCTTCGCTCGTGCTCACCGCATGGAAGAGCAGCCGCCTAGTCGGCATTGCGCGTGTACTTTCGGACAGCGTACTGTACAGCTATCTCGTTGATCTGGCCGTAGAGCCTGATGTGCAGGGCGTCGGTATTGGCCGGCTTCTGATACAGTCTGTTCTGGACCGTTGTCGCGGCACCGATCTGCTTGTGCGCGGTCATCTTGGCCGCATGTTCAAGCACGAAGGGCTTCAGCCTGTGACCGACGCCTGGGTTGTCCCCGCCCGCAAGTAGCCCAAAGCACGCTGTTGCCAGGCCAGTGCAGCCACACTATGGCCTGCGGCCTGTGCTTTTGGCATGGCCGGCGCACGAAGCCTACTTGGAAGCAGCTTATTGGTTGACCGAACCAATTCGATTGAGCGTATCAACTTAAAGGAAAATACAACATGCACACGACCAACAAAGACTGGTGGCCAAACCAGTTGAACCTGAAGCCGCTCAGGCGCCATGCTCGTTCGGCGGATCCCATGGGCGAGGATTTCGACTACGCCAAGGCGTTCGAGTCGCTCGACCTGGACGAGCTGAAGCAGGACCTCTTCGAGCTGATGACCACATCGCAGAACTGGTGGCCGGCCGACTATGGCCACTATGGTCCGCTCTTCATTCGGATGGCTTGGCACAGCGCGGGCACCTACCGCATCAGTGATGGCCGCGGGGGCGGGGGTGCCGGCACACAGCGCTTCGCGCCCCTTAACAGCTGGCCTGACAATGCCAACCTCGACAAGGCACGCCGGCTGCTCTGGCCGATCAAGCAGAAGTACGGCCGCAAGCTTTCCTGGGCCGACTTGATGATCTTCGCCGGCAACTGCGCCTTGGAGTCGATGGGCCTTAAGACATTCGGATTCGGCGGAGGCCGCGAGGATGTGTGGGAACCGGAGGACATTGACTGGGGAGCTGAGGACACCTGGCTCGGGGACGAACGCTACAGCGGCGACCGCGAGCTCGACGAGCCTTTCGGCGCGGTACAGATGGGTCTGATCTACGTGAATCCGGAGGGGCCGAACGGAAAGCCGGACCCTCTCGCGGCGGCGAGGGACATCCGTGAGACCTTTCGCCGCATGGCGATGAACGACGAAGAGACAGTCGCGCTCATCGTCGGCGGACACACCTTCGGCAAGGCGCACGGCGCTGCCGAGGTGGGCCGGTATGTCGGCCCCGAGCCGGAGGGCGCCGAACTGGAGGAACAGGGACTCGGCTGGAAAAGCAGCTACGGCACCGGTAAGGGCGGCGATGCTGTCACTAGCGGGTTGGAGGGCGCGTGGACGACCAACCCGGTGAAGTGGGACAACAACTTTCTGGAAAACCTGCACGGGTACGAGTGGGAGCTGGTGAAAAGTCCTGCCGGCGCAGCGCAATGGACTCCAAGAGATGGCGCGGGCACGGGCACCGTCCCGGACGCGCATGACCCGTCGAAGGCACATGCCCCCATGATGCTGACGACAGACCTCTCCCTGAGGGTGGATCCGATCTACGCGCCGATCACGAAGCGCTTCATGGAAAACCCCGATGCACTGGCGGACGCCTTCGCGCGCGCCTGGTACAAGCTGACCCACCGGGACATGGGGCCCGTCGCGCGGTACCTTGGTTCGATGGTGCCGTCCGAGCAGCAGGTGTGGCAGGATCCCGTTCCAGCGGTTGACCATGAGCTGATCAGTGCTGGTGATATCGTGGGCCTCAAGGGCAAGGTTCTGGCCTCAGGGCTGTCGATATCGCAGCTTGTTTCGACCGCCTGGGCGTCGGCGTCGACCTTCCGCGGGACCGACAAGCGCGGCGGGGCGAACGGAGCGCGGATTCGCCTGTTGCCGCAGAACCACTGGGAAGTCAACGAACCCGCCAAGCTGGCTAAGGTGCTCGCGGTTTTGGAGGGAATCCAAGAGGAATTCAACGGTGCACAGCGCGACGGAAAGCGGGTTTCGCTTGCCGATTTGATCGTGCTGGGCGGATGTGCCGCCATCGAGCAGGCGGCGAAAAAAGCCGGGCATGCTGTGCAGGTGCCGTTCGCGCCCGGACGCACGGACGCGCTTCAGGAGCAGACCGACGTTGTATCGTTTGCTGTGCTCGAGCCGAAGGCCGACGGCTTCCGCAACTTCCGCGCAAACGGAAGCAGAAGACCAGCCGTGGAGCTATTGGTGGACAGGGCGGACCTCTTGACACTGACCGCCCCCGAGATGACCGCGCTGATCGGTGGCCTGCGCGTTTTGAACGCCAACTTCGGGAGTTCTGGCCTGGGCGTCTTCACTGACCGCCCGGAGACGCTGACCAACGACTTTTTTGTAAACCTGCTCGACATGGGTGTCGACTGGCAAGCGTCAGAGGATACCGACGACCGGTTCGAAGGACGTGATCGCACAACTGGCGAACTGAGGTGGACCGGCACCAGCGTCGACCTCGTTTTCGGCTCGAATTCGGAGTTGCGCGCGTTTGCGGAGATTTACGCCTCCCATGACGGGGAGGAGGCCTTCGTGCACGACTTCGTGGCGGCGTGGAACAAGGTGATGAACCTCGACCGTTTCGATCTGGCCTGAGCACACGCCCCGGCGGCAAGTGCGCACTCATCACCGGCGAACATTTTGGCGTCGGCCGGGCATCCGGCCGCAAAGCCGACTTGGTTGCAACCTGCCAGCTGCCCACCTGCCTCTAACCCTGGACGGTTTGAGTGCGACAGGTCTTGAAGCCGCCTCCGGCCTGGCAGGCGTCGTTGCTTTACATTGTTGTGTGCGTCTGCATATATTGAGCCCGGCTCGAAAATGATTTCAGACATGAACGTACAACACATCGAATCGCAGCAAGACGCGCTTCGCCGTAATCTGGAGGAAGCCGTGAACAAGGCTCGCAGCAATCTGGAACACATCGGGCCGAGGGAGGAGAGCCAAGTATGCCAATATGCTGTACAACCCTTCCTGACGGCCTTGGGGTGGCCACTCGATGTGTACAACGGTGGTGTGAAAAAAGAGTTCCGGATCGACTATCCAGATGGCAGAACGGGCGCTGTGGACTACGCCCTGTGCAACCATGCGAACCAGCCCATTGTGGTGATTGAAGCCAAAGCCAAAGAGGCAATTATTGGCGACTCTGTCAAGACTGAGATAAGGCCCTACCTCAATCAACTGCCTGATTGCAACATCGCCGCATGGACGAATGGATCGGTTTGGCACTGGTTCTGCTTGGACTACACCAATGTGCTGAGCTTAAATCCCTTTATCACGTTTGACGTGACCAAGGCGAATTGGCTGAGCCCACGGGTCTTTGGCTGGCTGTTCGAAATAGCGAAGCAGTATCCCAATGCAGATACACGCAGGCTACTGCTCCATGCTCGGAAATGCCTGTTCAGTTTCAAGCTCGATGATTGGTGGCACAGAACGTTGGAGCAGCCGAGCAAAGGGTTTTTGGATTGCCTTTGGAAAGAGAATAAGTTTGAAAAAAAAGGATCGCATATTAGTAAATCGATGCGTGCGGTAGTGAAGGCGGCTTGGACGCAGTGGGCAAGTGAGCAGCACTTCGAGCGGCAAGAAACACCAGTCGAGATAGCACCACAGCCCAAACCCGATAACGATAACAGGCCGCCGAAAGAGGAAATCGATTCAGGACGTGTCCTGGATCCCAATGTCCTCCTGCTTGACAACGGCCGTGAGTTGACGGCTTCCAAACAGCCGAGAGCTTGGCGGACGTTTAATCATGAGTCAAATACGTGGCGCAAGTGGTTTCCTACAAAAAACGCAAAGCAAGCGTATGTGCAAGTGGCAGAGTGGCTGCTCGAATGGCACGCAAAGGGCCCCAAGCAGTTCTTGGAAGTCAACGAATTAAAAAGGCTATCCACCCGCCCTGTGGGCCGACCCTCCGCGGTTTGGCATCCAATCTGCAATGAACAAGGGTTCATCGATGTGAATCTGTCCAACGCAGCTAAGAGTAATATTCTCGAAAAGCTTGCAGCCTTGGTCAAAAACGCGAAGGGCCAGTCGCCTAAGGTCGGCGTAGACTTTGAATTTTGGCTGCCAAGCATTTCAGGGCGTGGAAAGAAGGCATAGCCTAGCTCTCGCCACGCTACACGCCGAGCACCGATCGCGTATGGAGCGATAGGAAGCTGGGCTCGCCAAAGCGCTTGGGCAAATCCAGATCATGGCGCGCCGCGGGCCGCTTGAAGCTCGTCTGCGGAGAGTGCGTACTGCTCACGGTTGGTCCCGGCGGCATCATTGGCAACGATCGGCCATGATCGCCGTTTGTATAATGGCAGGCTCATATAGAATCGTGCTTGCATGAAGGGGTCTATTGTGACCACGCAGACTGCTAGCACTTCTTCGCCGAAGTTGTGGCGACGAGACGGCCTCGAAGCCATTAACCATGATTGGTGCGCCACGAACTGAAGGAGAATGCTCGGGGGACGTTTTCGTATTCGCCAATAGGAGGCAGAGCCATCTGAACATCAGGGAAAGCTGGCAGCGCAGGCTGAAGGGGGCACACCACACGCTTCTCGTGTACGCAGCAGCTGTGACATGACTTGATTAGCGCGCAAATCGTAACGGTGCTCCGGAATACATGGTTGCTGACTGCTCGGTAAGCGATGCTGGAGCGCTGGGTCAGCGGGACAAACTGCGGTCGAAACGGCGGTCGCGCTCGGACTTGGGTTGACGCAGGCGCAGAAACTCGCTTAGCCGGCCACTCTTCACATGGAGATCGAAGCCCCAGGACTGAAATGTGCCAAAAGGAATCCAGCGGAAAGCCATGTCCCAGCACTCAAACTCCTTCGCAATATTCAGCGTGGTGGTCACCAGCTTGCCGCGCTCAAAGTCGTAGCCCGACTGGCCCTGCACGCGCCAGGTGGGCGTCAGCGAAAAGCCGAACCGCGTGTTGACCGTGGCGCTGCGCGTCAGCTTGGTCAATGGACGACTGATGCGGTAACCAAAACTGACGTTGAGCGTCCAGCCTTGCGCACCGGACTGGCCCAGGCCGCTCGAGAAGCCCGAACTGCCCGAAAAAGGATTGCCTACGCCAACGCTCGACGGAGCGTCAAACGCCGGCATACCCTGCGGCCCTGCCTGCGCCGCAGACTGGACTGGCCGCCGCATCCCGCGCCCACGCCCGCGAAGCTGAAAGTCGCCGCGCACACTCAGCTGCGTAAGCCGCGCAAAACGAAAGCGGCGAAGCGAAAACACATAACGATCCACCATGCGCGTGCCCGCAGCATCCAACCCGTAGGGCGACAGCGTACCGGAAATGTTCAGGTTGAACCTGCCCAGCACATTGGTGCGCGCGGATATGCGCAGTGACGCCAGCCGGAGCGAGTCCGCCGCCATGTTGTAGCTGCTACTGAGGTTGACGTTGAAGAGCTTCATGACCCGGCTCTCTTCGTCGCCCGTGGAATCTGCGCGGACCCGCTTCGTTTCAAAGGTGTTGTCAACGCCGAACGTAATGGACTGGGAAAGCCCGTACGGTACGCCCGTCACCACGCCATAGCGCCGCGGCATAACCGCACCGCTCTGAAGCGTGTCCACCACCACCATGCCATCCACATCGTACAACGGACGCGTATACCCCCAGCCTGATGTGCTGAAGTCCGGCCGCCACGAAAAGCCGAGCCGCGGCCGCACCGTATGGCGCAGCCCACGGTACTGACCCAGCTGCACAGGAAAAAGCCCGTATACGGTCGTGTTTGCGGAAACCCCCATGTTGAATTGCCGAAGAGAAAAGAAGCCAGGCACATCCTCGCGACGCGTCACGCCGGTGGAATCCAAGGTCTGACGCTCGGTTTCCAGATACCAGTTCTCGGTGTAGTTCACATTCGGCGACACGTTGAGCCGCACCTGCCCCAAAAGCGGAAACTCATTGATCGCAAAAGGAGCCGCAATGGGGATGCGGTGCGACGCGCGAAAATCAATCCGGCTCCCTGTGCGACCAGTGGCTCGCTCGTACTGCGCCTGATCGAAGAGCACCTCCCACCATTCATACGACGCCGGCGTGCCATCCGCTAACGTGTCGCCGCGGGCAATAAGCTCCGCTTCGCTGAGCGGCGTAAAGTTGAAACGGTTGGTGACGCGCGAGTTGAGACTGTACTGCAAACGCTCATACAACCTCGGATTACGGGTGGAAGCCGCACGCTTGAACGGCGTCTTGGTACTTTGAGAAAAGGACAGCTCGGGCAGCGCCAAATCCGCGGATCCGGTCGACAGCACCTGGTTCTGGCGCAGATTGATCGACAGCGAACGACCACCCGCAAAGCGCTTGCTGTACCGCACAGACGAACCCACCGACTGGCGCACGTTGTCGTTGTACTGGTCGGACACGGTCTGCAGGTAGCTGCTGGTAGTCAGATTGACGTTGCCCGTCAGGCGCGCGCCCGGGCTCAGCGTCTGGTTGTGCGTCCAGGCCAGGCGAATGCTGCTGCGCACGACAACATCAGGATCGTCCCGCTCGCCACTGCGCTCGCGCACCAGGTCGAAGTCCAGTGTGCCGGTGTACCGGTCCCGCCTGTTGTAACGAAATGTCGGATGCACCTGCCAGCTTCCCTGCGTCCAAAGCCCGAAGCGCGCCTGAAAATCCAGGTAGTCGTTAATCGCCCAGTACCAGCCCCAGTTGCGCAGATAGAATCCGCGCTGATCCTCCCCGTACTCGGGTGCCAGAAGCCCGCTGCGGCGCGCCTGCTGGTACGGCAGAAACCCAAAAGGCAGCCAGATCGGTGTGGGAATATTGAAGATGTAAAGCTGGATCGGGCCGGTGTACACACGCTTCTGGTCCACGACCTTCATCTTTGCCGCCCGCAGCGAGTAGGAAGGAACTTCGTCCGGCGCGCAGTTGCAGGTGGTGTAGACGCCCCCTTGGACATACACCGTGCTGTCCTCGCGCACCTTTGCAACGCCAGCCTGTATGAATCCCTCGCTGAACTGGGTTCTGGCCTGCGTGATGCGGCCACGCCCCGTACCCATGTTGTAGGCCAGAGCCGCACCCTCGAAGGACTCGCCAGCCTGGGTGAACCTCGGCCGCCCTACTACACCGGTATCGGCGACCAGGCCCTGGGCCTCAAGCGTCTCCTCGTCAAAGAGGATGGTGATCGCGTGCGCCTCCAGCTGCGCATCAGCGTAAACGACAGAAGCAGCCCCGACCAGCCGGCCCTTATCGCCCGTCTCATCGGAAAAGCGCAGGATGAGCGAATCGGAAGCGCTGAAGGTGACCGGCTGCGTCAGCGCTTCCTGCGCGCTGCTTTGCAGCGCGGTGGCCACGCACAGGATCAACAGGAAGAATGCCCGAGGAAACCAACGCCGCGTGACGCTACGTACCCCTGGCAGCGGACACATGCGAATGGGCATGCTCAAACACCAGGTAGGCAGCACCCAGCATACCCGCCTCGTTGCCAAGTGTTTCCCGCAGGATGGCCACTCCGTCGTGCATGCCTGGCTTGATGTAGCGCAGGATGGCCTGGCGGGCCGGCTCCAAAATGAATGTACCCGCCTGGGAAATCCCGCCGCCAACGACCACCACGCGAATATCGAGAAGGTTGATGCAACTTCCAAGCACGCAGCCCAGTTTGTGGCCCGCCCACGCCAAGACCTCGACCGCGCCGGTATCACCCGCCTCCGCTGCTGCCGCCAGCATCGCTGGCGTCAGCAGCGCCAGCTCCGCTCCGGCCATAGCGTAAAGCACGCTGTCGGGGTGCGCGTCCAGGCGCCGCCGGGCATGCGACGACAAAAAGCGCTGCCCAAGATAGGCCTCAATGGCTCCGGCCACGCCCGCGCGATCTTGCGGGCCTGCGTAGTCTATGGTCATGTGGCCGATCTCGCCCGCGGCGCCCTTCGTGCCTCTGAACACTTTGTTGCCCACGATGATGGCACCGCCAACACCCGTGCCCAGCGTCACCATGATAAAGTCGTCGTAGGGTCGACCGGCACCGTAATGCGCGGAACCAAGCGCAGCGGCATTGGCATCGTTGTCCACAACGATAGACCAGTCGCAGTCGAGACGCGCGCGCAGCGCCTGTCGCACGTTGATGCGATCCCAGCCGTGGATGTTCGGCGGACGGATCAGTGTGGTTCGATCCAGGTCAACGGAGCCTGGTGCCCCGACGCCGATGCCCTGAATATGCTCCGTCGGTACATGCCCGACCAAGCCGCGGACCGCCAATTCCAACTGACCTAGAACATGGTCAGGCCCGCGCCGCGCACCGGTGTCCACCTGCATCGACTCCACAATCCCGGCATCCCGCGCAACGAGTGCGGCCTTGATGCTGGTCGCTCCGAGATCCAGTCCGACGGCGTATGCTGGCACAGGCTACTATTCTACGCGGTAGACCGTTTCGCCCTTGCGCCGCATGCCATATTGTTCGCGCGCAATCTTTTCTATCTCTTCGTCCGTTGGCGGCGCTTCGAGGCGCGCTTCCAGCACGGCGATCTCCGCACGCAGCCGCTCGTTTTCCTCTTGCAACTCCATGAACTCCTGGTTCCACTGCCGCCGCTTCATCAGGCTGAAGCTGTCAAAGTAGACAAACCACAGTGCGCCCAGGATGGTGAGCGCCACAAGCAGAACAATGCGTGAGAACCGCGTGGAATGCCCGCCGATCATGACACTACTCCGCTTGCCAGTGGCCGAGCAACGCAAAGGCTTCTTTCCCCGGATAACGGGCTGCGCTGCCTAGCTGCTCTTCGATGCGCAGCAGCTGGTTATACTTGGCCAGGCGATCACTGCGGCTGGCTGAACCGGTCTTGATCTGCCCGCTGCCGGTGGCCACGGCCAGATCGGCAATCGTGGTGTCTTCGGTTTCTCCCGAACGGTGGCTGATAACCGCGCTGAAGTGGTGCGTGCGCGCCATCTTAATCGCCTGCAGGGTTTCGGTCAAGGTCCCGATCTGATTCAGCTTGATCAGGATAGAATTCCCTGCACCTGTGTCGATGCCCCGTTTCAGACGACTGACATTGGTCACAAATAGATCGTCACCAACAAGTTGCACATGCCTCCCGAGTGTGCGTGTAAGCAGCGACCAGCCGTCCCAGTCGTTTTCGTCGAGCCCGTCTTCAATAGACATGATCGGATAGGCCGACACCCACCGCTCCCACAGTGCCACCATCTCTTCTGAGGATCGCTTGCGGTCCGGATCGCTCTTCCAGAAAATATACGCGCCATCCTGATACATCTCCGACACGGCAGGATCAAGCGCCAGATCGATGTCGTCCCCCGGCACATACCCCGCCTTTTCTATGCCTTGCAGGATGACCTCGATAGCCTCTTCGTTCGACCGCAAGTTGGGAGCAAAGCCGCCCTCATCGCCCACGGCCGTGCTGTAGCCCTTGTCGCTAAGAACCCGCTTAAGGTGATGAAACACCTCGGTGCCCATGCGCAACCCTTCGCCAAAGGTCTTCGCACCCGTCGGCATGATCATGAACTCCTGCATGTCCACGCGGTTGTCTGCGTGCCGGCCGCCATTGATGATGTTCATCATCGGCACCGGCAGCGTCGTCGCACCGCGGCCGCCAATATGGCGATACAGCGGATGCGCTGCGCAGATCGCTGCTGCCTTGGCCGCGGCCAGCGAAACCCCCAGAATCGCGTTGGCACCCAGGCGCGCCTTGTTGGGTGTGCCGTCCAGGTCAATGAGCCGCTGATCGAGCGCCGCCTGATCCAGCACGCTGCGCCCCCGGAGGGCGTCGGCTATCACCGTATTGACATTCTTTACAGCGCACAGCACCCCCTGGCCCAAGTACCTGGAGGGATCGCGGTCTCGCAGCTCTACGGCCTCATGCTCCCCGGTTGAGGCCCCGCTCGGCACCGCCGCGCGGCCCAGAATGCCACGATCCGTCATAACGTCAACCTCAAGCGTCGGATTGCCCCGACTGTCCAGAATCTGCCTAGCTCTTATCGATCTGATGGTTGCCATCCGCGAAAAATCAATTATTCAAATGATCAGCACGGCCCGGCGGCAACAAAAAGCCGGCGATCCCGCGGGGATGGCCGGCTTTTTGTACAGCAAGCACCTCAAGAGTCTGCTGCACCTGCATAGACCATGGCACGTGATACTGATGGCCTGGGCTCAATGTGCAGCAAGCGCCTCAAGAGTCTACTGCTGCCGTACGGTGGTGCTGCCGCTGATGGTTAAGCCGCGACAATAATAGCTCACCTGCGTGCGCTCGCCATTGGTCCACTTTTGTACATAGAAAATGTCTTCCGCCGTCGGAAAGGCCGTCTGCATCCTGCGTGCGCCCGCCGCATCACCCGCACGGGTGTACGCATCGGCAATAAGCCAAAACACCGCAGCCTGCTCGCGCCCGTCGATGCCGCATGTGGACGCCGCCGTAGCGTACAGGTTGGCGATGGCGAGCTCAGCCGAGTTGTACTCAGGATCGGCGTCCAGCGCCTGCTGGTAGAAGGAAGCCGCCTCACCGAATTCCTCCAGATCCTGATGCGCGATGCCCATGTTGTAATAGTCTTCAGCCTTGATCTCCACGTCCGGCAGCGCCTTGAGCTGCTCAAAGATGCTCATAGCCTGCGGCGCATCCCCGTCCTCCAGGTACATCCTAGCCAAGAGCCGCAGCATCTCCGGCGTCGGATCCAGGGCCAGCACCTGGGGTGCCAGTGCCATCATCCTGTCGTGGTACATCTCCTGCTGGTACAACTCGAAGAGTTGGAGGATGATTTTCTGATCGCCCGGCTTGTCTGCTAGCCGCTCCTCCAGGAAAGCGATCTGCTCCTCGGGCGGAATGACGGTGAAGTACTTGGAGACGATCCCTGTGACGCCGGCCTCCTCGCCGCGTGTGTCCTGCAACTCGCGCAGAAAATCCAGTGCGCCGCCCAGGTCGCCCGTGGTATACAGATCACCAACCAGTACATCGAGGTAGTAAGGGTCAAGCTCCGCCGGTTTCATCCGGTAACATGCCCAGTATGCGTCAATGGCCTCGCTCTTGATGTCGGACAGTTGATCAATACGCGCCTGTATGAAGCGTCCCTTCTTCAGCGTCCACTCAAACTCGTCTATTTCGCCACCCACGGCCTGCATCACCGGCACCGCGCGATCCAAGATGGCCAGCGCGCTGTCTAGCAGTACGCGCTTCTTGGCCGGATCCGATTCCGCCTCTGCCAGCGCGGCGTAGATCTCCACGCCGCGCTCAAAGTTCTGGTCCTTGTTGCGCGGAAAGGCCGGATCGTTCTGCAGAATCCAGTGCAGATAAGGCAGCGCGTCCAAGTAGTTCTTGGCTTTGTAGTTCTCGTAATAGAGACTGTATTGCGTGAGCGATTCCGGGTCGAGCTCCTGGCCCGACTGGGCGCGGACAACCATGGGTGCAGAAAGCACGACGAACGCTGCTGCCAGAAAGAAGCCTGAACGGTACATGGGGCGTAGGCGATGGTAAGCCTGGGTAATTTATGAAAATAGTCGCAGTCTATCCGAGCCTCCGCTTGAGGAACCAACGCTCTCCGACGTTAAGCGTAGCGGAGAGCGTAACAAACCGATCTCGTACCAAGATCCCAGACGTTCTGCCACGGCGTCCCACCTGCACATTGATGTCCAGGCGCGTGCCACCGAAAAGAGTCGGTAGGCTGACGCCCGCCGTGACTGCTTGGATTGTGATGTCCACACTGGGCACGGGGCTGATGTACGCCACATCGCGGTAAAATCCCAGCCGGTAGGCGGTCCGCGCCAGATACGTTTCCGTCACGCTGCTTCCCGCGGGCAACAGCTCCACGCCCGCCGAGATGCGTCTGCGGTTCCGCATCGCGCTCCGATCATACCCCGGCAAGTCCAGTGCGCTGTGAAACTCGGTCCACGGCTCAAAGCGCATATCGGCCGTGAAAGCCCAGCGGCTGTGGGAGGAAAAGGCTATGCCGGCAGCCGTACGCACCGGCAGTGAAATATCACCCTTGCTGACCGCGCCCAGGGTGTCCAGGTCAAGGCTTTCACCGAGGGTGTGCGTACGCTCGGCTGAAAGCGTCGCCGGCAGCGTCGCCGTGCCCCCGATCGAAATCTCCCGGTCCTCGCCAGCGGAAAAGCTCACGATAGTGCCCACCGTGGTCGTCACACCCCGCATGCGCGTCGAATGCGCGACGTTGGAGGTAATCAGGTTCACCGAGTCAAACGACGTTCGCCGAGACTGCTGCGTAACACCAAAGAGGTAGTCCATGCTGGCGCCGATGCTGAGAAGGGACGCGAGCCGCAGGCCAAGGCCCAGCCGGAGCTGCTGCAGCCCGCCCGAGCCTTGCGTCACCACTCTGAACGCCGTGGTGGCACGGGTGGGATCAAAATCAAGCGCGCCATCGGTCGTAACCCTGTAGTTGACACGCGAATAGGGCTCAAACGCGAATCCCAGCCCCAACCTGTTTGCGAACACGGGCAGGCCGAACTGCACTGCGCTGAACGAGCCCGCCAGCAGCGTCTTGTCGGCGCCTATCCCATCGATGGTGGTGATGTTGTCGAAGCGCATGCCCGCAGATGCGCGCACCAGAAACTGTCGACTCAGCGTGGCCGGGTTGGCGTAGTTGGCGTAGTTCAGCGACCACAACGCCGTGCCGCCGCCGCCCATGGCCTGGGCGCGGGACGAGGCGAATGAGCGCAATTCGCCCAGTCCGTATCGCGAGTACAGCGAGCCATCATCGCGTCCCTGACCCGCCGCAGGCGCGCTGCTTAAGAGCAGCACCAGCACCCCGGCATGGAACCATCTCTGCTTCATCAGCTGCTCAGGATGAGGCGCAGCTCCGGCGGCGCATCTGGACTGTCGACATCGTGCAGCAACAAGCCGTTGAGGGTGTTGTCCAGGACTGGCACCCGCAGCTCCAGGTACTCGTACTCCTCCAGCCCAAACAGAATGCGGTAGAAGAACGTGGCCATTTCGCTGCCGCTGAAGCTGAAGATGCCTTCATCTGTTATCCGTGTCTGTCCCACCAGAAGGGCAGGATCGTCCTCATTTCTGACAGCCACCAGCTGAAGCTCTTCAACCATCGGCCGAACAAAGTCCATGGGCGTATCCTGGAAAGCCACCGTGTCGGCGTGGATAAGGAACGCCGCGCCGTTGATCGGCTGAGTGGCCAGGGAATCCAGGTCGAAGGTGACGCGCACCCCCGGCCCCGTCCCGTCCTGCATGGCTGCGCGCGCTTCCGGCAGCATAGGCTCCGTCATGCGCGTAGTCGTAGTCAACGATCGCTGAAAGTTGAACGCCGTCGTGTCATCTGCGCTGTACACTTCCAGCACCGTTCCGCTATTGATGAAGCCCACGACCGATTGACCATCCACCGGAGCAAAGGCCAGGCCATGAAAGAGCGAATCCACGCCGCTGCTCCGCAGTGTGTCTTCATACATGCTCACCCAGGCCGTCGGCATGGGAATGAGCACCACCGAATCTGTGCTGAGAAAGGTGTGCGTGATGATCTCTGGCCCCAGCACCAAAGCCGAATCGGCCTTGACACCCGTAGGGTCCCACTGCTCCAGGATGTCATGCACCGCCAACGTCACCATGCTCATCGTATCTCCGTACACATACGTGCGCCTAAGGCGCACGGCTGCGCCAACCAGAGCGGGTGCGGTGCCATCGAATCCGGTGTCAAAGTCTATGTAGCCAGTCGCGGTCACGGAACCGAAGAGCGGATCATCCACCGCCCCCGCCAACACGCGCGGCGCCTGCCCGGTAATGTCCGCAAACGGCATCGTATCGAATGAATTCGGTGCCGTGAACCAGACATCAGGCTCTAAGCCACCCCCCAAAAGGTCAGAACCCAAGTCGGAGGCAGGATCATTGCAAGCGGCCAAAAGGACTACCAAGAGGACTGCCAAAAGGCAAAGACGCGACATAGGCTACTACCAGCAGCGGCATGCCATTAACGCACCCGGCCGGCTATTCGTGTGCAGAACCAGCTCTAATGAGCCAGGCCGCCGTTGGTTCGACGATGCCCAAGCCCAAACTGTGTTCTGCGCAACTATTGTGCCAACGCCGCAAATTCTCCGCTGTACAGCGCCATGGCCTGCTTCAGCATAGGCGCATGTTCCGCGCTGAAGTGCACATTGTGGTGTACATTGCCGTTCACGGACGGATCCAATGAGGACGGATAGGCCGTCGCGTCCGCGTACTTGATCCCTACGTCACACAGGCTGAGCCCGGCAATCTCCCCATTGAACGACAGCTGCAGCCGCTTTACGAGATCGTTGGTGAGCATCGCCTGGGCGTCAACATTGTCGGGCGTGTAAATCACCTTGGCATTACTTAGCAGCTTTTCATGCTGCGCCTCCGCAAAAAGCATCGGAATCAGGCCGCTGATCCAGCCAAAGGCATGGACAATGTTGGGCTTCCAGAGCTGATTCCGAAGGGTTTCCAGTACCGCACGCGAAAAGAACAGGCTCCGCGCTACGTTGTCTTTGAATACCACGCCCTCCGCGTCCTTGTGCAAACCCTTGCGCTTGAAGAACTTGATGTTATCCATAAAGTAGACATGCAGCCGACTGCCCGGCAAAGGTGCCACTTTGACCTTTAGGGCCTGGACATCCTTGCCCATTCGGATCTTCTTGCCGCAGAGACGAATCACCTCGTGCAGCCTGTTGCGACGCTCCTTGATCGTTCCATAGCGCGGCATCATGATGCGAACTTCGTAGTCATCGTTGTCATTCAGCAGCTTCCCCAGATACCGAACGATGGAGGCGATTTCGGAGCTGCCCGCAAAGGGCGCTACTTCTCCACTGACAATGAGTACTCTAGTGCGCTGTTCCATACGACCTAAGCTATGTGTTGTGAACCCGGGAGCAGATTCCTTCACCCGCGGGCTGCGCGACACGAAATGGATGAATTACGACGGAGGTATAACTTGCCGGTATGACAGGTATAATTTGACTGTACTGCAAGACCGGTGTCAAGGTAGCGCTCCTAGGCCGATTTTTCAAGGGAATGAGCTGAAAATGTTTGTTGGATTTCCGCGAATTCGCCCGAATCAGCCCGCCATCGTGCGGATGTTTGCATATTAATCCGGGGCGCGGCAGCGGCGCGCGCGAAGGTGCTAACTTTAGGGTAGGGCAATTACAGGACCAAGCCGTTCATGAGCGCAGCTAACACCAACAGTCAGGACGCCTCGCCCCGCAAGGCGCAGGGCACGCGCCACGAGCGCATACCGGTGCATATCTTCGAGGACCCCGCCAAGGTCGCGCAGAAGGTCGCACGGCGCATCGCCGCCCTCATTCGCGCGAAGGCGGCAGAAGGGAAGCAGACGGTGCTGGGACTTCCGACTGGCTCTACGCCTTTGGGCGTCTATCGGGAGCTCATTCGCTTGCACCAGGACGAAGGACTGGACTTTTCGACTGTGGTGACCTTCAACTTGGACGAGTACTATCCGATCAGCCCTGACAGTCTGCAAAGCTATCACCGCTTCATTCACGAGAATCTACTGGACCACATCAACGTGCCTCCTGCACAGGTGCATGTCATGCGGGGCGACTTGCCTCCAGACATGCTAGACGCATTTTGCGTGGACTACGAAGCGCAGATTGCGGCGCATGGCGGCTTGGACCTGGTGCTTCTCGGCATCGGCCGAAGCGGGCACATCGGCTTCAACGAACCGGGATCGCGGCGCACCACCCGCACGCGGGCTGTGATCCTCACGGAGCTTACGCGCAAGGACGCAGCCAGCAGCTTTTATGGAGACACCAACGTGCCGCGGCAGGCGATTACCATCGGCGTCGGCACCATCCTGAACGCGCGCACCATCATCCTGATGGCTACCGGAGAACACAAGGCCGGCATCATCAAGCGGGCTGTAGAAGGAGCGATCACCGGAGAAGTAGTCGCTTCTTTTCTGCAGAACCATGCGCACGCTGCGATCTATGCGGACCGCCCAGCGGCCAGTGCGCTCACGCGCGAAGAAACGCCCTGGCTGGTGCGGGACCCTGACTGGGACTACACCATGGCCAAGCGGGCTGTGCTCTGGCTTTCGGAGAATCTGGGCAAGGCGCTACTCCGCCTGGAGGCGGCTGATTTTCACAACAATCACCTGCACACGCTGGTCTACGCCTACCCGGATATTGATGCGCTGTGCCTGCGCGTGTTTGACGACTTGCGCAGGCGCATCGTTTACCAGGACGGGCTGCCGAAGAATGAACGGGTCGTATTGTTCAGCCCGCACCCGGATGATGATGTCATCTCGATGGGCGGCATGCTGGACAAGCTGGTGCGCAACAGCAACGACATCATCGTTGCGTACATGACCAACGGCTCCGTCGCCGTCTTTGATGCAGACGTGCTGCGCTATTTGGGCTTCGTTGAAATGAGTTACCGGGAGATGGGGCTCTCCGGCGATGCCATGGCGCAGTTTCGCGACCGCAAAAAGCGCATACAGCGCTTTTTGCGATCCAAGCGACCGGGCGCTATGGACCTCACGGAAGTACAGCACCTCAAAGCCAACATCCGCTATTCGGAAGCGATTGCGGGCATCAAGGTGATGGGACTGTCAGCCGAGCATGCGCGCTTTTTGGACCTCCCCTTCTATCAGACCGGGCGCATCAAGAAGAAGCCGATCAGTCAGGCAGACATCGCCATTGTCCTGGATCTGTTGCACGAGCGTCGTCCCCATCACATATTTGTAGCGGGCGATCTTTCCGACCCGCATGGCACCCATCGCATGTGCTATGTGGCGGTGCAAAGTGCCCTCGCAGCGTACAGCGACAGCGCGGCTGTGCGGCCCAAGGTCTGGCTCTACCGGGGTGCCTGGCAGGAGTGGGAGATACACAAGGCCGATGTGTTCATGCCCATATCAAAGACAGAGATGACGCGCAAGATTGAAGCCATCTTCAAGCACGAGAGCCAGAAGGACCGGGCAATGTTTCCTGGGGCGCACGACGAACGCGAATTCTGGCAGCGCGCGCGGGATCGCAACACCGCCACGGCGACGGCGCTTAATCGGCTGGGGCTTCCCGAATTCTATGCTGCGGAAGCCTTCGTGACTTCCTACACGCTCTAGGACCGGCTGCGCACGCGCAGATGCGCGCATGCGCCTCAAGGGTGACCGCAGGCCTAGACGTGGCAGTGTACCAGGCCGCGCTTCTCCAGGTAGCGCTGATGGTATTCTTCGGCGGGGTAGAATGTCGTCGTCGGAACGATCTCGGTCACGATAGGCCGCCGAAACTGCGGCGCGTGTCGCGCGACGGCCGCATGGGCCGCCGCCTCCTGTGCAGACGAATGGTAGAATATCGCTGAACGATACTGGGTACCGAAGTCCAGACCCTGACGATTCAGCGTCGTCGGATTATGGTTCTCAAAGAACAGGTCCAAGAGCTGATCATAGGTGATCACGTTGTCATCAAAGGTGACCTCCACAACCTCGGCATGTCCGGTCCGGCTTGTACAGACCTCCCGATACGTTGGATGCTCCAGTGTGCCGCCTGTGTATCCCACACGCGTGTCCGCAACGCCATGCGTGCGCCTGAAGAGCGCCTCCACGCCCCAGAAGCACCCTGCGCCAAAGGTGGCCTTCTCCATAGTATGCTACAGTATGCTGCGTTCATTGCCTGCCAACCCATTTGAACCGAAGGGACACCGCCAGGATTCCAGGCAAGCGCACATTGCATATATTTGTTTTTCCACTCACGGATAACACCAACAACACCAACGATGAAATCAATAAAGATTGCTGCGCTGGTCGCACTGCTGTTTGCAACGATGCCCGCCGCGGCGCAACTCGGCGTCGGGGCCGCGGCACCGGAAGGTGCCACGGTGCTTTTTGATGGCACACGAGCAATGCTCGATTCCAACTGGACCTACTGGGAAGGTCCGCGTTTTGCTGCAGAGCTGCCCATCAAGTGGCAGATCGTGGACGATCCGGCCGGCGATGGCACCGTTGTCAGCAGCTTCGACTCCACCGCTATTGGCGGTCTCTACGGCGCTGCAGATATCGTCACCAAAGAGAAATTCCGCGACTTCCGGCTCCACATAGAATTCCTTGTTATGGAGGAAAGCGGCAACAGCGGCGTCTACCTCCAGAACCGGTACGAAATCCAAGTCCTTGATGGAGACTCCACCAAGCACGGCATGGCGGCCGTAATCAACGAGGCATCGGCTCCGTACCATCCGTACAACGGCACGGGTTCCTGGAACGCATACGATGTGGTCTTTCGCGCGGCCCGTTTCGAGGACGGTCAGCGCACCGATCGCGCCCATGTTACACTCTACTTCAACGGCGTCAAGGTGCACCACAACCAGGCCATCGAGAAGGTGTGGGGTGGCCCCAACTCGGGCCTAGATGGCGGCAACGATAACGGCAACGGCATCACGGACACGCCCGGCGGCCTGAAGCTGCAGGCCGAAGGGCATGACGTGCGCTACCGGAACATCTGGATACAGCCGTTGGATCTGACCACGCCCGACACCGACTTCTAGCCTGAAGTACGCCGGCTGGCTCCCAGTCAGGCCGGCTTAGGTAGCTGCACCTCCTTGGCGCACGGTGCGGCGCCATCCCTTCGCCACTGCCTGCGCGCCGGCAGTGGATCAGCACCCGGCCCAGTCGTGGTGTCAGCGCCTTGGCCCGTGGACCGCAGCGCCAACGGCTTGCCCTGCCGGCCAAGCGGCGCGCGCGGGAAAGATCGGATGTCTCCCTGGCGCACTGGACGCGCACCTAAGGCAACTCGCCGCGGCCCAGGAGTCCGACCGCATGGTGCAACCCCAGCACGGCCATGTTGTAGCGCTGCACAGCTTCGAGGTAGCGGGCTTCCAGCTCCAGATTCGTTCGGACCGCATCCAGCAGATTCTCCGTGCTGCCGAGATCCAGGTCGAAGTTGATGGTTTCGACCCGCAGCCACGCTTTGCTGATCGCCAGCGAAGAGTCCTGCGCGACCAGCGAAGCCTCTGCAATGGACAGCGTCCGATAGGCGCGCTCCACTTCCACGCGCACCAGCTGCTCCGCCGCAGACACGAGGTAGCGTATCTCCTCGCGCCGCGCCTCGGCCTGCGAAACGCGGGCCTTGGTCTGAGCGAAACTCAGGTTCTGCCTGAAGCCAATACCCGTGCGGATGCTCGTGCGCCGAAAGCTGTCGCTGATGAACGGGTTGGGCTGCCGATGCCGATTGGCCGCCCGCGATATCGTCGCGGACAGGCCAAAGACCAGCTGCGGATAATAGTCCGCCCGGGCGGCCTGGACAAGCGCCGCCTGCGCATTCAGGCCCGCGCGGGCTTGGGCTATTTCAGGGCGTAGACCATGCGCCAGCGACAGGTACTCGTCCAGCGTTAGCGGAACAAATGGCAACGGCTCCAGCACCCGCTCCGCCGGCACGGCCACAGCGCGACCCTCCATCATCAGCTGCCGATTCAGCGCAGCCAGCGCAATGCTGCGCGTTTCCGTGACTTCGCGTGTACGACTTAAGAGCTCCTGCTCAGTAATCAGCACCTGGTACCGGTCAGCTTCGTCCACTTCCGGATCACCCTCCGCCAGCAGCCGCTCGATTTCGCGCTTTGCCTGCGCCACAACGTCGGTCGCCTGCCCCGTCAGCGCATAGAGCGCATCCGTCAGCAGCACACTGTAATACAGTCCTGCCACGCGTAGCGCAACCTCCTGCGCTTTGACGCGCACGGCACCTGCCTCGGCCTCCGCCCCGTGCTGCGCTGCGGTAATCGTGCCGCTGAGCGCACCAAAGGTGTAGATAGGCTGCAACAGCGCGAACTCCGACTGCGCGTAGGGGCTCAGGCTGGCATAGTCATTGCGCACCTCGGGGTCCAAATACAGTTGACCCACCGACACGCCATTGGGATTGGTCAGGCCGGGCACGACGGCAAAGGCCGTCTCAATCTTCATCTCGGAGAAGTAGCGACTTGATCGCGCCAGACTGCTGCGCGCCGCTGCATAGCGGGCCCTTGCCCTGACAGCATCGAGATCCGGGCTGACCTCCAAGGCGCGATCTATGACCTGCTCCAGATGCACGCGCACGGTGTCCTGCTGGGCACGCGCCAGAGGTGCCACAACAGGCAGCAGGCACGCCAAAAGGTATGCAGCACTGGATTTCATCGCTTGAAGGCTAATCTAAGACTCTAGCCGCGCCCTGCGGCAAGTGGGTAACAGAGGCTGTGCACCAGGTTCACTGGCAAACGCCAGGGCGCCATTCCACGCAGACGGGACCAACCAAAGATTGGCACAAGATCGCTTAGCCGGTGCGGCTCCGGCACAGGAATCAGTCCCAACGAATGGGCCAGGTATCCGATCAGGACTTCAGGGCGCACGCCCGCTTCGCGGAGTGCGCGCAAGGTCGCCGCCTGATCGCGCTTGGACAGCTTCTCGCCGCTGGCGCTCAGCACCAGGGGCACATGCGCATAGCGCAGCGGGGTGCCGCGAAGTGCTTCTATCAGCAGAATCTGGCGCGCCGTTGAAGAAAGCAGATCGTCGCCCCGCACGACCTCGGTGATGCCCATCTGCAAGTCGTCCACCACCACAGCCAGTTGATACGCGAAAAGGCCATCCCGACGGCGCAGCACGAAGTCGCCGACCACCGCTGCAGTGTTCTCTGATTGCGGTCCACGAACCCTGTCCTCAAAGGTAACAGTGCGGTCGGGCACCCGGAAGCGAATGGCTGCGTCCTTCGTGGTGTCGAACCAACCAGTGTTCAGCGCAGCCGGGCGGAGGTGTGCCGGGTAGGGTGGTCCGTGGTCAGCAGCATGGGGCGCGGAGGCCAGATTGCGCAAATCCCGCCGCGAAACCCTGCATGGAAACAGCCGCCCCGCCACATGCAATGCCTTAAGCGCCGCTTCATAGTGCGCGTGCCGCTCTGACTGCCGGTAGGGCGCATGCGGGCCGCCGACCGCCGGCGAGGCGTCGAAGTCCATGCCAAGCCAGGCCAAGTCGCGGGCTATCTCTTTGGCAAGCCCCGGAACCATGCGCGGCGGGTCCAGATCCTCTATTCGGAGCGTGAAGCGCCCACCTGCACTTCGCGCTGAAAGCCACGCTATCATGGCTGTACGTGCACTCCCGACATGCAGCAGGCCCGTGGGTGAGGGCGCAAAGCGGCCATGCACGTTCAGGGACACAAGCGATGCAAGGGCGTGACTGGAAACAAGTCGTACGCCTCCCGTACAGCAAGGTTTAAGGTTGTATCTTGTAGGGTATACTCCATCGTATGCGCCCCACCCAATCGTATGCGCAACGACTTCGAGCCGCGCAGCATAGGTATGGTGCTCCAGGAACTCATCGCGGACCTGGGCATCGGCCCCAAGCTGGAGGAAGCCAAGGCCTTGGAAACATGGGCCAGCCTGGCAGGTGAACGCATCAACAAGCATACCAGGCGAACATGGATCAAGGGCGGCCGGTTGTACGTATCGGTCTCATCTTCTGTGTGGCGTCATGAGCTCCACCTGCAGCGGAGCCAGTGGCTGCGGCGTCTGAACAAAGCGCTCGACTCCGATGTCGTGACGGAAATTATCTTCCGTTAGCGCGCCCACGCCCCGCTGCACCGGCTCCGGTATAGACCAAGCCCAAGAACGAATGAAAGAGCTGTTTGCGTTTGCTTCTGAGCTTTTCGGGCGATCCGCGCCGCGGCGCATCATGTTCATTGATATGAAGGGGACGCAGCAGCGCTGGTACGATGTGCAGGCCCAAGCGGCGCGGCGTGCCGCCTTGATAGTGTGCGGCGTGCTGGTGCTGGTTCCAGTGCTTTTCGTGGTCTTTACGCCGGTGCGCAACCTCATCCCGGGTTACGGCACGGAGTCGCTTCGGAGCAGCACGATTGCAGCATTGATGCGCGTGCAGGCGCTCCAGGACTCCGTCGATATGCAGATCCAGTACGTTACGCACCTGCAGCAGATCCTGACAGGCCAAGTCGACAGCACGCTGACCGCACCCGCGGACATGGATGAACCGCTGAGCGCAGTGTACGGACCCCTGGAAGTGTCCGACGCACTGCCTTCCGATGACTGGTCCGACCATGAGCAGCCCGCCGTCTTCTTGGAGCGCTTCCCTGTTCGGCCTGCGTCCATGGAGGCCGAATCGTACGATTCGGGGCCGCGGCCGCCTAGTATGCTGTTGCCCGCCATCACTCCAGTCAGCGGCTATACGACACAACCATTCAATGCGCGTACAGGCCACTATGGCTTGGATATCGCCACCGAGGAAGGAAAGATCGTGCGCAGCATCGGGGAAGGACATGTCATCTTTTCGGACTGGACGCACAGCGGCGGCAACACCATCATCGTGCAGCATGCCGATGGCTTCATCACCGTGTACAAGCACAACCAGCGCCTGCTCAAGGATGTCGCCGACCGCGTGCAGCTAAGGGAAGGCGTGGCCGTGAGCGGCAACACGGGACAGCTTACCACAGGCCCGCATCTGCACTTTGAAATCTGGAACAATGGACTGGCGCAGGACCCCCGGCCGTACCTTCTGGGCTTGTAACGGCGGAATAGAACCTAATCAACCCGTACTCCGTTGAAGAACCATCACTCTCTTTTTGCAAGAAACACCGGCACAATGGCAAAACACAGTGCCAACAGCATACCCCCCAAAGTCAACATCATCGACACGGGCGCGACCTTCGAAGGAACCCTGTCCGCTAACTCTGATATCCGCATCAGCGGTACTGTTAACGGCCTGATCCAAGGATCGGCTGCCGTGGTCGTATCCCACGGCGGCACAGTGGTCGGCGACGTTCATGCAAAGCGCGCCACCATAGCAGGCAAGATCAAGGGCAGCATCATTGTCAAAGAGCAGCTTCTGCTCAAGGGCACGGCGCTGATTGAAGGAACGATCACTGCTGCACGCCTCGTTGTAGAGGATGGTGCCCTCTTCAATGGCGACTGCAACATGCAACGCAACGCGAAGACGAAGAAGGATGTGGTCATCACAACGGCTCTCAACAAGAGAGGACTAGTGCCGGCGAAGTCGGCAGCCCGGTAAGCGGGACGCGTCGTGGCATCGCGGTACGACGCCATTCGGGACGCGGGCCCCTACCTCGGGCTTGGCTGGCAGCTTGCCGTCAGCCTTCTGGCATTTGTGACCTTGGGATACTGGGCCGATCGCTTATTCGGCACCGAGCCATGGCTCTTGTGCTTGGGCGCCATCCTAGGCATGACCGCCATGATCATTCGCATTGTTTATCTGATCAGGCGCACCTCCAGCGAATAGATTTGACAACAATTCACCTATTGCCCATAGCCGCGGCGGGACGCCTTCGTAGATTTGGCCGTTCAAGGAGTATGACACCGCTATGGTATCCCCCTTGCTTAGCGCGAGCCTAGGCGTTGCGATTGCGCTGGTCCATGCAGGACTCAGTGTGGCTGTCGCAGCCTTGGCGCTCCGTCAGGACTTGCGCACCTTTATGGCACTGTACTTTGGGGGCATGCTGGTCCGGATGCTTTTGGCATTGGCCGCTGTTGTAGCCATCGTGGTATGGCTGGCTGTGGATGTCCCTGTATTTGTAGGCTCGCTGCTTGGCGCACTGATCATTAGTATGATCCTGGAGATCACATGGCTGGTCCGGCGACGCCCGCTTCCACAATGATGCGCCTGGTGCTCTGCATGCTCGTAGTGGGCCTGGCCGTCCCCTGCCTTGCCGCAGACGACGAGGAAGAGTTTGACGCCGTACATCACTCGGCCAACGGGTACTACCTGGACTTCTCCCCGCTCGGAAAGGTGGAGCTGCCCCGCATCTTTGTGGTCCGCTCCGAGACCGGCAGGTATGGCTTGCAGATCTATCGGAGCACCAAGGCGGCACTGAACAGCAACGCATTGGTGCCGGTGTATGCGGAGGAGGACCATGCACCCAGTCTGTCGGAGCTGATTGCGAGCGGCCATCACTTGGACGCCAAGCTTAAGCCGCGGAGCGGCTCCGTAGTGATCGATCTGTCCATCACGCGGCATCTGATGTTCGCAGTTCTGGCAGCGGGCCTTTTGCTCTGGGCCTTCATCGTCATGGCACGCCGCTACGCCGCCGGAATTGGGCGCACCAGTGCCCCGCGCGGACTGCTCCAGAACTCGCTCGAGCTGCTCATCGTCTTTGTTCGGGACGATATCGCGATACCCAACATGGGGCGCGCGCACTACCAGCGGTTTCTGCCTTTCTTGCTTACGGTCTTCTTCTTCATCCTGACCTGCAACCTGCTGGGGCTTGTCCCATGGGGCGCTACAGCTAGCTCCAACATCAACATTACGGCGGCGCTGGCGCTATTCACGTTTGTCCTGACGCAGGTCAACGGCTCCCGGTCGTACTGGCGGCACATCTTCTGGCCGCCCGATATGCCCGTGGCTGTCAAGCTGCTGCTCATCCCGACCGAGATCATGGGAATCTTCATCAAGCCCGTGGTACTGGCCATCCGCCTCTTTGCCAACATGACGGCAGGACATCTGGTCATACTCAGCCTGATTGGCATGATCTTCACGTTCAACGGGTTGTTCGGGCCCGTCGGAGGCTACGGCGTAGCACCCGTGGCGGTGGGCTTCACACTGTTCATCAACGTCTTGGAGCTGCTGATCGCCCTCATTCAGGCGTACATCTTCACCTTTTTGTCGGCGCTCTTCATCGGCATGGCCATGGCAGAGCATGAAGAAGCGCACTAACACGCACCGCATCACTCAACAGTCTGTTTTATAAAACGTCTTCGTACGATCATGGAACCTACCGCATTGGCTTGGCTTGGCGCAGGTATCGGCGTTGGCCTGATTACCCTTGGCGCCGGCCTTGGCATAGGCAAGCTCGCTGGTCCCGCAATGGAAGGCACCGCCCGCCAGCCTGAAGCCACCAACGACATCCGTACATCGATGATTATCGCCGCCGCGCTTATCGAGGGCGTGGCTTTCTTCGGCCTGGTCATCGCCTTCCTGCTCACCATCAAGGGGTAGCCCCGGACCCAAGCGACAATGTACCTGGCTGCTAATCTTCTTTCGCCGAGCCTGGGGCTGTTTGTCTGGCTGTTATTGGTCTTTGGGCTGCTTCTCTATCTGCTCAAGCGATACGCCTGGGGTCCAATCACTGCGGCCCTGGAGCAGCGCGAACAGAACATTGCCCGTTCGCTCGCGCGCGCGCAGGAGGCCATGGACGAAGCCCGCGCCCTGCAGGCGCGGAACGACGAGGCCCGGCGTGAAGCGGAGCAGGCATCGCAGCGACTGCTTCGCGAGGCCCGGGAAGAAGCCGAGCGCATTCGGAGCGCCGAGGTGGAACGTACGCGAGAGGAGATCAGCACCTTGCATGCCAAGGCGCTACAGGAGATTGCGCGCGACAAGGAAGCGGCGCTCCTGGAGGTGCGGAGCGAGGTTGCGAGTCTTGCTATCCTAGCTGCCGAGCGCATCCTGCGCGAGAGCCTGGACACCGAGCGCCAGCGCACACTCGTGGAGCATTTCCTGGACGACATGTCCCGCAACTAGGATCATGACCGACCAGGTTGTTGTGCGCCGCTACGCGGCGGTCCTCTTGGGAGAGTCCGAAGCGTCCGTGCCGCAGGATATGCGCCTGATACGGGAAGTGCTAGAGGGCTCGCGCGCGCTGCGACTGTGTCTGGACAGTCCCGTCATCGCGCGTGAAAAGAAGCGCACCGTGCTAGAGGCCGTCTTTCAATCCAAGGTGCATGCGACTACCATGCGGTTTGTGCGCCTTTTGACCATGCGCAAGCGTGAAGCACTGCTGCTGCAGATCGCCCAGTCCTATCGCGGCATCCGGGACGAGCGGCTTGGTATCACGCGTGTAGAGGCACGCGTCCGTTATACGCTTTCGGAAGAAGAAGCGCGGCGCATCCAGCAGGTCCTGGAGAAGAAGCTGAGTACCGAAGTCCGGCTGGATATGGTGCAAGACGCATCGATCGTCGGCGGCATCATTGTGCGCGTGGGAGATGTGGTTTATGACGGAAGTGTAACGAACCAGCTTGCACAGCTGCGCAGACAAATCAATTAATTAGCTCAGTCCTATGGCAACGGCAATGCGGCCGGACGAAGTAACGGCCATCTTGCGGCGTGAACTCGGCGGCTTCGATGCTGCCGCCGATGTCTACGAGGTGGGCACGGTCCTGCAGGTTGGAGATGGCATCGCACGGCTCTACGGACTTTCCCGGGTTCAGGCCGGCGAACTTATCGAGTTTCCCGAGCGCAACGTCACCGGCATGGTGCTCAACTTGGAAGAGGACAACGTAGGCGTGATCCTCTTTGGGGCGATCCATGAGGTCAAAGAAGGTGACGAGGCGCGCCGCACAAAGCGGATCGCGTCCATCCAAGTGACCGAAAGCATGCTGGGCCGCGTGATCGACCCGCTGGGGCAGCCCGTAGATGGGCAGGGCCCGCTAACGGGCCGGACCTGGGAGATGCCGCTGGAGCGTAAGGCACCGGGCGTCATCTATCGGGAGCCGGTGTCACAACCGCTGGTGACGGGTATCAAGGCGATCGACTCCATGATTCCCATCGGCCGCGGACAGCGTGAACTTGTCATCGGCGACCGGCAGACCGGCAAGACCGCGCTCCTTGTTGACACCATCATCAGTCAGAAGCGCTCACAGGAGACCGACGAACCTGTGTTCTGCATCTATGTGGCTATCGGCCAGAAGGCTTCCACTGTTGCACAAGTGGCCAAAGCCCTGGACAACCATGGGGCGCGGGATTATACGGTGATCGTCAACGCGCCGGCGTCCACCGCGGCCCCATTGCAGTTCATTGCGCCCTTTACCGGGGCGTGCATTGGGGAGTATTTTCGCGACACGGGTCGCCACGCCCTGGTGATCTATGACGACCTCTCCAAGCAAGCCGTCGCGTACCGTCAGGTTTCGCTCTTGCTTCGGCGTCCTCCCGGGCGCGAGGCCTACCCGGGGGATGTCTTCTATCTGCATTCGCGCCTTTTGGAGCGTGCAGCCAAGATTACGCGGAGCGAAGCCATTGCCCGCCAGATGAACGACTTGCCGCCCGCGCTTCAGGGTCATGTCAAGGGGGGAGGATCGCTCACAGCACTGCCGGTCATCGAGACGCAGGCCGGGGCGGTGGACGCGTACATCCCTACGAATGTGATCTCAATCACAGACGGCCAGATTTACCTGGAGCCGGACCTGTTCAATGCCGGCGTGCGCCCGGCGGTCAATGTCGGCATTTCAGTCAGCCGCGTCGGCGGCAGCGCCCAGATCAAGGCCATGAAGAGCGCAGCGGGCATGCTGCGCCTGGACTTGGCACAATACCGTGAGTTAGAGGCTTTTGCGAAGTTCGGCTCAGATCTGGATCCAACCACACAGCGCCAGCTTCGCCGGGGCGAACGTCTGGTGGAGCTTCTGAAGCAGGGCCAGTATGCACCGGTTCCTGTGGAGGAGCAGGTAGCGATCATCTTCGTTGGCGGCGAGGGATTGCTCGACGAGATTCCGATAAGCCGCATCAAGCAGTTCGAGGCAGAATTCGTAGAAAACCTGAGATCCCGGCAGACGGCGGCGCTTATGGCCATTCGGGAAACGGGAAGGCTGGACGATGGCACCCGGGCAGCCTTCAAAGAAGAAGCGCAGCGGCTCGCAGCGCTGTACAAGACCTGACGCTGTGGCCACGCTGCGTGACATACGGACCCGCATCGGCAGCGTCAAGAACACGCAGCAGGTGACACGCGCCATGAAGATGGTCGCGGCCGCCAAGCTCCGTCGCGCTCAGGAAGCCATCTTCAGGACGCGCCCGTATGCGAACAAGATCGCTGAGATGCTCTACCACCTGGTGCACCATGGCGATTTCACGGAGGAAGTGCATCCACTTTTTACGCAGCGACCGGAAGTGCGCGGGGCGCTCATTGTCGTGGTCACCGGGGATCGCGGGTTGGCGGGTGCGTTCAACTCCAACATTTTCAAGCGTACAGAGCAGCTCATTGCCTCGTCTTATCGCGCTGCGCAAGAGGCGGGCGCGCTCTATATCCTGGCCGCGGGTCGCAAGGGACAGGAATACTTTGCCAAGCGGCAGTACCAGATGGTCGACGACTTTGGCGGCGTGTTCCGCTCGCTCCGGTTCTCGGTGGCACAGCGGATCGGCGAAATAGCCGCCGATGGCTTTCTCGCCGGGCGCTGGGACGAGGTCAAGATTGTCTACAACGAATTCCGGAATACCATCAGCCAGAATCGGATCGTCGAGCCGTTGCTCCCCATACCGGCTGATCGGTTCCTGACGCCGGTCATGTCAGCCGGCGGTATCAAGGACGCCAATTACAAAGAGCAGTTTGTCGCCAACTATCTGTTTGAACCCGATGGCCGGTCGATCTTTGATGTGCTCCTGCCTCGGGAGGTCAACTATCAGATCTGGCGCGCACTACTCGAGTCCAACGCTGCGGAGCAGGGCGCGCGCATGGTAGCGATGGACAACGCCACCTCCAACGCCAACGAGCTTTTGCGTACGCTCCGGCTGAAGTACAACCGCGCGCGGCAGAGCGCCATCACGACGGAGATCCTCGAAATCATCACCGGTGCCAACGCACTCGAGGATGCTGCAACATAAAGCAGCCCGGACCTTGTGCCGCGCACGAGGTCAACGCGATGGCGCCGACAGGCGGTTCGAATTTCGATAAGGCCCTTCCGCGGTACACAAGACCGTAGCGCGTACCCGGCCTCAGCGTCTGCACACGCCTGCACTCGCTGGACGCCTGCCATCAGCCCAGCGCGGGGATTGGGCCTGCCGCGTAGGCCGGGAAAGGCGCAGCGGGGGTGCAGCAACGGGGCCTTTGCGGATCCTTTGCCCACCATCTGCGTTACGCGCTATCCCTATATCATCCGTAGTAGAAGCACCCGGAGAGGTGGCCGAGCGGCTTAAGGCGCTCCCCTGCTAAGGGAGTATGGGTTTACAGCTCATCGTGGGTTCGAATCCCACCCTCTCCGCTCAGCCTGAGCCAGACCCAGTCTGGCTCTTTTCGCTTGCGGAGGGGTGGCAGAGTGGTCTAATGCACTGGTCTTGAAAACCAGCGTACCATCCGGTACCGGGGGTTCGAATCCCTCCCCCTCCGCCATGGCAAGGGGTCCGCTCTTTTTGGGCATTGATCTAGGCAGCAGCGGCATTCGCGGCATCGTCGCCAGGGCCGATGGCCGGGTGGCGGCAGCCGCTCGCCTGTCGCTCGACGGCCGCACGGCTGACCCTGACCACTGGTGGCGCGTGCTGCGCAAGACGACGCAGGCCCTGATGCAGGATTTGGGCCGTGGGCAGGCGCACCTTAAGGCCATCTCGGTGACTTCCACTTCCGGCACACTCGTGTGTGCCGATGCGGACGGGCGCGCCCTGGCACCGGCCATCATGTACAACGACGCACGGGCGCGGATGGAGGCGAAATCACTCGAAGCCGTGTCGCACGGCCTGCCCTACGCGTTCGCGCCGTCGTTTTCACTCCCCAAGGCGCTCTGGGTGCAGTGCCAGCGCCCCGCGCTGTATGAGCGCACCCGTCGGCTGTGTCACCCCGCCGATTGGCTTGTCGGACGGCTGACAGGAACGTTTATGTCAGACTACTCCAATGCGTTGAAGATGGGGTTTGACCTAGAGCGCGAGGATTGGCCCCAATGGATCGATGCGTCCATACGAGATCGACTGCCTGTGGTGGCGGCGCCGGGCGCGGTGGTCGGGCGCGTATCCGGCGTCGCAAGTCAAGAGACCGCACTCCGCAGTGGTCTGACGGTTGTTGCGGGCGCAACCGATGGCGTCGCCGGCGCTGTTGCGAGTGGGCTCAGGCGCGTTGGGGACTACAACACAGCACTTGGGACCACGCTCATCTTCAAAGGACTCAGCAGCACAGCCGTGCGAGGCCGAAACCTGTATTCACATAAGCTGCCGGGTGGTCGCTGGCTGCCGGGAGCCGCGAGTAATACAGGCGCGGGGTGGATACGAGAGTGGTTCGCTGGTGAGGACCCACGGGTGCTGGACCGCCGGGCTGAGGCCCTGCTGCCTTCGCCGTACGTGTCGTATCCGCTGGCCCGGCAGGGCGAACGCTTTCCCTTTGCGGATGGCCGCATGCGCGGGTTCGCAAGCCCCGATGGCGATGGGCTTGCCCGCTATGCTTCTTGTCTCCAGGGCACAGCGCTCTTGGAGCGGATGGCCTATGAAGTGCTCGACCGCGCTGCGGGCACCAGCGGCGGCGCGGTGTATGCTACGGGCGGCGGCAGTCGCAGCGACATCTGGATGCAGTGCCGGGCGGATGTCTGCCAGCGCCCGATGCACCGCGCGGCCTGTCCAGAGGCCGCCATGGGAGCGGCGATCCTGGCGGCGGCCGGCACAGAGGCCCAGACGCTCGCGATGGCGATGGACAGGATGAGCCGTACGGATCGGTCTTTTGAGCCGGTATACCACGCGGTCTATGACGAGGCTTATGCGCAGTTTGTAGAAATGCTATCCGTCCGCCGCAGCCAGGATGACGTCTAAGGCCTGGCCCAGCACCGCCATGGGAATGTTGAGCGGCGGTGCCAGGCGTATCAGGCTGCCCGCGTGTAGCGTCCAACCAAGCAGGACACCCTGATCCAAGCATCGCTGCACCGCCGCCTGCGCAAGGGGTGGATCCGCAAATACAAGACCCAGCATCGCCCCGCGGCCCCGAATCTCACCGATGCTCGGATGATCAAGCCGCTGGCGCACCAGCGCCTCGATCTTGCGGGCGCGGGCAGGCAGACCTTCCTCCAAGAGCACCGCGAGCGCAGCCTGGGCTGCCGCACAGGAAACCGGATGTCCGCCGAAGGTCGTGACATGGCTCAGCGGCGGATCGCGGCGCAAGGCGTTCAGGATTCTCCTGCTTGATATAAACGCGCCCAACGGCATGCCGCCCCCCATCGCCTTTGCCACCGTCAAGATGTCGGGCACCACACCGAAGTTTTCAAAGGCAAAGAGGGTCCCGGTGCGCCCGAAGCCCGTCTGTATTTCATCGAAGATGAGCAGCGTTCCCGTTTCCGTGCAACGACGGCGCAGCGCTTGCATCCAGGTGTCCGAAGGTACATTCATGCCGCCCTCTCCCTGGATGGGCTCAGTGATGACACACGCCGTGGCTCGGTCGATATGGCGCAGCGCCGCTACGTTGTCGAAGGGCAGAAAATCCACTTGCGGCAGAAGCGGCTCGAACGGCGCGCGATAGATGCTGCGTCCGGTCACGCTCAGGGATCCGTGCGTGTCCCCGTGAAAGGACCGCTCAAAAGCGACCATTCTGGCGCGCCCCGTGTACTTCTTGGCAGCCTTGAGTGCACCCTCGTTGGCTTCCGTGCCCGTCATGGTGAAGTACACCGTCTGCAGCGACGAAGGCAGCTGCTCGCAGAGCCGAGCGGCATACTCCACCTGCGGGCGCTGTATCAGCTCTCCGTACACCATCAGGTGCAGATGGCGATCAAGCTGCGCCTTCACGGCCTGGATCACGCGCGGATGCCGGTGGCCGATGCTGGAGACGGCTATACCGCTGATGCAGTCAATGAGGCGGCGTCCGTCTGCTAGCATGATGTGCGGCCCTTCAGCATGCACGACCTCCAAACCGATTGGCGTATCGCTCGTCCAAGCGATGTGTCGGGCAAAGAGGTCGGTCGCTGCGCGTGGCATGGGCATGATGTTATGCCAGAATTCCGCATCGCGCTGGCCCCTGCGCGATGCGCGTTTGGGAATGTACGCCGACTTGTTGTGATGGCGCATGCAGGGCTGGCCTGCCGTCCAGGTTGCGCGGCGGCGGCTACGCACGACGAGAGGCCCTGCCTCCTCCGAGCAGACGCACGCGGCTGCGCTGTCTGGGTATGGTTCCAGAGCGCACCCACTTGGCCTGTGCTTCCGCCTGGCATGAACCGACCCTTACGGATTTGGTAAGACCCGAACCAGATATTGCGCAATGGATCTCCAAGGCAAGGTTGTCGTCATTACGGGTGCGAGCGCCGGACTGGGGCGCGCGTTTGCGCGCGCGCTGGTGGCGCGTGGGAGCCGCGTCTACGGCCTGGCGCGCCGCGAAGAAAAACTCTCGGCGATCCGCGCTGCGCTGGGCAGTGCGTTCGTGCCGGTGGCGTGCGATGTCGCGGATGAAGCGCAGGTGGCCACTGCCTTCGCTAAGATTGGGCGGCGAATCGATGTTCTGATCAATAACGCCGGCCTAGGCCGCTTCGGGCCGCTGCACGCGCTCGGAACCGATCAGTGGCAGGCGCAGATCGACACGAACCTGACGGGCGTCTTCTACTGCACGCGGGCCGTGATACCGCTAATGCGGGCGCAGAATGCGCAGGCAGGCTTTGGCGGACACATTGTCAATATCGCGTCCATCGCAGGCATCATCGGCAATGCGAACATCAGCGCATACAATGCCACAAAGTTCGGGCTTCGCGGCTTCAGCGAGGCGCTGATGAAGGAGTTGCGCGCAGATGGCATCAAGGTTACCAGCGTTTGTCCGGGATCTGTGCAGACTGGCTTTGCGCGCGCAGCCGGCAGCCGCGGTGCGCCCAACCCCATGCAGGCCGAAGACATTGCGAGCACGGTCGTGCATATCCTTGAAGGGCCCGACAACTATCTGATTTCGGAAGTCGTCATGCGCCCACTTCGTCCCCGCGGGTAATAAAGGAGATTTGTTCATGCAACGTCGTGACTTTGTCAAAGCAGCTGCGCTCGGGTCGTCTGCGGGCCTTTTGCTCTCCTCCTGCGCTTCCGGAGATAGCGGCGCACCTGCCGTCCAGACCGGCGGACCGGCGCTGCGATGGCGCTTGGTGTCAAGCTACTCCCGCGGCTTGGACACCATCTACGGCGCTGCTGAAGTAATGGCGGAGCGGGTGGGCAACCTGACCAGCGGACGGTTCAGAATCCAGGTCTATCCTGCTGGTGAGCTGGTACCGGCCTTCGAAGTGCTGGAATCGGTCCAGAAAGGGACCGCGCAGATAGGACACACCGCTTCGTACTACTACATTGGCAAGAACCCGGCCTTGGCCTTCGATACGACGGTCCCCTTCGGGCTGACCGCGCGGCAGTTCAACAGCTGGGCCTACCATGGCGGCGGTATTGCGCTGCTTCGCGCGCTCTTTGCCGACTACAACATCATCAACTTTCCCGGAGGGAATACGGGCGTGCAGATGGGTGGTTGGTTCAACCGAGAGGTCAACGCGGTATCGGACCTGCGCGGCTTATCCATGCGCATCCCTGGCATGGGTGGACGCGTGATGGATCGCTTGGGCGTGACCGTGCAACAGATCCCGGGAGGCGAGATCTACCCGGCGCTGGAGCGCGGAGCCATCGATGCCGCCGAATGGGTCGGACCGTATGATGACGAAAAGCTTGGCTTCGCGCAGGTCGCGCGCTACTACTACTACCCGGGCTGGTGGGAGCCCGGAGCCAACCTGTCTTTCTACATCAACAGGAATGCATGGGAGGCGCTGCCCACGCACTATCAGCATGCGCTCGAGGCCGCTGCAGCGGAGGCCAACCAGTACATGCTTTCACGTTATGACGCCGTGAATCCTGCTTCCTTTCGCCGCCTTGTTGAAGGTGGCACGGAGGTGCGTGCCTTTCCGAGAGACATGCTGGATGCGGCCTACGCCAGCGCGCAGGAGCTCCTCAAAGAGGGCACGAGCGATCCAGAATACGCCAGGATCTATGACTCATATGCAGCCTGGGGCCGTGATTCCTCCGCATGGTTCGGAACCAGCGAACAGACCTTTGCAGACTATCTGCACGGGCACTAGCTGCCCTGGAAAGACCAGAGGACGACCTGCGGGAAGACCATCAGAATGATCAGGCCTATCACCTGTATCACGATGAAGGGAATGACGCCCCGGTAGATGTCGGTAGTGGATACGCTGCTGGGCGCAACGCCTCGGAGGTAAAACAGCGCAAATCCGAACGGCGGAGTGAGGAAAGATGTCTGCAAGTTGACCCCCACCATTACACCGAACCAGATAAGGGTCAGGCTGGCGGGCACGCCCAGCATCGGCGACAGAAGTTGAGCTGCCGGTGCAACGAGGAGCGGTATGATGATGAAGGCGATCTCAAAAAAGTCAAGAAAGAAGCCGAGTACAAATATCGACAGATTGGCTACGATCAAGAAGCCGATCACGCCGCCCGGCAGGTTGGTCAGGATGCCCTCAATCCAGAAGCCGCCATCGAGTCCGCGAAAGACGAGTGCGAACGCCGTCGAAGCGATCAGCAGCATCATCACCATCGCAGTCAGCTTGGTGGTCTCTTCCAGCGCCTCACGTAGCTTCTGCCTGGTCAGGCGTCGATTCGCCGCTGCCAGCAGGATCGTCCCCGTAGCCCCTAAAGCACCGGACTCCGTGGGCGTTGCGATGCCGGCGAAGATGCTGCCCAGCACCACCAGGATGAGTGCCAGAGGAGGCACCATCACCAGCAGCACCCTTCGAAGGAGCACGCCCCGCGCGATATTGCGCTCGGCTATCGGGAGTGCGGGCGCTTGTTTGGGCCGGACCATGGCCACGATCATGGCATAGAGGCCATAGAGTCCCGCCAGGATGAGCCCCGGCACCAGCGCGCCCGCAAACAGTCCACCCACCGACACGCCCATCTGATCGGCCAACACAATAAGCACGATGCTCGGCGGTATGATCTGCCCCAGGGTGCCAGCGGCGGATATGACGCCTGAAGCCAGCTCCTTGGCGTAGCCGTAGCGCAGCATGATGGGCAGCGAAATGACGCCCATCGCCACCACAGACGCACCTACAACCCCGGTTGCCGCTGCCAAGAGCGCCCCGACGAAGACCACCGCGAGCGCCAGTCCGCCCCGCATCGGCCCAAAGAGCTGCCCGATGGTCTTGAGCAGATCTTCCGCCAGACCGCTGCGCTCCAGCATGGTCCCCATGAATATGAAGAAGGGTACCGCCAGCAGTATGTAGTTGGACATGATACCCGCGAGCCGGTCGGGCAGCGCCAAAAGCAAGAGCCAGTCGAAGTAGCCCGTAGAAACCCCGATGACTGCAAACACGATGGACACGCCGCCTAATGCGAAAGCAACGGGATACCCTGAAAAGATGAACAGCAGCGCAGCCACGAACATCAGGGGAGCAAGCCACTCGGGTCCCATGATCTACGCTTCGCGCCTGGTGCGCAGGCGCGCGATGTTCCGAATGATCTGTGCGGCGCCCTGCAAAAGCAGCAGCACAAACGCCAGGGGAATCACGGCAAGGAGCGGGTAGCGTGGCAGGCCGCCAGGGTCGGGTGAACCCTCCAGGCGCATGACCGAATCCACGACTACTGGCCAAGAGGTCCACAGCATCAGTACGCAGAACGGCACCAGAAACAGCACCCCTCCGAGCAGATTAACCCATGCCTTGTGTCGCGCCGACAAGCGGTTGAAGAAAACGTCCACGCGTACATGTGCATTGGCCTTGAGCGTATAGGCGGCACCCAAGAGAAACACGATGCTGAACAGGTACCACTGCAGCTCGATGAACACGTTCGAATTCATCTTCATCGCAACTGTGCCGATCATGTGCAACAGGTGCTCAATTCCAGTGGCCTCCTCGCGGTCGATGCGGGCATTGCGCGCCAGGTAGCGCGTCAGCGCGTTGTAGGTCCCAGCCAGGATCATGCCCAGCGTCAGGTACCACATCGCGCGGCCTACGCGCTCGTTGAGACGGTCGATCCAGCCCGCGATCTGCAAGCAGCGTGCATTCATAAGGGCGCAGGCAGAGAATGCCTCAAAGATACCGCGTGCACGCCGTTAATCGGTACTGCGATCAAAACAAGGTGGACTGCCGTATCTGAATGGGCTCTTTGGTCGCATACACCTCCGCCATCGCGGCCACCTCCTTGGCCACGCGCCGCTTCAGCGCGAGCGGCGCTACGACGCGGGCGTGCGCGCCCCAGCCCAGGATCCACCGTAGCACCTGCGGCTCGGGCTCTGCGGCCAGCGTCACTACGATGCCATCATCCCTGGTGTGGATTGTCTCGATGAAGTCGGGCGTCGTCGCAACGATCCAGCGGGAGCTGGGCGCATCAAACTGCACCCGTGCCGGTGCCGCTTCATCTTTCGGCGGAGCGTCGCTGAGCGTGTAGGCGGGCGGCCGCGTGAAGGTGTCGGTGCCGATCTTGATACGCTCGAGGGCGTCCACGCGGTAGCTGCAGACTGCACATCGCGCAACGCTGTAGCCGATGACAAGCCACCGGCCCTGCCCCCAGCTTAGCCCGTACGGGTGAAACAGCTCAGGGTTGTCGTCTGATCCGAATTGGAGCACCATCCGGCTGACGAGCGCTTGGCGCACACGTTCCAGCTTCCCCGCTTCGTGCTTGCGGTCTCCCATCTCGTCCGGTGCAAGCAGTAAGTCTGCTTCGAGCCCCTCAATATGCGCCTGGAGCTTTTCGGAGCCCTTCTTGAGAACGCGCGCACGCAGCGACTGGGCTGTCGCCTGCACATCCGCACTCAGCCGCGCAGCGACAACGGTGCTCCCAACCACCGCAAGCGCAGCCTCGTCGCTGGCAAGGGTTACCGGGTCGAGGAAGTATCCTTCATTGAGCCGCAGCCCTTTGCCGCGGCGTCCCTCTATGGGCATACCCTGAATACGCAGCGCCGCAACATCGCGGCGAATCGTCCGCGTGCTGACGTGCAACGTCTGCGCCAGATCCTGACTGCGCAGCCATGGATGCCTCTTGAGTTCTTCTACTAAAGTGCGACGTCGCATTTGATAGTGCATGGCGGATGTGCTAGGCCGCTAAGAGGGCCTAAGGGATGCTGCGCTGCAGTCAATCTACAATGTGCGCAAGACAATAGGTGCCTCGACGGTGCATTGGTGCAAAGCGGGCTGGCTCCGTGGCCAGGTGAGCACCGCGCAAGCGGGCGGACGGCCCTTGCGGCCCCAGACACCGCACGGCTCCGGCTGAACACATCCCGATGTGCTGAACAAAAACGCTATGCTGCGCGTACGTTCACACCCTTTCGGTTTGGTCACCGGGCCAATATGTCAAGAGACTCTTCCAAAGAGCACCAAGCGCTGTTGCGGCGTGCGCGCAAGGGCGACCGGGAGGCACAGTGGGACTTAGGACAGATCTATTTCAGAGGCATCGATGTCCCTGAAAACATGCAGGAAGCGACGCGATGGTTTCTCAAGGCGGCCCAGCGCGGCCATGGGGAGGCGCAGTTCTTGCTGGCACTTATTCACTCGCGATCCGGCACGGGGTATTACAAACCGCGCAGGGCGATCCGCTGGGCGAAGCGCGCAGCCAAGCAGCAGCATGCTGCAGCGCAGTATTTTCTGGCGCGGTGCTATGTGAGCGGACAGGGCACTGCTGAAAGCATCAGAAAGTCAACAAGGTACCTCGAGTTAGCCGCAGGGAGTGGATTAGCAAAGGCGCAGCACGACCTTGCGATCTGTTATTACAAGGGTGACGGCAAGCCCCAGGACTATGATGAGGCCTTTCGCTGGATGCGGATGGCTGCCGAGCAAGGGGATGCAGAATCACAATACAAGCTTGGCTTCAGCTACTGGCATGGCCGCGGCGTTGAAGAGGATTATGTGGAGGCTGCGCTGTGGCTGCGCCGCGCAGCGGAGCAGGGGCATGCGCCTGCCATGGACTTGCTCGCCGCTTGCCATATGAACGGCCAGGGCGTCCCGAAGAATCTGGAAGCGTCGCTTCGCTGGACTATGCGGGCCGCGAAGGCGGGCCATGCCCGGGCGCAGCGTCACGTTGGGATCCGATTCAACACCGGTCTGCTGTTGGAAAACCCAGACCCGGAGACAGCAGTGTACTGGCTTATGCAATCGGCCGACCAAGGCGATGTTGATGCTCAGGTCCTGCTTGGGCGCCTGTTCGCGCGGGGCCGAGGGGTTGAGGCCGATGGCATTGCTGCCGCCACTCTCTTCAGAAAGGCTGCAGAGCAAGGAGACCCCCGTGCACAATACGAGCTCGGCAACATGTATTACACCGGCAATATCCTGAACAAGAACTATAGGGAGGCTGGCAGGTGGCTCTTGCAGGCCGCAGCGCAGGGGCATATGGAAGCCCAATTCACGGCAGGAAATCTTTTCTACATAGGATTTGAAGGAGTACCGGACGCACGAAAAGCTGCGCGGTGGTACCTTCAGGCGGCCGAGAATGGACACGAAGAAGCACAAGCACGCCTGGGCTATCTCTACGGCATCGGGCACGGCGTGGAAGAAAATGCTGTGGAGTCTTACATCTGGTATTCACTGGCTGCGGATCGCGGTAATGATGAAGGCAGGCAGGGCGTATCCAGATTGGAGCAGGAACTTGACCCGTTCAATCTGGCGAAATTGAAACAGCGGGTCATGATCCGCAAAGAGGAGATTGACAACCGCGCACTCGATGAGGAAGAGTACTAGCGCTCGCCCAGCCCTTCGCTGCACATACCACCAACGTGCTCCCAGAGGCGCAATGCTCGACCGCCTCGCCCCGCTTTCATGACGGCATTCGCTTCTCCGAGCGCCTTCGTACCTTCCTGCGATGGTGTAGACCGGCCATACAGCGACCACGGACTGATTGCGGCATGCTTCCGCTTAATAAACGCTACGCACGATGGGGCTGCGCAGAACTATCCTGAAGCTTGCTCCTAGCAATTTGCAGCGAGGGGCTGACGATGGTCAACGGTCGGCCCTGCACCAGTACCAGGAATCGCACCAGTTATGGCTTGCGTCTCAGGGGCGTACGGCCGATTCCAGGGTTCGCACTGGCAGCTTTCCGAGCGGCACCGAACGACACTCGCGTGCGATGGCTTCAGGGAATGACCAAAGCTCTTTGGGGCGCAGAGCGGCTTCGATGATGGCAGCGCAGCGCTGTATCCCACGGCTGCTTTGCATGAACGGTCCTGCCAGTGCCGGAATGCTCCGCGTAATGTAGCAAGCTCATGTGGATACGCTGGGCTATCGCCTCGGCCGTCAAAAAGCAATCCCGCGCACTGATGGGCCGGGCGCGGGATCGCGCCATCGCCGGCATCAAGTCGCATGTGACCGCCAAGACCGTCAGTCAGTACGGGCCGCTGGCCGAGCGCGGCGATCCGGAAGCGCAGTTCATGCTCGGGTGTGCGTTCTATAGTGGAGCGGGCGTAGAGCAAAACTTCGTAGAGGCCGCGCGATGGTTTTGGGCGGCAGCCAACCAGGGACATCCTGGGGCACAGTGCAACCTGGGGGTGCTCTTTCATACTGGCCGCGGCGTGGCACAGGACTTGGCGGAAGCGGTCCGGTGGCTGGCCTATGCTGCTGCGCAAGGCAACGTCAGCGCCCAGTTCAGCCTGGCGTCCTGTCATATGCGGGGCGAGGGCACGCCCGTCAACTACGGCGAAGCCGCCGGCTGGTACCAGCGCGCTGCGCAGGGCGGTAGCGTCTCAGCGCAGCGCCACCTGGGACAGATGCTGGAACACGGCTTGGGCATGCCGCCAAGTCTGACCGAGGCTTACGCATGGTATGCACAGGCTGCGCAGCAGGGGGATCAAGAGGCCTTGCACCTTATGCAGCAGCTGCAGCTCAGGCTTGGGCCGGAGGCGCTGGCGCATGCGCAGCACCTTGCCGCCCAGCGCCATGCCACGATGCAACAACCCGTCGGTGCGTCATAGGTCACTGCCCATAGTATATTGGCCGCAGCAGCCGCATGCCAGCACCGCGCGTGGCATCGGATTTTCTAGCCCAGATAAATCACCAGGGTTAACAGGGTCGTTAGTCACCACCTCCTGCATGGATTTGCATTTCACTAATCTCTTCCGTATACCCATGCCGTTTCGGCATCGGTGATGACCGGGTGATTCTGCACAGCGGGAAATGAAAAGGTAGCATTAACACCGGATTTGGGAGGTATCAGATGAGCACTACACCTTTTTTGATCGCGCTCCTGTGTACAATGCTGATGGCGGTACTTGCGTACTACACGATTCCTGTGAAGAATGGGACCCGCTACCTGACCGTAGGTATCATTGGATCCATCTTGATGATTTGTTCCTTCGTCCTCGACGCACTGAGTATCGGCGAATTGCCTACTTCGTTAATCTTGGCCCTCATGACACTCATTGGCTTGGGTGCTTTCGGGTGGGGTATGGGGGGTGCAATGAAGCAGTGGATGAACACCCGGTATGGGCGGCGCTCGCCAGAGGTGCCTTAAATCGGCACAATGGGCATGTGGGCGGCTGGATCACGCCATCCTGCACCGTGCCAGCGCGCACACTGGGTGCCAGCACAGGAAGCTAAACGTCTCCCACGATAGCTGCTGCTGCATCTTGCCAGGTTGACGAGGACTCGGGAGCTTGTACCTGTTTTCGAGAATTCAAACCCTGGATAGCATGGGTAAGCCCATTGGCGGACGAGAGGTATCCGCTGGTCGCATCATATGAGGAGCGGACTGAGACGGCGGCGGCCTTTTGTGATGGTTGCGCCTCTTCTGGCGGTCGTCATGTACGGGTGCATGGGCACCATTGACCTGCCACCTGATGTTCGGGGGGCTTGCACTCACCGCAATCAACTGCTGCGCCTGCTGCACTGAACAAGGCCATCCATACGCATGACTACCGTATTCCAATGTCGAGCAGGAGCCAAGGGATCGGCGCGTGCATACCGCATTGTGACTGAAACCCACCACGACGAGACCACATTGGTGACGAATCACCTATGTCTTCGGAGGGAGACGGCGAAAATGTGCCGACCACGCACATAGACCACGCACGTAGTCAGGTAGAATTGCACCCCTCCATGCCGCTTGGATCACCGCTACCACCACTGATTTGGATAGTTTTGCAAGAAGCTTCTACGGTAAAGCAGCACCAGCGCCGCCAAAAGCCTCCGGCAGATGCTGCCAGATCATCTGCCACGCGAACAGCGGGTGATCGAACCTGAAGAATACTGGACCGGTCTCCAGTGCATCGGTAAGGAACAACGCGGATAACGGATACTGGAGTACGTGCCCGGCTCGCAGGGATCGCACTGGTTCGCCCCCAAGTACATCGATCCGAACAATGAAAGTCGCAAGGCGATCATAGCCGGCCTGCCGCCGTGGCGGCCATTGCAGCACCGCACGTTGAACGCTCGGGTGCATGTGTTTGCATAGCACTGCACTAAGGCCTTCGCAGTGCCGTGCGTTATTGCAATGCTCGTGGTATTTAATGCTTGCCCGAAAATGCCTGATTGGCCCTGCAGACCAACAGTTGTAGGCGCATAGGGCGGGTATACGGGTGCAAGCGGCGAAAGATCGGGCATTTGGGGGTGTAGAGCGGCTGCTTTCGGGGCCGTTCCCGCCAACGG
>LXNJ01000134.1_pt1 | contig 52477 bp, 48 predicted proteins | sample 809081 | NCBI WGS metagenome assembly LXNJ01 (sample SAMN04870510, study PRJNA318959) | sponge metagenome | biome: sponge; feature: marine sponge reef; material: water | host: Petrosia ficiformis | place: Greece: Milos, Mediterranean Sea | collected 2013-05-29 | depth 5-7 m
GGGAATTCGAGGTCGAAAAATGGAACCGACGCCTTGATCGGCGGGGCCATGAACTTGCCGATGGTGCCGAATATGGTCAGTGCCGCCTGCTGGAGCACGAGCGCCAGCCCGAATGACACCAGCAGGGGAATGAACGGATTCCCCCCGTGCGTCGTCCGGAACAGGCTCCGTTCGATGGCGAACCCGAATGCGGCGACGACGACGCCCGCGATCACCACTGCGCCCCAGAACCCGAAGACGGCGGAGCCGAACTTGAGTGTGAGCCAGCCGGCGAATGCGCCGGCCATGTAGAATTCCCCGTGGGCGAAATTGACGATGTTCATGACGCCGAGGATGAGGGTGAAGCCCGCGGCGACGAGGGCCAGCACGAGACCGTTCTGGAGTCCCATGACGGATTCGATCACCAGGCGTTCCAGGAATTGCTCCATCAGGAGACTCCCAGGTGCTCGTGCAGGGTTTCCGGGTCGTCCAGGATGTCGCCCGACTCGCCGCTATGGACGATGTGGCCCTTGGCCATGATGTAGCCCCGCGCGCTCGCCCGCAGGGCCAGCCGGTAGTCCTGCTCGACGAGGAGAATGGCGATTCCGAGTTCTTCCGCCATCCACCGGATGATCTGCTCGATCTCATGCACCATGGCGGGCATTAGGCCCTCGGTGGGTTCATCGAGCAATATGAGTTTCGGCTTGGTGACGATCGCCCGCGCGAGAGCGAGCATCTGCTGTTCGCCGCCCGAAAGTGTCGATCCGACCTGGTCGGCCCGCTCCTTCAGGCGGGGAAACGATTCGTATACGGCGTCCAGGCTCTTTTGCTTCTCGCTTTCCCCGAGCGGCAGCAGGTCGAGGCCGATGCGCAGGTTCTGCATCACGGAGAGTCGGGGAAACACCTGCCGGTCTTCGGGAACGTAGCCGATACCCATCGTCGCCATTTTGTAGGGCGGAATCCCGGTGACGTCATGCTCTTCAAAGAATATCCGCCCGCGCCGAGGCGGGTTGAGGCCCATGATGGTCCGCATCGTGGTCGATTTGCCCACGCCGTTCCGCCCGAGCAGCGAGACGGTCTCGCCTTCGCCGATTTCGAGGCTTACCCCCTGGAGGACGTGGCTCTTCTCGTAATAAGAGTGGACGGCTTCAAGCCGCAGCATCGGAGCTTCTCAGGTATACGCGCTGCACGTCGTCGTCGTCCTTTATCTCCTCGGGAGTACCCTCCGCGATGATGCGCCCCTGGTGGAACACGCTGATCGTCTCGGCGATCGACATCACGACGTCCATGTCGTGTTCCACGAGGACGATGCTCAGCTTCTCGGAGAGGCGCTTGATCAGGCCGGCCGTCTCCTTTGTTTCGACCGCGCTCATGCCTGCGGTCGGCTCGTCAAGAAGCAGCAACCCGGGCGATAGCGCGAGGGCAAGGCCGATTTCCAGATACTTCTGCTCTCCGTGCGCCAGGTTCGATGCCGGCTCCGCCCGCTTTGCGGCCAACCCGATTTCCTCGAGCACTTCGTCAATCTTATCCTCGACGCCCGGATGCGCGGCGGCGTTGCGGAACGGATGAAAGCTCATGGCGCGGTTCTGCGCGGCGAGGCGCAGGTTTTCCGCTACGGTAAGCTCTGGAAATATGTTGGTGATCTGAAAGGCGAGGCTGACGCCGAGCCGGCTGATCTTGTGGGGCGGCATGCGCGACGTCTCGACCCCGTTTACCCGTATCTCGCCGCCCGATGGCCGCTGCACGCCCATCAGCATGCTGAAAAACGTGCTCTTGCCCGCGCCGTTCGGACCGATGATGGCCCGCAACTGGCCTTTCGGGAGCTGGAAGTCGACGTGGTCGACCGCGACCAGCGCGCCGAACGCCTTGGTCAGTGCCTTCGTTTCAAGAATGAGATCGGACACTCGGAACCTTCCATACCGCATGCGAAAATCGCCCCCCTCCCGACCCGGGAGCGGGTGAAAGGGAGGCGATTTTCTTCACGCAGCCAGATTAGCCGCAACTGCTGAATTTGGCGTCGTAGAGCGTCGTCTTCATCGGCACCTTGTCGCCGATGATCTTGAAATGAAGGTTCTCGTCCACGGTCGTCATATAGAAATCGACGAAGCCCTGGTGATCGGTGCTGCGCAGGTAGATGTCTCCCTGCGGGAAGTCATTGCCCTGGGAGAATACTCGTCCCGGACCCATCGGCGTCTTGCCGCCTTCGAGCCATGTGACCATCCTGTCCGTGTCTTCCTTCTTGTTCTTGTACTTGACGGCCTGCATCGCCGATTTGATGACGTTCATGCCCGTGAACTGCGCCTGGGCGAATCCGCTCGGCAATACGCCCTTGCTCAGCTTCATGAATTCGCCGCGGAACGAGTGGTTCGGGGCGTTGTCGAACGGCGAGCCCTTGAGGTCGTTGACGGGTGAATAGCGGTGCAGATAGAAACCGCCGACGGCGCTCTTGCCCTGCTGGGTGATGGTGTTCACGTCGCACACCGAAGCCGGGCCGACGACTTTGGCCTTTTTCGTGAGGCCCGCATCGCCCAGGGCGATCATCGATTTGATCGCGGCGCCGCCCGACATCCCCATCACGATCGCATCGGCATCGCGAGAGAGCCGGTTCACATACGCGATGTAATCCGCCGTTTTGAGGGGAACCGGCACAGGATCGATCCACTTGCCGCCCAGCCGCTTGAACTCGTCGCGGAAATCGAACGCGACCGACTGGCCCCAGGCGAAGTCCATATAAAGCCCCGTCGCGGTCTTGACCCCGTTATTGATCGCCCACGGCGCCATGGCGATCGCCTGGCTTTTCGTCGTGTTGTAGGGACGGAACACGTGTTTCGGGCAGGCGGCCACCTTGCCGCCGGTCAGGTTGGTCGTCTCACACCCCGTACCCAGGACGTAGAGCGTCTTGTAGCGCTTCACCACCGGCGATAGCTGGACGCAGATGCCGCTGCTCGATGTTCCCGTGAGCGCGTCGATTTTTTCCTTCAGGATCAGCTTCTCGACCTCGCGCACGGCCTGCGCGGGCTTGAAGGCGTCGTCGCGCTCGATGACCTGAATCTTGCGGCCGTTGATTCCGCCGGCATTGTTGATCCGGTTGACGGCCACATTCAGTCCCCAGCGCCCCTGCTCCCCGAGTGCGGCGAGCGGCCCGCTGAACGTGTTGACGTGGCCGATCTTGATGGGGGCCATCGCCCACGCCTGACGGAGGATAAACGGCCCCGTACTGGCGGTCACGGCGCCTGCAGCTGCGAGCTTCAGGAAATCACGTCTCGAACTTGGTCTCGTCATCTGACATCTCCCTATCTATGGATATTGACAGAAATCTTCCAGGTTCCTTGGGGCAATGCCGGATTCGATATTTACGCTCCTATGTCCGGCGTCGGGAAAAAAGAGGATTTCCTGGATTACACCAAGGACGCGCAATGGTGTCAAATTCGACCATTTCCCCGAAGCCGAGGCTGCCAACCGGGCAATACCCTAGGGCAAAACCTTGATGGAGATGGTCGCCGCCCACCTCTTCCCGAAGGAACGGTGCAGGCCGTCGGCGAACTGCATCGTGAGCTTGTAGTCCCCGGGCGCCAGCTTGATGGAGGCTTCCGTCTGCCCCTTGCCGTAGTGTAAGTGAATTTTGTCGGTGGGGATCACCTTGCCCTTGCGCATGGGACCCTGGTTCAGGAGGACGTGGTGATGCCCGGTGCCCTTCACCACCTTGCCCGAGACCTTGATGGTCATGCCCTTCATGCCCATCACGACCTTGACGGGGCTTTTCACCTGCGCCCCGTCCTTGGGCTCGATGAACCAGACGCCCTTTTTCATCTCTTTCTTCTCGGCTCCTTGCGCGTGGCCCGCCAGCGCCAGAGATGCCGCCAGTACGAAAGCGAAAAATCCATAGATCACTCCTCTGCTCATTTTCGACTCCTTTCCGGCCCCCGTCCGGAGAACCTGCAAGCGATACGTGAAGGGCGCGATGCCCGGAAGTGACAAGAGCAATTTCAAATAAGTGTGCCTTAGGGAAATCCTAACAAAACTCGATTCGCATCCCAAAGAAAAATCAGCCCATGGGGCGAAATTTTCCACCAGCGGGCGGAAACGCCACCTGTATCGAGCGTCAGAAATGTCAGTTGGTCCACAATTGGAACGCAGTTGAGAGAGTGCTGCTGTACTCAGGCAATACATGCAACTGCAATATCACCGGAGTGTAACGATGCGCCGTTCTCCGCAGCCCCAGCTCCGACGCTTATGGGAGCGCCGCGTGAAGGATCTGTGAGTAGGTCGCCGTCTTCCCGTCGAATGTCGCGACGATCCGGCCCAGGCGCATCACGTGGAGGACGTCCGAAAAGCCGATCAGGTCTTCAAACTCGGAGCTGGCAACCAGCGCGCCCATTCCTTCGTCACGGACGAGCCTGCTGATGTAATGGCGGATCTCGGACTTGGCGCCGATATCGATGCCTTGCGTGGGTTCTTCGAGGAGAAGAAACTTGGGATCCCCCTGAAGGGATCGGGCAATCGCCAGTTTCTGCTGATTGCCGCCGCTCAGGTTCCCGGCCAGGGTGTTTAACCCGGCTCCCCTGATATCGAATATCTCAGCGCTCTTTCGGCTCGTCTCCCGCTCGGTCCGCCGAAGCCGGAAACCGTATCGCCCCAGCGAGCCTGAAACGGGCAAGGCGATGTTCTCCCGGACCGTGAGCGACGGGACGATACCCGCTTGCCGCCGGTCGGCAGGGACCAGCGCGACCCCATGTTTGTATGCACTCGTGGTCGATCCGGGCGGAATGGAGACCCCATCCAGTTCGATTGAGCCGGCGTCGTATTTAGTACGGCCCGCGATAGTAGCGAGCAGCGGGCCGAATCCCGCACCCTGGGCGCCGGCGATTCCTACAATTTGTCCCGCCTCTACTTCGAACGAAACGTCTGAAAAGCTTCGACCGAGCCTGAGCGACTTAACCGCCAGCTTGCCTCCTTTCGCTGCGCTCCGGGCAGCGTCTTGAGCCGGCGCCCCTTGCTTGCCGGCGCGCGCAGACTTGGTCATCAGCTCAATGATTTGTTGCCGGTCGATCTCGTCGCGTCGAAACGTACCGACGCTGAGGCCGTCGCGCAGGATCGTGATGCGGTCGGCTATCTGGAGGACCTCACCGATCCGGTGGCTGACATACACAATGGCCGTACCCGCCTCGCTCCGAATCCGGGTCAGGGTGGCCAGCAGCGCCTCGGCATCCACTGCGGAGAGCACCGCCGTCGGCTCGTCGCAAAGGACCACGTTCACCGGAGGCAAGAGCGCGTGGGCGATCTGGATAAACCGAGCCTCCGGCGTACTCAATTCCTCTGCTCTGATCTGGGGATCCACGTGAGCGCCGATCAGGCGGAGGACTTCCGTCGTCATGGATCGCTCGCGGCGCGACAGCCTGTTCCGGTCGACCAGCGCCCCCTCGAGGCCCAGCATGATGTTGCGGCCGGTAATCAGTTGCCCGCACAGTTCGACATCCTGCGGCATCAACTTGATGCCGTATCGCTTCCTGGCTTCACGCGGTGAGCGCAGCCGCACCTCATCCCCGTTGATGCGGATCTGCCCGGAGTCCATCGGGAAAGCGCCCACCATCAGCTTCAAAAGTGTGGACTTTCCCGACCCGTTCTCCCCGACCAGCGCGTGTATCTCACCGTGGTCGACATCAAAACTGACGCGATCCAGAGCCCTTACGCCGGGGAACGTTTTGGTGACGTTCTGCATCCCGATGGCGGGAACGCGACTTTCTTCGACCGGGGAATTCAGCAATTCCATCCTCTGCGACCACCAGGCTCGCGAGCGAAGCGCTGCTGGTTGGTCATTATTTAGCCGAGACCTCAAACCCTTTCTGGATAAGCTCCAGCGTCACCGCCGTTTTGTCGGGCGGCATGTCTTTTGCGGTGTACCGCGTCAGCGGGATGCACACCAGGGCGGGCACGTTCTGATCGCCATTCAGGATCGACACGGCGTGACCGACCCCCTGGTACCCCATCGGAGTCGGTGTGATGCCGATGATTGTCGAGTACTGACCCTCTTTCAAATCCTGAATGGAGGCAGGGTCCAGGCCGTTCGTGACGAAAGCCACTTTCTTGTAGCGCGCCGGCAACGAGTCGGGATCGAGCAGCAGGTTAAAGACCGAATACACCCATTTGATATCAGGATGGGCCTGAACCGCGTTCTCGAATGATTTCAGCCCTTGGGCGGGATCGACATTCTGCGTCGCCGAGACGGCGATCTTGACGCCCGGGTATTTTTCTTTCACCCGATCCGCGAAACCGGCCGCCCGCTTGGCCGACCAGGTGGCGTTGGCCGGCCCGGCGATCACGATGCCCTTCCCGGCATTCGGGCCGGTTTCTTTCACCAGCAGGTCAGCCGAATCTCGGCCCATCTGGTAGTCGTCCTGCATCACCATGTATGCATCCGGCGAGCTGGACTCGGTGGCTACGATCACGACCGGAATTTTCTCGCGGAGGAAAAGGTTGGTGATTGCAACGCCGCCTTGGATATCGGTCGGGATGACGGCGACTGCGTCCACGCCTTTCAGCAGGAGACGCTCGGCCTGTTTGAACTGCTGCTCGGGCGACGCGTATCCGGTGCCCGCCGAAACGAACTCGAGCTTCACGCCCGCCTCTTTGGCAGCCTTGACCGCGCCGCTGGAGCCTGCCTGGTAATAGTGTCCCGCCAGCGTGGGCTCCATGAAGCCGATCGTGTACCTGCGCTTCGCCTTTGGCGCGCGGTACGCAGCGGCTTCCTTCGGGGTAGGAGAAACCGTGCAGGGAAGATTCGAATGCAACTTCTTCGCCGTCGAAAGCGCCTGATACTTCGCATAGGCCGCATCTTTTGGGCTGATCTTGATGGCCTGGGCGCTCACCTCGCTCCCTCCCCAGAACATAAGCATCAACGTGACGAGACTCAGCATGGCAATCAAATATTTCATACGCATGGTGTTCTCCTTTGCAGTGGAAACGATATGTTGCGTCAAGGACCGCGGGGCCGTTCGCCGCGGCCGTGGAGCAGTAATTTCGCTTGCTTGAAGATCGCCCATTCACCCAGCCGTCCTCGTTGGTTGAAGGCGACCGCTACAACCAGCACGACGCCGGTAACCATCTGGCGCGCGAACTCCGAAACACCGACGATCTCGAGACCGCTGGTGAGAACCGTCAGGATCCCCACTCCCATCGCAGCGCCAAGCAGCCGGCCGACTCCGCCGCCGATCGCGGCGCCCCCGATCACCGCCGCGGCGATGGATTCAAGCTCCAGACCGGCCCCGAGGCTCGCCTGTCCCAGCGTGACCCTGGATGCGAGCATGACCCCGGCGACGGCCGCAAAAAAGCCGCACATCGCATAGGCGAGAACCTCGTAACGGGCGACCGAAATCCCCGACAGGCGCGCCGTCTCGCGCCCCCCTCCGATCGCATAGATGTAGAGACCCGCCCTGAGGCGGTTGAGAAGCAGGTATGCAATGAATACGACTACCAGCCCGACGCCCATTGTCCCCGGCAGCGGCCCCCACTCGTCCGCCCCGAACGCGCTCACTCCCCGGTCGGTAATCGGAACCGAAGCGCCGCTGCTCAGTTCGTTTGACAACCCGGTCAGGAATGTCAGCATCGCCAATGTAGCCACGAAGGGATTGACCCCCAGATACGCGATCACAAGACCGTTGACGGAGCCGACAAGGGCTCCGAGCGCCAACGCCGCCGTAACGGCCCCGTACAACCCGAAATCGTCAACGAGCAGCGCGAGCGCCGTGGATGCGAGTCCCGCGGTAGCTCCGACCGAGATGTCGAACCCGCCCACGACGAGCACCAGCATCTGCCCGACGCTGGCGACCAGCAGGACGCCCGCTTGTCTGGCGAGATTCTCGATGGTCCTGATGGAGATAAAGATGTCGGGTTCTATGATCGAAAACCCGAGGTAGAGGAGGACGAGGGCGAGCAGCAGCTGCACCTCGTGACGCAGCAGACCACGCGTACGTTCCAAAGCGCCGACGGCCCAGGTCGTTACCTGTTGGGGACCGTTCCCGGGTTGGTCGACTGCTATAGGACCGCCTGGTGTATCGCTTTGGTCAGTCACCAGGGTCACAGCCCCCCCCGAACCTCGATTAGTTGGTCGTATAGCCGGAGTCGACGAGTAGATGGTGTCCATGGATCATCCGAGCGTCGTCCGAGGCCAGGAAGACGGCTGCTCTGCCGATGTCCAGGGGATCTGGAAGGGCGCCTGCGGGCACCCGCGGCATGTAAGCCGCCTTGAAATCGGGGTCGTCGAACAGCGGCCTTACCATGTCTGTCATCGTGGCGCAGGGGCCGATCAGGTTGACGTTGATTCCGTGTGGCCCCCACTCGATCGCGAGCGCTTTGGACAGCAACAGCACGCCGCCTTTTGTTGAACAGTAGACCGAGAAATTGGGCATCCCGACGACGGCGAATATAGAGCCGAGGTTGATGATGCGCCCCCCACTCTTGCGATCGATCCACCGCTTGCCGGCCTCCTGGCAGCAGAAGAACAGCGCCTTCATGTTGGTGTCGGCTACCTCGTCATACTGCTCCTCAGTGACATCGAGCGCAGGACGATCCCCCTGTACGCCCGCACTGTTGACAAGGATCGTCGACTCGCCGAGTTCGCTCTCGGCTTTGTCGAAGACCCCTGGAATCGAGGCGACTTCACGGAGTTCCGCTGCGATAGCGACGGCCTTTCCGCCGCGCTGCTCGATGCCGGCAACCGTTTCAGAGAGGGCGTCTTCGTCTCGGCCGACAACGGCCACGTCGGCGCCCTCATTCGCGAATTCCCACGCAATCGCCTGTCCAAGCCCCCGCGATCCGCCGGTCACGATTGCGACGCGGCCCGCCAGCTTTCCGTCACTCATGATCTCTCCCTCTCGTTTCCGGTTTGCGTCATTCTACGACCAACGACACCATCTCCGGCGGGTCAACCCGCAACAACCCTTCGTCGGAAAGCCGCAGGTCGCCGATTTCGCCGCAGGCGAAGCTGAACTCAAGCTGCGAGAACGGACTCGCGAGATCGCATCCGAGTTCACGTATGGCGTCGAACGCCCTGTCGAACTTCGCCGTGACCGTCTCCGTCGGTTCTTCAGACAAAAGCCCGAGAAGGGGCAATTCCACCAATGCGAGGATCTCGCCATCGGCAACGACGATCTTCCCGCCGCCGATCTCGGCGAGCTTGTTCATGGCGAACGCCATATCGGACGTGTTCGCGCCGACCGCAACCAGATTCTCGCAGACGGCGTTGACGGTCGACGCAATCGCCCCGCGCTTCAGCCCGAAGCCGCGCACGAAGCCGTTGCCGATGCGCCCCCCGCCCTTGCCGAACCGATCGGCCATCGTCAGCGGCAGGACGTCGTTGTCGAGATCCGGCTGAATTACGCCGTCTTTGACGTCGAGGACCGCCCTTCCGTCATCGGTTACGAGGCTGCCGTCCGTTACGCCGATCACCCGAACGGTCACCGGGCCCTCCTCATCGGTCCGAGGTTCGAGAGCAACAGGGGCGATCTCGCGCTCGATCCTGACCGTCCCGCGGAAGTTGCCTGGGTATTCTATGGGGGCCAGGTCCGCCAGGAACTCGCCGTCCCGGACTACGGTCTCCCCGCCGACGAATACGCGGGAGATATCGAATGTGACCAGGTCGTCGACGAGCAGGATGTCTGCGTAGCGTCCAGGAGCAACGGCTCCCATGTCCCTCTGCAAATAGAAGGCCTCGGCGACATTGATGGTCGCCATCTGAACCGCGATTACGGGCGGTACGCCATTTCGAACGGCCACGCGGATATTATCGTCGACCCCGCCCTCGCGCAGCAGTTTCTCCGGCGATGCGAGATCGGCGCACATGGCAAGCGCTCTCGGGTCGACCTTGTGCTCAAGATACGCCTTGACGAGTTCGGGCACGTCAATCGCACCTGACCCGAGACGCATGAGCAGGCGAAAGCCGGCCCGTGTCTTATCGACCGCCTCGTCGGTCGCAATGGACTCGTGGTCGGTACTGGTCCCGACCGCGGCGTATGCCTGCATCTGGCGCCAACTGGCGCCGGCGGCATGCCCCGTAATCGTTTTGCGCTGCTCCAGGCACCGGTCGAAGAGGTCCAGATAATCTTCCCACTTCTCGCAGACCGGCAGGAACGGCGGCTCCTCCAGGCCCACGCAGTTTTCCCAGTCGAGCATCTCGTTCATCTCTTCTACGCTGACGCCTGGTGTGGGCTCGAGGCCGAGTTCACGGTTCTGCAGGTGCGCGAGGGTGGGGACCAGGAATATAAGCCTGAGAGGAGTGGCTTCGAGCGCATCCTTGAAAAACCGGATCGCTTCCCGGCCGCCGACGATCCCCTGGCCATAGAAGCCGTCTGCGTAGGCGGTGACGCCATGCCGCAGCATCCCCTCGACGAACTCGTTCACGCCCAGGTAGGAGTGATACATGTGGAGGTGGCCGTCGACCAGGCCGGGTGTTACATAGCGGTTCTCAGCGTCGATCACTTCCGTGTTCTCACCGATCGCGTAATCGATGTCGCCGACCGCTGCTATCCGGTCACCCTTGATCGCGACTCCGGCGCTGTAGATTTCACGGGTATGTACATTGACGACGCGGCCATTCGTGATGGCGAGTTCCGCAGGTTCATTACCAAGGGCAACATCGATCAGGGCTCGGCGTGAGGACATTGCTCCAATCTCCTTTGTAGATTGGGCATTCCCGCTGGCTTGAATCGTAGGCCCCCGGCAGGAACCGGAAGACGGACAATATCTTATGAACTGCCTACGGTGTAAAAATTATACACGGTTTCGAAATCAGACACAAATTTCTCGACGAGCGTTCCCTGGAGATCATCCGCCGTGGCCGCTCGGATTCGACCGACGCCGAAGGGTCTGGGCTAGGTCCGCCCCCCGAAAGCATTCACTTTCTCCTCGTTCCCGCTATTCTTTACACTCCGCTCGGAAGAATTCCTCCTTCTTCAGTCGGATTTCACCCTCACTCCTTCGCGCCGCGGGCTTTCAAGACCCTGATCACTTGATGGAACGGCTCCTTGTTCGGGCCGGGCGCCTTGAGCCGAAGCCGCGCCGCCGCCAGGGGCGTCTGCCCGCGGCCGTCTTTCGCGTTCACATCGGCACCCGCATCGAGCAGGACCCGGGCGGCATCCGCCCCTCCGCCGAATACCGCCCAGTGCAGCGGCGTCTTTCCGTGTTTCCTGTCTTTTGCCTCAAGTTGCGCGCCACCCTTGAGGAGAATCTCCACCGCCTTCGCGCGCCCGTTTCCGGCCGCCACGTGAAGCGGCGTCAATCCGTTCGGCGCTATCGCGTTCACGTCCGCCCCGCCGGCGAGCAGGGCGCGGGCCCCCGCCGCGCTTCCTTTCATCGCCGCGCCGTGAAGCGCGGTCAGGCCAGCCTTGTCCCTCCCGTCGGGCTTCGCCCCCGCGCGAATCAGCGCCGCCACCGCCGCCCCGTGCCCCCGGAACGCCGCCCAGTCGAGCGGGGCCTTGCCGATCTTGTCCCGCGCGTTCACGTCCGCCCCGCCTGTGGCGAGCGCCTCGATTCCCGTCACGCTCCCCTTGATGGCCGCATAGAATATCGGCGTCATGCCCAGGCGGTCCCGCTCGTTGGCGTCCGCACCGCCTGCGAGCAGGGTTTTGATCTGCGCAGCGTCCCCCTTCAGCGCAGCATCGTGCAGCGGAGCGGCGAGTGCGGAGGAAGCGCACAGGCAGATCGCAAGAGCCATAAACGTCAATCGGCGGAGCATTTCGTGTCCTCCGTATCCAAGAGTCGAGCCATCATTCATGCGCACTGTGGGATTTGAGTAGCTCGATTACCTTCTGAAGAAACACTTTGTTCGCGCCGGGCGCATTCAGGCGGAGCCGGGCATGCGCGAGAGGCGTCCTGCCGCGCCCGTCCTTCGCGTTCACGTCGGCCCCGGCGCCGAGCAGAACGGCGACCATCTCGGGGCCGCCCCGACGAGCCGCAACGTGCAGGGCCGTCCGGCCTCTGCGGTCCCGCGCATACGGGTCGGCTCCCGCCTCAAGCAAGGCCCTGACGGCTTTCGTCAGCCCGGGGTCTTCGCGCTCCAGGCGGCGCGTTCTCGCGAACGCCGCAAGCAGGGGCGTGTCGCCCTTTCCGTCGCGCGCGGACAGGTCGGCCCCGGCCGCGAGCAGGGGTGCTAGCACGTGAGGGCTTTCCGAATCCGGACTCCTGTTGAGAGGGTTCTCCTCGACAGTGGCCAGATGCAGGGGCGTTGCGCCGTTTTCGTCGCGGGCCGCGATATCTGCGCCCGCGTCCAGCAACACCTTCACGACGGCGGGTTCCGCGTTCGTCAAGGCCGCCTTGTGCAGGGTGGCGCCGCCGTCCCAGCCGCGCGCGTTCGGGTCCGCGCCGGCCTCGATCAGGGCGGCCGCGACCGCCGGGTTTTCGTTCGAGTACACCGCCCCACGCAGGGCGAAGCTCAACCGTTCCCGTATACCTTCCGGTGGGTCGGCGGCCATCGCCGCGAGAAGCACCCGCACTACTTCGGGATCCTCCGCTCTGGACGCCGCCATGTGGAGAGGCTCCGGCACGACGCTTCGCACCTCGGGTATGAGCCGCGCGCCCGCATCCAGGAGCGCCGCGACCACTTCCGGCGAGGCGCCGTACGTCACGGCGGAGTGCAGGACGGTCCACCCCATCCTGTGGGCGTTCGCGTCCTCCCCGGCCGCGAGGCAGCGTTTCACGTCCTCGACCTTCGCCGCACGGAAGAACGCCGGGCCCGAGCTGTCCCAATCGGCGCATGAAGGCCCTTGCGCCGCATTCCCCGGGGAAACAAACAGGCAGAGCGCAAGAGCTATGAAGAACATTCGGCGGAGCATCTGTTATCTCCCCTTTTCCTGTAATCGTCTGTGTTGAGTAGAAACAGTTATTCTACACGATTCGTTTACCCGGCGCTTCGTTGCGCTTACCACCCGACAATGATGCGAGTACGCCAGGCCACGCGCTGATATTGTCGATGAAAATGAAGCCATGCTGCATGGCGAATGGTTTCGTCCGGGCCTTAGGCTGCGGCGGAATATATACGCGCGGCCTCGATGTGATAATGTCCGACGACCCTGATATCTGTAGCCGCGAAGATGTCATCGAGCTTGCGGACTCGGCGTGCCCGCCTGCATAGGAAACGGCTCGATGAGTACGCCATGCCCGTCCGCGCTACTCGATGACGGACGCAAGGAAATGGGAGCGAAACTGATGGCGTCAGAACCCAAGGCGATGAACAGCGCGGAATGGAGCCTCCTCGTACTGCTGTCGGTTCTCTGGGGCGGCGCATTCTTCTTCGTAGGCGTCGCGGTGACCGAACTGCCGCCATTGACCATCGTTCTGGCCCGTGTCGGCATGGCGGGATTGATTCTCCTCTTTCCATTCCGTTTTCTGGGTTATTCTCTGCCGCACGGCCTGCGCGACTGGACGCCGTTTATCGTGATGGGCCTGCTCATCAACGTACTGCCGTTCAGTCTGTTGAACACCGGACAGACCATGATCAGCTCCGGTCTTACGTCGATCATGACTGGCATGACGCCGCTGTTCACGGCAATTGTGATGGCGTCGTTCCGCGAGGAGCGATTGACGTGGAACAGCGTAATCGGTGTGCTGCTGGGCGTTGCGGGAGTGGCGATCATCAGCTGGTCGGGCGACGCAGCTGCCGACACCCATCTCCTGGGGATCGGGCTATGCCTCGCCGGGGCATTGAGCTACGCGTTCGCCGCGCTCTGGGGGCGTCGACATCTGAGAAACATGCCGCCGCTCAAGTCGGCGACCTGCCAGCTTCTCTCTTCGACCCTGATCATGGTTGTAGTGGTCGCGGTCGTCGATCGCCCCTGGACGCTGCCGCTGCCCGGCGCAAAGATCTGGCTGGCGCTCGGTGGTCTCGCCCTCTTCGGAACGGCTATCGCCTACATCGTGTTCTTCGAGATTCTATCGCGCGCAGGCGCAAGCAACGTAATGCTGGTGACACTGCTGATTCCGGTGACGGCGCTTCTTCTCGGGAACCTGTTCCTGGGCGAGCCGATCTTCATACACGAGCTCATCGGCGCCGCTACAATTGGGCTGGGACTGTTGTTCATCGATGGACGCCTGCCCAGGCGAGTGGCGCACGCCGTCTCGACCTGACGGGCATTGCTCTCAATTCTCGCGGCCGACCGAATCGCTTCCCCTGAGGAAGCAAGCAAGAGGCTCATCTATGCTTCAAGTCCACCACTTTCTTTCGCCGAACGCCCCCTCCCCTCACACCGGAATGTACACCCCGCCGGCGAGCAAAGTTTTCATCTGCGCCACGTCGCCCTTTAACGCCGCATCGTGAAGCGGAGCGGCAAGTGCTGAGGAGGCCCACAGGCAGATCGCAAGCGCCATAAACGTCAATCGGCGGAGCATAGAGTGTCTCCCTTTTCAAAGTACGCATTTTATAAGTAGAGACTCAAATTTTACACCACCTACTTTCCCTATTCTTCGTTCAATCACCAACCACTCCTCTGACAGGTAACACACACATTTCATGTAAGGCGAAAAGGTGATGAACTTGACGTTGTGATGGTTATCAGATTTACTCACCCGTCGTTTAGTATTCTGTAGAGAACAAGAAAAAAGAGGCACCTTATGGCACAACCAGCTGATGATAATAATCAAGATCAGACGCCAGTCGACTTTGATTTAACGTGCTGGTACTTGAATCAACGTCGGACCGTCGAACTCGTAGGTGCCCAAGCAGTTGCATCGGGACTTGATGAACTTGGAGCAATTGGTGCAGCTGACGATCACCTCTACAAGCTTGCCCAACTTGCCACACTCAAAGATTTGCTAGTCGGTTGGTTGCATACAGAAAATCCGCCCACGCTTGGACAACTCTTGATCACGGATACTCTCAATACAAACAGCCCTTTCACTATTTATACGAATTTCTATTGTCGAGGCCTTCCAAAAGTTGTGGACGCAATTCACAAAAATGCAGACTTGATACCTCTCGCCGAAGCCTACGCGAAACTTGATGACCTACGATCGGGGTGGCGTGTCAGTTTCCCGTTCCACCATGAACATTTAACTTCAACCTCCGCCTGGCCGCAGCTTTCTGGTCAGAAAACGTTGTTTGCCCTAGGAGCGGTTACTGAGATAAAGAACAAAACCATCAAAGCCATTCCATGGGTAATCGGGAATCCCATACCAAATTTTCGACAGTCCGCCACGTTGGTGGGGACAAAATGGCACAACCGCTTGGAAATATTTATTGATGATATTGATTCCTTTGCAAAAGTCCAAAAAATATCGATTAGGCAATCCAAGAAGGATTTAGAGCGACTTCATGAAATTCCGGAACAAAAAGTCAAAGAGGCCTTTGCAGAAATTATAGGAGAACCTACGATTCCCAAGGATTGGGGCGGCGAACGATCCGATTTGTTTACCAGCCGGGTTGTCATAGACGAAAAACGGCTCACGGCAGCATTTGCTTTCAAAGGGAAATCATATTCCAGACCACTGACAATGGTTGAACTTGGCAAGAACGGTGACCAGATTGATCGACTTTACACCGAGCCTGCAGAGTTCCTAGTTTTGCAGCATTGCCACGAGATAACACCTCCGGTTCGGAGTGCGATGCGCGCCTATGCCCAACAAATAGGGAATCCCCGACTGTTCTGTTTAATCAATGGGTATGACACAGTTCGTTTATTTAAAGCTTACAACAAATGTGGATTTTGAAAATTAATTTGTGCAAATGATGATTAACTTGGCTTCCCACCCGCAGACTTTTCAATAAAGTCATAGAAACCGATTTTACCGCTCAAGCGGCCGCCATCCAGTGATCTTCAGTGACTCTTCTCCTAAGTCGAATTTTGTTAGAACCCATGTCTGTCCCGTATCAGAATCCATAAGGTATGTAGAACGTACCGCTAATCCTGAGGCAAAAATAACGAACCTAGGTCTTGTAGGGTTTGATACTTTAGGACTTCCTTCAATTAGCATTGATTGCCAAGTTACTCTGCCTCTTTGCGTTTTTACTAACTGATATACCCGACCCGTATATCGATCCAAACGAAAGGTCCACCTTACGGTTAATTGGGATTGAATAATCTCAAATCGAGCGTTCGATGGGGGAGTTGTCATCTGATGGATGTCGGATATGTTTGACTGCCCAAATGCAGGGTTAGCTACGCTAACGAAAAATATCCAAGAAAGTGAAACAACACAGGCAGCAATTAAACGCATGGATAAGCCCTCAAATTAGATATGTTTCGAACGAGACATTTCGCGAGTTTGTTGCAATCGTATTACACCCAGCTTACTTCACACCTTCGCTCGCCATTATAACGCTTGTGCCACCCTCCCCTCACACCGGAATGTACGCCCCCCGGAACTCCAGCAGGTCATCGCGCCGGGGACTGAATATCTGGAGGTCCTGGGAGCCGTCCTCGAGCGCTTTCAGCCAGTGCTCGACGTTCGACTTGCACACCACCACCTCGCCCGCGCCCACCTCGCGCTCCTCCTCGCCCTCGACGCGGAACAGAAAGCGCCCCCGCTGGATGAAGGACATCTGCTCGTGGGGGTGTTTGTGGGCGGCGACTTCCGAGCCCTCCGAGAACGTCCACAGCGCGAGCGTCTGGTTCTCGCCCACGATCATCTGGAGTTCGATGACGCTCTCGGGCGGGATGTTCTCGTGGATGATGCGCATCTTCGGGATATCGTCCCACTTCTGAAAGATCATGGCTCCCTCCTTCGGCTTGAGCGGGGCCGAAACGGCTCAAAGAGCGTTACTTGGAAAGAATTTCCGCCTCCTTCATTTTTCGTGCTTTCAGTCATTGTCGGGAATTCCGGTCCGCGCCGCAACTTGCCAACCTCCCGGCGCAACTCGCCCGCGCACCTTCTTCTTTACCATTTCTTTACGTAAATATTATTGACCTCGCTCAACGGGAAAAATAACATTCTATTGGTCCCGACACGCCGCCAGGCAAGGGCAGGCTTGAGACGATGTTTTTTTCTGTACGACGCTTTTCAACGCTCAAGCGGCGTAGCTGCTTCCATCACGAGTTGCCTGGCGATTCGGGTCCCAACCCCGCGAAGCCCACAAGGTTCGAAAACTCTGTTTTTCGCGACTGGCGGCTCAAACCAACAGCTATTCTACATGGCGTCGCCATGGCGATGGCGCTGTGCCTGACGACGGGCGTGGCTCACGCAGATCCCCTCGATAGAGTGATGAAACGCCTCGAAAAACTCGAAGCGGAAAACCAGAAACTCCGCGAGGAGATAGAAAAACTAAAATCCGGCCGGAATACGAGGGCCCCGCAGGCCGTCGCATCGGCGCCGGAGAACACCAAAGCGGGATTCGTGAAAGTCGACACGCAGTTCGGCTACGAGTTCTTGGACCCGACGACGAACGTCAATCGCAAGCAAAGCCTGATTCTCATTTCCTCGCTATTGGCGGGAAACAATCAGAAAATAAAAATCAAAGGCAAAACAAATGGATTCCGGCTTTCACCAGAATGACGAACAAAACCACATAGTCTGTAGGGACAGGCCCCCGTGCCTGTCCGACAGGAGATTTCTACAGGGGGCAGGGACGACCCCGAAGAGGGGTTCGTCCCTACTACAGAACCATCTTCAATCCTGCCTCGGTTCAAGATTGAACCCCTACCTTACCCCCTCCCCCGCCATGAAGCGCTCCACTTCCTCCTCCGGCCAGCCGAGCCACTTCTCAAGCACCTCGGCGGTGTGCTGGCCGAGCAGGGGCGGCGGCTTCATTTCGGCTTGCGCCCCGCTCATGATCCACGGCGCGCCCACCACGCGAATCTCTCCCGATACGGGATGCTCGACGCGCCTGATGAGGCCCCGGTGCGCGACCTGGGGGTCTGCGAGAGCACGCTCGTAGTCGTTCACGGCGGAGAAACCCACGCGCTCGGCTTCCAGGCGCTGCTCCCACTCGGCCATCGTGCGCGATGCGAAAATTTTGGACACCCGTTCGTTGATGGCATCCCGGTTCGCCACGCGCGCCCGCGCGGTCTGAAAACGCGGGTCCTCCAGCAAGTCCTCCACATCCAGTGCGCGGCAAAAGCCCGGCCAGAAGCCGTCGTGCTGCACGATGACGGTCACGTACTCTCCGTCGCTCGTGCGGTAGGTGTTCGCGGGCACCCGCATGGGGTTCTCGTTGCCGTGCCGCCCGGGGGAAACGCCCGCCTGGAGCGTCTCGCCCATGCGCGGCCCCAGGGCGGCCACCATGGCGTCCTGCATGCTCACGTCGATGTAGCGGCCCTCCCCCTCGCGGCCCACCGCGTGGAGCGCGCTCACGATGGCGTAGGCGGAGAACATGCCCGCCAGCACGTCGGCGAGCGGCGCGCCTATCTGTGTGGGGTCCTCGTTGCCCGTCACGCTCATGACGCCCGAGACGGCCTGCAGAATCGGGTCGAGCCCCACCCGGTCGCGGTAGGGGCCGCTCTGCCCGAAGCCCGAGAGCGAGCAGTAGACGATTCTGGGATTCACCGCGCGGGCATCCTCCCAGCCGAGGCCGAGTTCGGCCAGCTTTCCGGGCGCCATGTTCTCGATGATCGCATCGGCCTCGCCCGCCAGGGCGCGCACCGCGCCCTTGCCCGCTTCGGTCTTCATGTTGATGGCGATGCTCTTTTTCGAGCGGTTGTTCGCATAGAAATAATCTTCGTGTTCTTCCCTGTCCTTGTAGCGGGTGATGCGGCGCGTATCGTCCCCGTGCCCTGGGCGCTCTATCTTCACCACCTCGGCCCCCATGTCGGCCAGCATGGCGGCGCAGAAAGGGCCCGCGACGACCTGGGTGAAATCCAGCACCCGGAACCCGCTCAAAGGCGCTGCGGCTTGCGATTCGGACATCTTTCCCTCAACGGATGGAACCGGCGCGATGAAGAGCGGAACACCTCATCGCACAGGCTGCGGCATGAATCGAATTCTATTCGTTCGCTTCACGAATCAACGACTTCTCCGGTGGGATACTCCCGTACCTTGCGCCCTCTGGCATCCCGCAGACTGACGACGCGGCACGCGCCGATCGATTCGTTCTCCGGCAGCGGCCCCTCCCATTTCGCCTTGCCGGTCTGCCCTACACTCTTCAGGGTCTTTAGAACTTTGCTCCCCGAAACGGCCTCTGCGTCTGCGTTGTAGTAATCGAACCAGGGCAGACCGGCCTCAGTGTAGTCCCTGGCCGTGGGCGGCTCAACCGGCGGCCGCTCGCCCGTGAGCGCCATCCACTGGACGGAATTGGCGATGGTGACGAAACACCGGCTGGGATGCCGCTGGTCCCAGGCATCCAGGCCATAGGGGTCCTCATAGATTTCCTGCTGCATCCGCCCGCCGGGCGCCAGTCCCATGCCCATTTCCGAGGGACTCTCCAGAACAAAATCCTGTCCCATCTCGTTTCTGCACATCTCTTCATAGCGCTCACGCTTCATGGGATAGGCCACGAACTGCAGGCCGCCAAGGCGCGCGGCGCCCTGCAACTGCTCCTCGGCGGTGTAGCCCTCCCCCAGGGGCATGGCCACGAACTGGCGGACTATCCCTTTTTCGACGCAGTAGCCGTCGAGCCAGGGCTGCTCGGGCAAAACGAGGTAGTCCTGCGGGTCGGTGTTCAGGTGGTCCACCCAGCTATCGCCGGTGAGCGCGCAGATTTTTCCGGTCGCGATCTTCACCGCGAACGGATAGGAGAAATGGCCGCTGTATCCCGCCTTGAAGTTGACCCACAGGGCCTCGGCCTGGAACATCGGCATAATCACGCCGCCTCGGCCGAGCCACTCCCCGGGCAGGCGCTCCGCGTAGTCGTCCAGGTGCCGCAGCGGGAAACAACCCAGACCCGGGGGCAGGAAGTAATCTTCCCCGTCGTCCGGGATTCGAAGGGTGCGCTGGAACTCGATCTGGCACCGGGCGTGGTCGTGAACCTCGGGGCACCGGATATCCAGGCAATCGTTTTCAAGAATGATCATCAGAATCCTCCTTTACCAGTCTCCGTCCCGCACCTCGCGCACCACCCGGAGGATGGCGTCATCGGGCGCCTCTCTCATCTGGCGGATCAGCTCCGCGAACAGTTTTGGCCTTTTGCGGATAATCTCCTGCAGGTCGCTCGAGACCTTCCCCGCCAGGGCCAGCAACACATCCGGGTCCTCGCCCAGTTCCCGCGCCAGCTTCAGAGTCGTGGCCTCAGAAGGCGGAGACACGTCGCCGCGCTCGATCTTGCTCAAATAGGCCGGTTCGACTCCTATCCGCTGCGCCACCTGCCTCAGCGAAAAGCGCCGGTCCTCCTGTCTCAGACTTTCACGTTGGGTTCGGATAGTGCTTCCAAAATGTGTCATATATAGAACATAGTACATATTTTATTTTTCGTCAAGTTTTTTATGTCGCTAGCGGATAAAACCGAAAATCAAGACTTGGCCAATCTATTGTTTTCAAGCGTTTTGGATGGTTATTCGGGCATTCACGGAAACGCGGGAAACGGCGGCATGGCGCCCCGGGGCCGGTATGGAACCATCGCCATAAACTACTGTATTTATTTGCAATTCATATTCGTCGATTCACGTTTTCCGGCTTTTTGGCGGGAAGTCATGGGAATCTTCGCTCGCCAGGTTGCCGGCGGCAATCATCGAGATGAGCCGGGAATGTCAGGAAGAAAAGGAAATTTCCAGGCGGCGGGCAATATCTCCAGGTATGATATTCAGGTTATTTTTGAGCCTCTGTAATTTCTGACAACTTCCCGAATTCACGCCCACCGGAACGTCGCATCAGCATCAAATTACCGTCGAGTGCGCCACGAATTGATGGTCAACAAGCTGGAAGCCTGACGAAATCGCAGGCGGGCCGCCAGGTCCGTTCGCGCCGATTTAGCCGGTCACTTATTCGGTTTCATTCCGTGACCTCCGTGCTTCATTTCCTTGCCTTTGCCGTGATGGGACATGCCGGATTTGCGCTCGCCGTGTCCCTTCATCCCGCCGAAATGGAGTTTCTTGATCAAACGATCCCGAGACGGCTTGGTGAAATCAAGCTTGAGCGCCCACTCTCCCGTCATTTCAAGGTGAACCCGCGCCCGGTAGGTTCCGGGCTTCCCGTGCGGTTCGGCGGGTGTCGGGCGCACGTTGTGGGCGCCGGGCATGGACGGCATATCGGCGCCGACCGTGAACTCGGCGCCGGCGACCGGCATGCCACTCTTCTTGCCCTTGAGGGAAATCATGCAGTCGTAGACCAGCTTCTGCTCCACTGGTTTGCATTCCACCTCGGCCACTTTTCGCTCGCCCGCCGCAGTCTGCATCGGCCACAGTCCCAGTCCACCGACAACGAAAACAATGAACAAAAGAGTCTTCAACATCGCTGCGCCTCCTATCGGTCCGGGTTGGATGGTTCAGGAGCGGAGATGCCCAGGTAATTCGAAACGAGCCGCTCGTCCGACATCAGTTCCGCCGCAGATCCATGGAGGGTAATCCGTCCGCTTTCGAGAACATAGGCCCGGTCGGCGAGCGCCAGAGTGCGCCTGACGTTCTGTTCGACGAGGAGGATGGTGATCCCCTGCTCGCGCAGCCTGCAGATCAGCCCGAATACCTCTTCCGCCAACTTGGGCGACAAGCCGAGCGAGGGTTCGTCCAGCAGCAGCATCCGGGGCCTTGACTCGAGCCCGCGGGCAAGCGCCAGCATCTGCGCTTCGCCGCCGCTCAGGCCGGCGGCCGGATTATCCAGTTTGTCCGCAAGGGCGGGGAACAAGCGCCGCAGACTCGGGCGGTTGCGGCGCCGCAACACGAATCGGCCGCTCTGATGGGCGGCGACCTGGAGATTCTCCTCCACGCTCAGGGTTCCGAAGATCATCCGCCCCTCGGGAACCTGTACGATGCCGCGAGCGACGACGGCGTGCGCCGGAAGGCCGCCGATCGACTCACCCTCGAAGAGGATTTCGCCCTCCTCCGGCGACACGATGCCCGAGATCGCATTGAGGATCGAAGTCTTGCCGGCGCTGTTTGCGCCGATGATGGAAACGATCTCTCCGGGCCGGACTTCCAATGACGCTTCATCGACCGCGAGGATGCCGCCGTAAGAAACGCTCAACCGGCGCAATTCAAGCATCGAGCGCACCCTCGCTGCCCAGATAGGCTTGCCGGACGTTCGGGTCAGTGAACACTTCTCCCGGAAGCCCTTCCGCTATCTTGCGGCCGAAATCGAGCACGCAGAGACGGGTGCATACGCCCGCGATCAGCGCCATCTTGTGCTCGATCACCACACAGGCGCGGTTCGGAGCGACGACCTCCTGAATGAGCCGGGCCATGTCTGCGGTCTCGGCCGGGGTCATGCCGCCCGCCGGTTCGTCGAGGAACACCAGCGGTGGATCGGTCGTCAGCGCACGGGCGACCTCCAGGCGCCGGCGCGCCGGCAAGGGGAGGTGCTTCGCCAGCACGTCCCGATCTTCTAGAAGTCCAACCAATTCCAGCATTTCCTCGACTCTTCTGGTATCGCCGCAGCTGCGCGTCGGGCGGCTTCGCAACAGCCCCAGCAGCCCGCCGGAAACCCGGCTGTGCTGCGAGGCCCACACGTTCTGGAATACGGTCATGGTCGGAAACAAGCGGATGTTCTGAAAAGTGCGCGCGATTCCCAGGCGCGCAATCCGGTGCCCTTTCCAACCGGTGATGTCCGCGCCTTGAAAGGAAATGCGCCCGCCGCTCGGCGGGTAGACGCCGGTCACGGTGTTCAGAAGCGTCGTCTTGCCCGATCCATTAGGCCCGATGACGCCCAGCACCTCTCCGGCCGCAATCTCGAGGTCGATGTTGTCGAGCGCGGCCAGAGCGCCGAAACGTTTTTCGATGTTTTTAAGCGCGAGCATGATTCCGCCTCGAGAACAGGGCCTTCAATCGATGCACCCGCTCCTCGTCGAGAATGCCGCGCGGCATGAAAATCAACAGTATCGCCACCAGGCCGCCGAACACGATCATCCGGTAGCCCTGGATGAACCGTATCGCTTCCAGGAAACCGATATCGATGGCGACGCCGATGAGCGGCCCGAACGCCGTGCCAAGGCCTCCGATCAGACCGTAGGCGAGGGCATGCACGCCCAGCATGACGTTAAAGAACTGCGGCTCCACATAGGTGGTGAAATGGGCGTACAGAGCCCCGCCGACCCCCGCGATCACACCGGCCATGCCCACCGCCAGAATGCGAAAGCGCACGGTGTTCAGGCCTTGAATCTCGGCCAGCAGATCATCCGAACCGAGCATTCTGAAAACCGAGCCCAGGCGGGAGCGTTCGACCAGCAGCAAGCAGATCAACGTCAGCGCCAGCAACCCGTAGATGAGGAGCATGAACTCGGTCAGGCTGATGTCGCGCTCGAACATCCATCGGATGCCGTGGAATCCGTTTGCGCCCTCCGGACCCACCATCTCTCCATCGACATCGACCTGAATTTCGACGATCAACAGGATCAGGCGCGCCATCTCCGCAAAAGCCAGAGTCGCGATCGAAAAGTAGAGACCGCTGAGCTGCAGCGTCAGAGCCCCCACGACCATCGCCACGAGTCCGGCCACGCACGCGCCGACGAGAATGCCCGCCCAGATCGGCATCTGGAACATGGCGGTCGCAGCACCGGCCGCGTACGCGCTCAGGCCGAAATAGGCCTGCTGGCCGAAGGAGATCTCGCCGGTAAGCAAGAGCAGATAGGCCGACAGCGCGATGAACGAGAGCATACCGATGTTCGAGAGCACCGTGACGACGTAATCGTCCATGGCTCATACCCGCCGAAAGGCGAGAGCCTCGCGGCTCAGAATACGTTGACCCATGAGGCCGCCGGGCCGCAGCACCAGCATCCCGAACAGCAGCAGATATGCGCTGAGATCTTTGTATTCGTTACCCAGATACCACAGCGCGTGGGCTTCGACGACGCCCAGCAGCAAGCCGCCCAGAATCGCGCCCGGCAGAGAACCCATGCCGCCCAGCATCATCGCAATGAGACCTTTGAAAGTGGCCCACAAGCCGAAGAAGGGCGTTATCTGCGCATCCGTGGATAATATGGCGTAGCCTGCCACCCCGCCCATCAGGGACACCAGAGCGAATGCGCACAGCGTGACCCATGCCGCATTGATGCCCATATAGGCGGCGGCCAGCGGGTTTTCCGAAACCGCTCGCAACGCCAGGCCGAAACGGGTGCGATACAACAGGACGTGCAAAGCGCCTACCATGATCATCGCCAGCACCAGCATCGAGGTCTGTTCCGCGCGGAACAGAAAGGGTCCGAGTTCGAAGGAAACTGCTGCGAACAAAGCGGGGAAGGCATAGGTGCGCTCGGGCAGCAGATGAATGGCGGCTTCCTCCAACTGCATCCAGATCACGAAGCTCGACACCATCGACGCGAGTACGGCGCTGCGGCGGATGGCGTGAAAGCATAAGCGCTCGACATAAATGCCTACGAGGACGGTGCTCGCAAGTGTCGTCAAGGCGACGATCCACACACTGACCTGATAATGCACATGCAGCCACGTGCCGATGTAGGCGCCGAGCATGATGGTGGCGCCGAAGGAGAGGTTGATCCGGCGCATCACGCCGAAGATGATCGTGAAGCCAATCGCCAGAAGCGCGTAGGACGAACCGAACATCATGCCGTCGACCGTGTTCTGGACAAAATCGATCATGACGCGGCTCCCACGAATCCGGTATTTTTTATTCTTTCTGCGACCCGAGATAGGCCCGGTGAATCACCTCGTCCTCTTCGAGTTCACCGGGCGACCCTGAAAATGTGATTTCTCCGTTTTCGATGAGGTAGAACTTGTGGGCCACAGTCAGCGCCATGTGGGCGTTTTGCTCGACCAGAAAAATCGTGACGCCTTCCGCATTCAACTCGCGGATGATGTTGAATATCTCCCTGACGATCAGCGGCGCCAGCCCAATGGATGGCTCGTCCATAAGCAGAATCTTGGGGCGATTCATCAGGCCCCTGGCGATGGCCAGCATCTGCTGCTCGCCTCCCGACAGGGTGCCGGCAAGCTGACCCTTGCGTTCTTCCAGGCGGGGAAAACGCCGGTACATGTCCGCGACATCGGCCGCGACCTCCTCCGCGGAAGCCCGCCGGGCATAGGCGCCGGCATGGAGGTTCTCCTCGACGTTCATGTACGGAAAGACAAGACGGTTCTCGGGCACCAAAGCGAGGCCTCTTGAGACCACCTTGCTGGCCGGCAGTCGCGTTATGTCATCGCCGCCCAAAACGACGGAGCCGGATGCGGGGGAAAGGATGCCTGCAATGGTGAACATAGTCGTCGTTTTGCCTGCGCCGTTGGGGCCGAGCAGGCACGTGATTTCTCCCTCGGCCGCATCCAGGCTGATGCCTCGCAGCGCCTGAACATTTCCGTAGGAGGTGACGAGATCCCGAACGCTCAGCATGTTCTCAAGCGCCCGTATCGAGAGAGGGGGCATCCGAGTCGGACGTCCCCAGGTAAGCTTCCTGTACGGCCTTGTTGCGCTGAACGTCGCCCGGAGTCCCGGATGCGATCTTCTGCCCGAAATTGAGAACGGCGATTTGCTCCGCCACGCCCATGACGAGTTCCATCACGTGCTCGACGAGCAGGATCGTTACGCCGGAATCGCGCATACGCCGAATGCGCCGGCTCAGATCCTGGATCTCCTGGCGGTTCATGCCGGCGGCGGGCTCGTCCAGTAGTAACAACTTTGGACGGGCGGCGGCGGCGCGAGCGAACTCCAGCCGCCGTTGCTCCCCGAATGCGAGGTTGGAGGCGAGTTCATCGCTTTTGTGCTCCAAATCGGCGAGTTCGAGCAGGGTGGCGATCTCCCTCCGGGTTCGGCGGGTAGCGCCGAACCAGCGTGACAGAAAGCCTTGCGTGGCGACATCCTGGGGCGAGTTCTGCGCCACCCACAAGTTCTGCCAAACGGTGAGGTTCGGAAACAGGCGGATATTCTGGAACGTTCGGGCGATTCCCGCTCGCAGGCGTTGGTGCGGCGGCTTGCCGTTCATCAGTTCCTCATGGAACCGTACCGTACCGGCCGTTTCCTGATACACGCCGCAGATCAGGTTGATGGTCGTGCTCTTGCCCGAGCCGTTGGGGCCGATCAGCCCGAAGATTTCGCCCTCGTTCACGGTGATGTCCAGCTCATCGACGGCTTTGACACCACCGAAGTGCTTGGAGAGTCCGCGTAGCTCAAGCATCGGACTTCTCCCGCCCGCCGAGACCGATGGCGCGCTTCAAGACCCGGGTCGTGCGGGCGTCGAACAGACCATCGGGCTTCAGGTTCATCGCTATGATGATCAGCAACCCGAACACGATGTTGCGCCAATCCCCCAGAAATCTGAGTCCTTCCACGAGTACGCCCTGAATGAATACGACCGCCACCAGGGTGCCGAACACGCTCGAGAGACCACCGAGGATCGGATAGGAGACCGCGAAGGTCGCGAGCAGTACGGTGAAGGTAAGGTGATCGACGTAGGTCGCCGTGTGTGCATAGAGACCTCCGCCGATGCCGGCGATGAAGCCGCCGGCGGTCATGGCCGTCACCTTTACGGCGGTGAGGTTGATCCCGACGCTTTGGGTCGCGAGTTCATCTTCGCCGACCGCCCGCAACACCGCGCCGGCGCGCGAACGGTCCATCCACCATAGCGCAATCATGACCAGGATAACGAACGTCCAGACGAAGGTCGTGATCTCCCACGGCGACCATCCGTTCGCCACGAAATACCGGATCTCGCGGAAGCCGTTGGTGCTGTCCGGTCCGACTACGATGTCGCCGCGCGGCACGCGCCAGCTCAGGTTGAAGAAGAACAGACGAACGAACTCGCCGAACGCGATGGTCGCGACCACCAGCATCAGACCCTTTACCCTCAGGGCGGGAAAGCCGACGATGAACGCGAAGAAGGCGGCGATGACCGCGGCCGCGAGCAGTGCCGGAAGAATGGGCAACTCGAAGATGACGGTGAGAATGCCTGCGGAGTAGGCTCCGATCGCAAAGAAACCGGCCTGGCCCAATGAGAGCTGTCCGGTCAGCATCAGGACATACGCGGACAAGCCGAGAAGTGTATGAATCCCGATGAGTTGGGCGAGGCCGAGGTAGTACGACATCGGCGGCTAGTCTCGGTCTACCGTCGATCCGAAGAGACCGTCGGGCCGGAATACCAGGAAGATGAACAACAACAGAAGCACGTACATATCGCGTTCGTTGACGCCCCGGAAATACAGGAACGCATTTTCCATCCCGCCGACCAGCAGACCGGCCGCAATGGCTCCGGGAATCGAGCCGAGTCCTCCGATCACCGCGATGATGAGGCCCTTAACCGTGAGCGGCACGGTGATCAGCGGCGACAGCACGCCGACCGCGGACGCCGTCATCGAACCGGCAATACCGCCGAGCAAGCCCGCAAGCACGAAAGTAATGGCATTTGTCCGGTGGACGTCGATGCCGCAGAGCTGAGCCGCCACGTCCTGTTGAGACACCGCACGCGTCGCCAGGCCCAGCCGGGTTCGGTATAGCACGTAAAGCAGTCCGATTGTGCTGACGATGTTCACCGCCAACACGAACAGCAAATCGCCGCGCATCCCGTAAGGGCCCAGTTCGAGCATCACGTCGTCGAACAAAGCCGGAAAAGTAAGCGGCGAACCATCGGTCGTATGCACGACGATCTCGTCGATGAAGAACAGCGCCCCGATAGAAGCCATCAAGGCGGCCAGGTGGTTGTGGATGGGTATGAACCTGAAACAGGTGATATACACGGCGCCGCCCATCAGCCCCGATGCGAGCGCAGAGATCAGGATCACCACCGGGGCCGGGGCGTTGACGAAAGTGAACGCGGCCAAGCCGACGTACGCCCCGGCCAGAGCCGCCGCGGCGTAGGTCATGTTGAGTTTCCGCATGGCGCCGAAAATCAAAGAAAAGCCGATACCGATCAGCGCATAGGTCGTGCCAAAGAACAGGCCGTCGCCGATGGTCTGGGTGATCTCTACGAATTCGAGCAAAAAATCACTCATGGTCAGATCTCATTTGTACCCTCAGCGACCAGGGACAATCAGCGTCGCGCGAGACTAATACCGGATACTTGATCGGACCAGCCTAGTCATGTTTTCTCGCACTTCCATTGGAGAGACGCCAGTCCCGGCCCGGCGACATGGTGAACAAAATCTATCCGAACTCCCGTTCACCATGCCGCCGCATCAACAATCCACCAGTCACGATTCTGGTCGGAGACTGCGTTAGCGTGGATCGTGGACGACCTTCCACGCACCCTTTTGGGCTTGCACGAAGACGTAGGGTTTGATGGATTCGCCCTCGTCCTGGACCCGACCGATCTCGCCCATCAGCCCATCGACCTTGACCAGCTTCTCAAGGCCGTCGCGTACCTTGCGTCTGTCGGCCTTCAGTGTCTCGGGTTTGGCCATGACGCCGGTCGCCTCGACCACCTGCTTGATGATGTGCGCGTTCTCCCAGGCGGCCGCGCTGTGCAGATCGGCGGCCCCGCCGTTGGCTTCGGCGGCGGCGGCGACTTTCGCAGCGGCTTTCGTGATCGGAGCGAAGCCGGTCGGGATGTAGATGCCTTCCGCAGCCGCGGAACAGCCCTTGAGGGTTTCCGCGCTCGACGAGCTGGTGAGCCCCACGAGCACCTTCGGTTTGATGCGCTGGCGTCTCATCTCCTTGAGCATGCCGCAGGTGGTGAAGGGGTGCGAGGAGATGATCATCATGTCGGCGCCCGATCTCTTGAAGGCGCGGGCCTGGACCGAGAAGTTCGTATCGGCAAGCAGCCAGTTGGACGATTTCGAGACTTTGAGCACATTCTTCATGCCCGCTATGATCTTGCCGGTCACCCCTTCGATGCCGCCGCCGACCCACTCGAAGCCGTATTTCTTGGCCTTTTGGACGATGACAGCGGCGAAGGTGATCCTGGAGTGGGCCTGGTCGGTCTCGGTTCCGCCGTAGATCGTCTTGGCGTTGGGATACTGAGCGCGCAGCCATTTGAACAACGCGTCATACATGGTGATCTCGTTGGGCACGTTGCGGAAAGTCCACTGGGATTTTTTGGCAAGGCCGGGACGAATCGCGGTGTCGGTGAGAATGGGGAACTGAAGCCCGGTGTCGGACTTGTCGTCCACCTTTTTCTGGAAGATGCCGTACATGGCCGCCGCGGCGCCGGAGCACGTCGGACCGATGCCGATTAGCGCCTGGGTTTGCGATTCGACCTTGCGCGCGACCGAGATGGCCTGATCGGCGTTGCAGGCGGAGTCGTAGTAGGTGAATTCCATCTTGGCCATGGTCCCGTCACCCAGTTTCACGCCGCCCGAATCGTTGATGGACTTCACCGCCCCTTTGAGCACGGCCTCGGAGTTGACGCCGAACGAGCGCAAGGGTCCCGACTTCGCGCCCCAGGCTGCGATCTTGACGGTGCGATCGGCCGCAACCACCGGATGCGCGAGCGTAAAGAATGTTGAAACCAGAATTGCCAAGGCCGCTGCGATGAGTTTCGTGATAGACATAACAAGTCCCCTTTTATGTATTCCCCATGTTTTTGAATCCCTACTTCCGCTTGAGTGCTCCTGGTCACGTGTTCGCCTTCGAAGAGCCTCCACATCTTCCGATAGCGGCGAGGTTCTTGGTTGCGCTACAAGTGAAACGCCGTCGCAACCACTACCAATGGGCAATAAATCGTCAAGTCTCCCTGTTTCTGGAGATCCGCGATGATATCGAACAAACAATCCGGCAAAGTCCACACCTTGCCGTTAACGCCTGTGACCTCCGCCGCCGAACATATATCATTATATAATATTTTTTATATTTTATGTGTTATATATTTTATGCGTAAAATTCGTCAATTTCATGTCGAATCCGTGTCTTCGTCCCTCACGCTTGTTTCATTGCTGCCTCGCGTTCCACTCAAGCATCGAAACCTGGATGCCGCGATTCGGGCCGGGTCATGGAGCGCCGACCAGTGGTTATCGAGTGGACGCTGCTTGGCGCTGGAAAATAACGGTGGACAAGACATTGCGGGCAGAACTTCGGAGGACGGTCCGACGGGAAGACGACGGCGCGCCGCACGCATCCCAAAGAGCGCGTGCCGGCGGCATCCCCCGCTCTACTCGAACGGTCCGGTCCTGGCCCGGCCACGCCTGTTCGGGAGGGCTTGTTCGCCTGTTTCAGGTTTTCGCGCCTTCCCTTAACGGATGGAACCGGCGCGATGGATGACGGAAAACCTCATCGCACAGGCTTTTCAAAGACAGGATATGTAAAAGAAGTATTTTCAAATACTTAGTACTCATATATGGTACCCGGGGCCGGACTCGAACCGGCACGGCCTCTCGGCCAAGGGATTTTAAGTCCCTAGTGTCTACCATTCCACCACCCGGGCAGGTGCGGGGAGAATACCCCACCCGGCGCCGTTTCCGCCACATTCATACTTCGAGAGAGGCGTGAATTCGAAAAAGGTGCGAGAAGAGCCCGCGCCCATCTTCTTCAAGAGAAAAAGGGCCGCGGGCGTGAGATCGAATTCACGCGCGCCGCGGCCCTTCATCCAACGAAAAATTCAGTACCGGCCCGCGTCCTCCATCAGGTGAAGACGAGGCCAGTCATCCGGCTCACCGCCGGGCAGGCAATGATGAAACTTAGCCCGTGTACTCCATGATGTGGAGGCCCAGCCCCCAGCGGTCGGCCATGTAGATGAGGCCCGTGTCCTTGTCCACCTGCACGTCGTTGCTCTGCGGGCAGCAGCGCTCCTTCGTACCGGCGGGGATGTAATAGCCCACCTCCTTGGGACGGAACGGGTTCGACCAGTCCACCACGCGGAGGCCCGCGTTGAACCAGGTGATATACATGAGGTCGTCCTTCGTCATGTCGAGCCATATGTTGTGCGCGCCGTGGCGCGAACCCGTCTTGCTCCACTTCTCATCGAGGGGACGCATCTCGATCGGGTCGATCTCATAGGGCATGAACGTGCTCACGGGCAGCGGCTCGTGGATGTTCCTCAAGTCATAGAAAGTCACGAACGCGGGCGGATCGTCGCAGTTCACCGTGGTGGTCTCTTGCGTCACGATGCCGAATTCAGACCCCTCCGGCACGATGAAACTATGGTAGCAACCCGCCCAGCCGTGCGTCTCATGCGGGTTGTGACGCCACATGAGTTCGGGCTTCGTCGGGTCGGTCAGGTCGAAGAGCGCGATGCCGGCGTCCCAGTAGCCCGCCGTCACGTAGTTCCCCCAGGGATTTCCCTCATGAATCCACCCGCCGTCGCCCACGATCTCGGGGTCCCAGGAGGGTTCTTCGCCGTCTTTCTGGCCGGGGACGTGGCCCATGCCGATGAACTCGGGCGCCCAGGGGTCCTTCATGTCATGGACGAGTAATACCTTGCCTGCGTAGCCGTCCTTGAAGCCCGAGCTGTAGAGGAGCTGGCGCTTTCGGTCATAAATCGGACGGTGGATGCCGAAGCCGTCCACCTCCACATAGTTCACGAATTTGGGGTGGAACGGGTCGCGGTTGTCGAAAATGCGCAGGCCGCCGATGGCGTCGGGGTACTGCTCACGCAGGGCGGGCCTGAGCTCGGAGTTCGTGAGCAGCACTTCGTCGTTGATGCGGAGCACCTTGTGCGTGCGCGCCGCCGGGCTGTCGACAATCTGGTTGATGATCTTGGGATTCGCCGGGTCTTTGACGTCGAGAATCGTCATGCCGTCGTGGCCGTTCACGCCCGAGGCCGCGACGTAGCAGATACCGCCGCCTACCTGAATCTGAAATGCGTCGCCCCAGCCGTTCAAGTCCGAGTGGGCGACGAGGCGGACGTTGTGCGCCTCTTCTTTCCAGGGTTCGGTGAGCACGTGGTCCACGCCGGTGTAGGCGTCGTTGCCGCCGCCGCGAATGGGGTTTGGGTGATATGAGGGTCTGCGCATGTTTCCTCCATCTGAAATGAATGATGTCGAGAAGCGGTCTGTCGAGATTCGCCGCGCATTCTATGGGATGAGGGTGGGCCTGGAAAAGCGCCGCGCAGAGTTTTTTCCTGAAATTATTCTTCGCGGAACAGGCGGATGAAATCCTCGAATGAAGCGGGCGGAGATTGGGCCACTTCCATGTTCTCGACGACGTGGGCGGTCTGGCGCATCCCCACCAGGGCGACGGCCACGCCGGGCGCGCTGCGGGTAAACTGTATGGCGCGCTGCCCGTCGGTGGAAAACCCCGGAAACACCTCCCCTATTATGGGAGGAAGCCCCTCGGCGGCGCGTCCCTGGAGGATGGAGCCGCTCGTCATGACGGTGACGCCTCTTTGGGCGGCGGCGGCGAGAAAGCACGTCGTCTCGCCGTTTAGGCTCTGGTTTGGCTTGGAGAAAGCCTCGGGCATGCCCAGATTCAGTGGCAGCTGAACGACCCTGAAGTGATGATCCTCACCGCCCGCGGCTTGCGCCGCTCCGAGCACCTCAGCCAGCGAGAGATACTCCCCCTCACCCGGCTCCATGCGATACCCGTTCCAGGTGGCCGTGCCGTAGCTTTTGATCTTCCCCTCCGCCACCGCTCCCTCGAGTGTCTCGAAGGCGTCCTTGAGCCTGCTCAGGAAAACCTCGCGCGAGACTTCCTGAAGCTGCGTTTCGGGATTATGGACGTAGTAGACGTCAATGGTATCAAGCCCCAGGTTCTCAAGGCTCGCATCGAGTTCGTGTCTGATATACGCGGGCGTCATGCAGTGGCAGTTCGCAACGATATCCTCGGGCGTGCAGACTCCCGGCTCGAAATAGGTTTTCCTCATGTAATCCATAAAATCCGCCTGCCCGGTCGGTGGATGGGTGTCGAAGGGGATGAACCCTCCCTTGGTGGATATGACCAGCGCATCCCTGCTCACCTCGCCTGCCGCAAACAGATCGTCCAGTGCGGCGCGGATGTTCCTCTCGCTGCGCTGAAAGCGATAGTTCACCGCCGTGTCGATGACGTTGCAACCGCCGCGGACGGCGGCGGCCACGGATTCCCGGTAAGCAGCGTCGGTCGCCTCGTCCGCCTCTCCGAGATAGGTGCCGACACCGATGGAGGAGAGCCAAAGGCCGTTCAACTGCCTGTAATGATCGGGATGACAGACCGACGAATGGGCCTGCGCGTAGCTTTTCGTGCCCTCTGTCGTGGCGAAACCTGCGTGGGCCATTTTCATATCCTGTTCAGGTGACGAGATGGAGCCATCCTACACGCATTTGCGCCGAAAGGCGATTCGGCGGCGCCGTCAAGTCCCATTTCTGCGCCGCGGCCACGCATGTTGACGGAATGAACGTTCCGGCATATATTCCATTTTGAACGATTATTCAAAATCGAATCATCCAAAGGAGACGGGAAGGATGCATACGGACTCCTGTGAGCCGCGAGGAGTGTTCGAAGGGGCGAACCGGGAGAAGGCCGGACGGCATACCGGGCCTGGGCGGCGGCGGTTTTCTCCGACTTTTTCCCCGTTCGCGAAGATGCCGATAAATCTCGTTCTGCTCTTCGTTCTGTGCGCTGTCGCCCTGTCCGGCTGCGGAGGGGGGTCCGGCCGGAACGCCGCGCAGACGGCGGGAGCCGCCGTTCCCGGCCCCCACCTGTACCGGGATCTGCAAAAGACCCTCCCCGAGGTGCTCGGCGAGCAGGCGGCGTCTCCCGAGCATGGAGTGGTCCGCGAGTTCACCGTCACCCGGTCGTTTCTCCTCCTCCCGCCGAACACGTTCACGCGCCCGCACCCGCCGACCTGGAGGGTGGACGACGACTCCACCCTGGATTCCGACGCGTATCTGTGGCCCGGGATAGACGGCGGCCACATCATGCACATACGGGGCCGGGCCGGGCTTCGCGGAAGCTATCCCTTCACCGAAGCGGCGGCGGACTGGGGCGCTCCGGGCGCCCGGCTGACCTGGCCGGCGCTGTACGCGGGCCGCCATTCCTCGGACGTCGGCATCGAGCACGACGTTCTTCTCGCCTATGCCGATTCCCGGGGAGACGGCAAAGCCCTCGACTATGCGGCCTACGGCTGGTGGGCGATGGCGCCGGTGGTCGGCGGCGGCGCTTCGGACACCACCCGGACGCTCAGCGCCCACGCCGGCATGAGCTTCGGGATAGAAACTTTTCCGCGGGACATGCCGGGCTCCCCCGCCGCCCCGCTCACGGCCACCTGGAGGGGCCGCGCCACCGGTCACGCCCAGGATGCGGCCGGCCGCTGGGTGCTGGAGGGCGACGCCGTTCTGGAGGCGCGGCTGGAGGGTCCGTCCGGCGCCGTCACGGGCGGCGAGATTCGGAACATGCGCATCGCGCCCCTCGACCCGCGGAGCCTGCAGGTCGATATGAACGGGGCCGGCGCGTGGCACACGATCGAGTTGCTGGCGGCTTCGGTGGAGGGAAACGGCTACCGGGGCCGGATTTCCGTCCGGGGCGCGCCTGAGGCCGGCCCCCGGTTCGCCACGCCCACGGGCAGGTACGAGGGCGCGTTCTACGGCCCGGCGGCGGCGGAGACCGCGGGCCAGTGGTGGCTCATCGAAGCCTATCCCGATCCCGCCATGGGAGAGATGATTGTCGTCGGCGGCTTCGGCGCCAAAAGACAACAGCCGTGATGCCCGGCCTTCGGCGGCGCCGTCGAGTCCCGGTTCTGCGCCGCGGACACGCATGTTGACGGAACGACCGTTCCGGCTTATACTCCAATTTGAACGATTATTCAAATTTACATCACCGAAAGGAGACCTGAAAGATGCATCCGGATTCCTTTGAGTCGAAAAGTGTGTTCGCCGGGGCGAACCGGGAGGCGGCCCGACGGGATATCGGGCGTGGACGGCGGTGGCGCATCCGTTCATCGCTGCGAATGATCGCCGCCGCGTCCTTGATCGCGTGTTCCCTGGTCCTGTACGGGTGCGGCGGCGGTGGCCGCGCACCGGTCGCTACGCCGGAAGGAGGAGGGCCAGCCACGATGCCCCCACAGGAGCCGACGCCTTCACCGGATCCGACTCCGCCGACGCCCCAGCCGCCTCCTCCGCTCCCACCGGATCCGACTCCGCCCCCGCCGCCTCCTCCGCGCCCACCGGTCTCGCCGCCTTCGCCGCCGCCTCCGGCGCCCCCGCCGCCTGATGCGGCCAGGTTCAACATCCAACACGGCGACAACGTCAATACGGTCGAGCAGATTCTCAAATCCATCGACGCCGATGACGCCCTCAAGCCGTACCTCGGGGGGCACGTGTTGTCGTACACCAAGTACCCCAGGGCCACGACCAACAATGTGCCGATCAGGGAGCAACACGGACTTCCCGCCACGGGCACGGACTTCCTGGACGCCTCGGGGCTCGCGGCGGCGTTCGCGAGCGAATCCTTCGGGAATGTCTTCCGCAGGGATGCAGGAAGGGGAAATGGAGCAGGCTGGAATTTAGCATCGAACATACGCGTTTTTTCGAACTGGGTCGACGGCGTATTTTTCGGGACCTCACTCGAAGGAAGCACGATAGAAATCGCTCCATTCGTCCTCGGCGTTCCGTCGGGGGTCAACCCCGCGGGCGCGGAGGGGACGGCCGTCTGGACCGGCTCCGTGACAGGCAGAGAACCCGACCCCCCGATCGGCCATCTTTCGGGAAACGCCACACTGACCTACGATTTCGAGGCCGCGAACCTCGACATCGTGTTCGACCGGCTTCGCTATTACCCCGGAGGCTTCCCGTCGGCGCAAGAAGTAAGCGACATGACCTGGGACGATCTCCCAGTCTCGAGCGGGAGTTTCGGCAACTGCTCGGGAAGCGGGAACTGCATCCGGGGCCGGTTTTTCGACGACAACAATGGTAATGCGGCGGAATCAGTCGGAGGCGTGTTCCGGCACGGCGAACTGAGAGGCGCCTTCGGCGCCCATCGCGAATAAGCGCGCGAACCGCCCGGCCCACCGCGGCGCGCTCGGCGTCGGGGTGGTAACCGGGCGGGCATCCCTCCCGCTTTCGTTCGCGGCTCGGAACCCCGCTGTTCATGCCACTTAAAATTATCGTCTTGACACGGCCTCGCCCTATCATCAATAATGTTTTCACTCGATCATTTCATGGAGGAACGCAATTCTTCGGTGATGAAGACACTCCCCGTTGGGGGATATGCTTCGATCTTTTTTCATACGTGGGGGGCCCGAAGACCTTGGAAATCAATATCAGCATCAACGGCGAGAGCCGGACGTTCGACGTGGAGCCCAGAACACTTCTTGTTCACCTTCTGCGCGATGACGCCGGCCTGACGGGCACGCACGTCGCGTGTGAAACCTCGATTTGCGGCGCATGCACCGTCCTGATGGACGGCAAGGCGGTGAAAAGCTGCACCGTCCTGGCCGCGCAGGCGGATGGCTGCACGGTCACGACGATCGAGGGACTCGCCAATGGGGATCAGCTCCATCCGCTTCAAGAGCAGTTCTGGGAAAAACACGGATTGCAATGCGGCTTCTGCACGCCGGGCATGATCCTGACGGCGAACCAGCTCATCGCGTCCAACTCCAATCCGACAGACGAGGAAATCAGGCACGGCATCGAAGGAAACATATGCCGCTGCACGGGTTATCAAAACATCGTCGACGCCATATCCGCGGCGGCGGCTCAGATGAGGGAATAAGAGATGGCCCAGGCACCCAAATTCATAGGCGCACCAATCAAAAGACGAGACGATCCGCGTCTCATTCAGGGCCTCGCCCACTACGTGGACGATTTCAACCCACACGGCACCCTGCACATGGCGGTGGTGAGAAGCCCGTACGGCAAAGCCAACATACGCTCGGTCGACGTCTCAAAGGCGGCCGCGGCGGAAGGCGTCGTCGCCGTCTACACGCATGAGGAAACGAAGGGCATCGGCCCCGTTCCCGTGGGCGGCCTCGTACCCGACGCCAAGGTTCCTGAACAGCCGATTCTGGCGGACAAACAGACACTGTTCGCGGGCGAGCCCGTCGTCGCGGTGATCGCCGAGACGCGCTACGGCGCGCGCGACGCGGCGGATCTGGTCGATATCGACTACGAACCGCTCGACGCCGTGGTGGACTTGGCAGCAGCTATCGAGTCCGGCTCTCCCAAGGTGCACGACGCGTATGAGAGCAACGAGGCTTTCAAGTGGGGAATCGCAGGCGGCGACGTGGAAGCCGGCATGAAAGAGGCCGACGTCATCGTCAAGGAGAAAATCACCAACGCCCGCGTCGCCCCGCTGGCCCTCGAGCCCAGGGGCGTTCTGGCGCACTACCTCCCCGGCGAGGACAAGATGACGATCTGGACCTCCACTCAGGTGCCGCACAAGGTGCGCACGCTGGTGGCGCTCCAGATCGGGATGCCGGAAAACCGCATGCGCGTCATCGCCCCCGAGGTGGGCGGCGGCTTCGGCAGCAAGCTCAACATCTACCGCGAAGAGGCGCTCGCCGCCTTCGTCTCGCGCGAACTCGGCGTGCCGATCAAGTGGGTGGAAAGCCGTTCCGAGAACTTCATGACCACCATCCACGGGCGCGGCCAGGTGGGCGATGTGGAAATGGGCCTCAAGAACGACGGCACCATCACCGCGTTCCGCTACAACGTGCTGGCGGATTGCGGGGCCTACTACCAGTTGCTCACCGTGGCCATCTTCACGCTGACGGGTTTAATGCTGCCAGGCCCCTACAAAATCGAGAACATCGAGATGAACGCCACCGGCGTGTTCACCAACAAGGTGGCGACCGACGCCTACCGGGGCGCTGGCCGTCCCGAGGCGACATATATCCTGGAACGCATGATGGACATCGCCGCGATTGAGTTGGGGATGGACCCCGTGGAAATCAGGCGCAAGAATTTCCCGGACAAATCCGAGTTCCCTTTCAGCACCTCCGCAGGCCTCAGCTACGACAGCGGGGACTACCATCAGGCGCTCGACGTTGCGCTCGAAGCGGCGGATTACTCCAGCATGCGCGCGCAGCAGGAAGAAGCCAGAAAAGACGGCAGATATCTGGGAATCGGCTTTTCCACCTACGTCGAGATTTGCGGCATGGGTCCTTCCGCGGCACTGGGCGGCCAGGGGTGGGAGAGCGCGCGGGTTCGCGTGGAGCCTACGGGCAAGGCCACCGTATTCTCGGGCGCATCGCCCCACGGGCAGGGCCAGCAGACTTCTTTCGCCCAGATCGTGGCGGATGGGCTGGGCATCGACGCGAACGACGTGACCGTCATCCATGGAGACACCGACGTCGTGCCCTACGGCGTGGGCACTTTCGGCAGCCGGGGCACCGTGGTCGGCGGCTCGGCGGTCGTCTACGCGCGCGACAAGGTGCGGGCCAAGATGGCCAAGTTCGCGGCGATGGAATTCGAGGCGGACGAGAACGATATCGAATTCGAGGACGGCAAGGTATTCGTCAGGAGCGCGCCCGAGAAATCGGCCGGCTTCGCCGAGGTCGCGATGATGGCCTACAGCGCCATCGCACTTCCCGAAGACACCGATCCGGGCCTCGAGGAAACCCACTTCTTCGAGCCGAGCAACTTCACCTTCCCCTTCGGGACACATATCGTACTGGCCGAGGTCGACCCGGAAACGGGCGATGTGGAAATTCTCCGCTACGTGGCGGTGGACGACGTGGGCAACATGATCAACCCGCTGCTCGTGCACGGGCAGATCCACGGCGGCATCGCCCAGGGGTTGGGACAGGCGCTGGAAGAAGAGATGATTTACGGCGAGGGCGGCCAGCCCCTGAACGCATCGTTCATGCACTACGCTTTGCCTAAGGCGAACAGGCTGCCACGCTTCGAGCTGCTGCACACCACCACGCCGACGGACGTGAACCCGCTGGGCGCGAAGGGCGTGGGTGAAGCCGGCACTATCGGCTCCACACCCGCTGTGGTGAACGCCGTTCTCGACGCGCTTTCGCCATTCGGTATCACGCACATCGACATGCCGCTGCGCCCCGAAAGACTGTGGCGCGCCATCGCCGAGAAGAGGGCTTAAGTATGATTCCAGCTTCTTTCGACTACGTTCGACCACAATCGCTTGAAGACGCTCTCGCGCTGCTCAGGGAGCATGGAGAAGACGCACGGGTCCTCGCCGGAGGTCATAGCCTATTGCCCGTGATGAAAGCGAGGCTCGCCGATCCGGGCGTCCTCATCGACGTCGCGGGCCTCGAGGACCTCTCGGGCATCTCCGAATCAGAGGGCTCAGAGGGAGGAGTTCGCATCGGCGCGATGACGACCCACGCCGAAATCGAGGCGTCATCCCTGGTTCGGGGGAAATGCTACTCCCTTGTCGAGGCGGCCGGCGCCATCGGCGACGTACAGGTGAGAAACCGCGGGACGCTGGGCGGCTCCCTCGCCCATGCCGACCCCGCTGCGGACTACCCGGCGGTCGTGCTGGCGGCGGGTGCTGAAATCACCGTCGTGGGCGCGGACGGCGAGCGCGTCATCGGCGCCGATGACTTCTTCACCGGAGCATACGAGACGGCCCTGCGCGCGGGCGAGATTATCACTTCTATCCGCATACGGGCTTCGGCCGTGCGGGGCTCAAGCGCATATCTCAAGGCGGCGCAGCAAGCCAGCGGATTTGCGGTGTGCGGCGTGGCGGCCCGACTCGCGCTGGACGGAAACGGGGTGGTCGCCTCTATTCGCGTCGGCGTGACGGGCGTAGCCGCAACAGCGTATCGAGCCACGAGCGTCGAAAACGCCCTCATGGGCAGCGCGCCGAGTGCGGAATCGATCCGCAAAGCGGCTGCGGGGGCCGGCGAAGGCGTAGACGCACTCGATGATTTTTACGCCGGAGCGGACTTCAGACGCCATCTGGCGGGCGTATACACCGCGCGCGCCATCGGTAAGGCCTGGATTCGCGCTTCGGGCAAATAGCGCGTACGCTACGGGCGTGCATGATTTCCAGGAAAACGTGAATTTCTTACGTCGCCCCCACTCGGTGGGGGCGATTTTCTTGGCCCTTGCGTCTTCAAATTGAACGACACCCCTCTTCTCCCCTCGATTCCCTGGCTCGCGCACGAAAACGCGCGCTTCATCGAGAGGCTCCGCGCGCGCTCGGAAGCCGATTGGGTGAAACCCACCTTCTGCCCCGGGTGGAACGCGGCGCAACTCGTCGGCCACATGACGGGAGGAGCCGTCTCCTATGCCGAGCGCATCCGGGCGACGCGCCGGGGCGAGGTCATCCTCTCACTCGGAGCCGAGACGCCTGAGGAATTCCAAGCCGCGCGCAATGAGATCACCCGCAATTCCATCGCCATGGCCCCGCCGGAGCGCATCGACTGGCTGGAAAGCAGCCAGAACGACCTCCAGACTGAGATTGAGCGCCTGAAACCCGGCGATATGGACCGTAACCTCTGGCACCGGAAGGGGAACACGAAAGTGCGCACCTTCCCCGCTCAACGGCTGTATGAAGTAGCGCTCCACGGCTGGGACTTGGAGAACGACCCGGATGCGCCGCTCAAGACTGATTCACTGGGCGCGCTCGTCGAAATTCTCGAAACGCGGCTTCCCCTCTACTTCAACCGCTCGGGCGCCGCGGGTCCTACAGGCATCTTCCGCTTCGAGACGAGCAAGCCGGATGAGGCGTGGGAGATGTCGATAGCCGGTGGCGAGGCATCGGCCTTGAAGGGCCTGTCCACCTCCCCCGACGCCGTCCTTTCCGCAACAGGAAGCGACATGGTGCTCCTGTGCGCGGGCCGGGCGGGTCGCGCGCAGAAAATCGCGGATGGATCCCTTCGCATCGAGGGTGACGCGCAAAAAGCGGCTGCGCTCATGGACGTCCTCTTCCAGCCCTTTTAAGGGAGTTGCTGGATAGACATGCGCATCGTCATCGACGGATACAATCTCATTCCCGCCATCGCTGAACTGAGGCGCGTGCTCCATCAGGACCTCGAAGCCGGGCGCGACGGCCTCATCGAGATGCTCCGGAGTTATCGCAGAAATTCCGGCGGAAATCCCAGAATCACCGTCGTTTTCGACGGGAAATCGCATCATGATCACGGGGGTGGAAAAAACGCGGGTGGCATCGAGGTGCTCTTCTCCAGGCACGAAATCGCCGACGCGCTTATCCTACGCCTCTTGAAAGACCGCTACAGCGGCGCTATTCTCGTCACCTCGGACAGGGCCCTCGGCGAGGCGGCCGCGCCCTTCGCGTCGGCCATCGTGCGCACGGGCGAGTTTCGGGATCGGCTCTACCAGGCGGCTTTTATGGAAGGCGACGCGCCAGAGGATGAGCCGCCCAGAACGCCGAAACGCGACACGAAGAAGAAGGGAAACCCCAGGCGCGCCCCCAAGAAAGAGCGCAGGCGCAACCAGCAACTCAAGAATCTGTGAGTGATTCTCGCGTCAAGCGTACTTCTCCTTCCGTCTGGAGCAAAATACCGCATGCCCAAAAAACTACTCGGAGCGCAGTCTGGGGTCGAGCGTGTCGCGCACGGCGTCGCCGAAGAGGTTGAAGGCGAAAACGGCGGCGGTGATGGCGAGACCCGGGAAAACGGGAATCCACGGCGCGCTCTCTGCGTATTCCTCCGCCCCGCCCTGGAGCATCAGTCCCCAGGCGGCGGTGGGTTCCTGCACGCCCAGACCCAGGTAGGAGAGCGAGGCTTCGAGTAGTATCGCCTGCCCCAGGAAAGAAGTGAGCATGATGAGATAAGGCGCCATGACGTTTGGAATCATGTGCCGGGAGATGATGCGAACGTGCGCGAAGCCGAGCGCTCGTGCGGCGTCCACGTAGGGAATTTCCCGTATCGAGAGCGCGCTCGAGCGCACCACACGGGCGCATCTGGGTATCAAAGGAATCGTGATGGCGAAAATCACGTTCTGCGTCCCCGTTCCGAAGATCGAGACCACCGAGAGCGCCATGATGATGAGCGGAAACGAGATGAAGATATCCATGAAGCGCTGGAAGATGAGGTCGAAGCGCCCACCGAAATATGCGCTGCCCACGCCGAGGATGAGCCCTGCTGTGGAGCCGAGAATCGAGGCCGAAAACCCGACGAACAGCGCCGTTCTGGCACCGAAGACGATGCGCGTAAAAATATCGCGCCCGAACTGATCCGTCCCGAACCAGTGCGTGACGCTCGGGGCGACGTGCATGCTGTCAAAAGCGTTCTGCACCGGGTCGTAGAAGGTGATCACGTTCGCTAAAGCGGCCAGGAGGATCATTACGAGGACGGCGCATGCGCTCACCGCGCCCAGGGGCTTTTTCCGCGCCGTATCCTTTATCTTGTCGACCCATGAGCGTTCGGAAACAGTATCGAAATCCATCTCGGAAACGGCGAGATCACTCGGTGACGCCATGGCGCAACTCCTAGCTGTAGCGTATGCGCGGGTCGAGCCACGCATAGAGGATATCGATGAACAGGTTCGTGAAAATGAAGACGACGGCCACGAGCATGACGAGGGACTGCGTCATGGTGTAGTCGTGGTTCGTCACCGACTCGACGAAGAGTTTCCCAAGGCCATTCAGGTTGAACACCTGTTCGGTAACCACCAGCCCGCCCATCAGGAAGGCGAACTCCAGGCCGATGACGGTCGCCACGGGCAGAAGCGAATTCTTGAGCGCATGGCGGTTGATGATGAGTTTCTCGAGCAGCCCTTTGGCGCGAGCGGTGCGCACATAATCCTCGCGCAGTACCTCCAGCAGGGCCGAGCGCGTCATGCGCGTGGCGACAGCCGAGTAGCGATAGCCCGTCGCGACGGCCGGCCAGATAAGCTGCGAAATGTTGGCCACCGGGTCCTCCCATATCGGGGTGTAGTGAATCGGCGGCATCCAGGGGTCCCCGAAGAATTTCTGCGTCATGATCAATAGGCCGAGAATAATCAGGATCCCCAGCCAGAAAGAGGGCATGGCGATGCCTGCGATGCTGAACGTGCGCACGACGTAGTCGATCCAGGTGTCCTGCTTGATGGCGGAAATCGTGCCGAGTGGAATGGCGATGAGGATGGCCGTGAGCGTCGCCATGATGGCTACTTGCAGGGAGAGTTCGAACCGCAGGCCGATCTCATGCAGTATCGGCTTGCCCGTCCACATGGATTTCCCCAGGTCGAAGGTAAAGAATCCCGTGATGAAGTCGATGAACTGCACGTAGATGGGCGCATCGATGCCCAGGTTCTGCTGGCACGTCGCTATCGCTTCCTTGTCAACAAACATACCCGTGCCGGCCATGCGGAGTTCACACACATCACCCGGTATGAGGCGAAGCATGAAGAACACCAGCACCGCTGCACCCAGCAACGTCGGGAACATCAGCAGGATTCTCTTGATCGTGTATCTATACACTTCGTGCGCCCTTGCGTTTTACGCCAGACGAGGCTCCAGACCGCCCTCCCCCGCCACCCGGCGATCCGGGCGGCGAAGGGGGACGATACGAGCTATTTGTCGATCCAGACGTTGTCCAGATGCTGGTTCAGATAGTGGCTCGGCGCTATCTTCCAGCCCTTCACGTAGCTGCGGTGGGGGTTGATCTTGTACCACCAAAGCGTCACGAACTGGTGCGCCATCTCATCGAGCGCGCGCTTTTCATACTTGCGCATGATGGCACGCTGCTTCTTCACGTCGGGCTCTCGGTTCATCTCGTCGAACCACTTGTCGAGCTGGCGGTCCTGATACTCCGCGTACTGGTTGCCCGCCCTGTCGTCGGAGATGAATTTCGACACGTCCACCAGCGGGTTGATGACTGACTGGCAGTTGAAGTCGATGGATACGTCGAAGTTCTTCTTCTTGCGTAGCGTGGCGTAGAAAGGCCCGGAGGGCTGCACCCACTGTTTGACCTTGAGTCCGATCTTCCGCCACTGATCGATGACCCAGGTGCCCACGACCTTGTAGGGTTGGTCCACGCCCCGGTTATGAAGGGTGAACTCGAAGCCGTTCGGATAGCCGGCTTCCTTGAGCAGCCTCTTGGCCTCGGCGCGGGATTTGTTGATGTCCGGCCAGTAACCCGCTATCTTCGTCAACTCCTCTTTCGTGGCCGCGAGGGGGTGTTTCGGGAAAACCACGCCGCCCACGGTCTTCACGATGGCGATGCGCGAGAGGTACTTGGAGCCGCCCCAGCGGTCGATCGCCAGCGTCAGTGCCCGGCGCACGCGCGCGTCGTCGAAAGGCTTGCGCTTGTGGTTGGGCGTCACCATGAGGTTGCAGTTCCAGTCGCTCTCCTGGACTGTGAGCTTGTCACCCAGCGCCTTCTTCAAGTCGTCGCGCGCCTTGGGCGGGAATCCGCGGAATTCGATGGCGGCGCGGTCGCCGCGAATAGCCTGGAGGCGAATCGCCATCTTGGGAGCGGATATCGCCCGGTAGCCGTCGAGATAGGGCTTGCCCTTGTGATGGTATTTTTCATACCGCTTGCCCTCGACGAACGCGCCTGGCTGGTGCTGCACGAAGCGGAACGCGCCCGTGCCGTTCACGTTTTTCTGGTGCCACTTGTAGCCATGCTTGTCGAGGTCGGCCTTCGAGTAAATGAAGTTGTAGGGCAGCGCAAGCGCAGGCACAAAGGCGCCCGTCGGGTATTTCAGCTTGAACACCAGCGTTTTTGGGTCCGGTGCGGAAACGGATTTCACCATGCTGAAAAACGCCTTGCGGTTGCTCTCGATGCCCTTGGGCGGGCTGATAATCTTGTCATACGTCGCCTTCACGTCCGCCGAGGTGAGCTTCTGGCCGTTGTGGAACGTGATGTCGTCGCGGATTTTGAAGGTGTACTTCGTGTGCCCTTCGGTCGGCTTCGGAATCCCGCCCTCGCACACGTCGCAGACGAAATCGGTCGGCGAGGCGGGGTTTTCCGGATTCACGCGAATCAACAGGCTGTAAAAGGGACGAATCGGGTGAATCATCCCGAAGGTGGATTCGATGTGGCCGTCGTAGGAGGGAATCTTGCTGCCGACGACGAACTTGAGAACGCCGCCCTTCTTGGGCGCCGCCTCGACAGGAGCAAAACTCCACAGCCCCAGGGCAAGCACCGCCGCCGCGATCAGTAGGGTTTTCATTCGAGTGTTTCTCATAAGGAATCTCCTTTCATGTTCCCAGGGTAAAATCGATACATCACAAGTCAGGTGAGTCACGAACAAAACAACAAATGCGGAAAAATTAAACTTCCGAACAGGCCACCCAATGGCCTGGTTTCAGCTCTCGCAAAATTGGAACTTCCTTCGAGCAATTCTCCACGGCGATGGGACACCGGGGATGGAACACACAGCCCGGCGGCGGGTTTATCGGGCTGGGCACTTCTCCCGCGACAAATCTGACGTCGCGTCCCTGTTCGACCTCCGGGTCCGGCACCGGAACGGCGGACAGCAACGCGCGCGTATAGGGGTGCATGGGATTGTCGTACAATTCGTCGCAATCCGCCAACTCCACGATCCGGCCCAGATACATGACCGCCACGCGGTGGCAAAGGTGGCGCACCACGCTCAGATCGTGCGCAATGAACAGATAAGTGAGATTATATTCCTCTCTTAAATCTTCGAGCAAATTGATGATCTGCGCCTGAATGGACACGTCGAGCGCCGAGACGGGCTCGTCGCAAATGATGAACTCTGGCTTCAGGCTTAGGGCGCGGGCGATTCCCACGCGCTGGCGCTGCCCGCCGCTCATCTCGTGGGGATATCTGTCCGCCATCTTGGGATTGAGCCCGCAGACACTGAGCAACTCGCTGACTCTCTTTTTCCTCTTCTGCGCGTCGGGTTCAATGCCGTGGACGTACATGGGTTCGTCTATCATCTCTCCGATCTTCATGCGCGGGTTCAGCGAGCTGTAGGGGTCCTGGAAGATGACCTGGATTTTTTGGCGGTAATCCCGCAATTCCACCTGATTGAGTTGCGTCAAATCCACGCCCTCAAAAAATATCTCGCCCTCCGTGGGCCGCTCTAGCTGGAGGATGCACCTGCCCGTCGTCGTCTTGCCGCAGCCGCTCTCGCCCACGAGGCCGAGTGTCTCGCCCCGCCTGATGTGGAAATCCACCCCGTCCACCGCTTTCACGAGGCCGACGAGCTTGTTGAAAACGATGCCCTCGGTGATGGGAAAGTGCATCTTGAGGCCCTTGACGTCCACGAGCACGTCGCCAAGCTCTCCATTCCGGGAGAGTTGAGCGCTACTTTCGAGGGCGGATGCGTCAGCAGTCATTCGCTCAACCTTTCACCGTTTCTAGGTTTTCTTTTTCCCAGCAGGCCGAGAAATGGCCATTTCCTGCACTTTCCAGCGGCGGTATCTCGCTCGCGCATCTGTCCACGGCGAATTTGCACCGGGGCAGAAAAGAGCACCCGTGCCCCAGGCGCGTGAGGTCGGGCGGTTGTCCGTCAATGGGGTCCAGGCGCTTCTGCCTGGGCTGATCGAGCCTCGGCACCGAACTCAGCAGCCCCAGGGTGTATGGATGCCTGGGTTCGCGGTAGATGTCCGCCGCCAGACCACGCTCGATGATTTTTCCGGCGTACATGACGTTCACGCGATCCGCGTACCGGGCCACCACGCCGAGGTTGTGCGTGATGATGATGAGCGCCACGCCCATACGCTTGGTGAGGTTTTTCATCAACTCCAGAATTTGGGCCTGGATAGTGACGTCGAGCGCCGTCGTCGGCTCATCGGCGATGATGAGCTTCGGTTCGCAGCAAAGCGCCATGGCGATCATCACCCTCTGGCGCATCCCGCCGCTCAAGTGGTGGGGGTATTGCCTGAGACGCCGCTCGGGCTCCGAGATGCCCACGAGACGCAGGTATTCGACCGCTTTTCTCTCCGCGTCGGCCCTGTCCATGCCGAGGTGGTGCTCCATCGTCTCAGTGAGCTGCAACCCGATGGTCAGGACGGGGTTCAGGGACGTCATGGGTTCCTGGAAGATCATGCCGATCTGGCGGCCCCGGATGTTCCTGATTTGGAGATCGTCGAGCCGGATCAGATCATCGCCCAGAAAGCGTATCGCGCCCCCGACGATGCGGCCGGGCGGATTGGGAATGAGGCCGAGAACGGAGAGCGCGCTGACGGACTTTCCGCAGCCCGACTCGCCGACAATCGCTACCGTTTCGCCTTCCTGAACGTCGTAGGAGATGCCGTTGACCGCCTTGACGACACCGGCGGAGGTGAAAAAATGCGTCCTTAAGTCTTCGATTTCCAGAAGCGCGCTCAAAGCCCCTTATCCTTACAAAACCAGCCGGAAAAATCCTGAAAAATGTCTTTTGATTCCTTGTGGGCCCAAGGTATGGAGAACACTAAATCTTGTTGACTGCAAAGTCAATCGGCGATTTTCGGCCTCTGAGTGAGGCTTTTCTCCAGGTTCAGTCCGAGACACGGAACGCGGCGTCAGGGGTCGTTTCGGGTGATGATGAGCGCATCGGCCACCAGGCATCCTCCGCCCTGCCCGCGCAGAAATACGGGGTTCAGATCCATCTCCTCAATCCGCTCGCGACAGGCGAAGGCTGCATCTCCCAGGCGGCAGATGGCCTCGGCGAACGCCGCTTTATCCAGCGGCCCGCGCCCCCGGTGGCTCCCGAAAACCATCTTGCACTTGAGTTCGCTCATCATCTCATAGGCGTCATCGAGCGAAAGAGGCGCAACGCGCGCGCTTACGTCGTCGAGCAATTCCACATCCCCCCCTCCCAGGCCAACCGTCACCACCGGCCCGAACCGAGGGTCTCGCTTCACACCGAGCAAGAACTCGACGCCATCCTCGACTTGCTCCTGAAGCAGATAGCCCTCCAGTTTGCACGACTCCCACACGCCCGAGATTTCAGCCAGCGCGTGTTCCAGCGCCGCCTCATCGCCGAGGCCCATTTTCACCAGCCCCCATTCCGTCTTGTGATGAATTTTCGAAGATACGCCCTTTAATACGAGCGGAAAGCGTAAATCACGCGCCGCGCGGCGAACCTCCTCACCTGTGCGGCAAAACCGGTGCGCCGCCACGGGCAAGCCGAATTCACGGACGAGCGCCAGAGATTGCGCCTCGTTCAGGGACCTTGCGGCAGAGAGCCTTTCCGCAATCGAGGGAGATGGCGCAGCAACAGTGGGCGGTGCGCCCTCTTTTCTTCTCCTCAGAACTCTCGCATACCGGACCAGGGCCGCCGCCGCGCGGGCGCAGCCCGAGATGGACTGAAAAGAGGCGATTCCCTCTCTTGACAGGAGCCTGTGCGCATCCTCGGCATGGGGATTGAAATAAGCCAGCATGGGAACGTCAGGGCTCGTCTTCTTCAACCGCACAATGGACTCTACTCCCATCTGGGGCTTGAACTGCGCGCTTGAGCCCACAATGGGTATCACTACGTCGAAGCAGGCGCTCTTGAGAAAAGATTTTAGAAAATCAGAATACAGGTGTATGTCCGCGATGGTGGTGTCGAGCGGGTTCTCAATCCGCCCGAAGGCTGGGTGTTTTTCCTTCATCCGGGTACTGAGGTCGTCATCCGTCTCGGCGATTTCGAGGCCTAGCGCGCCGCACTTATCGGCCATCAAGGCGCCGGCCCCGCCCGTCGTCGTTACGACCCCTACTCTATTTCCATCGGGAAGCGCTGAGACGCAGAACATGTGGGCAACCTCGAAAAGCGCTTCGAGGTCATCCACCCGCGTGACGCCCCACTTTTGGAACAGCGCCTCATACACTCTGTCCTCCCCCACCAAGGCCCCCGTGTGGCTCAAGGCCGCGCGCTCTCCCTCGCGAGCTTCGCCCACCTTCAGGACGACCAGGGGCTTTTCTGCTCGCAGTGCCTTTTCCAAAACTCTTTTGAACTTCTCCCCGTTTCGCACTCCCTCTAGATATATAGCGATAGCGCGGGTTTGGGGGTCGTCGATCAAATAGTCGAGATAATCTGAGAGTTCCAGGTCCATCTCGTTGCCGCAGGAGATGAGATGGCTGAACCCGATGCCGCGCTGCGTCGCGCGCGAGAGCAATGCGCCGCCTATGCTTCCGCTCTGGCAGACCACTCCGATGCTCCCCGGCAGCATCTCCTCCACGTCGAGCGCTATCAGGCCCGCCAGGTGAAAGTTGTGATGAAAGTTGTGCACCCCCGCCGTGTTCGGCCCGCAGACGCGGATTCCGGATTCCCGGGCGATGCACTGAATTTCAGCTTCCAGGCGCGCACCTGCCTCATCGGCTTCGGAAAAACCGCCAGTGTAGATGATGGCCGCGCCCACTCCCGCCTCGGCGCATTCGCCCAAAACGCCCGCCACACGCTCTTTGCCCACGGTGATGAAGGCGACGTCCGGCGTCTCGGGAAGCGCATCGAGCCTCGGCCAGCAGCGCAGACCAGCCACTTCTTCGTATTTGGGGTTTACGGGATAGACCCTGCCTCCGTAGCCGTGGCGCAACAGATTCTTCACCAGGCGGCCATTGAATTGCTCCAGATTCGCCGACGCTCCTACGATGGCGACAGATTCAGGCGAGAGCATGCGCGCAAGGCTTTCCGTGGTGCTGCGCTCCATGATCAGGAGGATTCCCTGGAATACATAGCGAGTGAAAATTACGCTCTTGGCGGGCGCTGGCTGAAGGGACGCTCGTAGATAAGGGAGGCCAAGCGGTTTCTCAGCATTTCGGTGGAGCCTCCCGCGATGGACCATCCGCGAATCTTGCGGAAGAGGAACTCGAGCGGCATCTCGGTCGAAAAGCCATAGCCGCCGTGAAGCTGAATGGCGTCGTCCGCCACCTGGCGCGCCATCTCGTTGCAGTAAAGCTTCGCGCTCGTCGTCTCCACTGCCGAGGGCAGGCCCGCACGTGCGTTCGATAGCGAGCGGTAGAGGAGCAGGCGCGCCGCTTCGAGCTTCACCCGCATATCCGCCACCATCCACTGCACTCCCTGGAACTCGCACAAGGGGCGATCGAATTGGCGCCTCTCGCTGGTGTGGGCAACCGTCATGTCATAAGCCGCCTGCGCCAGAGCCAGACAGCGCGTGGCGTTTCCAAGCCGTTCCACGTTGAACACCGGCATGAGCACCCGAAAACCTTCCTTATCCACCAGCACGTTCTCCCTGGGGATACGGGCGTTCTCGAAATGAAGCGCGCAGTGCGCCTCCCCGCTCATGTAGTGCTCGGTCTTCCCCTTGGTGAAGCCTGGTGTTCCAGTTTCCACTACGACGGCCCCGCAATCGCGCGTCCTGGGGCCGAAGCGGACGTAGACGACGAACAAATCCGCGTGCGGCGCGTTGGAGCTGAAGCACTTTTGGCCATTCACGAGGACGCTCTCGCCGTCATATTCCGCCGTGGTCTGCAAATCCGTGGCCGCCGATCCGGCGTCGGGCTCCGTCATGCTGATGGAGATGATTTTCTCCCCCCGGCATATCGGGGGCAAAAATCGCTCCTTCTGCCCGGCGGAACCCAACTCGTCTATCACGCGAATAGGCCCCATGTTCCCCATCTGCACCACGTCGCCGCTGTGAGGACACACCTGCGAGACCGCCTCCATCACCAGGCAGGCCTCGAAAATCGATTGTCCCCCTCCGTGGGGTTCGGCCACCGTCATCCCCATCATGCCGTGCTCGGCCAGCACCTTCATGGAGCGTCGGGGGTACTCGCCCGTTCGCGCATAGGAGAAGGAATCCCCTGCGAATTCCCTTACAGCCAGCTCCCGCGCCGTCTGCTGGAGCAAGCGATCCGATTCTTCGAGTTGAAAGTCCACAAAATTTCCTTTTCCATGCATTCAAGCGATGCCGCCGGCTACGTCCAGAAGCGCATCGCACCCCAAGTTTTACAACACCTTCGTTTTCGAGGCGAGGCCACAAGTATACCTTTGAAACCATGCCGCACTGCGAAGGCAACGACTCCGACGACACCGTTTTGCTCACCCTTCGAATTGCTCTACAATTCCTGAACCTGTTAGCTGCACTGGAGCCTGCGATGACCGCGACAAATGACGCGCAATACCGCGTCGGTCTTCTCGTTCCCTCTTCGAACGCTACCATGGAGCGGGATTTCCACAAGAACCTGCCTGAGGATGTCTACGTCGCCACCTCGCGCATGTTCCTGGATGAGACGACGAAACAGGCCGAAATCCGAATGCTGGAAGAACACCTGCCCGAGGCGAACCGGATGCTCAAGACGGTGGAGCCGCATTTTTGCGTCTTCGGCTGCACCTCAGGCGGCGCGCTCTTCGGACAAGCGCATGACAAGAAGATAAAAACGCAAATCGAGGAACAGACAGGCGCCGAGACGGCTACCATTCTCTCGGCGCTCACGCGTGAATTCGCCGACATTGGGGCGAGAAAACTCGTTGTGCTCACGCCCTACATCGAAGAGTTGAACGGTCCCATACGCGCCTCTCTCGAGGAAGACGGCATGGAGGTTCTCTCGATAGACGGCATGGGGATAACGGACAACATCGAGATCGGCAACACGCGGGCGGACAAGATTCTCAAATTCGCGGACGAGAGACTCTCCCCTCAACACTTGAAAAAAGCGGACTGTCTTTTCATCTCCTGCACGAACCTGCCCGCCGTCGACGCCCTGCCCGAGATTCAGGCCCGCTACCCCGACCTGCCCGTGATGACGAGCAATCTGGCCGCCCTCCTGGCGGTGCGCAGAAAATTTGAGGGTGAATGACGCGGGAGAGCACTTGCCCGGGATGACTCCGCTCTCTTCCTCTGACGTAAAAATCGGTGTAGGATTGGCATCCGCTATATTGACATTAAAAGCATCCAGCACCGAGACCACCTCCGGGGAGCGACGAGCAGGATGCGTATGAACCTCACCAGAATGGAGTGAATTCAATCTTGGAAGCGCGCGTACTCTCTCCTTGCGGCGTCATCGGCTCCGGTTTCCCCGAAAGTTCCTTCGAGCGCGGATTGTCCATGAAACCCCACGTCATCGCCTGCGACGGAGGTTCGACGGACAACGGGCCGGCCTTTCTCGGCGCGGGAATGCCGAACTTCTCCCGCTCGGCGACAAAGCGCGACTTGAAGCTCATGCTCCAGGGGCGCGAGAGCCTGGGCGTTCCCGTCATCGTGGGTTCATGCGGCACAGGGGGCGGCGATGCGGGTCTGGAGTGGATGCGCGATATTTGCCTCGAAATCGCCCGTGAAGAAGAACTGAGCTTCAAACTCGCCCTGGTTCGCGGCGAACAAGAAAAGGCGTATCTCAAGAAAAGATACAAAGAGGGCCGCATCCTGGCGCTCGACCCGGCTCCCCCGATCGATGAGGAAATTATCGAAAACAGCACGCACATCGTGGGTATGATGGGGGATGAACCCATCGCCCGGGCACTCGATGAGGGGGCGGACGTGGTGCTGACCGGCAGGGCATCGGACACCTCGGTTTTCGCCTGCCATCCCGTACGGATGGGCGCGGACCGGGGCCTCTCCTGGCATGCGGCCAAAATACTCGAATGCGGAGCGGCCTGCGCCGTGCACCGGGCGCGGCCGGACGGCTGTTTCGCCTGGATTCGCGACGATCATTTCGTGGTCGAGCCGCTCAACCCGCAGATGTACTGCACACCGCAGAGCGTGGCCTCACACACCCTGTATGAAAACACCGATCCTTTTTTCATCACCGAGCCAGCGGGCGTCCTCGATACGAGCCGATCGGCCTATTCGGCGGAGAGTGAGCGCGCCGTTCGCGTGGCGGGTTCCGAGTTCCATACGGCGGAGCGTTATTCCATCAAGCTCGAGGGGGCTGAACTCGTCGGCTATCAGTCGGTGATCATCGGCGGGGTGCGCGACCCCATGATCCTCAAGCAACTCGACTCCTGGCTCGACGGCATCCGGGAGG
>LXNJ01000135.1_pt1 | contig 52351 bp, 44 predicted proteins | sample 809081 | NCBI WGS metagenome assembly LXNJ01 (sample SAMN04870510, study PRJNA318959) | sponge metagenome | biome: sponge; feature: marine sponge reef; material: water | host: Petrosia ficiformis | place: Greece: Milos, Mediterranean Sea | collected 2013-05-29 | depth 5-7 m
ATCCACCCCCACCGGCCCGACCGCGGCGGCGCCCGCACCCGCCTCGGCCACGCCCCCTCCCCGCCCCACCCTGGAGGACCTCGTCACCAGCGCCGCCGACGCGCTCGACGTCTTCGACATGGAGAAGGTCGCCGAAACCACCGTCCCCCCGGCACATTTCGGCTACATCCAGACCGGGGTCGACGGCGAGGAGACGCAGCGCAACAACCGGGCGGCCCTGGAGCGCATGTACATACGTGCCCGCCGCCTCGTCGACGTGAGCCGGATCGACACCCGCGTCACGCTATTCGACCGCGAGTGGCCCACGCCGATCATTATCGCGCCGTGCGGAAGCCAGCGCGGGTTCCACGCCCAAGGGGAACTGGCGACGGCGCGCGCCGCACAGGCCCGCGAACACCTGCAAGCCCTGTCGACCGTGAGTTCGACCGGAGTGGAGGACGTGAACGAAGCCCGTGGCGAGCCCGTCTGGTACCAGCTCTACGCTACCTCGAACTGGGACGTCACGCAGGCGGTGGTCGAGCGCGTGCGCACGGCGGGATGCCCCGTCATCGTGCTCACGGTCGACCTGCCCGGCGGGAGCAACCGCCTTACCCTGGAGCGCTGGTCGCGCACCGACGATCGCACCTGCAACAGCTGCCACCGCCCCCGCGGCCGTGCACCCAGCATCAAGCCGATGTTCCAGGGCACCAGCTACCGCGCCGGCGACTTCCGCGCACCGGGCATGACCTGGAACTTCATCGGGCGCCTGCGCGAGATCACCGACCAGAGGATCGTGGTTAAGGGTCTCATGACGCACGAAGACGCGACCCTGGCGCTGGACCACGGCGTCGACGGAATCTGGGTCTCCAACCACGGCGGGCGGGCCGAGGGCAGCGGACAGGCCACGATCGACGCGTTGCGCGAGATCGCGTCCGTCACTTCCGGACGGGTTCCCGTTATCGTAGACGGCGGGTTTCGCCGCGGCAGCGATATCTTCAAGGGGATCGCCCGCGGCGCCGACGCGGTGGCGGTGGGCCGACCCTACCTGTGGGGGCTGGGAGCCTTCGGCCAGGCGGGCGTCGAGCGGGTGCTGGAGATTCTGAGCGATGAACTGCGAATCACCATGCGGCTGGCGGGGACACCTTCGCTGGCGAGCATTTTGGAGTCGTCGGTAGGGGCGGAGTGAATTGAAGCGGAACAAGGAGACAGGATGCGAAAGGCAATTCAGACAGCGTGCGGCGTTCTCGCCGTCACGGTCGGCGCGGCATGCGCGGAAGGGGAACCCGAGATGATCACCACCGAGAGCGGGCTCGAGTACCAGATGCTCCGCGAGGGCGACGGCGCCAGCCCCACGGCGAACGACGAGGTCGTCGTGCACTACCGGGGCACCCTCACCGACGGGTCACAGTTCGATTCGTCCTATGACCGTGGCGAACCCAACACCTTCCCCGTGGACGGCGTGATCGCCGGCTTCGGCGAAGCGCTGCAGCTGATGTCGGTCGGCGGCCACATGCGCGTCACCATTCCCTCGGAGCTGGCCTACGGCGAGGAGGGCGCGGGCACCGTGATCGGGCCGAACGAGACGCTGATCTTCGAGATCGAGCTGCTGGAGGTAATCGAGGGGGGATGAGGGCGAGGCAGAGGGGCGCGGCGGCGGCCGGGACAGCCCGCGCGATCCTGCTCCTGGCGCTCGCGACGGGCGCGGTGGCCTCCGCCTGCGCTTCCGGCGGCGGCGCCCCCACCCTGAACCCCGCAGACCCGATCCCCGACGCGGACGGCTTCATCAGCACCCGTAGCGGGCTCAGGTACAGGGTTCTGCGCGAAGGCACGGGTCCGCCACCCCGCGCGCGGGACCGGGCCCTGATACACTACAGCTGCAAGCTCGAGGACGGCACGGTGATCGACTCGTCCTACGAGCGCGGCGCACCAGACGTCCTGTCGCCCCGGGATCTCATCCGGGGGTTTCGGGAAGCCTTGCTGCTCATGCCGATCGGGAGCCACTTCGAGGTCATCGTACCCGGCAGGCTGGGCTACGGCAGGGCCGGCATCGACGGAGTCGTCGGTCCCAACGAGACCCTGATCTTCGAGATCGAGATGCTGAGGATCGGTCGGGGGTGACTCCCCCTACCCGCCCAGCCACCCCCCGATCACACTGCGCAGCCACAGCGTCACGAACGCCCCGTAGAACAGCGACATCAGCACCAGCGAGACCCTGCGCCACATCGGTGGCCGGATTTCCTCGGGCAGAAAACGCGTGTTGATGTATAGCAGGTGCAGCGACGAGATCACGAAGACGACCCCGGCCATGTTGGCGCCGAGCTGGAGCAGAATGATCGGCTGCGCCAGCCCCAGCGCGATGATCCCCCACACGCACAGCGCGCCCAGCACCGTGTAGTACACGAACCGGACGTCGCCGCCGCGCCAGCGACGCACGGTGCGCGAGCCGGTCCAGAGGATGTCGGTGATCGCCCGGGTCATCCCTTCGAGGATGTCGAGCTGGGTCTTGAAGAGCACCCAGACGGCCATCATGGCGATGATTCCGCCGAATATGGCCCCCTTCTCGCTCGCGATCGCGTTGGCCAGCGTGGCCGCGACGGAAAGGCCGCGGATGTCGGTGCCCGCCTCGATGAACGTGACGTAGATCACCGCCGGGAGCACCATCCCGAGCATCGCCCCGACGAAGTAGACGATCCATTGGTCCGCGCGCACGATGCGCCACCATCCGCGCCACCGGGCCATGGCGTCCGAAGTTGTGTCGAAGGTGTAGCCGGTGGGTGCGAGCCTCGTCCGTTCACCGCCCACCGCCGCCGGTATGTACCCGGCGCGCTTGCCCATGCCGTATCCCTTGTCGCGGGCCCAGTTGGACAGGGTAAGGTTGACGACGCCGCCCGCGCCCGAGTACGCCGCGAATGCGCCGATCAGGAACCAGTCCACTCCTTGCGGGATGAAGCGGAAGCCGCCGGTCCCGGTGTCGTACCCGACGAGCCCCGCCGCGGCCGAGACCCAGGTGCCGGGCGCCACGAAGATCAACGCCAGAATCAGGAAGCCGCCGATGATCGCGGACACCAGCACCCAGTTCAGCAGCTCGAGCGTCCGTTCGATCCGCTTGCCGAAGAGCAGGATCCCCACGCACAGCACGAACGTGCCCACGCCGATCCAGTAGTCGATGTGCTCCTGCCCGGGTCCCGCGAGGTCGCGGAAGATCAGGAAGAAGATCGCGCCCGCGGCCGCACCCGCCCAGCCGGGCCAGCCCACCTGCAGGAAGTAGAGGAGCGCGTACACCCAGGCCCAGAACTGGGACCACGGCTTCGTGCGCATGAACCCCGTCACGACGGGCTCGCCGGTGGCGATCGTCCAGCGCATCAGTTCCGTGTTGAAGACCGTCTGGAAGAACGCGGCCACCAGCGTCACCCAGAGCAGCACCAGCCCGTACTGCACGAACGCCGCGGGTCCGAGCAGGAATTCGCCGCTGCCGATCGACGCGCCCAGCACGATGACGCCGGGCCCCACGACGCCCAGCCATGACAGCCCCTTCGGCTTCGGCGGCGCGGGCAGTTCGGCCTTTTCGAAGGCCTTCAGTCCCGAGCGGGCCTCGCGCGGCGGATTCACCGGGATCCTCCGGCACCGCGGGCGGGGGTCGCCAATCGGTTGCCGCAGCGCATCAGCTCACCGGCACCTTGCCGACCCAGCGGTCATACCACTTCCGCATGTACAGCTGCGTTCGCATGAAGTTGGACGGCCGGGTCCCGGTGCCGTGGTACTCGTTGTTGAAGCGGATGATGGCGGTGGGAACGCCGACCATCTTGAGCGCCTGGTAGTACTCCTCGGTCTGCGACATCGGCGTGCGCAGGTCGAGTTCCCCGGTCAGAAGCAGGGTGGGCGTGGTCACGTTGCCCGCGTACATGAGCGACGAGTGGCGCAGCCACTTGTCCGGGTTCTCCCAGGGCAGTTCGCGGAAGCGACGATAGCCCCACATGGCCACGTCGGCGGTGCCGGCGAACGACATCCAGTTGATGACCGGACACCGCACGGCCGCAGCCGCGAAGCGGTTGTCGTGGCCGATCACCCAGCTCGAGAGCGCGCCCCCTCCGGAGCAGCCGCCCACATACATCCTGTCGGTGTCGATGTATCCCCCGCCGACGACCTCGTCGACGCCGTGGAGCAGGTCCGCGAGGTCGCGCGGGCCAGGGTACTGGTCGTCTATCGCGTTGCCGAAGTCCGTTCCATAGCCGGTCGAGCCGCGCGGATTCGTGTAGAGGACCACGAAGTCGTTGGCGGCGAAGTTCTGGAACATCCAGTTGAAGCCCACGTTGTACATGGCGTGGGGGCCGCCGTGGATTTCCAGTATGAGGGGGTAGCGCCGCGCGGGGTCGAAGCCGGGCGGCTTGATGACCCATCCCTGTACCCGTGCCCCTTCTGTGGATTCGTACCAGATCTCTTCGAGGTCTCCGAGGACGACGCCCTCCAATACATCCTCGTTCACCCGTGTGAGCTGCACGGGATCCGCGCCGGCCTCCAGGCCGAACCGGACCACGTCGCCGGGAGCCTGCGGAGCCGAGCGAACCCCGACTGCGGTCCCGCCGGCCGCCGACGTGAGCGAGAGCATCTGGACGCCGTCGGTGAGCTGCCGCAGGTCGCCTCCGGTCGTGGCGGAAAAGACGTTGGAGGAGCCCCGGTCCTGGACGGCGAAGTAGAAGCGGGTGCCGTCATCGTCCCATATGATGCCCCCGATGTCCCGGTCCAGGTCGGGCGTGAGCTTGCGCATGCCGCTGCCGTCCATCCCGATCGTGTGGATCTCGCCGACATGATAGGTCTGCGGCGACCACTCGTAGCCCGTGAAGGCGATGGTGCTGCCGTCCGGCGAGACCGACGGGCTTGTCCATAGCCCGCGCGTCGATGTGATCTCGCGCATCTCGCCGGTGGCCACGTCCACGGCGTTGATCGCCGACTCGAAGTAGCGTTTGTCCCAGTCCTCCCTCATCAGCCCGTCGAAGACGATGGTGCTGCCGTCGGGCGTCCAGTCGTAGCCGGCGCCCCAGTAGATGGCGATGAAGCGGGCTCCGACGTGCCATTTGCCGTGCGTGAGCTGGCGCGCCGTGCCTCCTGTGGAGGGGACGACGAAGAGGTGATGGTAGGCCGGGTCCGTGAATCCCGTGAAGTCCCGGCGGAAGTGCATGTTCTCGACGATGCGCGGGGTCTCGGTCCAGGTGGCGCCAGCGGGCGCGGCCGGAAGGTCGATCGACCAGTCGCTCGGCAGCTCGCCGGGCGTGTCCATGGTGAACGAGATCATCGTGCCGTCGGGCGACCACATGGCGTTCATGGGCGTTCCCTGGACCCGGGTCACCCGCGTGACCGCGCCCTCCTCGTCCATCCAGCGGACGAAGATCTGGGTCCCGCCGCCGTCGTCCGCGGCAGTGAAGAGGATGCGCGTGCCGTCCGGAGACCAGCGGGCCCCCGAACCGTCCACCAGGAAGCGTTTGCGCGACCCGTCGGCGTTCATCATGTGAAGGCTGGCGTCCCACCGGTCTTCAAGCTTGTTCACCCAGCTTTTCGTGTAGACGATGCGGGTGCCGTCCGGCGAGATCCGGGGGTCGCTGACGCGCTCCCAGTCCAGGTACCGGTCGACGGTGAGCCGGTCGGCGGCCTGGGCGGCCAGCGAAGGGGACGAAAGGGTGGTGATTGCGGCAACGGCGAAAAGGGCGGACGCGACAAGAGACAGCGCAGTGGCGGCCGGGCGGGCGGTGACTGCTGCGGCGGCGGCCGGGGACGGAACGCGGGCGGCGGTGCGCATCGGAGCGGCTCCTTCCGGAACTGGGGGAACTCCCAGTCAAGTGGGGGCGTGCGTCCGCACGGGTCAAGGCCGTTGCGGTGTCGTGCGCCCACTTGCCCGCCACGCGGCCCCAGCCTAATTCCTTACGCCATGTCACCGAAAAACACGGAAGCCTGGAACCTCATCGAGTCCGTGCTGGCGGGTTCGGAAGCCATTATCGCGCTTGGAATCACGCTCGAGGACGTGAGCGAGGACGGCGAAACCGTCGTGCTCGGAATGCCCAAGCAGGCCGAACTTACGCGCGGGGACGGCACCATCTATCACGGCGGCCCCGTAGCGTCGCTCATCGACATCGCCGGCGACATGGTCGTGGCGGTCCGGGCGGGAGGCGGCGTCCCCACCATTTCGCTGCGGGTCGACTACCTGCGCCCCTGCACCGGTCCGTACCTGCTGGCTACGGCCCGGCTGCGGCGAGGCGGCCGCACCATCTCGGTCTCCGACGTGGACGTGCACGACGACCAGGGCCGTCTCTGCGCGGTGGGGCGCGGCACGTACTCCTCGCTGGTCGGCTAGCGACCGTTGAAGGCCGTCCTGTACGACCGTCATGGCACCGTCGACCAGCTCTACCTGGCCGACGTTCCCACCCCCGAGCCCGCCCCCGGCGAGGCGCTCGTTCGCATTCGCGCCTGCGCCCTCAACGGCTTCGACCCCATGATGCTGGCAGGCACCACGGGACTGCGCATCCCCTTCCCCATGACCCCGTGCGGCGACGCCGCCGGCGAGGTGGCGGGATTCGGTCCCGGGACGGATCAGGCCGGCTGGCAGGTCGGGGACCGGGTGATGATCGACCCAATCATCGAGGGGCGCGGCATGCTCGGCGAGAAGGCGCCCGGGGCGGCGGCCGAATACCTCGCGGTTCCCCTGGGCAGCCTGGTACCGATCCCCGACGGCGTCTCGTTCGAGCATGCCGCCGCCCTTCCCGTGGCGTACGGGACGTCGCTGCGCATGGTCGAGGATCGCGCACGCGTGCAGGCGGGCGAGACCGTGCTGATCCTCGGCGCGACCGGCGGCGTCGGCACCTGCTGCGTTCAGCTCTGCAAGCGGCTGGATGCGCGCGTGATCGCGACCGGGGGCTCCTCGGGGAAGCTGGACCGCCTGCGGGCCATCGGTGCCGACCACGTCCTTCCCTCGCGTTCCAATGAACTGGTCCGGCTCGTGCGCGAGATCACCGGGCGCCCCCGCTACCACGACCCGGAATCCGGCGGCGTGGACGTGGTGATCAACTACATCGGCGGAGCCACCTGGGCGGCCAGCCTCAAGGTGCTGCGCTTCCAGGGCCGCATGGTCACCTGTGGCGCCACGGCCGGCTACGACCCGTCCACCGACATCCGCTACATCTGGAGCTTCGAACAGACGATCATCGGGTCGGACGGCTGGAGCCGCGCAGGGCTGGTCCGCCTGCTGGCGATGGTCGCCGAGGGCGAACTGGAACCGGTCATCCACGCCGTCAGGCCGATCGAGGATGTCCGGACGGCAATGGGCGAACTCATGAGGCGGAAGGTGTTCGGCAAATCGATACTGACCCTGTGAGCGGGCCGGCCGACGGGGGCAGCCACCCCGGCGCACCGGGCGGCGGCCCGTCCAGCTATCCCATCGCCCAGCGCATTCCGGCGGAAGTGCTGGACGCCGAGGCCGACCGGCTCGCGGCACTGGCCAGGGCCCCGGCGCACCGGCGGATCGGCGGTTATGCGCGTCTGGCCGGTCCGGGTTTCATGGGGGCCGCACTCACGCTCGGCGCCGGCACCCTCACCTCCTCCATGCTCTCCGGCGCCACGTTCGGCTATCGGACCCTGTGGCTGATCTGGCTCGCGTGCGGCCTTGGCCTCTTCATGATGGCCGCGATGGCCCGCTTCACCTGCAAGGGGGGCTTCCGCGTCATCCAGGTCCAGAATCGCCGCCACTCCTGGCTAATCGGCTCGCTGCTGACCGCGCTGGTCGGCACGGCGGCGGTCGCCGTGATCTTCAACTTCGGCCAGGTCGCCCTCGGCACCCACCTGATCGAGTCCCTCGCACCGTTTGCCGGCTTCTCCTTCCCGGCCGAGTACAACTGGGTCCTCTACGTGGGGGTCACCAGCTGGCTGATCCTCAGCTACGGACGCCGCGGCGGGACCGGGACACGGCTGGTCGAGGCCGTGATGAAGGGCGCGATCGCGCTGATGATCGTCGCCTTCGGCGCCGTCCTCGTGGTCGTGGGCGTCGACTGGAGCGCGGCGGCCCGCGGCGCCTTCGTGCCCTGGCTGCCGGGGGGCGGGGAGGGGCTGGACCTCTTCATCGCGTCGTCCGCCGCGGCCGTGGGCGTGATGGACTGGGTCTTCTTCCACTACGCGGGCCTGGGCCGGGGCTGGGGCCGCAACCACGAATCGCTGGCCCGCTTCGACCTGTTCGCCGGACTCTTCATCCCGTTCGTGGTCGTCAACTTCCTGGTGATCGGCGTCTTCGCCGCGACCCTCTTCCCGCAGGGGATCACACCGGAGTCGGCGCCCGAGCTGGCGGCGGCGCTCATGCCATTGCTCGGCCCCACGTGGTCGCAAATCCTCTTCTACGTGGGGTTCCTCGCGGTCCCCATCACGACCACGGTGGCCATGAGCCTGGCCGGCGCGATGGCCATCCACGAGGCCTTCGGATGGGAGCCCGACACCGCGTCGTGGCGCTGGAAGCTCAGCGCACTCCTGCCGCAGATCGCATTCCTCGCAGCCTGGAACGCGCGCCCGGTCTGGCTGGTCATCTTCATCGCGGCGTTCCTGTCGCTCGCAAACAACGTCGTCGGGTGGTCGATGTACCTGCTGCTGAACGACCGCAAGGTGCTGGGTGCCGACCGCAGCAAATCGTACCTGTGGAACCTCGGAATCCTCTTGCAGGTGACGCTGCTCAACGCGATCGCGATCACCTACGTCTTCAACCGCCTGGGGTGGTGGTGATGGGCGCGGGAGGTGTGCTGCACCGGTTGCTCGAGCGACGCATCGGGCCATGGTCGGGGCGCGTCTGGGGGCTGATCGGCAACCTCGCGGGCAATGCAATGGCTCTGTGGGGCGTCGCGTCGGTCATGCGCACGGGAAGCGGCTGGGCGTGGATCGTCATCGGCGGCGTGGCCACCGCGGTCTGCATCTCGGCGCTGGCACTGCCCGCCGGGCCCGGAGACCCCGACGGGTGAGCAGCCGCACCGGCAGCCGCACCGGCAATCTCGGCTACTGGCTCAGCGAAGCCCGCGCCGAGTTTCCCGATCGCACCGCGCTGATCGACCTGTCACGCCCGACGCCCTTCGAGGTCACCTACAGCCAGCTCGACGAGCGCATGGACCGCGTGGCCAACCTGCTCATGGACGCGGGCGTTGCAATGGGCGACCGGGTCGCGCTGAGCGTCGGCAACCGCTTCGAGTTCGTCGAAATCATGTTCGGCGCGATGCGCTGCGGCGCCGTGCCCGTGCCCCTCAACTTCAAGCTGTCGGCCGAGTCGCTCGCGCACATCGTGGCCGACGCCGGCTGCAGGGCCGCGTTCGTCGAGACCGCGGTCACCGGGCGCTCGGCGGAGGTGGTCGAGCGGTTGCGGATCGAGAAGAGGTGGGAGGTCGGCGGCAGCAGCGCGGGCAAGAGACGGGCAAGCACCGGCTGGCTGGACTACGAGGGTGCGCTGGCGCAAGCATCAGGCGACTTCGAGCCGCCCCGCCTCGGCGCAAACCACCCCGCGTTCCAGCCCTACACCTCGGGGTCGACCGGCAAGCCCAAGGGCGTCGTCCTCGACCACGAGGGACAGATCTGGTGGGTGCGCTGCCTGCGGAAGTACTGGCCGGCCGACCCCGGCGACCGTGCCCTCGCGGCCGTCCCCCTCTATCACAAGAACGCGATGGCCGGCGCCGTCAAGCCGCTTCTGCAAGCGGGGGGATCGGTCGTGATCCAGCCCGGGTTCGAGCCGGTGGCGTTCCTGCAGGCGCTGAGCGAATACCGATGCACGCAGGTGGGCGCGGTCCCGGCCGTTTTCGCCATTGCCATGGACCATATGAACCTCATCCGGAGACTCGATTTCACGGCACTCCGGAGGGTCACGCTCGGTTCCGCCCCGGTACAGCCGGAGCTGATGGACGCGGTGGAGCAGGCGTTCGGCGTCGAGGTCGGCGAGAGCTACGGCCTCACCGAAGGCGGTCCCGTCATGCTCGGTCCCCCGCTCGACGGACGGCCCGTGCCGAGGGGAAGCTGCGGCGTGGCCTGGCCGGAGGGCGAAATCATGCTCGTACGGGACGGTGTCGAGGACCCCGAGTACGGTGAGCTGTGGGTCCGCAATCCCGGCGTCACCCCCGGATACCACAACCTCCCCGAGGTCAACGCCGCACGCATCCGGGACGGGTGGCTCGCGACCGGCGACCTGTTCCACCGGGACCGGGACGGGTTCTTCCACTTCCGCGGCCGCACCGACGACATGTTCAACTCGGGCGGCGAGAACATCTACCCCAAGGAGGTCGAGGACCTTCTCCTTTCGCATCCGGATGTGCTGGATGCGGCGGTCGTGCCGGTCCCGCATGCGCTGAAGGGGGCGGTGCCGGCTGCCGTGGTGAAACTCGCGTCGGGGTCCGCGCTGACGGCGGGGGCGCTGAAGGCGTACACGCTGGAGAAGGGTCCGCCGTACGCGCATCCAAGGCATATCGCCGTGGTCGACGAGATGCCGCTGACGGGCGTGGGGAAGGTGGACCGTTCGGAGATTGGCCGGGTGCTGAGAGGGGTGGGCGGGGTGGCGGACTGAGAAAAAGACGGCTGATTCAAAATCGTATCTTGAATTAGCCCGATCTAGCCGTTACGCTTTCGGCACCATGATCCAGCGAGACCTCACCCCCGAAGTCGTCCGGGCGGCGGCCGAGATGCCCGCCGTCACGATCACCGGCCCGCGCCAGAGCGGGAAGACGACGCTGTGCCGAGCACTGTTCCCGGAGCATGCGTACCGCACGCTCGAGGCGCCCGACCACCGCGCCTTCGCAACCGATGATCCGCGGGCCTTCCTGGCCCAGTTTCCGGACGGGGCCGTCATCGACGAGGTGCAGCGCGTGCCGGCTCTGCTTTCGTACCTGCAGGGGATCATCGACGCCGATCCGACGCCCGGCCGCTGGATTCTGACCGGCTCGCAGAACCTCGCGCTGCTCGACTCGGTCAGCCAGTCGCTGGCCGGCCGGACCGAGGTGCTTCACCTGCTGCCCCTGACCTGGGAGGAGATCACGCGGTTCGACCGCTGTCCACCCAATCTCGACGAAGCCCTGCTCAGCGGCGGGTATCCCCGCATCTTCGATCGCGACCTCGACCCGTCGCGCTGGCTCCGAGCCTACACGGCCACCTACCTGGAGCGGGACGTGCGAGGCATCAGCAACGTCGGCGATCTCGCCCTGTTTCAGCGTTTTCTCGAACTCTGCGCGGGACGGACGGGCCAGCTGCTGAACTACTCGTCGCTGGCCGACGACTGCGGCATCTCGCAGCCCACGGCCAAGGCGTGGCTGAGCGTTCTGGAAGCCAGCTTCGTTGCATTCCGGCTTCCGGCGTTCCACAGCAACGTGCGGAAACGGCTCGTCAAGATGCCGAAGCTCCATTTCCACGATTCCGGTCTGGTCTGCTGGCTATTGGGTATCCGCGAACCGGAGCAGTTGCGGTCGCACCCGCTGCGCGGTCCCATCTTCGAGAGCTGGGTGGTCTCGGAGGTCGTGAAGCACCGGACGAACCGGGCGGAGACACGGGGCCTTTCGTTCTACCGCGACCGCAGCGGTGCGGAGGTCGATCTGGTGATCGAGCGGCCGGGAGGCCTGACCCTCGTGGAGGCCAAGGCGGCCCGGACCCCGTCATCCACGCTATTTCGCGGGGCCGTGCGCGTGCAGAGGCACTTCAAGCCGAAGGCGGCCGCGGGCTCATCCGCCGGAGTGGATTCGTCGACTCCCGATGTGGTCGTGGTCTACGGCGGGGACGCGTTTCAGGCGCGGAGCGCCGGCCGCCTGATTCCCTGGAGGCGGGTCGAGGAAGCAGCGTTCAGCTGAGCACTGCCACGCAGCGCCCCGGCCCGTGCACCCCGGTCACGACCGTGCGGCCGATGTCCGCCGACTTGCTGGGGCCGGAGTGCAGTCCGACGGTCGCGGGCAATTCCGGTTCCAGCTCGCGCAACGCGTCCTCCAGCCGGGGAAACACCCGGCCCGTCGGCACCCACACCACGTGAACCGGCGGCAGCAGCTGCACGGCCCGCATTCCCGTCGACGGCAGGATCAGGCTTCCCGTGTCCGCCACGGCGGCCCAGGCCAGTGAGATCCCCGCACCCGCGTGCGCAACGGCCACCTCCGGCAACCCCGGGCTGAGCTCGCGTGGCACGTCCGGACCCACGGCAACGCCCACCACCTCGGGGTCGAGTCCCCGCAGAAAGTCGGTGAGCCAGTCGCCCGGCGGGCGCTCCGGATCGGCCGTGGCCACCTCGCCGCCGCTACTTGTGAAACGTTTCACAAAAGCGTCCACCGCGTCGTCCGTGGAGGCCGCCGCCGCCAGCGCGCCGGGATGCGGCAGCCGTGGTCGACTCGCGGTCGCGCGCACGACCCGGGCCATGATCCGCTCCCGCGAGCCCGCGCTCACTCGATCCCCTCGCGCCAGAGCTCGCGAAATGTCCGCCGGCTCGGCTTCGGCAGGGCGCGGTCAGCCGCCCACTCGCCAAGCATGGGGAGCGCGCGCGCCATGCCTGTTCCCCCCAGCCGCGACCCGATCTTCCCCACCACCCTGTACAGCCCCGGGCGCGTCGCCACACCCGCAAGTCCCTTGAGCGCCGCGCGTTCCCGCCACGGGGTGAGCCCCTCCTCCTGCGCCTCGCGGCGCCATTCGAGCAGCAGCTCCGGGATGGGAATCCGCACCGGGCACGCGTCCTCGCAGGCCCCGCAGAGCGACGACGCGAAGGGCAGCGGCATGGCTTCGTGCAGCCCCACCAGTCCCGGGTCGAGCACCGAGCCGATCGGCCCCGAATAGACGTGCCCATAGGCGTGACCGCCGGTCTGGCGGTACACGGGGCACGCGTTGAGGCACGCGCCGCAGCGCAGACAGCGCAGCGCCTCCCAGGCGTGCTCGTGAGCCAGGACGTCGGTGCGGCCGTTGTCGACGAGGACGACGTGCACCGCCTCGGGACCGTCATCGTCGGGGTGGGTTGCCGGCCCCTGTACGAGCGACACGAAGCAGCCGATCGGCTGGCCGGTCGCCGCGCGCGCGGTGAGCTGGAGGAAGCCGGCGAGGTCGGTCATGCGCGGAATGAGCTTCTCGATCCCGACGACCGCGACGTGCACGCGCGGCAGCGAAGTCGTGAGGCGGATGTTCCCCTCGTTTTCGATCAGGGCCACCGTGCCCGTTTCGGCGACCAGGAAGTTGCCGCCCGTGATTCCCATGTCCGCGCGGATGAAGGCATCGCGCAGCACCTGGCGCGCGGCGCTGGCGAGCGTGTCCGGATCGCCGTCCGGCTCCGAGCCCAGGCGGTCGGCGAACAGTTCCTGCACCTGCTGCAGGCTCTTGTGGATGGCGGGTCCCAGGATGTGGCTGGGCGGCTCCTCCAGGAGTTGCAGGATGTATTCCCCCAGATCGGTCTCGTAGACCTCGATCCCCGCGGCCTCCAGCGCCGGATTCAGGTCGATCTCCTCGGTGACCATGCTCTTGCCCTTGACCACGCTCGTCACCGCGTAACGGTCCGCCAGCCCGGTCACGATCCGCCGGGCCTCGGCCGCGTCCGCCGCCCAGTGCACCTCGGCGCCGTTGGCCCTGAGCCGCGCCTCCGCCTCGGCCAGGTAATCGTCCAGGTGGGTCAGCGTGTGACTCTTCACGCCCTCGGCCCACCGCCGCCACGCCTCGGCGTCGACCTCGGCATAGCCCTGCAGCCGCTTACGGTCAAAGGCGATGGTGGCGCCCGTGACCGCCTCGCGGACATTCGGATCGCCGCGGATGATCTCGCGCGAACGCGACGGGTAGTCCTTCATGCCGGTGTGCATGTCAGCGGGCCACGCCGCGCCACAGCGCCGTCGCCAGGTGCACGAACTCGACGCCGGTGCCGCGCGCCCGGTTCCGCCCGTCGAGGTGCAGCACGCAACCGCCGTCGCCGGACACCACCCAGTCGACCTCGGGCAGGGTGTCGAGCTTTCGGTCGGCCATGGCCGCGGATACCGCCGTCATCTTCACCGAAAACAGGCCGCCGAAGCCGCAGCACTCCTCCGCGGCCTCCCACGGCACAACCTCGGCGCCCGCTCCCTCGAGGAGCACCGCCGGTTCGGTCTCCAGCCGCAACTCGCGAAGCGCATGGCAGCCCTGGTGCACGGCCACCCGCCGGCCCGCCAGCCCACCGCCCAGCTTCGTGACGCCCAGCCGGTGCACGATGAATTCGGCCAGGTCGAAGGTGCGGTCCGCGAGCGCGGCCGGCGCGGAGGTGTCGGCACCGCCGGCCAGAAGCCGCGGGTAGAACTTCTTGACCATCGTGGCGCACGAGCCGCTGGGAACCACGACCGCGTCGGCGGCGGTCGGCTCGGCCGGCGCACCCCCGAACACGTCGAGCGCGTGCCGAGCCATCCGGCGCGCCTCCTGGTGCCGTCCCGCGTTGTAGGCGGGCTGGCCGCAGCAGGTCTGATCGGCCGGGAAGGCGACCTCGCATCCGAGATGGCGCAACAGGCGCACGGTGTCGGCCGCAGCCTCCGCGAAGTAATGGTCGGCCAGGCAGGTGACGAAAAGGGCGACTCTCATGAAGGAAAGATGGCGTCGCTCACGGCGCCGCGACCAGAACGGCCAGGCCGGCGGCGAGCAGCGCGGTCCCCACCGGTTTCCGCAGGCGCGCCCCGAAAGGCAGCGTCGTCTCGGCGACCATCACGGCCATGAGGAGGCCCATCCAGACGAGATCGATCATCCCCACCACTAGGGCGAGCGCCATCAGGGCCCAGCAGCAACCGACACAGTGCAGGCCGTGCCCGAACCCCAGGCGGGCGTGTCCCGCGGGACCCGTTCGCCAATGCGTGAGGAGGTAGCCGGCGGGTGAGCGGCAGTGCGACAGGCAGACCTCCTTGAGCGGCGTGAACTGGAATCCGCCGGCGAGACACAGGGCCGTAGCGGAGTGGACCGGCGCTTCGAGCCCGAAGGGGACGGGAACGTTCATGCGTGACAAGAACAGGTGAAGTGCGGCCACCGCGGCGCTGAACCCCGCCCAGGCGACCGCGTATCCGGCAGCGAAGGGACCGACCGAGGAGAGGGCACCGGCCTCCGCGCCGGCCTCCGTGTCGGCGAGACGGCCCAGCGCGCGCAGCCAGGGCAGCACCACCGGCGCCATCATGACACCGGTCATGGCCAGCCACATGAGGAAGAGCGGCGCGTAGGATCCCGCCCCTCCAATCATTCGTCACCGGTCCAGCGAAACCGGGACCAGAGGCCGTGGGTGCCTTCGTTGGCGATCACGATTTCACCGTCATCGTATCGCGTGGAGCCCTGCGCGATCACCTGGGTCGAATCGTGGATCTTGTTGTAGATGTTCCGGAACGTGACCGGCCTGTCCCGGTTCCAGCCGCGAATCGCCTCCACCGCGCCGGTCAGCAGGCCCGCCACGGTCACGGACTTCCGCCGGGGCAGGTCCTCGATGCGGATCGCCGCGGTCCGGGTCGGCAGCGGCTCGGCGACGAAGCGCGCGAGCACCGCCCACGGCCCTCCAAGCGCCCCCGTGATGATCTCCTCCACCGCCCTGCGCTGGTCATCGGTGGCGTGGTCGGAGACGATGATCAGCTGCTTCCATCCGCCTTCCACCATCACCGGGGGCGCCTCGTACACCACCACGGCGTCGATGCCGGCCAGATCCACCGCGCCGGATCCGTTCACCTGTCCGGCTTCGAAACGGATCGCCCAGAAGCCCTTGCAGACGTCGTGGGTGCACTTCTGGCTGAAATGGATGTGGCCGGGGCAGACAGCCGTGCAATTGCAGTTCTCGAACAACAGTCCTTCGGCCGACCAGTGGCTCATCGTCGTCCCGTCAGTGGGTGAGCACGTAGAGGATCACGTTGATCCCGACCGCGTACGCGGCCGGCGAGAAGAGGTAGAAGAACTCGTCATCCTCCCCTTCGCGCTCCCACCCGTCGCCGATGTCCGTGTTGTGTGTCATGATGACCAGGAGCCGTCCGGTCTCGTCCATGATTCCGTGCAGGGTGGGCGTCGCGCTCTCGGCGCCCCGCTCCGAGGTTCCAAGTCGCCCGCTCCGCCGCCAGTACTGAATCGACGGGATCTGCGGCACGCTGTCGACCGAGTAGAGCGTGTGGAACAGGATGTGGTCGCGCGGCAGCGGGACAATGGAGTACTCGGGCAAAATGCGGTTCATCTCCAGCGTCCAGTTCCGCCATGCGTAGTCGCCCCAGAAGTCGTCCGCCCACAGGAAGCCGCCCTTCAGCAGATAGTTGCGCAGCCGGACGGCCTCGATCTCGGAGAAGCCGATGGTGCCGACGTCGGAGGCGAAGAGGAACGGACAGTCGTACAGGTCGGGCTCGGTGGCGCTGACCACCGCGTGAAACGGGTCGCCTCGCTCGTTGCGGGCGACATCCGCCGTGGTCAGCTGCGAGAGACGGAGCGGCAGATTCCGGTCGCCGTCGGGGTAGTCCGTGTTCCAGCCGGTCCCCAGCCACTCACTCCGCACGGACCGGTACTGAAGGCGGCAGAAGGTGAACTCGCCGTGCTCGGCTGCCTCCACCGGCTTGCGTATGGGAGCCCGCCGCCTGCGCCCGCCCCACTGGCCCGCCAGGGTGTCGACGACCGTCAGCAAAAACACGCAGAGCAGGATTCCGGTGCGGGAAGCGGCGGTCGTCATCGCGGCATGCAGTCGTCATTGCGGGGGAGGGACCTTACGTTTCAATCCTCGTTACGCCGGCCCCGTCTGACAATGAGACCCTCTCCGACGCCTTTGATTTTCGTTGCCCTGGCCGCGCACGGCTGCGCGTCCGGAGACGGCATCGGCGTGGGTCCGGCCGCGGACGACGAACTCGTGTGCGACCTCGATCCCGCGTACCTGGCCGACGGCGGCGTGGGGCGTGACGGGATCCCCGCGCTCTCCGATCCGCTGCTCGTCCCGATCGCGCCCGTGGTGCCGGAAAACGCCTACGTGCGCGACACCGATCGGGTGATCGCCGTCCGCGTGGGCACGGAGCGGATCGTGATTCCGCACAACATCATGTGGCGCCACGAGATCGTGAACTTCTCCTCCGGCCTGGACCGTCTGTCGGTCACCTACTGCCCCTTGACCGGCACCGCCCTCGCCTTCACGCGGACCGGGACCGGGGGCGCCGAACTCGGGGTATCCGGTCTGCTGTACCAGGCCAACCTCGTGATGTACGACAGGAATGAGCCCCACGAGTCCTTCTGGCCGCAGATGCTGGGCGAAGCGCGCTGCGGACCCCGCACCGGAGCAAGACTGTCCAGGCTGCCGGTGGTCGAGATGACCATGGCCGGGTGGAAGGAGCTTCACCCGGATTCGAGGATGGTGGGGCTCAGCAGCGGCCTCTCCGACTGGCGGCTCTATGTTCGGAACCCCTACGGCGACGACTACGACGACCCTCACAACGCCGATTTCGAGGGCTATCCGATCGTGCTCACCGACGACCGGCTGCCGCCGAAGGAGCGGGTGCTCGGGTTGCCCGCGGCAGCGGCCGGAGACGTGCCGATCGCGTTCTCTTTCGCTGCGATGGCGCTGTCGGGCGATCACGCGGTCTTCGAAATCACTCATGGCGGAGCCCCGGCAATGGTCCTGTGGGACGGCCCCAGACGCTCGGCGATGGCCTACCGGATGGAGGTCGAGGGACGCGCGGCGACCTTCGAGGCGGTGGCGGGGGGCGCGCGCGACAGCCTCACCGGCACGGTCTGGGCCGTCGACGGCACGCCCGTTGCAGGTCCCCTGGCCGGAACCGGCCGGCAGCTCCGGCCGATTGCCGAAGCCTATGTGGCGTTCTGGGGCGCGTGGGCGGCGTTTCACCCCGGGACGGTGTTGCCGCTGGCTGTAGCGGACTAAGTCCGATGGACTAAGTCTGCATCAGTCCCTTCCCGATTTCCTCGGCCGACATGAGCGACAGCGCGCAGAACGTGAGCGTGCCGTTGGCGCAGCCGCTCGACACGATGGTCGGTGCGCCCACCACGAAGAGATTCTCGTGGTCGTGGGTGCGGCCCCAGCGATCCACCACGCTCGTTTCCGGATCGTTGCCCATGCGGCAGCCGCCACCCGGGTGCTCGTAGAGGCGGGATGACCGGGTGCTCGTGACCGAGCCGCCGGCGGTGCGCGCGAGGTGCTCGAAGCGGCCCCGGATCGTGTCGTGCGTGTGGGCCTCGAGGTCGAGCGTGGCCCGGGCGGGGCGATAGTCGATGCGCGGCATGGGGTCGCCGAGCGCGTTCCGGTTCTCGTTGTCGAGGGTGAGGCGGCTGTCGCGGTCGGGCAGCACGTCGTAATACGCGCGGATGCGGGCGGTCGCGCCGGAAGCGGTGCGCTCACGCCAGTCCGCCATGATCTCGTCTCCCCACAGGAGGCGGCCGTCGCCGTTCCGCAGCCGCGGGGCTCGTCCCAAATCCGACTCCCACAGGCGCAGGTCATGGCGCACGTAGCGTTCGAGCGGGCCGGGGCTCGCGAAGCGGTGCGAAAGCAGGCTGTTGTTGACGAAGATGCCGGGGTAGAGGCGCATCGGGAGGTCGATGAAGCCGCTCACGTACCAGTGGCCGGTCATGTAGCGGCCCACATTTCCGGTGCGGTTGGCGAGGCCGTCGGGGAACCGGCTGTTGGCCGACAGCAGGAGCAGGTGTGAGCTCCATGCGTGGCCGCCGGCAATCACGAAGGTGCCCGCCCGGAGTTCGACGGGTTCGGCGGGCGCGTCGCGGTTCACGGCTTCGGCGGCGGCGATACGGTCGGTGCCGGGCTCGAGGGTGAGGCGGCGGACCAGCGTGCGGGTGACGAGATCGATGCGGTTCTCCGCGAGCAGCCGGTCGAGGGCGAAGTCGGGCGTGTACTTGGCTCCGGTCGGGCACACCGCGCAGGTGTCGCAGCGCTGGCAGACGTTGCGCCCGCGGTAGGGTTCGGTGTTGCGCGCCCAGGGCTGGGTCCAGAAGGGGATTTCGGCACGGTCGGTCCATTCGCGCATGCGGGCCAGGTTGTACGACAGCGGGAGCGGGGGCATCGGGTAGGGCTTCGAGCGCGGGTCGCAGTCCGGAGGGCCCTGTTCGCCCGCCGCGCCGATGCGCTCCTCGGCTTCCTGGTAGTACGGCTCCAGGTCGTCGAACGAGATCGGCCAGTCGAAGCCGACGCCGTAGAGGGACCGGAGGCGGAAGTCTTCCGGGGAGTAGCGCGGGATCGCCCCGCCCCAGTGCATGGCCGACCCGCCGACGACCATCTGGCGGTACATCTCGCCCGTGCCCGTCTGGTCGGGGATGTGGTCGTTCGGGTAGGGATTCTCGCCGTAGGCCAGCATGCGGGCGCGGGTCTGGATCCGTTCGGCGAGGGAGGCGGTGCGCTGGCCGGCCTCGACAATCGTGATGGACGCGCTGGTGCGCTCGGCGAGGCGTTCGGCGACCATCGCGGCGGTGATCCCCGCGCCGATGATGCAGACATCGCTCTCGATGACGCGGCTCACGGGGCGTCTCCGAGCGCGGCGGGCTCCGCGGCCGCCCCGTTGAGTCCGCGGCACTGCTGCCTCGCGATGGTGCGGCGGTAGCACATGTCGGTGGCGGCGGGTGACGCGAAGAAGTGCGCGACCAGCGCGACGGCGACGTGGTTTGCGTTGGCGGGCGATCCGAGGCCCGGTCCGGCCTGCCCGACGCCGCGCGCCAGCAGCTTTCTGCGGCCGGCCACGTCGATGCCGGCCAGCGGCGTCCCGTGGCGGGCACGGCACTCCTTCTCGAGGCCCCGAAGCTGCGCCGCCCACCCCGGTCTGGGATCCGGCCCCGAATACCGGGTCTCGGGCACGAGGTACGGGTGGGCCAGTTCGGCGACCGGTTCCAGCCCGTCCGACCACCGTTCAAAGGCGTTCACGGCGCGTTCGCGGCCTTCGCCGCCCAGCTCTGCGGGGAGGACGGCTTCGGCGACGTCGCGGAGGGTGTGGGCGGGCAGCGGTATCGGGTCGGCGCGGGACCCCACCGTCTGCGCGGCGCCCGCGTCGTCCGCGCCCCTGGTGCCGTCTCCGTCGGGCCCACAGCCCGCAACGGAGGCCGCGGCGACCGTTGCCACGGACTGCTTGAGGAACGACCTGCGTGTCTCCTGCATCGCGTCCGCCTCGTCGACATGGGCTGAAGCCCGGCCCGCGTTGGTTCGGGTCGCCATTGTAACCCGGGGCAGGTCGCTCAGGCCAGCCGCTGCACGACGATCTCGACGCACTCCTCCGGCGACAGATTCTCCGTGTCGAGTCGAAGATCCGGGCGTTCCGCCAGGACGACCGCGAGCTCTGCGGTGGATGCGCCGGTCGCCATGTTGCGCGTGTACTGCTCGTGGTCGGGCGCGTCCGCGACGATGAAGCGGTACCGGGAGGTCTCGAAGCCACGGTACGCGACATCGATGGTGATGCCCTGTTTGCGCTCGTCCCGCAGCCCATCCATGAGCAACGCCAGGTCGGTGGCACCGCCCCGGGTGCCGTACCGGCGGGAATCGTCCGCCACCTCTTCCATCTGATCGCTGAACACCTGCCGACAGTCATGAAGGACCCGCCCGATAAGCGTGCTCTTCCCGTCGTCCACGCTGCCACAGAGGACGAAACGCAACGGCGGGAGCATCAGAAGTAGCCCCACCGCTTCTTGCGTTCCATCGCGGCCTCGCCGTCGTGGTCGATCAGGCGGCCTTCCCGCTCCGAACGTTCGGCCGCCAGGGTCTCCGCGACGATCGCGTCGAGGGTGTCGGCGCCGCTCTCGATCGCGGCCGTGAGCGGATAGCATCCCAGGGTCCGGAAGCGCACGCGGCGGAGTTGCGGGCGTTCACCGGGACGCAGCGGCATGCGGCCGTCGTCCACCATGAGGGCTCACCGTATCCTTTCGCTCTCGTTGCGCGGTGGCTTTGTCCACGGACTGCTTGATGACGGAGGGTATCCGCACTTGTTCGCCCGGGACAAGGCCAGTCTGGCCCCGCACGAATCGCGGCGCTAGTGTCGTGTCGCAGAGGGCTCGCGAGCCGCCGAGAGTGCCGAGGCGCCGGACGATCACCCGGTCACCGCATCCAGCGTTGGCCGCACACTGACGGAGGGACCCATGAAGCCGTTGAACCGCCGACGATTCCTGTCCAGCACGGCCGTGGCCGGCTTGGCGGCCATTCCCGGAGTCCGCACAGGTGTCGCGGATGCACGGTCGCCCGAGGGGTCTGACAGCGGCCAGGGCCGGCCACTCGATGCCTCCGGTTCCGCCGACGACCCGCTTGGCGTGCGGGCCAGCTTCCCCGTCACGGAGGAACTCGCGTATCTCAACACGGCCTCGGTGGGCCCGCTCCCGGTCGTGGTGCGTGACGCGCTCCACGCATACGCCGACGAGAAGATGCACCGGCGCAACACGGCCGTCGGCCGCGAAGCCATCGCGAGCGCCCGGTCGCGGTTCAGCCGGCTCTTCGGCGCCGACGAGGACGAGCTCGCCTTCCTCTACGCCACGAGCGGGGCCGAGAACATCATCGTCAGCGCGATGGACTGGCGGGCGGGCGACAACGTGGTGGTGGACGAACTGCACTTCGTGACCACCTTCGTACTGTACCGGGAACTCGAGCGCAGACACGGGATCGAGTTGCGGATCATTCCCTCAAGCGAGGGGGTGGTGACGGTGGACGACTTCGCCGCGCACACCGACCGGCGGACGCGGCTGATCAGCGTGGCCTGGGTGTCGAACCGCAACGGCTTCCGCTACGACCTGCCCGCGCTGGCCGATCTCGCGCACGCCGACGGCGCCTACCTCTACGCCGACGCGATCCAGGCGTGGGGCACGTTCCCCACCAACCTGCACGAGGAAAAGGTCGACTTCGCCTGCGGGAACGGATACAAGTGGCTGCACGGGGACTTCGGGTGCGCGCCCTTCTATGTCCGCCGCGAACACCTGGAGTGGATGACCGCCGACCGCTACGGGCACCGGCAGGTAGCCGAAACGCTTCCCGGACACCGCTTTCGCCTGAAGACTACGGCCGAGAAGCTGGAGTACGCCAATCCAGCGTACGGGCCGGTCGCCGCCATGGACGCCGCCCTCGGTTTTCTGGAAGGCGTGGGCATGGACCGGATCGCCGCGCACACGCAGGCGTTGGCCGGTGAACTGCGCGAGGGCGTCGCGGCGCTGGGAATGGAGATGTTCACCCCGCCGCGCAATGCGTCCGCAATTGTCAGCTTCTATCACGGCCTCGATCCGGAGCGGCTGGCCCCGGCGCTCCAGGACGAGGGCGTGGCCGCGACCTTCCAGGACGAGGGAAGCCTGCTCCGCGCGGCGGTCGGGATGTTCAACAACCGGAGCGACGTGGACCGGTTGCTCGCGGTGCTGGCGGGATTGGTGTAGCAACGTCGGCGCACCTGCATGCTCCTCGAAACCCCCTTCCACCCCCGCACCGCCGCCCTCTGCCGCAGCCGCCGCTGGCGCAACTGGTCCGGTTGCGCCGCCGCGCTCAGCTACGAGCCGGGCCACGAGTACGAGTACTACGCCGTGCGCAACGGGTCGGCGCTCTTCGACGTCTCGCCGCTGCGCAAGTACGAGGTCACGGGTCCGGACGCGGCGGCGCTGGTGGACCGCGTGGTCACGCGCAACGTTTTTCGTTGCGAGGAGGGACGAGTGCTCTACACGCCCTGGTGCGACGAGGCCGGCAAGCTGATCGACGACGGCACCGTGCAGCGACTGGGCGCCGACACCTTCCGCATCACGGCCGCGGACCCGTGCCTGCGCTGGTTCCAGGACTGCGCGCTCGGGATGGACGCCACCGTGCGCGACGTCACCCTGGACCTCGCGGCACTCGCGCTTCAGGGCCCCACCTCGCGCGACATCCTCGCCCGGCTCGTGACCGGCGCGGACACCCGATCGCTCCCGTATTTCGCGCTCACGAAAGGCAGCATCGGTGCGGTCCCGGTCACGATCACCCGCACGGGCTACACGGGTGACCTGGGCTACGAGATCTGGGTGCCCTCCAACCACGCGCTCGCCGTATGGGACGCGCTCATCGAGACCGGGCGCGGCTACGGTCTCGCACCCGCCGGCCTGGACGCGCTGGACGTGGCCCGCATCGAAGCCGGCCTGCTGCTCAAGGAGGTCGACTACGTGTCGAGCTGGGCCGCACTGATCGAGTCGCGCAAGTCGTCGCCGTACGAGGCCGGGCTCGGGTGGACCGTGCAGCCGCGGCCAGGGCGCGACTTCGTGGGCAGACGAGCGCTCGAACGCGAGGCCGCGACGCCCTCCGACTGGGCCCTGGCCGGCCTCGAGGCCGACTGGCCGGGCATCGAGAAGCGCTTCGCCGCCGTCGGGCTGCCGCCGCTCGTGGCCGGACGGGCATCACGCGACGCCGTGCCGATCTACACCCGCAAAAGCCGGGCCGCCGGCAGGCAGATCGGCTACGTGACCAGCGCCACCTTCTCGCCCATCCTCAAGAAGTACATCGCGCTGGCCACCATCCGCCGCGAATTCGCAACTCCCGGCAGCCGCATCGAGATCGAGCTGACCGTCGAGTTCGTGCGCCACAAGGTCCCGGCGCGGGTGGTCGAGACGCCCTTCTTCGACCCCGCGCGCAAGCGGGCCTGAGCACGATGACCCGCAAGTACGACGCGATCGTCATCGGCGGCGGGCACAACGGCCTCGTGCACGCGGCCTACCTGGCGCGCGCGGGCCTCGACGTGTGCGTCCTGGAGGCGCGCCCGCTCGTCGGCGGCGCCACCGTCACCGAGGAGATCTTTCCGGGCTTCAAGTACAGCGTCTTCTCGTACGTGGTCAGCCTGATGCGCCCCGAGATCATCCGCGAGCTCGACCTTCCCCGCCACGGGCTCGCCATCCTGCCGCTCGAGAGCACCCTCACGCCGCTGCCCGACGGCGGCCGCCTCTACCGCGACGCCGACCACCACCGCACCTGGCGCGAGATCGCGCGCTTCTCGATCCGCGACGCCGAGGCCTACGACGAGTACGGGCGGTCGCTGTTCTACATGGCACGCGCCGTGAAGCACCTGCTCGGGATCGCTCCCCCCGACCCCGCACGGCTGCGCCCGGGCGACATCCGCGGCCTGCTCGGCCTCGCCAGACACTTCCTCGACCTCGAACCCGACCAGCTTCACCTGCTCGTCAAGCTCATGACGATGAGCGCCGCCGACTTCGTCGACGAGTGGTTCGAGACCGACGTGCTCAAGGCCACGCTGTCGGCGAGCGGGATCATCGGCACCTTCCTGGGCCCGCGCTCGCCGGGCACCGCGTACGTCCTGCTGCACCACTACATGGGCGAGATCGACGGCAACTTCCGCGCGTGGGGCTTCGCCAGGGGCGGCACCGGAGCCGTGGCGAACGCGATCGCTGCCGCCGCGCGCGAGGCGGGGGCCGAGATCCGCACGGACGCCCCCGTCGCCCGCGTGCTGGTCAGCAACGGACGGGCAACCGGCGTGGCGCTCGCCAACGGCGACGAACTGCACGCAAACGTCGTCGCCTCCAGCCTCGACCCACACCGCACCTTTCTCGACCTGGTCGACGCCGACGAACTCCCCGGCGACCTCGTCAGCGCCGTGCGCGGCTACCGATTCCGCGGCTCGTCGGCCAAGGTCAACCTGGCGCTCGACGAGGCCCCCGACTTCACCTGCATGCCCGGCCACGGACCCCACCTGCGCGGCGCCGTCTCGATCAGCCCGTCCATCGACTACCTCGAACGCGCCTACGACGACGCCAGGTACGGCGACTACTCCCGGGAGCCCTACATCGATGTCGTCATCCCGTCGGCGATCGACCCCGGGATGGCGCCGCCCGGCAAGCACGTCATGTCGTGCTTCGTGCAGTACGCTCCCTACCAGTTGCGCGAGGGCACGTGGGACGAGAAGCGCGAGGCCTTCGGCGACACCGTGGTCGACACCCTGGCGCGCTACATCCCCAACCTCAAGGACATCATCCTGCACCGCCAGGTCGTCACGCCGCTCGACATCGAGCGCACCACGGGCCTCACCCAGGGCAACATCTTCCAGGGCGAACTGACGCCGTCGCAGCTCTTCTTCCTGCGTCCGGCCGCCGGGTACGCGGGCTACCGCACGCCCGTGCGCGGCTACTACCAGTGCGGCTCGGGCACGCACCCCGGGGGCGGGATCATGGGCGCGCCGGGGAAGCTGGCGGCGGGCAGGGTTCTGGCGGACCTGGGGAGGCAGCGTGGCCGGAGGAGGGGGAGGTGAAGCAGTACGACGCGGTCGTTGTGGGAGGCGGTCACAACGCACTGGTGACCGCCGCGCTGCTCGCCTGCAAGAGGTGGAAGGTGCTCGTGCTGGAACGGCGCGGGGCCCTGGGGGGCGCGGCCTCGACGGCGGAAATCCTGCCCGGCTGCGCCGTCAACGTGGCCGCGCAGGACGCGGGACTCTTCCCGGCGGCCCTCGCCGCCGACCTGGGCCTGACCGGCCACGGCCTCGAGTGGATCCGCCCCCCCGCGCTGGCCACCTCGCTGACCGGCAGCGGCGAGGCCCTCACGCTGTGGCGTGACCCGGCGCGAACCCGCGACGAAATCGCCCGCCACAGCCGCGCGGACGCGGCACGCTTCCCGGACTGGGCCGACCACCTGCGCACCATGGCGCGCGTGCTGCGCGTCGCCCTCGGCCACCCGGCCCCCGCCCCGCACGACATGACCCCGCGCGAGCGGCTCCGTCTTCTGCGCCCCCTGTTGCGAGCGGGCAGGCTCGGGAAGCGCACGTTGGTGGAGCTGCTGCGCGTGGCGCCGCTTCCGGCCCGGGACCTCCTCGACGACTGGTTCGAGAACGACGCGCTCAAGGGAATGCTGTGCAGCACCGCGCTGGCGGGCTCCCGTCACGGCCCGAGCGCCATGGGCGGCGCCTTCCGGATCATCTATCACGCCACGGGCGGCGAACCGCACGGCTTCCGCTCATCGGCGTTCGTGAAGGGCGGAATCGGGGCGCTTTCGGCGGCGCTGGCGGCGGCGGCGCGGGCGCACGGGGCCGAGATCCGCACCGGGGCCGAGGTGGAGCGCATTCTGGTCGACGACGGCGCCGCAACCGGGGTGGCGCTGACCGGCGGGGAGGAGATCGCCGCCCGCCGCGTGATCTCGGGCGCCGATCCCCGCCGCACCTTCTTCCGCCTGGTGGGCGCGCCGCGGCTGGGCCCCGAATTCAACCGCAAGGTGGGCAACATCCAGCTGCGCGGGACCACAGCGGTCCTGCACCTGCTGCTCGACGGGCTTCCGCCCCTCCCCGACGCGGCCGAACGCCTCGCCGGCCACACCCTCGTGGCTCCCACACCGGACTACCTCGAACGCGCAGCCGACGACGCCAAGTACGGCCGCTGCTCGGCCCGCCCCCACCTCGACATGGTCGTACCCACCCTGCACGACCCCACGCTCGCACCCGATGGCCGCCACCTGGCGTCCATCCAGATCCGCCACGCCCCCTACGGCCTGCGCGAGGGCAGCTGGCAGGACGATGCGACCCGCGACGCCCTGCTCGCCGGCGCCCTCGCCGTGCTCGACGACTTTCTCCCCGGCATGCGCGACCGCATCGTCGACCACCGCCTGATCACCCCGCTCGACCTGGAGACCGAACCGGGACTCACCGGCGGCGACGAGTACCACGGGCAGATGGGCCTCGACCAGATGCTCTTCATGCGCCCGATCGCGGGCTGGGCGCGGTATCGGACGCCGGTCGAGGGGTTGTTCCTGTGCGGCTCCGGATGCCACCCGGGGGGCGGCGTGACGGGAGGACCGGGCCGCCTTGCCGCAGGCGAGATCTTGCGCGAACGGAAGCAGGTGGCGCGATTGACCAGGCGCTCGTGAAAACGTTCACAATCTCCTCCACCCCGATTCCCCAACCCCGGGAGACCCCTGAATGACCCCGACCTTCGACATGGCTCTCATCCAGCGCGGAGCCCGGCTTCGCCGTTCGCCGTACTTCGACGCCACCCTGCGCGCGGGTTGCCGGGGCTACACGGTCTACAACCACATGTTTCTGCCCACCCGGTACGACGACCTGCACGCCGAGTACGAGCGGCTGCGGACGGGGGTCACGGTGTGGGACGTGAGCGTCGAGCGGCAGGTCGAGATCACCGGGCCGGACGCGTTCGCGTTCACGAACATGCTGACGCCGAGGGACCTGTCGAAGTGCGCCGTCGGGCAGGGCAAGTACGTGCTGATCACCGCCGAGGACGGGGGCATCGTGAACGACCCGGTGCTGCTGCGGCTGGGGGAGAACCACTTCTGGCTGGCGCTGGCGGACAGCGACGTGCTGCTGTGGGCGAAGGGGGTGGCGCTGAACTCGGGGCTCGATGTGCGGCTGTGCGAGCCCGATGTGTCGCCGATGCAGGTGCAGGGGCCGAAGTCGAAGGAGGTGGTGCGGCGGCTGTTCGGGGACGGAGTCGCGCGGCTGCGCTACTACTGGTTCGCGGAGACCGATCTGGACGGGATTCCCGTGGTGGTGACGCGGACGGGGTGGAGCGGCGAGGTCGGCTACGAGATCTACCTGCGGGACGGGAGTCGCGGGGTGGAGCTGTGGGACCGGGTGATGGAAGCGGGCGCCGGTCTCGGCATTGCGCCCACGGGCCCGTCGGACATCCGGCGGATCGAGGCCGGGATCCTGAACTACGGGATCGACATGACGCTGGACACCAATCCGTACGAGGTCGGGCTGGGGTGGCAGGTCGACGACGGTCAGGAGGGCGACTTCATTGGCCGTGAGGCGCTGGCGCGGATCGCGGAGGAGGGACCGGCGCGGCTGTTGGCCGGCGTGGAGATCGCGGGTGCGCCGCTCGACCTGAACATGACGCGGTGGCCGGTGTGGCCGGACGATCGCGGGAGCGGGGGCGGCGAGGCGATCGGCTTCGTAACTTCGGCGGTGTGGTCGCCGCGCCTCGGGCGGAATATCGGCTACGCGATGGTGCCAGCCGCGTACGCGGAGTTGGGAACGCGGCTGCGGTTGGCCACGCCCGACGGCGAGCGGGGGGCTGTGGTCGTGCCAAAGCCCTTCGTCGATCCGGACAAGGACATTCCGAAGTCGTAGTGGCGGGATTCGTGCAGGGAGCAGGCAACGTGGACATCCTGGCGGTGCGCGTGGACAGGTGACTAAAACCGAACCCGGGCTCCCAGCTGCGCGCGGCGCGTATCCCCCAGGCCGCTGCGAATCGACCCGTCGAAGTTGAAGAGGAGCGACCCCTGGGCAGTGTCCAGCGAGTTGTCGGCGTTGGTCAGGTTGAAGACGTCGAAGACCGCCTCGACCGTCCGGCCGCCGCCGATCTCGAACGGCCGTGACAGCTTGACGTCCCAGGTGAAGAACCCGTTGTCGCGCCGGAGCGTGTTTCGCTCCAGGATCGTACCGTCCGGGCAGATCCGGTCCGACGGCTGGCTGGCCCGCTCCCCTCGCCGGGCGCAGCTCTCGGAGACGGGCGACGCGGACAGATAGCGCACGACGTTGTTGAAGGCGATGCTTCCCGGGAGGTCGAATGCCAGGTAGCCGGTGACCTTGTGCCGGCGGTCGCGGTCGGACCAGCCGTATTCCGGCGCCAGGTTCGACGCGGCCGCGTAGCGGAAGGTGAAGGGATCGCGTTCGTTGTCGTCGTCGGACCTGTCGAACGACAGGGTGTAGCCGAGGTCGAAGGTCAGGCGCCCGCCCCAGGCATCCTGGCCCCGGAGTCCGGCGGTTACCGCGTGGTAGCGCGAAAACGCCGTGCTCTCGGCCACGGTGAGCGTGCCGACGCCGCCTCCGCCGGGGTGGGTGCCCAGACCGAAGGGCGACCCGAACGCCGCATCGTTGCGGTTGACGAAGCGGAACAGATGGTCGCCCCGGGCATGCTGGTATGAAACGCTCACGGCCACATCGCCGGCCAGCTCACGGTCGACTGCGGCCGCAAACGACCAGGTGCGCGGCAGCTCCAGGTCCTTCGCGGTGACATGAATGTCGGGAAGGAACGGCGCCGTGGCGCTTCCGTCGATGAGCTCCCCGATCGCGGGCGGCCCCTGGTCCGGAAGCCCGAAGCTGGTGCGGAAGAAGATCTGCTGGAATGCGCCGTTGGTGGTCACGCTTTGCGCAAACACCAGCGTGGGTATGCGCGCGTGGTAGGCACCGGCGTTGAGGCGGACCACCGTGCGGGCATCCCCGGACACGTCCCAAGCGAGGCCGATGCGCGGCTGGAAGTTGTCAAGGTCGTCCGGAATCGTGCCGTCGGACGGGAAGCGAGGGTCGTTCAGGTACGGCGCGAAAAAGGTCGCATTCGGCTGCACGGAAACGTTGGGGTTCCAGGTCCCCTCCCAGCGCAGCCCCAGGTTCACGGTCAGCCGATCGTTGGGCTTCCAGGTGTCCTGCAGGAAGACGGCCAGCTCGTTCACGCCGAAGTCGCCCCGGCCCAGGCGGTCCGGCGCCACCCCCGGCACCGTTCCGGACTGCAGATACAGGAGCACCGGCCCGGTGATGGCGGCACCCTCAGGACAGGTCCCCGTGGCGCTGTCGGACCCGTCCGAGCAGGTGACGTAGCGGCTGCCGCGGGTCACGAAGTTGATGAAGCCGTCGACCGAATCGAAGGCGTAGCGCCCGTTGGCGAATCCGATGAACTGCTGCGACACGGCGGTGCGGTTGTACTCGATACCCGCCTTGAAGAGGTGCCGGTCCCTGAGCCATGACCAGTTGTCCACGATCTGCAGGCGCGTGTCGTACGCGGGATCGATGGGAAGAAAGAAGGGCAGGCCGATTCGGAAACCGTCGGCGAAGTCCATGCCGATATCCGGGAAGGGACGGCCACCGAGCGAGACGAACTGGGGCGTTGCGGGCGGCGTGGCTCCCGGCATCAGCGGGCCATCGTACCAGCGCACGCGGTCCTCGCGCGCCCACTGCACCCGCAGCTCGTGGGAAAGGGTGCTGCTCAGCAGCGACCGCCAGCTGGCGTTGAAGGCGTGCGCCTCGTCCATCTCGACGCCGTTGGCCGACAGTCCCCACGAGTCCACGTCGAACGTCCCGTTGAGTTGCTCCGACCAGTTGTAGTTGTACTTGAAGGAGACCTGATTGCGCCCGTCGAGATGGAAATCCGCCTTCGCAAGCAGCGCCCGCGCGTCGTCCGTCCGGGAAATGGGTCCGAACTCGCCGTCGAAGAGCCCCGGCCACTGCGTGGTCAGGAAGTTCTGCAGTCTCGCCAGATTGGCCGGGTTCTCCACGATGCGGCGGGTCTGCTTCGTTTCGGTGGCCTCCTGCTGGTCGTAGGCCACGAAGAAGAAGGCCCGGTCGCGCACGATGGGGCCGCCGAGCGTGAAGCCGAACTGATTGCGCAGGAAGTCCGGTTCACCCGCCTGAGCCGCGACGGGATAGGCCGCCGAGACGCCGTCCCACTGCCCGAAGTAGTGAGCCGAACCCGCCAGCTCGTTGGTCCCCGACTTGGTGATCACGTTGACGAACCCGCCGGCCGACCGCCCGAACTCGGCCGTCGCTCCCTGGTTGACGACCACCACCTCCTCGATTGCGTCCTGACTGAACGTGAACGCCGGACGCTGGCCGCCGCGCTGCTCGCCGAAGAAGGGGTTGTTGAAGTCGGCGCCATCGACGATGAAGTTGTTGAAGATGCCACGCTGGCCGCTGATGTTCAGTTCGTCGCCGTCGGGCCCCTGCGAAATGGCGACACCCGGCGTCAGGAGCGCGAGATCCAGGTAGTTGCGGCCGTTGTTGGGGATTCCGTCCACGGCCCCTTCGGAGAACCGCGTGGAGCTGGTCACGTCCTCGGGTTGGACAAGGTGCTCGCGGTGCCCTTCCACCGTGACGCCCTCGAGTTCGATCGGGCTGAACCGCAGAGCGAGGTTGAGCTCCTCACCTACCCTCAGGACCAGACCGGGCGCGGTCGCCGATCCGAGCTGGTCTTCGGCCTGCGCAAACACATCGTAGGTGCCGAGGGGGAGGAGCGGACGCACGAAGGTGCCGGAGCGGGTCGTGCGGACGCTGGTCACCAGCCCCGTTTCGTGGTGGGTCATCCGGACGACCGCACCGGCGACAGGTGCGCCGGACGGATCCACCACCAGCCCCCGGATGACACCGGTGGACGCCTGGGACTGGGCGCTGGCGGCGCCCGGCGATGACGCGAAAGCGACAAGCACCACGCCCGGCGCCAGGATAAGACAATAACGGACAGTCCTACGACAAAATCGGCGCATTGGCGGTAGCGGCGAGGAATGGGATTTCGTGCACGGGGCTGGCACCGCAAGTTTCTTCGGCAGTAGAATGCGACAAGAGAGAACCTAACCCACCAAAGACCCATGTCACTCCCATACGACCCCGGCGTCCCCCGCACACTCCGACTCCCCAAGGTCCGCAACCAGCGGTTGGGCATGCTGAACCTGCCGCACGTCGGGCCGCTAAACGAGTTCGCCCGTGCCTTGCAGGCGGAACGGCCCGACACGACGGTTCCCCATTTCGATCCCTTCGACGGCGGCACCGCGGCCCGCGTGTTGTTTCTCTTCGACAAGCCCGGGCCAAAGACGGACCCGGAGTCCCTCGGAGGATCGGGCTTCATGTCGCGGGACAACGACGGGCGCACGGCCGAATGGACCTTCAGATTGATGAAGTTTGCCGGGATCCCGCGCCAGCTCACGGTTCTCTGGAACATCGTACCCTGGTGGGACCGGCGTCGGATCGTGACCCCGGAGGAACTCGAGGAAGGCGCCGAGCGGTGCAGGGCTCTGGTGAACCACCTGCCGCTGCTCGACTCGATTGTCTTCGTGGGTGACAGCGCGGCTCGGGCTGGGCCGCTGTTCGAGGACGGGGATTTGCGAATGTTCGAGTCCTACCACCCTTCGCCCCGGGTCAAGTCCGAGTGGGCATCCAAGTGGCTGGCCATCCCGGACAACTGGGCCGGCGTGATGGAGGGCCGGTAGCTGCTTGCGCCGCCTCGCGCAAGCTCCAAGTCTCAAGACACAACATTCGACCATCCCAGCGGAGCCAGTCCCAATGCGCCCCACGCCCCGGCCCCACCATCTCCTCGCTGCCCTCCTCCTCACGGCAGCGTGTTCGTCGCCCCACGACATCGTCATCCTGCACGGGCGCGTCATGGATCCGGAGACCGGATTGGACGCACCCCGCAACGTCGGGGTGAGCGACGGCACGATCACCGCGGTCACCGGGGACGAAATCACCGGCCGGGACACGGTTGACGCCACCGGCCTCGTGGTCGCGCCCGGCTTCGTCGACCTGCACGCACACGGCCAGGACTCCATAAGCGAACGCCTGCAGGCGCTGGACGGTGTCACCACGGCGCTGGAAATGGAGATCGGCGTCTACCCGGTGGCACCCTGGTACGCATCCCGCGAGGGCCGTACGCTCCTCAACTTCGGGGCGACGGTAAGCCACCCGAACGCGCGGACCCGGCTGCTGCTGGGTATCGATGTCGGCCACCAGCCGACGCTCCCGCCGGGCGAGAACGAGTCCATGGGCTCGGACGTGATCTACAGGGAACTGGAAAACCCCGAGGTCGCCGAACTCGCGGCCCTCATGGAGCAGGGGCTGGCCGAGGGCGGGCTCGGGTACGGGTTCGGAATCACCTACACGCCGGGGGCTTCGCGCTCGGAGATCCTCGACCTGTTCGAGTCGGCAGCGGCACACGGCGTGCCGGCCTATGTGCATCTCAGGGCCGCGGACGGGGGCGGCAACCTGGGCCCCTTCCAGGAAGTGATCGCCAACGCGGCCGCGACCGGCGCGGCGCTGCACATCGTACACCTCAACTCCTCCGCCGACGAGTCGGCGATGGACGCGGTCGCCCTTGTCCGCGGCGCGGCGGCGCGGGGGCTCGACGTCACGACCGAGGCGTACCCGTACACGGCGTCGTCAACCTTCATCGAGTCCGCCCTCTTCGACCCCTGGGTAGGGCTCGACGACGAGGCGTATCAGCGGCTGCAATGGCCGGGACAGGAAGAGCGGCTGAACGCCCGGACCTTCGCCGAGTACCGCGAGCAGGGCGGCTGGGTGGTCATTCACGGACGCAACGAAGAGACCAACGAGTGGATCGTCGCGCAGCCCGACGTGATCGCCGCAAGCGACGGGATCCCGTTTCTGCACGTCTCCGTGCACCCGCGCGGCGCCGGGACTTTCGCGCGCATTCTGGGCCACTACTCGCGAGACCGGGGCGTGATCAGCCTGATGGACGCGCTGGCGAAGATGACGATTCTCCCGGCGCGACGGGTGCAGGGGGCGGCGCCGGCGATGGCGGGGAAGGGCCGCGTGCAGGTCGGCGCCGACGCGGACCTGGCGCTCTTCGATCCGGAGACGGTGCTCGACATGGCGGACTACGACGCTCCGGCGACTCCGTCGCGCGGATTCCTGCATGTCCTGGTGGGCGGGATTCCGGTAGTGCGCGACGGGAGCCTCGTCGAAGGCGTCTTTCCAGGGCGGGCGATTCGGCGGGAGTTGGCTCCGGGGTCGTAGACACGGTCGGTCCGGACACCCCGTGTTGTCCCGGACCCGCAGGCAGACCACTATTCCGGCTGTCGCAAACGTCCGACCTGCCCGGAGAACTGCCATGACGCACCCCCGCCCCGCTCCGCGATCCTCCATCCTTCGCCTGGCCACCGCCGTCGCGCTGGCGGCGCTCTTCGCCGCCCCCGCCGCCGCGCAGCAGCGCCTCGCGCTTGACCAGTACATGGACATGGAGACCGTGTCCAACCCGCAGATTTCGCCGGACGGCGGACGCATCGTCTACACCAGGGGCCGGATCGACCGGTTCAACGATTCGCGCAAGACGTCGCTGTGGATCATGAACGTCGACGGCACGAAGAAGCGGCACCTCGTGGACGGCAGCGGCGCCAGCTGGTCGCCCGACGGCACGCGGATCCTCTACACGGCCCCCGGAGAACCGCGCGGATCGCAGCTCCATGTGCGGTGGATGGACGCCGAAGGCCTCGCAACCCCGGTTACGCGGCTCGAAAACGGGCCCTCCAACCCCCGCTGGTCGCCCGATGGCCAGTGGATCGCGTTCACCAGCCGGGTTTCGGACAAGGCCGACTTCGCGGGGGTCGATCTTCCCGCCAGACCCGACGGCGCCGAATGGGAGCGTGAGCCCAAGGTGATCGAGCGGCCCGCCTACAAGCGCGACGGCGTCGGCTACATCGACACGGGGTGGACGCACGTTTTCGTGGTCCCGGCCGGCGGCGGCACCCCCCGGCAGCTCACCGACGGGAACTGGAACCACTCCTCGATCGAGTGGAGTCCGGACGGAACCGAGATCTACTTCACCTCGTTCCGCCACGAGAACGCCCACCGGCCCGAGCACTGGCAGGAGTCGGAGATCTACGCCGTCTCCGTCGCCGACGGCGAAATCCGCCAACTGACCGACCGGCGGGGCCCCGACAGCAGCCCGGTTCCCTCTCCCGACGGCTCCCTCATCGCCTACACCGGCCTCGACGCCCACGACGACACCTACCGCAACGTCAGGATCCACGTCATGAACCGCGACGGCTCCGGGTCGCGCGTCATCTCGGGCGACCATGACCGGCAGGTGGGCCCCATGACCTGGGCGCCCGACGGCGGCGGCCTCTACTTCAACGTCAGCCGCGACGGCTACCGCCAGCTTCACTTCGTGTCGCTGGAAAGGGGCGTCAGCGTGCTGACATCGGGCGAGCATCTCTTCGTCATGTCGTCCTTCTCCGACGACGGAGTCGCCACAGGCACGATCTCCAGCGCCCACGAGCCGGGCGACATCTACCGCTTCAACCTCACGCACCCCGAAGCCGTGACCCGTCTCACGGACGTCAACTCCGATGTCCTCGGCAACGTCGAACTCGGCGAAGTCGAAGAAATCTGGTACGACTCGACCGACGACTTCCGCATCCAGGGCTGGATCGTGAAGCCGCCCGGATTCGACCCGTCCCGGCAGTACCCCATGATGCTCGTCATCCACGGCGGGCCCCACGCCATGTACAACGGCGGATTCAACTTCGCCTTCCAGGAACACGCAGCGAACGACTATGTCGTCCTCTACACGAATCCCCGCGGCTCGACCGGCTACGGCACCGAATTCGCCAACGCGATCAACCACGACTACCCCGGGGCCGACTTCCCCGACCTCATGAACGGCGTCGACGAGATGCTCGCGCGCGGGTACGTCGACGAGGACAACGTCTTCGTCTACGGCTGCTCCGGCGGCGGCATCCTGACCAGCTACATCGTCGGCAACACCGACCGCTTCCGCGCCGCGTCCGCCAACTGCCCCATCGTGAACTGGATCTCGGCGATGGGCACCTCCGACGCGATCAGCTACTTCCGCACCTTCGACAAGCCCTTCTGGGAGGACCCGGCCGAGTGGATCGACCGGTCGTCCATCTTCTACGTCGGGAACGTCACCACCCCCACGATGTTCCTGACCGGGGAAATGGACATCCGCACGCCCATGCCGCAGACCGAGGAGATGTACCAGGCGCTTCAGTACCTGGGTGTGCCGACGGTGATGGTGCGCTTCCAGGGCGAGTGGCACGGCACCAGCCGGCGCCCGTCCAACTTCCTGCGCACCCAGCTCTACCTGCGGAAGTGGTTCGAGAAGTGGGGAAGCCACAATCCGATGACGACCGATCAGGGCGGCGACCGGTGACGGTCCCGGGGAGCCTGCCGGAGGACCGCCAGCCCGGCCCGGCCGCCGCGGCCGCGCACGGGATCGGGGGTGGCGCGGCGATCGTCGACCTCCACCACCAGGGCAGCCCGACGATCATCGGCGTCGGTGTGCTGGAACTCCCGGAGGGCGGCATCGCGCTGGTCGATCCCGGCCCCGAGGCCCGCCTGCACGCGCTGCGCGACGGCCTCGCCGGGCTGGGGCACACGCTGGACGACGTGCGCGCCATCCTGCTCACGCACATCCACCTCGATCACGCGACGGCGGCCGGCGCCATCGTGCGGGAAGCGCCCGGGGCCATCGTGCACGTGCACGCGGTGGGCGCGCCCCACATGGCGGACCCGGCGCGCCTTCTCGCCTCGGCGGGGCGGATCTACGGCGACGCGATGGCCACCTTGTGGGGCGAGTTCCTCCCCGTCCCGCGCGAGTCGCTCCACGTTATCGACGAGGGGGACGCCGTCGCGCCGGGGGGACGCCGCTTCGAGGTCGCGTACGTGCCCGGGCACGCCAAGCACCATGTCGCCTACTACGAGGCCGCGACGGGAACGGCCTGGGTGGGGGATGTGGGGGGCATCCGGATCCGGGGCGGACCCGCAATCCCCGTGACGCCGCCGCCCGACATCGATGTGGAGCTGTGGAGGGTCAGCATGGACAGGGTGATGGCGTGGGATCCGGAGCGGATCGTGGCCACGCACTTCGGCCCGTACGGCGACATCGACGCGCACTTTGCCGAGCTTCGCGGAGAACTGGAGGCGTGGGCGGGATGGGTGCGCGAATCGCTGGACAGCGGAGCCTTCGCGACCGATCGCGAGCGCGCCCGGGCGTTTTCCGACTGGGTGGCCGGGCGCGTGGGCGAAAGGGTGCCACCGGCACACACCCGCCTGTACGGAACCGCCTCCGGTTTTCTCGATTCGTGGTGGGGGCTCGCGCGGTACTGGCGGAAGCGGTAGCCGCAATGAGGATCATGGCAGTCGCCCGCTTGGTCGCCACCGGCTGCCTCCCCGCCGCGATCCTGACGACCGCATGCGGCACCTCCGACGAACCCGTCACCCCCGTCGCACCCCCCGCCCCCACAGCCACCATCCAGGTGACACCCGCCATGGGGCGTGTCGAGGTGGGCGACACCATCCGTTTTGCGGCGACCGTCACCGACGCCGGCGGACAGCCGGTCGCCAATCCCGCCATCACCTGGTCGACCTCTCAGCCCGGTCAAGCCTGGGCCCGCGAGGACGGTCTGGTTACGGGCGCCGGCCCCGGCGTGCCCACCGTGACCGCCACCGGCCATGGGGCGACGGGCACCTCCACCCTTACCGTGACCGCATCTCCGATCAGTGCGCTCCTCCTCGACGTGCGCCAGCGCCACGGCCTCATCGGACTCGCCGGCGCAATCGTAACCAGTGACCGGATCGTCGACGTCGGCGCAGCCGGGACCCGGGCGCACGCGTCGCTCGTCCCCGTCACGATCCATGACAAGTGGCACCTGGGTTCGATTACGAAGTCGATGACGTCCACGCTTGCCGCGATCCTCGTCGAGGAGGGCGCTCTGGAGTGGACCACCCCCCTGGAGAACGCGTTCCCCGACTTCCCCGACATTCACCTCGACCTGCGCCCGGTCCCCATCGAGCCGATCCTGGCCCACCGCGGCGGTTTCACCAACGACATCGGCCGGTTCTCGACCTGGACGCAGATGCTCACCGGCACGGACCCGCTGCCCGCGCAGCGGCGAGCCTTCGCGGCGGAGGTCCTCGGCACCGCCCCCGAGTTTCCACCGCTCCGGACCTACCACTACTCCAACGTGGGCTACATGGTCGCGGGCGCGGCGCTCGAGGGCGTCACCGGACAGCAATGGGAGACCCTCATCCGCGCACGCCTCTTCGCGCCCCTGGGCATGGACGACACGGGATTCGGCGCCCCGGGCCTGCGCGACGCCATGGATCAGCCGCGTGGACACCTGGGACAGGGCGCCGCCCGGGTGGCGCTGGAACCGGACGATCCACGCGCCGACAACCCGCGGGGCCTCGGCCCCGCCGGGACGGTACACGCCACCATGCAGGACCTGGGACGGTATATCGCCATGCACCTGGCGGGCGAACAGGGGCGGGCCGACCTGCTGCAGCCCGCGACGATCCGGCGGCTGCACACCCCGGCCGAAGGGTTCAGCTACGCGTCGGGGTGGGTGGTCACAAGCCGGGAATGGGCGGGGGGACGCGCCCTGGCCCACTCCGGCAGCAACCTGCGCTGGTACGCCGTCGTCTGGATGGCGCCCGAGAGGGACTTCGCGGTGCTGGTGGCGACCAATCAGGGCGGCGAAACCGCATTCGAGGCAACCGACGAAGCGGCCTGGCGCCTCATCCAGCTATACCTGGGGTCGTAGCGGCGCGCCTGCGGATCGCACCGCCCCGCCCACCCCCTTGCCGGCCCTATCCTTCGATCGCCTGATACACCAGCTCCATGAAGCGGCGCACCGGATTGTTGCCCCTCGGCGTCTGCGTGAACACCAGCACGATCAGCCCGTGGGCGGGGTCGACGAAGGCATTCGTCCCATCGGACCCGCCGTGCGAGAACACCCCTTCCTCCGAGACCGACCACCCGTATCCGTAGTAGCTGGCCGGACCATCCGATCCCGGGTTGGTGCGGATCTTCGGCGAGGTCATCAGCGCCACCGATTCCTCCGACAGGTAGCGGCGGCCGTCGTAGACCCCGCCGTTCAGGAACATCTGGCAGAACCTCACGTAGTCGTCCGCCGTCGAGATCATTCCCCCGGAGGCGCGCACGAAGGGCACCTGCGGCGGGTCGCCCGGCGTCCACCCCGGCACCCATTCGCCCTCGTCACCCCGCTGGTAGTAGACCACCGACATGCGGTCGAGCTTCCCGTCCATCTTTTCGTCGACCTCGTGATGGTAGCTGTCGTGCATGCCCAGCGGCGTGTACAGCTCCCGGTCGAGGTACGTGTCCAGCGGCATGCCCGAGGCCATTTCCACCAGCGCACCCAGCGTATTGTAGCCGGGGTTGTTGTAGCTGTAGCTGGTGCCTGGCGCGACCTCCGCCCCGACCGCACCGAAGCGGGCCGCCTCCAGCTGCAGCGTCGGGGCATCCGGGTGCTGCGCGCTCGGCCGCATGTACGGCTGCAGGAACAGCGTCGGGATCCTCAGTCCGCTCGCATGCGTCAGCAGATGACCGACGTTGATGAACCCGGACCGGTAGTTGTCCCACTCCGGAAAGTGCTCGCGCACCAGGTCCCCGTAGGCCAGCTTCCCGTCCTCTACGAGCATGGCAACGCCCGTGGCCACGACCGGCTTGGTGTTCGAAGCCATGCGGAACAGCGTGTTTCGCTCCATCGGGATGTCGCGCGCCCTGTCCCGCCACCCCAGGGCTTCGTGCAATACGACCTTGCCGTCCCTGGCCACGAGCAGCACCGCGCCCGCCAGGTCCCCGCGAGCGACCGCCTCCTCATAGAGCGCCACACCGCCGGCGAGGACCCCCGCGGACATGCCCGCTTCGGCCGGTGTCGCCCGCTTCACGACCGGCATCTGCGCAACCGCGTCCCCGGCCGCTACCGCTGTCCCAACTGCGGCAGCAAGCACCGAAAGTGCTAGCACCAAGTGCATGCAGTCCTTGATTCTCCTCATGAGATGCTCCCTTTCGTTGCCTGCACCAGGTACCTGACCGCGAACGAACCGATCCAGTGGGACCCCGCGTAGTCTGCGTCGAACATCGTCTCGAACCCGGCTCGCGCGTGCTCCGACACGAGGGTGCGCAGCGGCACGACACGGGGATCGTCCGCGGGCAGGGCATTCGCGATTCGCAACATGGCGTCGGCCCGTGTGAAGGCAAGCCCGATCAGGTGCGAGCGCGCGCCCAGGGCCGCGCGCAGCGAGTCGTTCGTGATGACCGCGCCGCCCTCGGGTGGAGGCTCGTCGCTGGGCCCCGCCGCAGCCGGATTCCGCAGATTCGCGAACTCGTCGGAGTCGGTCGGGGGAAGGAAGCCGTCCAGCCACGGCACGAAGTCATCCCGCTCCATCACCATGGCCATCAGCGCCGCTTCTTCCAGACATGGCGAAACGAAGTCCGACCTTCCGGGTTCGTAGGCCGTCGGACACCTCCGGTCTTCGCCGAAGAAGCGGACAGCGGCGGCGCGCAGGACGGGCTCCAGTTCGGGGCGCGCGACCATCGCGGTGGCCTGAAGGCTCATGGCGACCGCGAAGGCGGTGTTGGGATGCACTCCGGTGCGCACGGGTGTTTCCAGCTCCGCCAGATAGTCGCCCAACCGCTCCGCGACCAGGTCCGTGACCGGGGTCAGCCGCTCGGCCCACGTCCCGGCGTCAGGGTCGTCCCACGACGCGAACTCCGCGTGCAGCAGGAGAAGCCACGCCCATCCGTACGGCCTCTCGAACGCGGGGTTGTCCGTCAGGTACTGCAACTCGCCCGCCATCGCCGCCTCGGAGAGGTGGTCGCGCAGCTTCTCGCGAATCAGGGGCCCGACCGGCAACTCCGGCATCTCCTTGAGCAGCCGAACCATCGTCCACGTCGAGTTCACCGCCGAGTGCCAGTCCCAGCAGCCGTAGAAGGCGCGCTCCTGCTCGAACCCTCTGCGGCGCGCGTAGGCGACGTCGTCCAGGTAGCCCTCGCGGTCGGGACGAAGCGCGTGCGGCCGGTCGACGCACGAAAGCGGCATGGCCGCCAGGGCGAGCGCGGTCTCGATGTCGAGCGCGGGTTCGAGGTCGAGCGCGGGCGAGCTGTCCTCGACTGCATCCAGGGCCGACCCCGGGTCGGGTGCGGTGTTGCTGCCCGGTACGTCGGCCGCGCAGGCGAACGCCAGAAGCGCGGCGGATGCGGTCATCAGGTGGCGCGCACGGTTCAACCGGGTGACATCCCGTCTGAGTGATCGGTCCCGGGCCATCGCGTTGCGGCCCGTTCGTTTGATTGTGTCGTTCAATGGATCCGGACGAAAGGGTCGAATTCGCTCTTTCCGCGGAAGCCGACGCCTCGCGACCAAGCACAGAAGCGACAAATCCGGGCATCGATGCGACAGAAACGGAACGAGCCGTCGCCCTCTCAGCACAAGTACGATATCGCCGACTACGGACTGACGCGTGAGGCGATCGACCGGGCGTTCGAGCGCTACCTTGAGTTTCTTTCCGAGAGCGGAATGCGCGAGTCGCTGTTGTGATCCGGTCTACACCCAGGCCGAGGCGATTCACCAGGCCAATGGTTTGCAGGACGTCCGCAAGCAGCGGATTGCGGCGGACCGGAGGATGCCGGAGGATGTTCTGCGCCGTCACCCCACCGATGAACCCCCCCGGGCTGGTGATCTCGATGCGGTCGTCGGAAAGACGCAGGTGGATGGACTGGTGCAGGAAGTAGTCCCTGTGGACCAGCGCGTTCAACACCGCTTCCCGCGCAATCCACCAGGTGATGTCGGGGATTCCCAGCTGGTGGAACCCCGCGGGGCCAATCGGCATCACGCGGAGGTTGGCATCGGGAGAAGACCAGTTCGTGACGAGGGACACAGCGGGATAGTGCACCCCCTACTCGACCTCCGGCCTCCTCGAATGCCAGTCCGTCCCCCGCTGAAACGCGTGCGCCACGCTCAGGATCCTGTCGTCGGTGAAGAGGTCGCCGATCAGGGTGGTCGTCAGCGGCATCTCGGTCGGGCTTTCGTCGTCCGGATTACGCTCGCCGAACTCGTAGGGTACCACCGCCGCCGGATGACCAGTCTGGTTGGTGAGGCCGACCAGGCCCGAGCCGCTCACGAACATGTCGAAGTCCTTCATGACTTCGGCCATTTCCTTCATCAGGATGTGACGGCGCCGCTGCGACTGCACGAAATCGAGCGCGGGCACGTCGCGGCCGCCCCGGAACCGGCTCCGGCGGCGGCGCTCGTCTTCGTCCACGTCCTCGGGGATCTGCGGGGGTTCGCCGTCGGGCGCGACGTGGAAGTCGAAGGCCGCCGACGACTCGACGCCGAGTGCGTTCGAGCGCCGGTTCGGGATCTCGGGCATGGGTTGCGGATCGGCGCCCAGGGCGCGCAGCGCGTCGACGAACGACTCAGGCGCGTCCTCGTCGAAGCCGATCCGCATCGCGCTCAGGTCGGGGTCGGGGTCGAAGCGGAAGGGCACCGTCAGCGACGCCGGGTCCTTCTCGTCGGCGCCGTGGATGGCGTTGAAGACGAGGGCGCAATCGAGCGCGCTGCGGCACATCGGTCCGGCCTTGTCCATGCTCCACGAAAGCACCATCCCGCCGTAACGGCTCACGCGGCCGAAGGTGGGCCTCAGCGCGGTCAACCCGCAGCGCCGCGAGGGTGACACGATGGATCCCTGGGTCTCGGTGCCGATCGCGAACGCCACGCACGCGGCCGCGGTGGCCGATCCGGGACCCGCCGACGACCCGCTCGATCCCTCGTCGAGGTTCCACGGATTCAGGGTGCGGCCCCGGTACCAGCGGTCGCCGCGCGCGAATTCGCCGGTGGCGAGCTTGGCCGCCAGCACCGCGCCGGCGTCGCGCAGCCGCACCACGATCTCGGAGTCGTACCGGGTGAACTGGTGGCTGAAGTCGGCGGCGCCCCACGTGGTGCGCGTGCCCGCCACGGCGAACAGGTCCTTGAGCCCGTACGGGATGCCGTGCAGGGGTCCGCGCCACTCCCCGGCCGCGATCTCCATGTCGGCCTGGCGCGCCTCTTCCCGCGCCCGTCCCTCCAGGATGGTCACGGCGCAGAGGAGCACGGGATCGAGCCGCTTGAGGCGGTCGAGGTAGATCCCGGTCAGCTCGGACGAGGTGATCTCGCGCGCACGGATCAGGGCCGCGAGGCGGTGCACCGGGAGGAAGGCGATGTCCACCTCGTTGTCCGGGACGGGCCCGTTCCAGCGCTCGATCTCGATTCCGGTACGCTCGAACGGATTGCCGCCCGTCTCGTGCCACACCTTCTCCATGAGCGCGCCGGTCCCGCCCGGGTAGGCCTGGAACTGGAGCGCCGGGGGCTCGCCGTTGCCCAGCGGGATGGGCGCGGGGGCCTCCTGGGGCGGGGTCTGCGGGACGGGTGACGGTCCGGTGGGCCGAAGCGCGATGGCGTCGGGCCCGCGAGCCTCGGCGCCGGTCAGCGAAGCCGGATCGAGGCCTCCGGCGGCGGCAGCGGCAGTGGCGGCGGCCAGGAAACGGCGGCGTTCCATGTTACTCATATGCTCATATACTCATTCCGGCTGCGAAGACTGCGCCTCGGCGGCGTTCACGCGGTCGCGCTCAGCCATTGCGCGCCCGCGCAGCTTGTAGATGCCCACTGTAAGCAGCGGAACGACCACGATCGCCATGAAGACGATGCTCATGGCATTGTAGCCCGTGCCGACCAGTCCCACGAGGCCGACGCGCGACAGCAGATAGCCGGCCGCCAGCAGCCCGGCGCCCGTCAGCAGCCGCAGCCCGCCCGGCATCTGACGGCCCCGCCCGCGGTACACGCCGTCCACCCGCTCGTTGAAGGCGTGGATCAGCCCCGCCCCGGTCTCGATGAGCGTGCCGAACAGCACGACCTGGAAGGTGATCTGAAACGCTCTCGACCCCAGCACTTCGAGCAGATGGTTCGTCGGCACGGGACGGTCCAGCACGACCGGATACTGCCCCGCGAGCGCGAAGAAGAAGAGCAGGCCCGGGATGATCGCGATCGGCCCCGCCAGCGCCCCCGCCCACAGCGCCTCCTTGCGGCGGCGGATGTGGCGCGTTGCGAAGAGCATGGCCGGCACCAGCGAGATCTGCAGCGCCCCGTACCTCGCGCCGGACGAAAACCAGCCGGCCCGCACTTCTCCCGCTCCCAGCCCGGCGGCAATCTGGTCGCCGAAGCGCGCGATGCTCCACGCGAACAGCACGATGTACGCGCCGTAGAGCAGGAACGACCACCCCGCGAAGAACCGCTCGATCGTGCCCGTGCCCCGGAACACCAGCACGCCCACCGCAAGCAGCAGCCCGACCGCCCCCACCCAGCCCGGAATCCCGAACGTCTCGGCCAGGAACGTGCCCCCCGCCGACCCGATCACGGCCAGAATGAGCAGCACCGCGGTCAGGTACCCGATCTCGTAGAGGAACCAGCCGCGGCCGAGGAGGTGCTTGAAGTACGAGCGGTAGTCGTAGCTTCCGTAGACGCGCGCGAACTCGAAGCCCACCATACACGTCACGCTGACCAGCACGGTGGACGGCAGCATCCCCAGCAGGCCCCCGGTCGGCCCGTACTCCAGGAAGAACTCGACCAGCTCGCGCCCCGTACCGTACCCGCCCGCGATGATGATCGACTGGAAAACCAGCCCCGGAAGCAGGTAGCGCCGGAACCAGGAAGGCATCGAGGTCAGGTGCCTGTGGGCAGGGAAGCACCGACACCCCACGCGGCCGCGCCGCGCCTCGCGACCCGCCGCCTATCCACCCGACACTGCCTGCATGAAGAGCACCGTGTCCCCTTCGGCGACCGCCCCATCCCACCCGTCCAGCCAGCGCGTGTTGGTGCCGTTGTGGAAGCAGAGGACATGGCGCCGCAGCTCGCCGGCTTCGTTGAACAGGTGGGGCTTCAGGCGCGGCTCGCGTTCGATGAGGTCCGCGAAGACCTCGCGCAGGGTGTCGCCCGAGGCGGGCATCTCGCGCACCCCCCCGGTGGCCGGATCGAGGAGCGAGGGGAGGGTGACGGTCACCGCGGCCATCAGGAGCCGTCCCACGCCGAGACGTGCAGAATGCGCGGCAGGATGGCCGGGAGGTTGGTCCAGCTCTCGCCCAGGTCGGCGCTCGCGTGCAGCGTTCCCGATGTTGTCCCGAAGTAGACCCCGCCCGGCTCGAGGTTGTCCACCGCCATGGCGCCCCGCAGCACCGTGCCGTACGCGTCGGCCGCGGGCAGCCCCGCCGAAGCGGAGCGCCAGCTGTCGCCGCCGTCGGTGCTGCGGTAGACCTGGAGGGCTCCGCCGAGGGGTACGCGGTACTGGTCCGCCTCGAGAGGCACCGCGAACAGGTACCTGCTGGCGCGGTCGATCACGATCGGGAACCCGAACGACACATCCAGGCCTTGCTCGTTGCGCTCCCAGTTCTCGGCGCCGTCGCCGCTCCGGAACATCCCCAGGTGGTCCTGCCGGAAGATCCGGTCGGGGTCGCCCGGATCCTGCGCGAGCCCGTGCACGCAGGTGCCGATCCCCTTGTGGCGCTTGTCCTCGAGGGCCGCCGGCACGCCGTGGTTCTTCGGCGTCCAGGTGGCCCCGCCGTCGTCCGTGCGAAACACCCCGACCGCGGAGATGCCGCACCACATGCGCTCCGGATTCGTCTCGTCGAAGAGCAGCGCGTGGCAGCACAGCCCCCCGGCACCCGGCATCCAGGCCTCCCGCGAGGCGTGTTCGTTCAGGGCGGTTACCGGCGCCCACGACGCGCCGCCGTCGGAGCTGGTGAACAGGCCCGCGTCCTGGACGCCCGCGTAGATCACGCCCCGGCTCTCGCGCAGCGTCCATATCTCGCGAAGCCGCCTGTCGCCACCGCCTGCGTACGCCGGGCCGCTCGGCAGCTGCTCCCACTCCTCGCCGTCGGCCGACACGTGCAGCGCGGGCCCGTAGATGTCGCTCGCCACCGCGGCCATGAAACAGCCATCGGCAAGGCGCACACCGGCCGTCACCTTCCACCCCTTGAAGAACGGCCCGGCCACCTTCCACGCGCGGCGATCGTCGCTGGTGACCCAGAATCCGCCCTTCCCCGTCCCTACCAGCAGCCTTACGCTCATTTGATCTGCTTGCCCCCGTTCCTGTGGAGTTTCGGTCCTGAAATGACCGCCCGCATTTTCGCCGCCCCGGACCCGCCGGCGCAAATCGGACATGTGTGAGGATACGTGAAAGATACCCGACCGGTCGTGCTCTTCGATGGCGACTGCGCCTTCTGCAACGCCACCGTTCGGTGGACGCTGAAGCGAGACCCCCTCGCGCGGCTGCGGTTCGCGCCCCTGGCCGCCGACGCCGCCCGCCGCGCCGTGGCGCTCGCGGACCCCGACCTCGACTTCGACTCCCTGCCCGACGCCATCGTGCTCGTCGACCGGGCCGGCGTCCACACGGCTTCGACCGCCGTGCTGCGCATGGCGCGCCACCTGCGCCTCCCCTGGCCCGCCCTCACCATCGCCCTGATCGTTCCCCGTCCCCTGCGCGACGCGGCCTACCAGGTCTTCGCCCGCAACCGTTACCGGTGGTTCGGCCGGGCCGACGCCTGCGAGATCCCGCCGCCCGGCCTGGCTGCGCGCATGCTGGACGCAAGCGGGCCGGACGGCCCCTCAGGCGCGTCCGGCCCGCATCCGCCCGCGGCACGGTCGCCGCGGACATCCCGGCGTCAGCTCTGACTGCAGTACGCGTTCCCCGTCACATTCGGATTGGCGCTGCACTCCGCCAGGCTCGGCGGGAAGCAGCTGTGCCGGCCCTGCATGAACGCAACCGCCCAGGAACTGAGTCCCTCCGCCGAGAACCTGGCGTTGTCCTTCAGCCGCCGGCCCTCCAGCCATAGTTCGAAGTTCCGCTCGCGGTCCAGCGCCAGCCACGCCTCCTCGTCGGACGCGGCCGAAACCGGCGGCACGCCGACGCGGTCGCGAACGTAGTTGATCTTGTCGATTGCACCCTGGCGGTCGCCCGAGCGCAGCATGGCCTCGGCCTCTATGAGACGCATTTCATGTCCCTTGGCCAAGGCGTAGTCGTCGCCGCGATCGATGTACTTGAGTTGGCGGTAGAAGGGCTTCACGCCACCGCCCGACGTCTGGTTCATGTCCCTCCAGGGCACGCGCGGATCCGTTGCGGGCCCGATACTGTCGTTGTACATGCCCCAGACGGTGATCTGCTTGGTCCCCTCGTGGGTAAACTGATACACGGAATTGATTTCGCGTCCCGTGTTGTTGGAACGGCGGGCGGTCCACACGAAATCGTCCGGTACCTGGGCCGCCAGCGACTGGGCCTGGGAGTAGTTGCCGAGCATGAGGTGCGCCTGCGCCATGCCGGCGGCCGAAGCCACGGCAATGGAGTCGTGGCCCCCGGTTCCCGCGCGGCTGCTTGCGGTTTCGAAGCGCTCGATGGCGCGTGTGTAGTGCGCGCCCACGTCCATGACCTCACCGGGATCGGGGGTGCCGTCTCCGTCGCGGTCCTCGCCGCCGAACACGGCGATGCAGACGTTGTCGCCCGCGACGCGGTTGGCCCAGCCGGCCCACATGTAGGCCGCCGTGAGGTATTGGTTCGAGGCCGCGTCCGACTGTGTTTCGGTGAGGCGCGCGATCCCCGCGGCCGCCCCCCAGCGCGCCAGCTGCATCGGGTTCCAGCTGGTCTCCGCGTTTACGACGGTGAGACGGCCCTCGCCGGCGTCCTGCAGCCACGGCTGCGTGGCATCCGCGTCGAGGTCCGTGGATGCCGGTCCCCCGAGCCACGCCAGATTATCGACCGCCACCTCCACATCCGCGGCAATGCCGATCAGCACCGTCTTGCCCGCGGCCTCCTCGTTGAGCGCATCGTCCTGGATCGGACCCGGGTTGACCACGTCGAACAGATCGCACGCGGCGAGCGGAGCAACGAGCCCCGCGGCCACCAGAATCCGGCACGTCTTCCTGATGATGTTCACGTTGTCCCCCTTTCCTAGAAGTTGGCCCGGAGGCTTACGGAGAACATGACCGGAGCCGGCAGCTGGTAGTACTCGTAGCGGGCGGGGAACGTCCCGACACCGCCGTAGTAGCCCACCGTCAGTTCCGGATCGATCCCTGCCCCCTGCGACCACTTGTACGGATTCTGCACCGTGGTGGTCAGCGTGCTGCCGGTCGCGCCGGGTATCACGCCGTCCGGGATCAGGAAGGAAGCGGAGACCGTGCGCACCTTGAAGAAGTCGGACGGCCTCATCCAGAAGTCGAAGTTCGGTGTCGGCAGCTGGCAGCGGGCGCGCCAGATTGCCGGGGCGGCCGACCAGGCCGCCGCGTCGTCGGCGTTGTTGAGCCCCAGATCGTTGCACTCCGGCCACAGGCCGCGCCGCACCTGCTGCCACGGCATGATGTTGAACTGGTACTGTCCGCCGTGGAACTCGCCGAGCGCGTAGATGGTCAGCCGGTTGAAGAGGTTGATCGACATGTTGCCGCTGAGGATGTGCGTCGGGTAGATGGGCCCGTAGTAGTGGTTCTCCTCGATGACCGGGTCCGCGATCGCGTCCGGGTTGGCAACGTTTTCGCCCCACAGCGACACAATGGGGTAGCCCACGCGCACCCACTGTCCCAGGATCGACCCCCAGCCGAGGAAGAACTCGGGCGCCTCGCCCAGCGAGACCACCTCGCTGTTCACGGTCGAGACCTGTCCCGTGACCTCCCAGCGGAGGTTGTCGAGCGCCACCGGTACAGCCGTCACCGACACCTCGATTCCGGTGTTCTTGAATTCGCCGACGTTGCGCAGCTGCGAGTTCAGGAAGCCCTCGGAAGGGGCCGCGGTCACGGGCATCAGCGCGTCGCTGGTCACGCTGTTGTACCAGCTGACGTCGAAGCCGATGCGGTCGTTGACCATCGACCCCTCGAAGCCGAGCTCCAGCTCGGTGGACCGTTCCGGACCGAGTTCGGGATTCCCGAGGTTCGCCGGCGTCACGCCGGCCTGGCCCTCGTAGCCCGAGATCGGGTTCCAGGTCCGCACCGCGTCAAAGGCGCCGGGGGCCTTGCCCGACTGCCCCCAGGCGGCGCGCAACTTCATCACCGGCCACCAGTCCATGGACCAGAACTGAGCGTCCGAAAGAATGTACGAGGCGCTCACCTTCGGATAGACCTGGAGTCCCAGATCCTGACCGAAGGCGCTGTTGCCGTCCACGCGCACGCCGGTCGTCAGGAACAGGTTGTCCTGGATCCCCAGCACCTCCTGCGCGAAGAACCCGGCGTTCACCACCTTGAGCAGATCCTCGCTCGACGTGGTCGTGGCGCCCGAGGTCAGCGTCTTCTCTCCCGGACCGCCGAAGTCCTCGGAGCTCCCGTAGGTCGTATGATCCCAGTCGCTGAAGAGCTGCCCGCCCGCCGAGAACGTGGACGACAGCGTCTCACTGATGTCGTGCTCCCACGTCGTACCCAGGTCGAAGGTCAGGGTGCGGTGTTCCCACTCGTTCAGGTTCCGCAGGCCCCGGGGCTGCAGTACATGGTCGAAGGGGAAGTTCTGCTGGTTGAATGCCGTGGTGTAGTCGAGCCCGAGGGTCAGCCGGGTGGTCAGGCCCATCCCGTCGGCCCTGTGCGTGGTGGTGAGCCCGCCCACGAAGTGCTCCACGCGGCCGCTGTTGGTGATGTCGAAGAGGATCTGGTCGGGATCGCCCTGGAAGTTGTCGCGGTCCACCGCCGCGTTCGTGTAGTCTTGCGAGCCGCGCAGCACGTTCAGCATGAAGCCCGAGCCGTTGTCGCCCATCTCCATGTAGTTCGTGGTGCGGTGGACGTACGAGGTGTTCAGGCTGATATCGACCGACGTGGCGGGTTGCACGGAGAAGTTCCCGCGAACGCTGTAGGAACGGTCGTCGTTGTTGTCGATGACGCCGTCATCGTAGCTCAAGGCCCCGGAAACGTAGTACCGGACGATGTTCGTGCCGCCCGATACCGAGAGCTGGGCCTCGCCCAGGCCGCCGTACTTGTACCAAGGCTTGGTGAATCCCCAGTCGTCGGTCCTGCCGAGGATGGGACCCATCGAATTCCCGGTCATGAACCGCGTTCCGCCCGTCATTTCCGCGGTCCAGGTGGCCGACTGGCCGGAGCGTCCCTGCTTGGTGAAGATCTGGATGACGCCGCCGGCCGCCTCCGTGCCATACAGCGTGGTCGCAGCGGACCCTCGCACCACCTCGACGCGCTCGATGTTGTTGGAATCGATCAGGTCGAGGGGGTTCGGCGAGGTCTGGGCACCGCCGGGGCCGGGGTTGATGCTCGAGCGGTTGTTGTAGATGCCCTGGTTGTTGTTCATGCGCACGCCGTCGACGTAGATCAGCGGCTGTACGTCCTGGCTGATGCTGTTGACCCCGCGCAGGATGATCTTGGAGCCGCCGCCGACCTGCCCCTCGTTGCGCCATTGCTGGAGCCCCGTGGTCTGACCGTTCAGGATCTCGGTCAGCGACTGCGCGGGCGTGAATTGCAGCGTCGCCGCGCGCACGCTGCCCACGCTGTTCCCCAGCTCCCGCCGCGACGATGCGCCCGGAGTACCGGTCACCACGAGCTCGTCGAGTTCCAGGGCCGTCTCGCTCAGGCGGAAGTCCACCGCCACGGCCTGGTCCGCCGACACCTGCACCGTCTGGCTCTGGGTGCGGTAACCGATCCTCTCGACGAACACCTCGTGGGTTCCGACGGGAACGCTGAGGACGACAAAGCGGCCGTTGTCACTCGTGACGCCCCCGAGGCCCGTGTCGCCGACCCGAATCTGGGCAACGCCGATGGGGGAGTTGTTCGATGCGTTGAAAACGGTCCCCGTTATCCTGCCGGTCTGCGCGGCGAGGGCCGACGGCAGGAGTGCGGCAAGCGCCACGAGGAATGTGAACAGTGTGGGTGTCCAGGGCGGCGGAACAGCCCGGGTTGCGACGATCGGAATCCTCATGGGGACCTCCTTTGCAGCGGGTTCCTGCACCACGTGGGAACGACTGGTTTCACCTTATGTCGACAGGCTTGCATACGCAAACCGTTGCAAGTCCGGCCCAGGTTCCGTCCGGGCCCGGTTTGGTGGGCTCTCGTGGCGTTGCAGGAGGCGCGGTTGTCGACCCTCAGCGGCCGATCGGTATTCTCACGATCGGCACGGCCGGCCGAAAGGCGTTCCGGTTGGTGGGATCTTCGGTTCCCCCCTCGGAAGACCCGATGTGGCCGGCCAGCGCCAAACCCAGCACACCCACCGCGACGAGTCCTCCCGCGAGCAGTCCGCTTCGCACCGGCGCGAACCGCTGCACGTCGACCCCGGTCACGTCGGTGCGCGCGATGCGAAGCGTATCGGCGACCTTGAGACTCCGCTGCAACTCCGGCACGAGTCCCGGAATGGGGACCACCAGCACCAGCACATCCGGCTCGACCGCCAGGACGCTGCCTTCCACGCTCGTCCGAGCCAGCCCGGTGGCGGCTGCCTGGCGCACCTGGCCCTCGGGCGTCAGATGGGTCCGGACCTGCTCGCCGAGCGCGGGATCGCCCGCCATCGCGTGAAACGTGGTGCAACCCTGGGTGGCTGCAAGGGTCGCCGCGGTGGCCCCGGCGACGAGCGCGCGGAACCGGACGACGCGAGGTCCGGTTTCCCTGATCATGGACTGCAACATATCATGATGTTCCGAGGTCGCGATACCGAATCCGCGAAACCGTTTTGTCCCCGCCAGGAGTAAAGCAGCCGATGTCCAACCGTCCAGCACACACCAGGCCCGCCGCCGCCTTCGCGAGCGCCGCGGCACTGCTTGCCGCCGCCATCGCCGTCCTGACGCCCGCACCCGCCCACGCCCAGGACACCCCCGACTTCCGCGCCGAGTTCAAGGGCCAGTTCGAGGCCTCGGCCCGGAAGCTGGTGGCCCTGTCCGAGGCGATGCCCGCCGAATCGTACTTGTGGTCGCCCATGGAGGGGGTCATGACGGTGGCCGTCGTCTACCGGCACATCGCCCGCTACAACTACATGTACCCGCACCTCAACCTCGGGATCGACCCGCCGAAGGGAGTGGACTACCAGACGCTCGAAGAGGGCGGGGCCGACAAGGCCGAGGTGGCGAGGATCCTGGCCGAATCGATGGACCACGTGCGCGCCGTGGTCGACGGCATGTCCGACGCCGACCTGGCCGCGCCGGTGGAGCTCTACGGCCGCCAGGTGGCCGGCTGGGCGGTCCTCCTGCAGCTCGTCACCCACATGAACGAGCACCTCGGGCAGTCCATCGCATACGCCCGCATGAACCGGGTCGTGCCTCCTTGGTCAGGGTAGCCATCGCGCTTGCCGTCCTCACTGCAGCGCCGACCGGCGCCGCGTCGCAGGACACCACGTCGACCCGCAACATGTACAACAACATGTCCATGAACATGTCCATGTCGATGGACACGGTCCGTGGGTCCGGCGACATGATCATGATGATGCTGCGCAACCCCATGCTCCCGGGCCTGCGGGGGGTCAGCCCGTCGGTGGACCCGTTCCTGCCGGGCGAGGGCGTCGACACGGCCTCGCTGGCGTGGGCAACGCCCCGCGAGATCCTCCACGTCGCCGACGGAGACACGGTCGCGCTGGAGGCCCGCATTGTGAAGCGCAGGATCGGCGGGCGCGCCTTCGTCATGTACGGCTTCAACGGGCAGTACCCCGGCCCGTTGCTGCGCGTCGCCCAGAACACGCGCATCGTCGTCCGCTTCACAAACTCGATCGACCTGCCGTCCACGATCCACTGGCACGGCCTCCGCCTCGAAAACCGCTTCGACGGCGTCCCCGACGTCACCCAGGCACCCGTCCCGCCCGGCGGCGAGTTCATCTACGAGGTCGTCTTCCCCGACGCGGGCCTCTACTGGTACCACCCGCACGTCCGCGAGGACATCCAGCAGGACGGCGGCCTCTACGGCAACATGATGGTCGACCCCGCCCGCGCCGACTACTTCGGCCCCGCCACGCGCGAGGAGTTCATCATGGTGGACGACCTCCTTGTGGACGGCGACGAGCTGCTCCCGTACGGTCGCGACGCCTCCAACTTCACGATCATGGGGCGCTTCGGGAACGTCATGCTGGTCAACGGCGAGGAGCGCTACGCCGCGACCGTCCGCCCCGGCGAGGTCGTGCGCTTCTTCGTCACGAACGTGTCGAACACGCGCAGCTACAACCTCAGCTTCGCCGGGCACGACATGAAGCTGGTGGGCACCGACCTGTCCCGCTTCGAGCGCGAGATGATGGTCGAATCGCTG
>LXNJ01000136.1_pt1 | contig 52111 bp, 42 predicted proteins | sample 809081 | NCBI WGS metagenome assembly LXNJ01 (sample SAMN04870510, study PRJNA318959) | sponge metagenome | biome: sponge; feature: marine sponge reef; material: water | host: Petrosia ficiformis | place: Greece: Milos, Mediterranean Sea | collected 2013-05-29 | depth 5-7 m
GCGACCCCCCGCCACTCTCGGCCCCGTCAGCACCGAGGCGGGAGTGGCGGTCGCACCCGTCAATCCGAACCTCTACGACCTCAGCGGGCAGGTCGTCAACGCCAACCGCCGCCCGCTGGCCGACGTGTCGATCGTCGTGATCGAGGGCCTCTCGGCGGGCAGGGCCACCATGACGTACCCGAACGGCGGGCTCCTCCTGAGGGATCTGGAGGGCGAAAACACCGTTGCCGCGCAGAAGGACGGATACGCGGCAATGACCCGACTCGTGACCCGCGCGTCGAGGCGGCTGGATTTCACGCTGAGCGGTGCGGCGCCGCGGGACTCGTTTGGCGCGGGGCAGTGGATCGTGGGCGACGAGGTACCGCCCGGGAGGTATTTCACGGATCCGGCGCCGTATTGCCGCTGGAATCGGCGATCGGGATTCTCCATCGGCAACGTGGCCGCCCAGGTCGCGTTCGTGCCGTTCGAGTCGCCGCCGGACCACGACTTCATCGCGGGGAGGGAACTCCGCTTCGATTCCGGGCAGGAGATCGTGGACATCCACCCGAGCGACGCCGCGTTCCGGACGAACGCGGAGTGCGGGGAATGGCGGTCGGAGCCCCGTGACACCGGCATTCAGGAGCGGATCCCTCCCGGGACCTGGCTGGTGGGGAGGCAGATACGTCCCGGCACCTATCGCGTGGTCGCGCGGGAGCTTTGCTACTGGGCGCGGGTCTCCGGTTTCGGAGCCGGTCAGGAGGACGTAGTGGAAGAGGGACTCGTCGAACTGGACGGGAGTGAGGTGGAACTCACGGTCACGATCGAGGAGTCCGACGCCGGCTTCTACACCGACGACGACTGCGGCGTGTGGACCTTGGTCGAAGACCCGGCCTGATCGAGGCCGGGGTCAGAAGCTGACGTCCAGCTCGATCCCGATCGTGCGCGGCTCGCCGGCGCGCCCGAGGGCGCTGAAGATGGGCGCGGTTGGCTGCCACGCCTGCAGGAGATAGGCCTCGTCGAGAAGATTCCTCCCGAAGGCGAACACCCCGAAGTCGCCTCGCTGGTAACCGAACCGCCCGTTCACCAGCGTGCGCCCTCCCACCCGGAAGCGGGTGTCGTTGCCGCTGTTCGAGAAGGCGTCAGCCTGCGCCGCGACTTCGGCGTTCCCCGACCAGTTGTCGTCCAGCCGCACGGAAATCCCGGTCAGCCACGACCACGCCGGGGCGTGGGGGAACTCGTTCCCCGTGAAGTCCCGCGCCCCGTCGCGAAATTCGTCGAACCGCGTGCTGAGGAGGCCGAGCGAACCGTAGAACTGCACGCGCGGGTCGAACCAGTAGCCGGCCTGCGCTTCCAGGCCGCGCACCGTGGACTCTCCGGCGTTCACCGTGACGGTGTCCACCGGGAGGCCGAGGTCGGTCATGACCCGGACCTGCTGGTTGGTCCAGTCGGTGTAGAAGGCATTTCCGTTGAAAAACCAGCGGCGGTCGGGCGCCGCCGCTCGCAGCGCGAACTCGACGTTGCTCGTGAACTCGGGCTCGAAATCGCTCACGCGCTGGCTCAGGACGGCGATCGACTGCCCTCCGGCCCGGTAACCCCGCTGCCAGCCGATCGAGGTGGACAGCGAATCGCTCCAATCGCGGGTCACGGTGGCCTTCGGAAGAAAGGCCCGGTAGGAAGCGTCCAATTCCTGCGGGGGACCCTCTGGCGGGAACTGCGGGAGGGGAGGGTCGGAGACCACCCCTTGGCGGTTCACGGTCTCGCGGCTCTCGTTGTCGTAGCGGGCGCCGAGGGTGATGGTCCAGGCGTCGGCCAGGCCGAGGTCGAACTCGCCGAAGACGGCCGCGTTCCGCGTCGCTTCCTCGGTGTTGAAGAACGAGGTCAGCACGAAGCCGGGAGGCAGACCGGCCAACTCGCCGGGACCGGCGGCGTCCGCCTGGAGCGTGTCGGTCAGGTCGGCGAAGTAGAGGCCCAGGACACCTCGCTGGCGGCCGGGTCCCGCGTAGCGAAGCAGGAACTCCTGCGTCATCCACTCGTCGTCGGTGGTGTAGTCGAGGACACCGGCGGGAGCCGGGGTCTGATCCAGGTCCTCCTCGCGGCGATAATCGTGCTGGTAGATGCTGGAGGTGGACTCGAGCGAGAACGCGTGGTTCAGGTCGTAGGCGAGCGCCAGCGTCAGGTTGTGGTGCTCCGAGCCGTCCTCGGCGACGTGGTCGGAAATGTTCACCCGCTCCTCCGGAAACCGGTCCACGTTGATGGCCCCGTCGCCGCCCCGGCTCTCGGTTGCCTGGTAGGTGAGCATTCCCCGTAACCGGGCCGTCGGATCGAAGCGCAGCTTCATCCGGACCGCGAGGTAGTCGCGGTAGTCGTAGGAGTCTTCGCCGCGGGTGGCGTTCTCGACAAAGCCGTCGCTCTTGCGGTTGTCCACGGCGAGCCGGAACGCGGCTTTGCCGGCCACGATGGGGACGTTCAGGACCGCCGAGCCCTGATTGGCGCCGAAGTTGCCGAATCGGCCGCGAACCCGCATCGCGGTCCGGTATTCGGGATCGGCGCTCTTCATCACGATGGCGCCGGCGAGTGCGTTGCGTCCCTGCTGCGTGGACTGCGGGCCCCGGAAGATCTCGACGCGGTCCATGTCCCAGGTGCTGAAGGGCCCGAAGAAGGTGCCCTGGTAGCCCTGCACGGTGGCGCCGTCCAGCTTGACGCTCAGCAGCAGGCCGCCCTCGGGCCCGAAGCCCTGCTGACTGATGCCGCGGATCGAAAAACCGCGGACATCCGACGACGAGTTCACGTTGGGGGTCATGGCGACCAGCCGGTAGAGGTCGATGTCCGTGCCGGCGTCGAGTTGCGCTCCGCTGACGAGCGCCACGCTCGTCGGCTCGTCCTGAAGGCTCCGTTCCTGCTGCTGTCCGCTGACCGTGATCTCCTCGGCGAAGGACATCTCGAGGGGAATGCTGATGCGCACCTGCCCGGCGCTCCCCACCGTGATCTCGACCGTGCGGTCGGCAAACCCCAGCCCGAGCACGGTCAGTCGGTGGAGGCCCTCCGGGAGGGTGTCGAACCGGAACGAGCCGGCAGCATCGCTGGTGGTCTCCCGAACCTCCCCGCTGGCGAGCGTGAGGATCACGTCGGCGCCCGGCACGAGCAGGCCCTGCGGGTCGGTGACCTCGCCCACGATCTCGGTACCCGACATGGGGAGGGCAGCCGTCATGGGCATCGCCGCCGCACCCTGCGGAAGGGCGCAAAGGACCAGACCGAGAGCGGTGTTGCGAAGAAGAACCCCCGAAGGAGCGTGTCGGAACATGAATGGGACCTCAGCCGGGAAGATTACGCACAGAGCGCCTCAAAGGATCCGTTCCGCGCGCGGCGGCCATGTGTCAATCTATTTGACACATTTGGATTGCCACAACAAACTTCCCACATGCCACGCATTTACAAGGTGCAGGTGACCCTGAACGATGTCGAGTACGCCGCTGTTCGACGGCGGGCCGAAGCGGAGGGTCTCAAGCACGCGGCCGTCGTTAGGGAAGCGGTGCAGGAGTACTGCGTCAAGCCGGACAAGCGCCGGCGACAACTGGAGGCGCTGGAAGCGCTTCGCAGCATGCCGCCCGCGCCGGTTCCGGAGTCCTGGTCGGAGTGGAAACGGGAATACAGCCGCTTGAAGACGGCGTTTCGCGTCGCCGAATGGCCGCGGCGCGACGCCCCCGCGGACGCCAAATCGAATGACTGAGTCGCAGGCCCATCCGGGTGAGCGGCCGTTCGAGCCTCCTGGGGTGATCTTCGTCGACGCGAACGTCTTCATGTACGCGGCGGGTGCGGATGCCAGGTGGCGGGGGACCTGTGACGCGGTGTTGGAGAGTCTTCAGGAGAGCAAGGTGCGGGTCGTGACGAATGCGGAAGTCCTTCAGGAGATCCTGCACCGATACTTCGCCCAACATCGTCCTGGAGACGCCCAAACTGTCCACCGCGCCGCTCAGGAACTTTGCGACGAGATCATCCCGGTAACGGAACATCACACGACCCGCGCGCTCGCGCTGCTTCTCGAATACGAGGGGCTCTCCGCCCGCGACGCTGTTCACGTCGCCACAATGGAAGCGCGTGAGGTGCACACCATCGTGTCGGCGGACCAGGGCTTTGATGCAGTGTCTGGCGTGGATCGAATCGACCCGCGGGACTTTGTCCGCGCCTGATCGAGTCCGGTCGGCGCCTGCCAGCGCCGGCGAGCCGTAGAATCCGGCGATGGACATCGAAGGTACCGAGATCATCAGCGCGCCCCGCGAGCGCGTCTGGGAGTTCGTCACCGACGCGGAGTCGGTCGCCTCCTGCACGCCCGGGGTGAAGTCGGTCCGCATCCTGGAGCCCGGAAAGCGGTTCGAGGTGGTGGGCGGCGTCAAGCTCGGCACGGTCGGGCTCAACGCGAAGAACGTCATCGAGTTCACCGATCTCGTGGAACTCGAAGAGGCGAAGCTGAAGATTCGGGGCCGGGGACCGGGAACCACCATCGACGCCGTGGCCGAACTCCGGCTGCGGGACGAGGAATCCGGTACCGCGCTCGACTGGAAAGGCACGGTGCAGGTGCGGGGGACGCTGGCCGCGCTCGCTTCCCGGCTGCTGAAGCCGGTCACCGAAAAGGTGTTGCGTGAGATGTTCGCCGAGATGCGATCCAAGATCGAGGCCTGAGCGGCCCGCCGGGCTTCCCCAGGGGACCCACCGAGGAGAGGAAATCCATGAAACTCCGACTGAGAACCGTCCCGTTCGCGGGCCTTCTGATCGCCGCGCTGCTTGCGGCAACGCTCGCCTTCGCGCAGGACCCGTACTTTCCCGAGCGGCACGACTGGGGGACGAAGACCGCCGAGGAGGCCGGCTTCGATGCGGCGCTCCTCGAGGAGGCGGTGGAGTTCGCGATCGCCTCCGAGTCGACGGCGCCCCGCGATCTGGCGCTCAACCATGAACTGACATTTGCTCAGGAACCCTTCGGGAGCCGCGTCGGCCCCACGACCGTGCGGGGTGCACTCAGCGGGATCGTGGTGAAGGACGGCTATATCGTCCGGGAGTGGGGGCCCTCGAAGAAGGTGGACATGACCTTCAGCGTGTCGAAGACCTTCCTTTCGACGACCATCGGGCTCCTCTACGACAAGGAGCTGATCGCCTCGGTTGACGACCGCGTCGGTCCCTACATGCCGGACGACGAACTCTTCGGTTCGGAACACAACCAGTCCATCACCTGGGACCACCTGCTGCGCCAGACGAGCGACTGGCAGGGGACGCTCTTCGGCAAGCCCGACTGGGCCGACCGGCCCGTGGGAGACCACCCGTTCGAATATCCGGACCGCCCGATGTACAAGCCGGGGACCCACTACAAGTACAACGACGTCCGGGTGAACCTGCTCGGCCTCGCGGGACTTCACGTGGTGCGCGATCCGTTCCCGGTGATTCTCCGCAAGGGGATCATGGAGCCCATCGGCGCCTCCAACCGCTGGCGCTGGCACGGCTACGAGAACTCCTGGGTCATGATCGACGGCCGGAACGTCCAATCGGTCAGCGGCGGCGGCCACTGGGGCGGCGGCATGCACATCAGCGGCCGCGACCTCGCCCGCTTCGGTTACCTGTTCCTGCGGATGGGGAACTGGAAGGGGAAGCAGCTCATCTCCGAGGAATGGATCGGGATGGCCCGCACGCCGGGCGAGGTGAACCCCAGCTACGGCTACATGAACTGGTTCCTGAACGGGCCCGTCGAGCGGGACGGGGAGATGGTCAAGTCCATTCCCGACGCTCCGGACACCGCGGTCACCTTCCGCGGCGCCGGCAGCAACATCGTGTACGTGGACTGGGAGAACGGCCTCGTGGTGGTGGTCCGCTGGATCCAGGGGGGTGCGGTGTCGCCCTTCATCGGGAAGGTGCTCGCGGCGCTCAAGTAGCGATCCCCGGGGGACGTACGCCGGAGCCCCGCCCTCCCGGGTTCGGGAAGTCCTACCTGGCGCCTCCGCCGCCCCGCAGTGCGTCTACCTGCGCCTGGTAGAGCCGCCGGCCCTCCTCGAAAGTCGCCAGCACCTCGGCCTTCTGCGCGGGATCGTCCCAGCGGTCCATCGCCCGCAGTTCGTCGAGCACCTGATCGATCCAGCGGACGAAGAACGCCGCGTCGTCCGGCGAGCGGATCGGTTCACCGCCGGCGATGACGAAGACGGGGTTCGTGTGGGCGAACAGGTAGCTGTCCATCGCGCCGTGCTGCGGCGGCCCCAGCACCCGCGCCGCGATCCACCCACTCTTCTCGATCGGGATCTCCAGTTCGGCTTCGATCGATTTCAGGTCGCCCGCGGCATCGGTCCGGTGCACGATGCGGCCGTTGTGCACGATCTCGAGGCCGTGCATCGTGAAGAGCGACCGCGCGGTCGCGCGCACGGTGACCACATCGCCGCGCGACACCGCCAGTTCCTCGCCCATGCCCTGCCCGGGAGCGTCTCCGGAACCCGAAACGTCCAGCGTCATGATCGGCCCGCTGGTCACGAACGCACGGCCCGCCGCCATCGCGTCGGCCCAGGCGTCGTAGTGGACGTGGTCCTCGCCCGTGTAGACGTAGGTGCGCGTCGTCCCGACCGCGGGATGCCGCCAGATGTCGGACATGACGTCGGTTCCGGCGGTCCCCGGGATGCGGGAACCCGTGTTGAGGAGGCGGTACCAGACCTCGGCGGTCCCGAGTTCGTCGCTCCAGATGCACGCCACGTCCACGAAATCGGCCAGGCCGAGAACCGCGTCGACGGGCAGCTCACGGGCTGATCCCGCCCCCGCCGCGTCGGGGTCCCGATGCCGAAGCCCGAAGGGGTGGACATATCCGCCGATGCCGCCCTGCTCATGCACCCGGCGAAGCACCGAGGCGTTGTCGGGATAGAGGGCCTGGTGTGCGGTCCCCACCGAGCCGATGTAGAAGGGCGTGATCAGCTCGATCAGGTTGAGCAGCGAGAGGTGCGCGAAGTAGCTGGGCCGGTACTCCTCGTTGTAGTAGACGATGGTGCGGGGGCCGGTGTGCGGGTGCGGATGCCCGAGAAAGTGCTCGAGGTCCTCGACCCGGCTGTTGCCCCAGTAGTTGGCGATCATGCCGTTGACGACGTTGAGGTCCTCCGCGTGGGCTTTGTTCGTGAGGTCCTCAGGGGTGACGAAGTAGTGGCCGCCGTAGTTGGGGTGGATGTGGTTGTCGCCGGAGTACCAGCCGTTCGCGGCCATGTCGATCCAGCGTGCCAGTTCGAGTTCGACGGTGGAGTGCTCGCCGGCCCGAACTTCGACCGTGCGCGAGACCGGCTCGTATTCAAATCCCCGCCAGGCCTCGACGGTGGCCTCGCCGACCGGGAGGGTCACCGAGAAGCTGCCGTCCGTGTGGAAGTAATAGTCCTCGGTCACGCTCACGACGCGGGGGTAGCTGCCGCGCGGGAACCAGGCGCGCCCGTCGGAGCCGGTCAGATAGATGCGCGACGGGAGAAGTTCGCCGTCCGCATCATTGACGCGAACACGGAGTTGCCCAGTTGGCTCGGACCATGCGTAGCCGTCGATGCGCACGGGTTTGGGCGCGCCACCCCCTCGCGTAACCGTGTAGAGCGCGAACCCCATCCCGTTGTCGATCGTGCGCGGCTGGTCACGGGCGCCGCCGTTCCGCGCGTACACCAGGCGTTCGCCGTCCGGTGACCAGGAGGGGAAATACTCATCCGTGCGGCTGTGCGTGAGGCGGACGGGCTGGATTCCGCGGGGGGACTTCTCGCTGGGGACGGCGTAGAGGTCGTTGTTGCCCGAGGAGTCGGTGACGTAGGCGACGATGCCCCCGTGTGGTGCGACGACCGGCGCCGCCTGGTAGTTGGTCTCGATGCGAATGAGGAGTTCCACCGCCCCCGTAGCTGCGCGATACCGCCAGAGGGAACCCGAGCCGAGCGCCGCCTCGCCCCGCCGGGAAACGAACACGATGTCACCGGTGTCGCCGATCCAGTCCCCGGCCATGTCGTTCGCCTCGGGGTCGGCGATGACGGCTTCGGCCGTGCCGGTTTCCGTGTCGTGAACCCAGAGGTCGAAGGTGCCGTCGCGCTCGGTCGTGAAGAGGATGCGGGACCCGTCCGGCGACCAGCGCGGACGCAGGTCGAGGAAGGGGTGGGTGGTGAGGCGGCGCGACCCGCCGGTCGCGAGCTCGGTGACGAAGATGTCGAAGTTGCGGTCGATGTCGGCCGCGTAGGCGATCCGGCTGCCCTCGGGGGACCAGCTCGGCTGGGAGTGGTAGCCGGGGCCGCTCGTGACCTGGCGCGCGGTGCCGCCCTCGGCGGGGACGACCCAGATGCGGCCCTGGTAGGCGAAGGCGATGGACTCGCCGTCGGGCGACCAGGCCGGGTAGGTGGGCGATGCGGTGACGGGGGGCGGGAAATAGCTTTCCATGTACATCCGGCCCGCGTTGCTGACGCCCGCGAGAGAGGGGTACCCGCCCGGGAAGGGGTCGGGGTATTCGTGTTCCTGGGCGGAGGTAGCGCTGGCAGGGAGTGCTGTCAACGCTGCCACGGCCAGGGCGGCGACAGTGGGAATGTTCATCGGCGGTGGTTCTCCTGTGGAGCTCGGACGCATCGGAAGATCCTCATGGTGGGTGATGTCCGGCGACACCGCAAGAAGCTACGAGAAACGTCTCCGAAACTCAGAAGATCGACTTCGGCATGTGCATGCTCACCAGCATGTTGGGAACGTCCACGGTCTCCGAGATCTTGAGGTCCCCCGCAAGCGAACACAGCACGTACGCCTCCTCGGCGGTAAGGCCGTGTTCGGCAACCAGCCAGGCGATCATGTTGCGCGTCGCTTTCTTCGCCGCCTCGTCGATGGAGGGATCGAATCCGGTGACGGCGTAGTACTCGTCCGTTTCGTACTCGGGCACGGTGATTCCCCGTGGGTTCGGAAGTACTTCCAGGGTGACCACGAGGCGCATGGGGACTTCGATGGCGCTTCCGGAAACCTCACCGTCCCCCTGGACGGCGTGGGTGTCTCCGATCGAGAAGTTCGCTCCCGGAACCTGGACCGGGATGTACACCGTGGCGCCGGGCCGCATGTGCCGGTTGTCCATGTTGCCGCCGTTTTCGCGGGGCGGGATCGTCACCAGCATCTCGTCGGTGGCCGGCGCCACTCCGAGGACTCCCGGGAAGGGGGAAAGGGCCAGGGTGATGTGGTCGTTGAAGCGCACCTTGGTGGCCCCGGACGCCATGTCGAAACTGCGAAGCCACGGGTCGGTGAACTCGTCGGCGAGGAAGCCGAAGCCGGGGAAGATGCCGGCCCAGCCGGATCCCTGGACTTCGGCTTCGTGGATCGTCACCGCAAGAAGATCTCCGGGCTCGGCGCCCTCCACGGCGATCGGACCGGTGAGCGCGTGAATCAACCCGAAGTCCACGTTCACCAGGTCTTCCGCGGTGGTCTCCAGGGTGATCTGACCGTCCGAGGCCTCCTTGGTGAAGATCTCGACGACGGCGCCGGAGGGCACGGTGAGGATCGGCGGAATCGTCGCGCTCCAGCGGTTGTGCGTGTTTTCCGCCGGAAGGGTGTACTCGGGCGTCGGGATCGGATCCGGTTCGGATTCCGGTTCGGGGGCCGGAGCGGGTGCGGGTGACCCGCAGGCGGCCGCGAGGGCGAGAGCGGCGAGCGGTAGGAGGGCGTTTCGGTACATCGGGACTCCTTGCGTTTGGGGCACCGGCGATTATCTGTCGGTCCGCGTTCCGGCCCAGCGGGCGCCGGGCTGCAGGTCGGGGTTTCCTTTACGGTGTCCCGTGAGTTTGGGTGGCGTAGTGAGGTTTCGACCGCCTCTCGGCGGTCAATGCCGGCCAGAGGCCGGCGCTCCGAGCTCCGCGCAGCGGGTGCCGGCGTGGAAGCGGAGTTCCCTTTGCGGTGTTCCGTGAGGCTGGGTGGAGTGGTGCGGTTTCGACCGCCTCTCGGCGGTCGATGCCGGCCGGAGGCCGGCGCTCCGAGCTCCGCGCAGCGGGCGCCGGCCTGGAGGGCGGGGTTCCCTTTGCGGTGTTCCGTGAGGCTGGGTGGAGTGGTGCGGTTTCGACCGTCTCTCGACGGTCGATGCCGGCCGGAGGCCGGCGCTCCGAACTCCGCCCAGCGGGTGCCGATCTGGAAGCCGGCGCTCCTACCGGGATTCGCTGGTTTCGGTTTCCGGCGCCGCGTAGTAGCCCTTGCGGGTCCGGGCGATCAGGTCGTCACGGCCCTTGATCCTGACCTCGATGCTCCGCCAGCCGCCTTCCTTGCGGTCCCGCGAGGGAAGGTAGGCGATCTGGTACTGCCGGTGGAGTTCGTGCTGGATCTGCCGGAAGTGCCGGGAGAGGTCTTCGATCTTGTCCGGGTAGTAAGAACGTCCGCCGCTCTGTTCCGCGACCTCATCCAGGAACTCCCGGTTCAGCTTTCCTCCTCCCTCGGGGCTCCATCCCGTGTAGCCGACCGTGTAGATCGCACCCTCGGAGAGCCGGGCCCCTTCGAGGGCCTGCTCCCGGGTGCTGACGCTCCCCTTGGCGTCGGGTCCGGAGTCCTCGCCGTCCGAGACCAGGATCAACGCCTTTCGCTCTTCGACCCGGGAGAGTTCCTGAAGGCTGGTGAGGATGGCGTCGTAGAGCGCGGTCTTCCCGAAGGGCCGCATCGCCCGGATCATCGAGACCTGGTTCCAGATGTCCGAGGTGTAAGCGGGACCGAACCGGACCCCCTCGCTGAAGGTGGCCACGCGGCCCTGATCCTCGGTGGCCATGTTGCGGAGAAAGATGTAAGCGGCGGTCTGGATCGCCGACAGACTCGAACGCACCGAAGCGGACGAGTCGAGTAGCAACAGGCTGGTCACCGGAGTCAGGTCGGCGGTGAAGTAGCGGATCTCCTGGGGGACGCCGTCCTCGAGGATCTCGAATTCGTCGGCGCCGAGGCCGGTCACGAAGCGTCCGCGCTCGTCGGCGACCACCACATCAAGGGTCACGCTCGGGACGCGGACCATGAAGCTGAAGCGCTCTCCAAGGGTCGTTTCCCGCGCCGTGGTTCGCGGCAGCTGCTCGGTCGCCTTTTCCTCCGCCGGGGGCTGGGCCGGGGGTTGTCCGGGTGCGAACGAGGCTGCCGCGAGCAGGGTAACGAAGGCCGTTGGAATCAGGACGGTGCGCAAGACAAGTCGCTAACCGCCGTAGTCTAGGGCGCGAGCGCACTTTCTGCCGGATCGGCGTCTTTGGTCCCTCTGCTCTTGCGGATTTCCGCCATTCCCGGATACTCTCGCAAACCCGAATGATTCGTTCCCGGCGAGGAGGAACCTCCCCATGAGCCACCGCGTTCGCATCAGCGTCAACGGAAAAGCCGAGGAGGCGGACGTCGAATCCAGACTGCTCCTCTGTCACTTTCTGCGTGACCGGCTGGGTCTGACCGGGACCAATGTCGGCTGCGATACCTCGCAGTGCGGATCCTGCACCGTGATGATGGATGGGAAGGCGGTCAAGTCCTGCACCATCCTGGCGGTCCAGGCCGACGGGTCGGAAGTGACCACCATCGAGGGACTCGCCGGCGCCGACGGACTGCATCCGGTGCAGCAGTCCTTTTGGGACAACCACGGCCTCCAGTGCGGGTTCTGCACGCCCGGAATGATCATGACCGCGGTCGAGATCCTGGAACGAAATCCGGAGGCGACCGATGCCGATGTCCGGCACGGTCTCGAAGGCAACATCTGCCGCTGTACCGGCTACGAGAACATCGTGAAGTCGGTGGTGGCGGCGGGCGCACGCGAAGCGAGCTGACGAGGCTCAGGCCTTTCCAGCAGAGGATCGGAGGAGGACCACAATGGGCCGTTACGTAGGCACTTCGGTAAAGCGGGTCGAAGATCCCCGCTTCATCCAGGGCAAGGGACGCTACGTTGCCAACATCCAGCTTCCGGGCATGGTGCACGTGGCGATCAAGCGCAGCCCCGAGGCGCACGCCCGGATCACCGGGATGGACACCTCGGCGGCGAGCGCCATGGACGGCGTCCTCGCCGTCTTCACCGGCCAGGACTTCAAGGACGGTGGCTGCGGTTCGCTCCCCTGTGGTTGGCTCGTGCCGGACACCAAGGTTCCGGACCGGCCGGTCGTGGTCACCGACCGGGTCTGCCACGTCGGGGATTCGGTGGCGGTGGTGGTGGCCGACGATCCTTACGTCGCCGCCGACGCCGTTGAGGCGATCGAGGTGGACTACGAGCCGCTCCCGACCGTGGTGGACGCGCGCGGGGCCACGGATGAGGGAGCGCCCCTCGTTCATGCCGAGATCGAAGACAACGTCTCTTACCACTGGGCGCTCGGAGACCAGGAGGCCTGCGAAAAGGCCTTCGCCGAGGCGGACGAGGTGGTGGAGATCGAACTCGTGAACCAGCGGCTTATCCCCACCGCGATGGAGCCGCGGGCCGCGGCGGCGCAGTGGGATGCGGCGTCCGAGGAGATGACCGTCTGGACCACGAGCCAGAACCCGCACCCGATCCGGCTGCTGCTTTCGGCGTTCACGCTCGGAATTCCCGAGAGCAAGCTGCGGGTGATCTCACCTGACGTTGGCGGAGGGTTCGGGAGCAAGATCTTCCACTACCCCGAAGAAGTCATCCTGCCGTGGGTGGCGCGGCAGGTCGGGCGTCCCGCCCACTGGGTCGCGACCCGGACCGAGAGCCAGATGACGGACTCCCAGGGACGGGACCACGTCACGGTCGCCAAGCTCGCGATGCAGAGCGACGGCACCTTCACCGGGCTCGACGTGGAGACCTGGGCGAACCAGGGGGCCTACCTCTCCACCTTCGCCCCGCTCATCCCGACGGCGCTCTACATCACCCTGCTCTCCGGGAACTACAAGATGCCCGGGGTGTTCGGGAAGGTGCACGGCACGCTTACCAACACGGTGCCTGTGGACGCCTATCGCGGGGCCGGGAGGCCGGAAGCGGCCTACCTGGTCGAGCGTCTGGTCGATCTGGCGGCGGCCCGCCTCGGTCGGGACCCGCTCGAGCTGCGTCGCCAGAACGCGATCCCGAAGGAGGACTTCCCCTACCAGACTCCCGTCGCGTTCCTCTACGACAGCGGTGACTACGACCGGCTGATGCAGACCGTCGCCGATCGCGCCGACTACGCCGGGATGCGCGATGCGCAGGCCCAGGCGCGCGCCGACGGCAAGCTGCGGGGCGTGGGGGTGGTCTGTTGTATCGAGGCCAGCGGCCCGGCGCCCTCAGCGGTAGCGGGCTCGCTGGGCTCCGCCGTTGGCTTTTGGGAGAGCGGCGAAATCCGGATCCATCCGACGGGGCAGGTGAGTGTCTTTACCGGCTCTCACACCCATGGCCAGGGGCATGAGACCACCTTCGCCCAGGTGGCCGCCGATGAACTGGGAGTGCCGATCGAAAGCGTGGAAGTCGTCCACGGCGACACCGGCCGCATCAACTTCGGCATGGGCACCTACGGCAGCCGGAGCGCCTGCGTGGGCGGTTCGGCGCTCGTGCGGAGCGCCGAGAAAGTGCGGGCCAAGGTCCTCAAGATCGGCGCCCACCTGCTCGAGGCCGCGGAAGAAGACGTGGTCTACGACCAGGCGGCCGGCCGGGTCCACGTGAAGGGCGCGCCGGACCGCGGGAAGGAATTCGGCGAGCTGGCGTTCGCTGCCTACACCGCGCACAGCCTGCCCGAGGGCATGGAGCCGGGGCTCAACTTCGTGAGCTTCTACGACCCGGCGAACTTCACCTTCCCCGCGAGCTCGCACATCTGCGAGGTCGAGGTCTGTTCCGACACCTGGGAAGTGCGCATCCTTCGCTACGTGGCGGTGGACGACGTGGGCAAGGTGATCAACCCGATGATCGTCGAGGGCCAGATCCAGGGCGGGATCGTCCAGGGTGTGGGCCAGGCGCTCACCGAGATCGGCGCCTATTCCGAGGACGGCCAGCTACTCTCGGGCACCCTGCTCGAGTACGCGGTGCCGCGTGCCGATCTCTTGCCCGGGATCGAGGTGGATCGAATCGAGACCCCGTCACCCCACAACCCGCTCGGGGTCAAGGGCGCCGGTGAGATGGGCACCATCGCGGCCACGCCCGTGGTGGCGAACGCGGTTCTCGATGCGCTCGCTCCCCTGGGAGTCACCCACATTGAGCTTCCGCTCACCCCGGAGAGGATCTGGCGGGCCGTGCAGGCGGCCTCCGCCTGAGAAGCGAACAGGAGACTTCGATGTATCCGAACCAATTCGACTACCACCGCGCCGCTTCGGTCGCCGAGGCGGTGGAGCTTCTTTCCTCGCTTCCGGACGCCAAGCTGGTTGCCGGGGGGCACAGCCTGATTCCGGCCATGAAGCTGCGCGCCGCGCAGCCGGCCGCGCTCGTGGACATCGGGCGGATTCCCGGGCTGGGCGATGTCACAGCTGACGGAGACAGCCTCGTCATCGGTGCGCTTGCCACCCACGCCTCGGTGGCGGATTCCGCCGCAGTCCAGGGGGGATGTCCGATGCTCGCCGAGACGGCGGCCGCGATTGGCGACATCCAGGTCAGGAACCGGGGAACGATCGGCGGCAGCCTCGCGCACGCTGATCCGGGCGCCGACTATCCCGCCGCGATGCTGGCGCTCGGCGCCGAGATCACCGCGGTCGGGGCCGGTGGCGAACGGACCATCGCCGCGTCCGACTTCTTTGTGGACATCCTGACCACGGCCCTCGCTGACAACGAAGTGATCACCTCGGTCCGGGTTCCCTGCGCGGCGGGCAGCGCCTACCTGAAGCATCGTCATCCCGCATCCAGTTATGCGGTCGTCGGCGTAGCCGCTTGTGTGGGACTCGACGGCGGGAACGTGGCGCGTTGCGCCATCGGCATCAACGGGGTCGCCGGGAAGGCGGTCACGGCCGACGCGGCGGCGGCGGCGCTCTGCGGCGGCCCGGCGAGCGCCGACCGGATTGCGGCGGCCGCCGCCCGTGTCGCCGAAGCCTGCGACGAGCCGCTTGGTGACCTCTACGCTTCCGGAGAATTCCGGGTCCACTTGGCGGGGGTCTACACGAAGCGCGCGCTGGCGGTGGCCGCCGAACGCGCGGGCGCCTAGGCGGTTGTCAGCGACCCAGACGGCAACTCTCTCCTCGGTTCCCGAACTCAACGGGGAACTCGCGGGGCAGGGGTACATCGCCGACAGCGCGCTCGCCACGGCGCTCTTCCTGGCTCTCCGCCTGGAGCGGCCGCTCTTCCTCGAGGGAGAGGCCGGCGTCGGCAAGACCGAGCTTGCCAAGGTCACCGCCGCCGTCCTCGGGGCGCCGCTGATCCGGCTCCAGTGCTACGAAGGGCTGGACATCGCCCAGGCCGCCTACGAGTGGAACTACACGCGGCAGATGCTGGCCATCCGGCTCGCCGAAAGTCGCGGCGCCGCCATGGAGCAACACGATCTCTTCGGGCCCGACTTCCTCCTGCGCCGGCCGCTGCTGCACGCCATCGAGACCTCGTCGCCGGAAAGCCGGCCGGTACTGCTCATTGACGAGGTGGACCGCAGCGACGAGGAGTTCGAGGCGTATTTGCTCGAAGTCCTCTCGGACTTCCAGATCACGATCCCCGAGGTCGGCACGATCCGGGCGGCGGCGCCGCCAGTCGTGGTCCTGACTTCGAATCGGACCCGCGAGGTGCACGACGCGCTCAAGCGCCGCTGCCTCTACCACTGGATTCCTTATCCGAGCTACGAACGTGAACTCGAGATCGTCCGCGAGCGGGTGCCGCACGCGGCGGCGCAACTGGCGGCCGAGGCAACCCGTTTCGCCCAGGAACTGCGCGAAATCGATCTGTTCAAGCGCCCGGGCGTGTCCGAGACCCTGGACTGGACGATGGCGCTGGCCGCGCTCGGAAAGACCGCGCTCGACGAGGCCGCCGTGGATCGCACCCTCGGAGCGCTGCTCAAGTACCGGGACGACCTGGAAATGGTGCGCGGGGAGCGGGCGGGAGCCATCCTGACCCGACTGGCCGGCGGGGTTTCTTGAGCCCCGCCGCTCGGGACGGGGCTCCGGGGCGCGTCCCTGCGCTCCCTCCTCTCCTCCAGAACCTGACGCTCTTCGGGAGGCTCCTGCGGGGGATCGGCCTGCCGGTCTCGACCGCCCGGATGTTGGACCTCGCGCAGGCGCTCCCGCTCATCGAGGTCTTCCGGCGGGAGGAATTCCATGCCGCCGCGCGGGCGCTGCTCATCCATCGGCGCGAGGATCTCGAACTCTTCGACGCCGCCTTCGCGCTCTTCTGGGAGACGCCTCCCGAGCGGTGGACGCGGACGCGGCTTCCGGGGATGACGCTCCGGAAACAGCGTTCTCCGATCCGGCAGGCGACTCTCCGGCCGGTCGCGCCGGGAGGAGCCGCCGGGCCGGACGAGCCGCCGCCGCGCCCCTTCGCGCGCCGCACCTGGAGCGACCGCGAGTCCCTGGAGCAACGTGACTTCTCGGACCTGGACGAGGACGAACTTCGGGAGGTTCGCGCCCTGATCCGGGACGCCGGGTGGAAGGCGGCGCGCCGCCGGGTGGTGCGGTTCCGGCCCGGCGGGAGCCGGAATCTGGATCTCCGCCGGACGTTGCGCAAGGGGCTCCGGTCGGGCGGAGAATGGGTGGGCCTCGAGCGCCGGCAGCGCCGGGAGAAGCCACGACCGCTCATCGTGCTCGCCGATGTGAGCGGTTCCATGGAGCAGACGGCGCGGATTCTGCTCCACTTTCTGTATGGACTCTCGCACGGGTCGGCGGGCCGGGTGGAAGCGTTCGTCTTTGCCACCCGCCTCACCCGGATCACGCGGAAGCTCGCCGACCGCCGGGTGGACCGGGCCCTGCAGGAGGCTTCGGAAGCCGTTCGGGACTGGTCGGGTGGGACGCGCATCGGCGAGGCCCTCCACCGGTTCAATCTCGAGTGGGCGCGGCGCCTGCCGACATCTTCCGCGGTGGTGCTGCTCGTAAGCGACGGGTGGGACCGCGGCGACCCGGTACTGGTGGCCTCGGAGATGGAACGACTCCGGGGGCTCGCCTGGCGGGTGGTCTGGCTGAACCCGCTGCTCTCCGACGAGGGCTACGAGCCGCTGACCCGGGGAATGGCCGCCGCGCTTCCCCACATCCACGACTTCCTCCCGGTGAACAACCTGGCGAGCGTGCGCTCGCTGGCCGAGCACCTGGCGAAGCTGGATCCGGTGGGACGTTCCGCCGCCCCGGCTCCATCCGCACGATAATCCGGGCCCAAGCAGCCCATGCGTGACGTCGCCCCCGTTCTGGACTCCTGGCTCGACGGAGAGGGTCCACTGGCGCTCTCCACCGTGGTCCACACGTGGGGCTCGGGACCCCGGCGGCCGGGCGCCCGGATGACCATTGACGGCGAGGGCCGGATCGCCGGCTCGGTCAGTGGCGGCTGCGTGGAATCGAGCGTGGTGCAGGCGGCCCGTGACGTCATCAGGAGCGGCGAGCCGCGCCTTCTCCGTTTTGCGGTCTCCGATGAACTGGCCTGGGGAGTGGGTCTTGCCTGCGGAGGGTCGCTCTCGGTCTTCGTCGAGCGCGCGGACCGGGAGTTGCTGCGCCAGGTTCGGGAGGGGATGAAACGCCGCGACCCCGTCGGGCTGGCGGTGGTGACGTCCGGGCCGAACCTCGGTGACAGCCTGGTCAAGGTCGCCGGGTCCCCCGGCATCGGTTCCCCGGCGCTCAACGAGGTTGTGGAGAGCGCGCTCTCTTCCGAGAAGCCCCTGGCGGTGGATAGCGAAGACGGGACCGTCTTCTGCGACGTCATTCTGCCGCCGGAATCGCTGGTCATCGTTGGCGGAGTCCACATTGCGCAAACGCTTTCCGAGCTCGCGGCCTGCGTTGGCTATCGCCCGGTGATCTGCGATCCGCGTCCGGTATTCGCCTCCGCCGAGCGTTTTCCGGGGGTGGAGGTCGTGAACGACTGGCCCGACCGGGGATTCGAGCGAATCGGGCTCGACGCGAGCACCGCGGTCGCGACCCTGACCCATGACCCAAAGCTGGACGACCCGGCGCTCGCCGCGGCCCTCGGGAGTCCTGCCTTCTATGTGGGGGCGCTCGGCAGCCGGAAGACGCACGCACGGCGTCTGGAGCGGCTCCGGGAAAGAGGCGTTTCGGAAGCGGCGCTTCGACGGATCGCGGCCCCCATCGGCCTCCCGATCGGCGCGCGCACGCCGGACCAGATCGCGCTCGCGGTCATGGCCGAGGTGGTGGCGGCGAGAAACGGAGTACGCACGAAGCCGTCGGGATGAGTCCGGTCCTGGAGCTGGCCGACGTTGTCCGGCGCTATCCCCAGGCGGACGGCTCGGAACTGACGGTCCTCGATTCGGTCAGTCTGACGATCCAGGCTGGTGAAACCGTTTCCGTCGCGGGACGGTCCGGCAGCGGAAAGAGCACCCTGCTTCACCTCGCGGCAGGGATCGAGACCCCGAGCCAGGGGACGGTCCGCCTCGGTGGACAGGAGTTGGCCGGCCTCCCCGATTCGGAACGCAGCCGCCTCCGCGGCCGCTTTGTGGGGCTCGTGTTCCAGTTCTTCCATCTCGTGCCCTATCTGAGTGTTCGGGAGAACGTCCTGTTGCCGGCCCGCATTGCCGGAGTTCGCCGGGTACCGGACGACGGCGGGGCGCCCGCGGAGGTGGGCGCGGCCGCCGACCGGCTGCTTTCCGCGGTGGGTCTGGAGGGCCGGGCCCGCGAGCCGGCGCGGCGGCTCTCCGGGGGCGAAATGCAGAGGACGGCGATTGCCCGGGCGCTCCTCCTCCAGCCCGCCCTCCTGTTGGCTGACGAACCGACTGGCAATCTCGACGCCCGCGGCGCGGCTCGGGTGGCGGATCTGCTCTTCCGCCTGGTCCGCGAGCGCGGCGCCGGACTGCTGCTGGCGACCCACGATCCCGAGCTTGCCGCCCGCGCCGACACCAGGCTGCGGCTGCGCGCCGGCCGCCTCACCGTGGACGGAGCGGCGCTGTCCCCGGGCTCCGGGTGATCCGGCTGCTGCTTCGCGCCGCGCCGGCCCGCTTCCGGGCGGCGCCGGCGCTGGGTGCACTCCCCCTCCTGGCCATTGCGCTGGGCGCCGGCGCGGTGTTGTCGGTACAGCTCCTGAACCGGGCGGCGCTCGAAACCCTGGACGCCAGCCTGGAGGTCGTATCGGGTGGCGCCGATCTCGTCGTGACCGGGCTCGTGGAGGAAGCAGGAAGCGTTCCGGACGAGGCCTGGCCGAACATTCTCGCGAACCCGGGTGTCCGGCGCGCTGCGCCCGTGCTCCGTCTGGCCGGACTGCGGGTGGGAACTCCCGACCAGGAGGCACCGGTCCCCGGGTGGGGAGTGGACATCGTCTCCGGATCCTTCGACTTCGCAGGTGCAGAAGGAGATCAGGCGACTCTCGCTTCCGAAGTCTTCTTCTCCGGAGGCATCGTCCTGCCGGAGCGGGTTGCGGCTCGGCTCGGGGTCGGCACGCTCGATCCGGTGTGGATCGGCCTGGACGGCGCGGGGCCCGCGGGCCGGCGGCCCACGCTCGTGGCAGGGACGTATCCCGGCGAGGACGGACGCGCGTCCGCCTTCCTGGACCTCGCCTACGCCCAGGCGCTCCGCGGACGGGCGGGTTTTGACCGGATCGAAGTGTCGGTGGCGGAGGGATTCGAGGTCGAGAGGATCCGGAGCGCGCTTTCCACCCGGATTCCCGGAGCCAGGATCGAGGCGAGCGGAACCCTGCGAGCCGAAGGGGCGGAACTCTTCTCGGCGTTCCGATTGAATCTCCTCGCGCTCTCGGCGGTCAGCCTGCTGGTGGCGGCGTTCCTGGTGTACGCGAGCGTCCGCGCCGCGCTCGCCGCGCGCCGCCAGGAGATCGGCCTCTATCGGGCGCTCGGGGCATCGGGGCGGCGCGTGGGGGTGTTGCTCCTCGGCGAGGTCTTTCTCATGGCGCTCGCCGGGGCCGCACTCGGCATTCCGGTGGGCGCCCTGGCCGCCGGCGCTTCGCTGGATCGCGTCAGCGCCACGATCTCGAACCTCTACCTGCTGGAACGGATCGAGGGCCTGACGATCGATCCGCAAGTCGTCCTGCTGGCGGGGCTCGTCGCGGTGACGGCAGCGCTGGCCGGGGCGGCGCCGCAAGTGTTTGCGGAGGCCTCCCGCGCGCCGGTGAGCCTGCTTGCCCCGGGACGCGTTTCGCTGTCTTCGGCGCGCCGCCGTTTCTGGCGCCTCGGGCCGCCGCTCGCCGGAACGGCGCTGATCGGAGCTGCCGTGTGGGCCGCCTTTGATCCCGGGAGTTGGCCGGCATTTCCGGGTAGCGGCTTCGGCGCGGCCGGCGCGCTATTGATCGGGGCCGCGCTCCTCCCGGACGCGGTCATCCGGCTGGCGTCAGGTTTCCGCGCGGGGCAGAACTCCGCCATCGGGCGGGGGATTCTCGCCGCGGTGCGGGAGCCCGGCTCCACGGGACCACCGGCGGCGGCGTTGGTGGTGGCGGTGACCATGCTGGTCGGGGTGAGTTCCCTGATCGGGAGCTTCCGGGCAACCCTCGATGGCTGGCTGGGCGAAACGCTGGCCGCCGACATCTACGTGTCGCGGGCCGGGGGAGCGGGCGGAGCGCGCTCGATCGCCTCCGACCGGCGGGCCCTCTCCGGCGCGGTGCTGGCGGCTATCGCAGCGGATCCGGACGTTCGGGACCGTGATCTGCTGCGAGCCCTGCGGATTTGGCTCGAAGGGCGGCCGGTTGCCGTGTTGGGGGTGGACGCCGCCCTCCCCGCGGCCGGAGACCGCTTCTCCATCCTCGGAGATCGGAAGGCGGCGCTCGCAGGATTCGGAATGGGCGAGCTGCTGGTATCCGAGCCGCTGGCGCGGCGGCTGGGCCTCGCGGCGGGGGCCGCGCTGTCGCTCCCCGGCGCGACGAACGCCCGTCCGCTCCGGGTCGCCGGGATCTATCGGGACTACGGAAACGAGCAGGGAGCGCTGTTCCTGGACCGGACGCTCATGAACTCCATCTACCCGCCGGAGCCCGGAGCGGCGGCCCCCGTTCACGGCGCCGCGCTGTACCTCCGGCAGGGAGCGGATCGCGCGGCGGCGGCCGGTCGCCTGGAACGGACGCTGGGGCTCAGCGCAAATGTCGTGGACAACGCCGCTCTCCGGTCACGGGCGCTCGACGTGTTCGACCAGACCATGGCGGTGACCGGACTCCTGCGCGTCTTTGCGCTGGTGATTGCGGCGCTCGGGGTAGGACTCTTCCTCTGGACCCTGGTGCGCGAGCGCGCCCCGGAGCTGGCGCTCAACCGGGCGCTGGGGGCGAGCCGGGGACAGGTCGCCGCCGGCTTCCTGGGCCGGACGCTCGTGATCGTCGGGATTTCGCTGTTGATTGGCACCGGTGCGGGGGTCGTCCTCACCCTGTTGCTAATCCAGGTCGTCAACCCGGTGTGGTTCGGTTGGACCCTGGCGCTCCATTGGCCGCTGGGAATCCTGGCGGCGCAGGCGGCGGCGGTGGTGCTGGCGGGTCTCCTCGCGGCCGTTCTTCCCGCGCGCCTGGCCTCGCGCATGGATGCGACCACCCTCCGCCAGGAGATTTGATGATCCGTTCCGGTTGGCTGGCGCTCTCCGTCGTGCTCCTGGCCACCCCGCCGGCCACGGCGCAGGAATGGCAGCAGGCGGAACCGGGCTATCCCTGGGAGTTCCCGAACGATCACTGGGCTCACGTCGGCTACCGGACCGAATGGTGGTACTTCGTCGGTTTCGCCGACACGGCCGACGGCTCCCGCCGGATCGCCTGGCAGTTCACCCTGTTTCGCACGGGGTTGACCCTTGGCGCGCCCCCTGCCGCGCCTTCCCCCTGGGAAACGGGATACGTGGCGATGGGGCACGCCGCGGTTGCCGATTTGGCTACCGGAGAGCGGGTCTTCACCCAGGCCATTCACCGGGAGGTCCCCGGCCTGGCCCGTTTCGGGACCCATCCGGACCCGGAAATCGCCTGGATGCGGGGGCCGCCCGGGACGGCGGACCCCTGGTTCTTGACGTATCGCGACGGCGTGTTCCGTTTCGGTGCGGCCGATAACCAACGGGGACTCCGGATGGAACTCAGCGCCTTGCCGACCCAGGTCCCCTGGCTCCACGGCGAGGCCGGGCACTCGCCAAAATCGGAGGACGGGTCGGCCAGCTTCTACTACGGCCATCCCCGTCTTGAGGTAACGGGATCGCTCGAACTCGGCGACACGAGCGTGGAAATTGCCGGAAGCGGGTGGATGGACCGGGAATTCGGCTCGACGTGGCTTGGGGCCGATCAGAGCGGGTGGGACTGGTTCGGCCTGAACCTGGGAGACGGCCGCGATCTCATGCTCTACCTGCTGCGGCGCCGCGACGGATCCCTGTCCTACACCGACGGCACTCTGCGAGACGCGGATGGGGGCATGAGCAGGAGGGTTCGAGGCGCGGAGGTTGACGTCCTCGACACCTGGATGCCGCCCGATCTCGCCTCGGATGACGAGGGGACGCGTCCCTATCCGGCGGGATGGCGGATTCGCGTTCCCGGAGAGAACGTCGACCTGATCGTCCGCCCGCTCCTCCCGAACCAGGAAAACCGCCGTCCGGCCGACCAGGCCGGGCCTGACATTCCCTACTGGGAAGGAGCGGTCCGGGTCGAACCCGCCGGTTCCGGATCCGCCGGATCCTCTCCGGGGCGCGGCTTCGTGGAACTCACCGGATACCGGTCGGACGTGGCCTTCGCCGGCCTCGCCCCGGATACAATCGGAAACTCACCCGATGCCCCAGAAGGGAGGCAAGACACCATGATGGAAGGCCTAATGGACGGGATCACGTTCGTATTCCGCTGGCTCCACGTCTTCGTGGGGATCATCTGGATCGGCCACCTCTACTTCTTCAACTTCGTGAACGGTCAGATGACCGCGAAGCTCGACGGAGCCACGAAACAGAAGGTGGTGCCCGAGCTCATGCCGCGCGCCCTCTACTGGTTCCGCTGGGGCGCCGCCTGGACGTGGATCACCGGCGTCGTGTTGCTCCTCCTCGTCTTCTGGCATGGCGGCCTGATGTTCGATCCCGGAGACGGCTGGGGCGGCGGCGCCATCGCCATGGTGCTGATCACCTTCGCCGCGGTCTTCGTGTATGACGCCCTGTGGAACAGCGGGCTGAAGTCCAACGTGCGGGCGGCGACCATCGTCTCCTTCCTGTTGCTCGCGGTGGCGGTGTTCCTGTTCGTCAACGTCGGCGCCTTCACGCCGCGAGCGGTCCTGATCCACACCGGCGCCATGTTCGGCACCATGATGGCGTTCAACGTCTGGTTCCGGATCTGGCCCGCCCAGCAGCGGATCATCGCGGCCGTAAAGGCCGGCGAGGCTCCGGCCGCCGCCGACCCGGCGCTTGCCGGCCTCAGGTCCAGGCACAACACCTACATGTCGCTGCCGCTCCTGTGGGCGATGGCGAACGAGCACGCCACGCCGTTCTTCGGCGGCAACTTCGGGATCCCCGGCGACTACTACTGGGTGGCCTGGCTGGTGATCGTGGCGATTGCCTGGCACGTGATCTTCCAGTGCTACCGGATCGCCGGCCGCGTCTCCGGGATGTAGACGGGAAGCGGCCCGCGTCGGCTGCCGCCAGACCATCTCGAACCGGTAGGGGAGCGTTCAGGCCGTTGCCCGTCGCTGCCATCGGTTTGCCGTCCGCCAGTCGGGTGCCGGCCGGGCGGATGTGGTCGCCGGTGTTCGCAGCGGGTTTCCTGTTGGGAGCCTGCACTACCGCCCCCGACGAGACCGTCTTTCCCAGCCGCCCGATCGAGATCGTCTCGTGGGCCACGCCGGGTGGCCCGAGCGATCTCCTCGCCCGGGCCCTTGCCGAGGCGGCGCCGGACCATTTCGAGGGCCAGCGGGTCTCGGTCATGACCCGCCAGGGCGGGGCCGGAGCCGCGGGGATGCAGTATCTGAGGGGCCGCGCCGGGGATCCTCACGTGCTCGGGGTGTTTACCGCGAGCGGTACGGTGAACATGGCCACCGGGCGGATTCCCTTCGCTCCCACAGACTTCACGCCCATTCTCCGGATCCAGGTCGATCCGTTCCTCGTTGCGGTGCGGGAGGAAAGCCCGTTCCAGACACTCCGGGACCTCTTCGCCGCGGCGCGCGAGCGACCGGGCGAGGTGTCGATGTCCGGGTTCGGCGCGGCTTCGGCCCACTTCCTCGGTTTCCAGCGGCTCCGGGCCGCCGCGGGGGATCCGGACGTCCGCTGGATCGCTTATGAGGGCTCCGGTGACGCCGTCGTCGCCGCGCTCGGCGGCCACACCGACGCGGTCCACACCAACTACAACATCGTGCGCGAGCACCTGCGCGCCGGGACCATGCGCGTCCTGGCGGTGGCGCTTCCGCTCACCGCTCTTCGCGATACGCCGGTGTATCCGGACGAAGGCTACGACCTCGCGCCGGTCCACTGGCGCGGTGTGGTCGGCCCGCCGGGACTCGCGCCCGGGGTGCGGGCCGATCTCCGGGAACGGCTGCTCGCCACCATCCGGGCCGCGGGGTTTCAGGAGTACATGGCCCGGGCGGCGATGGAATACGCGGTGATGGATGACTCCGATGCCTTTGGAGACTGGATCGCCGAGGAAGTCGAGACGAGCCGCGCGCTGCTGGGGCGGCTGGGACTCCTCGTGAATGAGTGACGGCCGCCATTCGATCTCCCTGGTGGAGGCCGGACTGCTCGCCGTGGTCGGGGCGGGAGTGCTGCTGGACGCTCGTGGCTATCCGGCTCCGCTCATCGAGGGCGTGCCGGGGCCGGCTTTCTTCCCCGGCCTCGTTGCGGCTCTCGTGATCGCCTGCGCCTGCGTCCTCGCGCTCCGGGGAACGCGAGCGCCACAAGGTGCGCCGGAGAGCGCCCGGGGAGTGCTCCGGCTCCTGGGAGCGACGCTGTGGATCGCCGGTTTCCTCCTGGTGCTGCCGCTGATTGGGCACCTCGCCGCGCTTCCTCCGCTGGTCCTGGGCCTGATGTGGCTTTCCGGTGAGCGCTCGCCGCGGATACTGCTCGCCGTTTCGCTGGCGTTCGGCGCGTTCGTCCACCTACTGTTCGTGGTCGCCCTCGGGGTGCCTCTGCCGTGACCGCTTTCGCGGAAGGTCTCGCGACCGCTCTCCAGCCCGCGAATCTCACGGCGCTGCTTGGGGGCAGCCTCCTCGGGGTGTTCGCGGGGGCGGTGCCGGGACTCAGTTCCACGGTCGGTCTCGCCCTCGTCCTTCCGGTCACCTTCGCGCTGGAGCCCACGCCGGCGCTGCTCATGATGATCTCGATCTACATGGCGGCGGAGTACGGCGGCTCGATCACGGCGATTGCCATCGGGGTGCCCGGAAGCTCCCCGGCGCTCGCCACGACCTTCGACGGGTACGCGATGACCCGCCGGGGAGAGGCCGGAAGGGCGTTCGGGATCTCGCTCTTCGCATCCATGAGCGGCGGGATCCTGGGAACGCTGCTGCTGGTGGTGGCGCTCGGCCCCCTCTCCCGAGCCGCGATCGCCTTCGGCCCGCCCGAGTACTTCGGTCTCGGGGTGTTCGGCCTGGCCATCGTCGCGAACCTCGTGGGCAAGGACCCCCTCAAGGGGATCATCAGCGCGCTGATCGGGCTGGTCGCCTTTCTGGTGGGGCTCGACGTGCTCACCGGGGCACCCCGCCTGACGTTCGGCTCGACGACGCTCATGGACGGTCTCGGGCTTGTGCCGATGCTGATCGGCTTCTTCGCGATTGCCGAGGCGCTGGATTCGCTGACGGGCCGCCGCCCGCGCGTCGAGGGGACCACGGGAATGAGGGCGGCGCTGCCGCGCTTCAACGAGCTCTTCCGTCTCTGGCGCCCCATCCTGCGCGGCTCGGCCATCGGGGGCGTCATCGGCGCCATCCCGGGGGCGGGAGCGACGATCGCGTCCATCGTGGCCTGGAACGAGGAGCGGCGGCTGTCGCGGACCCCGGAGCGTTTCGGTACGGGGGAACCGGCCGGGATCGCGGCGCCGGAGGCCGCCAACAACGCCTGCGTGGGCGCGGCCATGATCCCGTTGCTGGCGCTCGGAATCCCCGGTTCGGCGAGCGCCGCGGTCCTTCTCGGAGGGCTGACGGTGCAGGGAGTGGCGCCCGGGCCTCTGCTGATGACCGAACAGGCGTCGCTCGTGTACGCGCTCTATGCCGGATTCATCGTGGCGGTGGTGTTCATGCTCGCGGTGGGCCGGCTCGGAATCCCGCTTTGGGTGCGGGTGGTGAGCCTCCGTCCGCAGATCCTGATGCCGCTCGTGGTCGCCATCTCCCTGATCGGCGCCTTCGTGCTCCGGGGGAACCTCGCCGATGCCTGGTTCGCGCTTTTCTTCGGTCTCGTCGGGTTTCTCATGCTGCGGCGCGGCTACCCGCTCGCTCCCGCGGTCCTCGGGTTGATCCTCGGCCCGATGGTGGAGACGAACTACCGCCGGGCGCTGGCGCTCTCGTCAGGCTCTCACACGGTCTTCCTCGAAGGCCCGATCAGTCTGGTGCTGATCGGGCTCGCCGTCATCAGCTTCGCGGCTCCGGCGCTCCGGGGCCGGTTGCGGCTCGGAAACCCGGACGCTGACCGCTGACGGGTTCAGCGGGCGTTCGCGCGCCGTTCGAGGTCGGCGCAGGCGTCCATGAGTTCGTCGAAGGGCTCCGCGTCTTCCGGCAGCATGCGGGACTGAACCATGGAACGGTAGTCCTCTGCCAGCATTTCGTGGCCGGAGCCGGAGGGCACGAGTTGCAGCTTGCCGTCCACTGCGTGCTCATAGGAAATCCAGTTTCCCGTGATGTCCTTTTCCCTGAAGAAGATAGATTTGTGACGGGCGACCCTGGCGGCCAGGTCGCGGTCGACCATTGCCCGTTGCGCAAATCCGGCGCGGTCGAGCCGGACCAAGTCGTACCAGTGCCGGGTGAGGCGATCGCCGCGTCCGCGTTCCCGCTTGCAGAAGACGTGCATCGCGGTCGCCTTCTCCCAGAAGGTCCGCTCGGCCAGCATCACCGATGGCCGGGCTTGTGGAAACGAGAGTCCCGGAAGTAGTGGAGCTGCATCGCACCGAATCGTCCGAACCTCGTGCGGCTCGCCGGTTGAGCGGGCTCCGAACTCCACGATGACCATCGGGCGGACGAACCCATAGTCGCCGAAAAGGGGTTCGTAGTGCACGTGGACCCGGTCTCCCTGAACTTCTGCCCGCGCATCCATCCCGGCGCGCCCGAGGCCGTCTTCGATTGCGCATCGGGCTTCCTTCCGTACCCACCCGGCCAACCTGATCTGGATGGCCTTCGTCCACTTCTGTTCCTGGCTGCGCGTGGGCGGCAGCGCTTCGGGTCCGGCGCCGGAGACCAGATCCGGGGCGATCGCGCGGATGTCGTAGGTCACGTCGACATCCTCCGAGAAGCGCTCGATCGCTCCCCAAGCCTTCGAGAGCGAAGTTCCGCCCTTGAAGACCAGATCGCCGGCGAACGGAGCGGAAAACAGGGCTTCGATGGTTGCGACGACCCAGACGTCTTTTTCCAGCAGGTACTCCGCGCCCGTCGGTATGGACCGAAGGGCGGTCCTGAGCGCCTCCATGCGCTCGACCGGCGAAAGGCGCGAAAAACGCAGGTCAGCCATTGGCCAGTTCCGCGGTGAACACTTCCGCCATCCAGATCGGCAGGATGGCGCACGCCCCCTGGAGTTCCACACGATCCCGGGCGCCCAGTTGGGCCAGGACCCGCCTGAGGTTGTTCCGGACCCGCTCCCGGCCCAGCCAGTACAGCGCCCGAATGACCATTCCGGCCGGACGATCCGGCAGGGTGAGTTGCCACCGCGGTGCGTGAATCAGCAAGACCCTTCGCGCGCCGAAACGGAGCGTGCGATCCGGTCCGGAAGTGAGACAGGTCGGGACTACCTGGTTCTGTGTCGTGAGCCCCAGAACATTGGCCGAGGCTCCGCCGTGCGGGACGATGACCTCTCCCCAGAGTTCCTCGAGGGCGCGGAGCGACTTCGCAAGATCGGCGGAACGCAGCCCGAAGCGAGTCATGATCGTCCGCATATAGATGCCGGGGAAGATCCGGTCGAGCCGCTCTTCCCGCACCAGCCGGGAGAGCGCTTGGTCCACCGCGGCGCGGTTTCCGAGGTCCAGGAGCGCCTTGGCGCAGATCGGTGTTGCCTCGGGCAGGGCTTCCGCGCGCTCCATGATGCGTTTGGCGACACTGGGCATATTCGGGTGGAAGTTTGTCAGAAATCATAGCAAAGATCTGACATTCTGTTCTGGAATGCCCGAAACGCAACCTTCGGGGCGCCCGACCCTTTGCTATTCTGCGGCGCGCTCTTCCGCTGGCGCCGACGCTGTGTGGCTGCCACACCTCTTGAAGAAAGGAACCACCGTGAGCGCGACCGCTGCCGTAACCGATTTCATCCTCGACACGACGATCGAGGACCTGCCCGACGAACTGCTGGCCGAGGGTCGGCGCTGCGTTACCGATGGGGTGGGCGTCATGCTCGCCGGCTCCACCGACGCCTGCTCCCGCATCGTTCAGGAACAGATTGCCTCCCAGGGGGGGAATCCGGAAGCCGCGATCCTCGGCCCGGCCGGGCTCCGGGCGCCCGCGTCGCTGGCGGCCCGCGCGAACGGAACGGCAGGCCACGCCCCGGACTTCGACGACACGCAGCTCTCGAACGCGCCCGACCGGATCTTCGGGCTGCTCACCCACCCGACGGTGGCGCCGCTCGGCGCCGGACTCGCGGTGGCCGAACGGGAGGGTGCTACCGGCGCCGAGCTACTGGAGGCGTTCCTGATCGGGTTCGAGGTCGAGTGCAAGATTTCGGAAGCGATCAACCCGCGCCACTACATGGAGGGCTTCCACTCGACGGCGACGGTAGGCGCTCTCGGAGCGGCGGCGACGGCGGCGAAGCTGGTCGGGCTGACCCGGGAAGAACTGGCCATGGCGCTCGGGATCACGGCGAGCCTCGCTTCGGGGATCCGGCTGGGTTTCGGCACCATGACGAAGCCTCTCCACGCCGGCAGGGCGGCGGAGAACGGAGTGCTGGCGGTGGATCTCGCGGCCCGGGGCTACACCTCGGGGCACGATGTGCTCGAGGCCCCGTGGGGCTTTTTCCGGGTGTTCGGGGGCGGCTTCGATCCGGCCCGCCTGAACCCCGGCGCTCCCTACACGCTGCTGGATCCCGGGGTTTCCGTGAAGATGTTCCCTTCGGGCAGCCTCGGCCACCCGAGCATCGCGGCGATGCTGGAACTGGTCAGGACGCACGATCTGTCGGCCGGGGACGTCGAGCGCATCACGTTCCGGGCGGGGCGCAACATCCTGAACCCGCTCCGGTATCCGGATCCGCAGAATGCGCTGGAGGCCAAGTTCTCCGTGCCGTTCGTGCTTTCGTGCGCCGTCCTCCGGCGGCGGGTCGGGCTCGCCGAGTTCTCGGACGATTTCGTCCGTTCTCCGGAGGTAGTGGACATGATGCGGCGCGTCACCGTGGAGTTCGATCCCGAGATCGACGCTCGGGGCTACGACAAGATGCGGAGTGCGATGGACGTTCACCTCAAGAAGGGAACCACGTTGACCGTGGAGGCGGACGTCTATCCGGGAGGTCCGGAGCGGCCCCTGACCCGGGAGGAACTGCGTCAGAAGTTCCGCGACTGCGCCGCCGGCGCCCTCGCGGGGGACCGGGCCGAAGAGGCGCTCGCGCAGGTCGAGGCGGTGGACGAGGTTCCGCGGGTGGCTGATCTCGTGGGGGTGCTCTCGGCGGCTCCCGCCGGAGCCGCGGCATGAAGCTCGGGCGTCTGATCCTGTTGACTGCGGCCGCGCTCGCCGGCTGCGGGGGGGAAGAGGGCCCCGATCCCATCCAAAGCGCCGCCCCTCCCTACGAGGCCGTGCAGGTCGAAGACAATTTCATGGTTCCCATGCGCGACGGCATGCGCCTCGCCACCGATGTCTACCGTCCGGCCCGGGACGGAGAGCCGGTGGACGAGCGCTTCCCGGTGCTCCTCCATCGCACCCCGTACAACAAGGCTTCCGATCGCCTTTCCGAACAGGCGCGCTGGTTCGCATCCCACGGTTACGTGGTGGTCGTGCAGGACATGCGCGGCCTCTACTTCTCCGAAGGAATGTTCCAGAAGTACCACGAGTTCGATGCGCCGGACGGCTTCGACACCGTTGCCTGGATCGTGGATCTGGACTACGTGTCGCCCTCCGTCGGGATGTGGGGCACGTCCTACGGTGCGCACACGCAGGCCGACGTCGCGAAGCTGGGCCCGCCCGGCCTCGAGACGCTGGTCCTGACCATGGGAGGCCTGTCCGACGCCTGGACCCACAAGGTTCGCAATCACGGCGCCTTCGAACTCGGGCAGCAGCTCGGCTGGGCGCACAGCCAGCTTGCCGCGGTGACGGACGAGCCGAGTGTCCGCGCCCGCCTCGAACAGGAGGGACCCGCGGACTGGTTCCCGAACACGCCGTTCCGGAAGGGAGGGAACCCGCTCTCCGCGGCTCCGAACTTCGAGGACTACTACCTCGAGATGCAGAACCACGGCGACTATGACGACTATTTCCGGGGCATCGGACGCAACTGGGCCGAGTACTACGAGCAGACCGCGGACATCCCGATGCTGCACGTCGGAGGTTGGTACGACTCCTACGCTCCGGGCACGATCCAGAGCTTCCTCGAGCTGTCCCGGGTCAAGGCGGCGCCCATGATGCTCGTCATGGGCCCGTGGACCCACGGAGGCAACGCCCGCTCCCATGCCGGCGACATCGAGCTCGGTGCAGCGGCCGCGATCGAGGACTTCGCCCGCGAGTTCCATCTGCGCTGGTTCGACGCGCGCCTGAAGGGGCAGGGATCCTTCGCTCCGTTTGCGGACGGCCGGCTGGAGGATGCGTCACCGGGCCCGGTGACCCTCTTCGTCATGGGCGGCGGCGACGGCCGCCGGGACGAGGACGGCCGGCTCTTCCACGGCGGCGAATGGCGCACCGCGGCTTCCTGGCCACTTGACGGGACCGAGATGACGCCGTTCCACCTCCGTGCCGGGGGCGGCCTCACGCCGGAGACTCCGGGCGAGGACGAAGGATCTTCCGCGTACACCTACGACCCGGAACACCCGGTCCCCACCATCGGCGGCGCGTTCTCGGGCGCCCTCAAACGAGGCGGCTACGACCAGCGGGAGAAGACGTTCCGGTCCCTCTCGGGAGGTTCCGAAAACGGCTTCTTCGGTTCGGAGGTGGACGGCCGGAGGACCGCCGCGCGCTCCGACGTGCTGGTGTTCGAGTCCGAGCCGCTGGCGGAAGACATCGAGGTGATCGGGCCCGTCTCGGCAAGGCTCTGGGTGTCCTCGAGCGCCCCGGACACCGACTTCACGGCCAAACTGGTGGATGTCTATCCCCCGAGTGACGATTTCCCGGAGGGCTTCGATCTCAACATCACCGACGGCATCCAGCGGGCCCGCTACCGGGATTCCCGAGAGACAGAAACGCTGATGAAACCCGGGCAAATCTACGAACTGGAGATCACGCTTTTCCCCACTGCCAACCGGTTCCAGGCCGGCCACCGCATCCGTCTGGAGATCTCCAGTTCGAACTTCCCTCGTTTCGATCCGAACCCCAACACCGGGGAACCGCTCGGTCGCCATACCCGCACGGTCCCGGCGGAGAACGTGATCCACCACGCGGCAATACGCCCATCCGCCTTGCTGCTTCCGCTTCAGCCGGCCCGGTAAGCCTCCCGTCGTCGCTGGTCCGGCTGCGCTGAACCCGGCTAGACTGCGTACGCCGGTCGCGTCATGCCACAACGATCCCAGGATTGGTGGAGTCAGGCGCAGCGCGATCTTGAACACGCGTTGGCGGCCCGGGACGGAGACCGTCACGAGTGGGCGTGCTTCGCCGCGCACCAGGCAGCGGAAAAGGCGGTCAAGGCGCTGCACCTCGCCCACGGACAGGAAGCCTGGGGCCATGTCGTCGCTCGGCTGCTGGCCGAACTCCCGATCCCGGTGTCCGACGAACTGGTTGCGAGCGGTCAGGTGCTCGACAACTACTACGTTCCTTCCCGTTATCCGAACGGCCACGCCGAGGGCGCCCCGTTTGAACACTACGGCCCCATCCAGAGCGAATTGGGACTCCGTCATGCCCGTCACATCCACGACTTCGTTCGTCAAGCGCTGGCCGACCGCTGAAACGGTCGTCTCCGCGCTCGAGACCTGGGGCGCCGAGACCGCCAGGCGCCGCGAGGATGTGATCGCCCTCGGTTATTTTGGCTCCTACGCGCGTGGCGACGCCGGCTTCGGCAGCGACCTGGACCTGGTGATGATCGTCGAGGCCGACCCGCTGCCGTTCATCGAACGGGGCTGCGGCTACGGGATCGAGGCGCTGCCGGTTCCGGTGGACCTGCTCATATACACCGCTGCGGAGTGGCGCCGGCTGCGGGCGGACGGCGGACGTTTTGCACGGACCCTGTTGGCCGAGACACGGTGGTTGCGGGCGCCAGGACGGAACCCATCACCCTGAGTCGGCGGGCTTCGGGGGCGGGACTCGGTGTCTGCGGGTGTTCGAGCCGAGGAACGCGACGGCGGCGTTCAGTATCGCCCCCAGCAGTCCGGCGTGGATTCCGGCGATCTTCCCGTAACCGGCAAGGGTGAGCCCGGCGGCGAGAAGGGTTCCGCAGATCACGCCGGCGAGCGCGGCGCGGGCCGAGAGCCGCGGCCAGGTGAGACCCAGGACGAACACGGGCGCCGCCTGCACCAGCAGTTCCATCTTGAGTTCGAGCAGCCCCCAGAGGCTGATGCGCGGGGTGAGGGCGATCGCGACCAGGACGCCCATGATCGCGAGCGAGAAGCCCTTGCCGATCCGGGTGATGCGCGCCTCCTCCACCACTCCTCCGTGCCGCCGCTGCAGTACCGGGGCCACGAAGTCCTTGGCCAGCATCGAGGAGAGGGTCAGGAGCACCGAGTCGGCGGTGGACATGATGGCGGCCACCACTCCCACCACGGTCAGGATGCACATCCAGAACATCCACTCGGATTCGGTGGCCCAGCCGCGGAGCAGCGCTGGCAGCACCTGATCCGCCGCGACCCCGGTCAACCCGCTGAGGCGGGGGAGCGCCAGGATGCCGACCAGGAAGACGGGCAGGGTGGTGAGGAAGGGGAGAAACGCCAGGACGGAGAGCGCCTTGCGTAGCGAGGCGCCGCTCCGGGCGGCGAAGATGCGCTGGATCGCCTGCGGATAGACCGCTCCCGAAAAGCCGATCAGCAAGAGCGTGCTGGCCCAGGTGGCCTGCACGGTGGCGTCGGGACGGAACGCTTTCTCCGGCTGGTTTTCCAGAACCCACGCGGTTGCCGCGCCGACGCTCTCACCCGAGAAGACGGTGGCCGCGAGGAGGCCGAAGAGCCCGATGGCGAGCAGGATTCCCTGCAGGCAGTCGGTCCAGGCGACCGCCCGCAGTCCTCCGAGAAGTTCGTAACCGAGGATGGCGCCGGTGAGTACCAGGACACCCGCCGCGTAGGGGATGGCGCCGTCGGAAAGGCCCGCCACCACGTGTCCCATCGCCATGAGCTGAGCGAGCAGGTAGTTGGCGATAGCGGCCGCCATCAACAGGTTGGTGACCCGGGTCAGGGCCGGGTCCCCGAACCGGTGGTCGAGCCAATCCGCCGGGGTCACGAACCGGTGGCGCTCGGAGGCGGCGCGCAGCCGGGGGGCGATCACCAGGTAGACGACCACGATGGCCAGCATGAAGCCGACGCTCATCACCCACGGGAAGCCCACCCGGTACGCCTCGCCGGGATAGCCGACCAGGGTGTTCCCGCTGTACTGGGTGGCGTAGAGGGTGAAGAGCAGGACCACGCCGCCCAGCCCGCGGCCCGCCAGATAGAAGTCGGCGAGCGACTCCGACGCGCGGGCGGCACGCGCCCGGATGCCCAGGAAGGCCAGCACGGCGATGTAGGCGGCGAGGGCGGCTACCACCGCCGATCCGAAGCCCACGATCCGTTCAGCTCTCCTCGTCGTCCCAGAGCCGCCGCGCCGCAAACGACACCAGACAGCTCACCGCGAAGGTGCAGAGGAGGGAGACCACCGCCCAGGACGGCAGTCCCAGGACGATGGATGGCGCCCCTTCCCCGAACCACCAGGGGATCGAACCCCCGTAGAGCGCCGCAATCGCCACGAAGAGCCACGGATGGCGGAGCGGGTCACGGCGGAGCCTCACGAGTGGCGACCATACGGCAGTTTGCGCTCGAAAACGAAAACCCTGCGGGATACTTCCCGGTCCCCGGAGGTTCCCCATGACGCATCGCCTACTCCTTCTCCTCGCCCTGCTCGCCGGGCTCGCGTTTCCCGCTGCCGCCCAGGAGCCCGACCTGGCCGTTGTCGGCGGCTCGGTACTGGACGTTCGCGAAGGAACGATGTCCCCCGCGAACGTGCTGATCGGGGACGGAAGGATCCTCTCGGTGGGACCCGAGGCCCCGCCGGCCGGGATCGAGACGCTGGACGCCAGCGGGAAGTTCGTGCTGCCCGGATTCGTTGACGCGCACACCCACGCCACCCAGCTGTCCGAGGTACGGCGGGCACTCGAATCGGGAGTGACCACGCTCCGGAGCGCCAGCGTGGGTTCGTACCAGGACGTAGCCATCGGCCGGATGGTGGCGGCCGGACACCTGGCCGGGCCCGACTATCTCGGGGCCGGGGTGTTCGTGACGCCCAACATCCGCGACGCCAGGCTTGCTTCCGAGAGCCTCTACGGCATGCCGGACGACATCCAGAGCGAGGCGGACCTGCGCATGCTGGTGCGGGTGAACGCCGAAAACGGGGTCCGGGCGGTGAAGACGCGGGCCACCGAGCGGGCCGGCCTGCCCGACACGGACCCGAGAAAGCAGGTCTTTTCCGAGGCGCAGCTCCGCGCCATCGTGGAAGAAGCCACCGCGCTGGGTATTCCGGTGCTCTGCCACGCGCACGGCGACGAGGGCGCCCGCGCCGCGGTCCTCGCCGGGGTCGCGAGCATCGAGCACGGCACCTTCCTGACGCGGGAGACGCTCGAGCTGATGGCGGAGCGCGGCACGGCGCTGGTTCCCACCTACACCACGCTCGTCGATCTCGACGAGCCGGGCGGGGACTACGACCACCCGGTGCTGACCCTGCGGGCCGATTTCATGGTGCCCCGCATGGAGCAGACGATGCGGATGGCGCAGGAACTCGGCGTTCGGCTGGTGACCGGGAGCGACACCAGCTACGGGCCGGAGAGCGTGAGCCGTATCGGGGTGGAAATCGCGAACTTCGTGAAGGTCGGGCTGAGCCCCATCGAGGCGATCCGGGGAGCGACCCTCTACAGCGCGGAACTGCTCGGCATTGCGGAAGACACCGGCGTCATCGAGCCCGGCAAGGAAGCGGATCTCATCGTCGTGGTGGAGGACCCGCTGGAACACATCGCGGCGATCCAGGATGTGGTGGCGGTGGTCTCGAACGGCCGCCTGGCGGTGAACCGGCTCCCCTTCGAGGTCGAGGAGTAGCCGCGGGTCCGGAGTGGGCGGTAAGCGCTTCGAGCGCACCGCCCACCGAAATCACGGACGCTGCACCCAGGTGAGGTGCGGAGGACGGTTCGGGAGTTCGGGGCCGCCGGTAGTGCTCAGCTTCCGGGACGCCACTCGAAGTGACGACGGGCTTCGGCAGGCCCTCACTCATTCCTTGCGGTAGGCCCTCTCGATCCGCACCGGCGGCGTCAACTGCTGGGCTTCGTATGGCGCCATGTGGATCGCCCGCACCACATCCATCCCCTCGACCACCCTGCCGAACGCCGCAAACCCCTGCCCGTCAGGGTTCCGCATGCCTCCGAAGTCGAGGGACGGCTGGTCGCCGATGCAGATGAAGAAGCTGTGGGTGGCCGTGTCCGGGCCGGTGCGGCCCATCGAGATAGCGCCGTCAACATGCATGAGCCCGGTTTCGCTGGTCCGCTCGAGTGCGATCGCCGGGAAGGGTGCCGCCTCCGCGTCGGGATCGCGACCGCCCTGAATGACGGCAATCCGGATGGAGTCGTTGGGCTGGTTTTCCGCGTGCACCGTGCGGAAGAAGGTGCCGCCGTCGTAGTGCCCGCCGTCCACGTAACGAAGGAAGTTGGCCGCGGTCAACGGGGCCCGGCCGGCATCGACTTCCAGTTCGACGGCGCCCATTTCGGTTTCGATGACGACTCGTACGGGACGCTGGGGCGTTGGCGCGGCGAGCGCAAGGACACCGAAGGCGAATGTCAGAAGGAGCAGGAGAGCCGCAATCGTCGGTCGAGGCGGGGCGTGAACGGATCTGCGCCGAGGTACGCGCACCAGATGAGATATCCGCATTGCGTGCCCCTCCTTTGCCGACGCGATCGGCACCGTCCGCAAGGGTACCGATCTCTTCGTCCGCTGGCCCGCGGAAGTAGGCGCCGCCCCTCGACCGCGCAGCACCCGTCGCCACCCGGCCTTCGACAGAGCCCAACCAGACGAGGTCTTCGCCGGGACTGCCTCGCTCGGCGGTTGCGACCGCCCCGGGGCGCGGAAACGTGGTTTCGGAGGAGACGCGTCCGGGCAGAGCGAACCCTGATCGGGGACGCAGTGGCGGGAGCCTCCGACGGCCGCCTCGCGGTGAAACGGACTCGTCGCGGTCCAGTGATTAGACTCCGATCGTCTTGAGCGCACCATCCATCTGCATCACCGATACCGAAACCCAAGCGGAGATTCGGCGGGCCGTTCGCGAGTTCGCGGCCACCGAAATCCTGCCGCATGCCTCGCGCTGGGACGAGGAAGAGTCGTTCCCCGCTGAAACCGTCAGGAAACTCGGGGAGTTGGGTTTCCTGGGGCCGATCTTTCCCGAGAAGTACGGCGGCGCGGGTTTCAACTACACCGAGTACGCGGTACTGGTCGAAGAGCTGGCGCGCGCCGACGCATCGGTGGCGATCACGGTCGCCGCGCATGTGTCGCTCGCCGCGAATCACATTTACGAACAGGGAACGGAAGAGCAAAGGGCGCGGTACCTCGTTCCCCTCGCTACCGGCGAAGCCCTGGGGGCCTGGAGCCTCACGGAGCCGGGCGCCGGAAGCGACGCGGGCGGAACCCGCACCACTGCGGTCCGCGACGGGGACGACTGGATCCTGAACGGGAGCAAGACCTTCACCACGAACGGTTCCAACGCGGACATCGCGATCTGCATGGCCTCAACGGACCCGGAGCTTCGGACCGACGGGATCTCGGCGTTCATCGTCGAAAGGGGCACCCCCGGCTTTCGTTCCGGAAAGAAGGAGAGGAAACTCGGCCACCGGGCGTCGGACACCTCCGAGATGGTCTTCGACGATTGCCGCGTACCTGGCAAGAACCTGCTCGGGCCGCCGGGAACCGGATTCAAGGGCGCCATGAAGGTGCTTGACGGAGGCCGGATCAGCATTGCGGCGCTTTCGCTCGGCATCGCCCAGGCCGCCCTGGAGTGCGCGGTCGATTACGCGAAGGAGCGGCGGCAGTTCGACCGGCCGATCAGCGATTTCCAGGGGGTGCGGTTCCCGCTGGCGGACTCGAAGCTGGAGATCGAGGCGTCGCATCTCCTCATTCAGCGGGCCGCCGTCCTGAAGGACTCGGGCGCGGCGACGACCAGCGAATCCGCAATGGCCAAGCTCCATGCCAGCGAGACCGCCGTTCGGGTGACGAACCGCGCCGTCCAGGTCCTTGGCGGCTACGGATACACACGGGAGTACCCGGCCGAGCGCTACCTGCGGGATGCGAAGCTCATGACCATCGGCGAGGGGACCTCGGAGATACAGCGCCTGCTCATTGCCCGGCCCCTGCTCGGGCGGATCGGAAGCTGATCACCGCCGGGAGGGCTGACTTGACATCCGACCCGGACGGCGGCGCCGCATTGTTCCACGAGGTGGCCGCCGGCGACCGCCGGGCGCTCGGCCGCGCCATCACTCTGGTGGAGGGCGGGGTGCAGTGCGCCCGCCAAGCGGCCCTGGCACTCGACTGGCCGGACAGGGCCCGGGTGATCGCCCTGACCGGGCCGCCCGGGGTGGGAAAGAGCGAACTGGCGAATCGCCTGGCGGCGCGCTTCGCGGGTGATGGCCGCCAAGTGGCCGTCCTCGCCGTGGACCCGTCGAGCCCGAGAACCGGAGGCGCGCTCCTCGGCGACCGGGTGCGATTCACGGGGGACCTGGATGCGGTCTTTTTTCGGAGCATGGCGGCGCGCGGCGGTGAAGCTGGCCTCGCTCCCGAAGTACCCGCGGTGCTGCGACTGCTCGCGGCTTCGGGTTCCGAACGCATCCTGCTCGAGACGGCGGGGGTTGGCCAGGGTGACGATGCGGTCCTGGGGCTCGCCGACGTCGGTGTTGCGGTGACCGCCGCCGGCCTCGGAGACGCGGTCCAGGCCGCCAAGGCCGGACTCTTCGAGGTGGCCGACTGCCTGGTGGTGAATCAGGCGGACCGCCCTGGGGCGGAGGCGATGGCCGCCTCGTTCCGCGCGCTGCGTTCGGGGCCGGTATTCCTGACTTCGGCCGTCGAGGGTACGGGAGTGGACGAACTGAGCGCGGCCGTCGAACGGGAACTTGAAGCGCGTCCGCCGCTCCACCGTTCCGGACCTTCGGAAGGGGATGGGATGGAGCCCGGACGACCGGGCCCGGCGATCCGCCTGCACCACGTCGGCATCGCGGTAAGGGACGGGGGCGGCGCGGCGGAGCTTTGGCGATCCCTGCTGGGGCTTCGCGAAGCGGGCCGCTACCGGGTGGAGGAATTCGGGGTCCTGGCGCTCTTTCTGGCGCCCGAGGGGGAACCGGCGCCGGCCGGGGGCCTTCTGGAACTGCTTGAACCCACCGCTGCCGACAGTCCCGTGGCGCGCCACCTCGAGCGCCGGGGCCAAGGGCTCCATCACGTCTGTTTCGAGGTGGAAGACCTCCACCGAACCCTGAAGGATCTTGAAGCGCGGGGAGTTCGGCTGGTGGACCGTGAGCCGCGGGAGGGCGCGGGGGGCCACCTGGTTGCGTTCATCCATCCCGCGAGCGCCGGTGGCGTACTGCTCGAGCTGAAGCAAGTCTAGGAATCCGGCGCGGGGAACCGCACGATGAAGCCGGATACGCTTCGGGAGTCATGCAACCCGCTCTTTCGTTTCGCCGTGATGTGTTGATGCTCATGGGCGGCGTTCCGGTCGCCTACGCCCTCGGACTGTGGCTCGGTTCCGTGGGGCTCGGGGCTGCGCGATGGGTGCTTCCCGTACTGCTTGCCGCCCCCGCGATTCACGGGCTCTGGCGGTATCTGGGGGAGGGACGCCGTTCCGAAGCAGTCCGGCTCATGCTCGGATGGGCGCTCGCTCTCGTTCTCTTCGGGCCCCTGGCGATGGCGGTTGCGCCGGAAGCGGCCGAAGCCGCGGTGTTCCAGGGCGGTAGCTACAACGACGAAATGATGGCCTGGCTCGCGACCGGAGCAGGCACCGAAGGGGACATCCGTCTCTTCTTGCCGATCCACCTCCAGCGCCTGGTGCTCTTCGTACCGCTCGCCCTGGTCAGTGGTGGGGCGCTCGGCCTCCTGATGGGCGCCGTGATGCTCAACTTCATGGACTTTTTCGTCGCTTCCTACGCGGCCGTGTCAAGCGGAGTCCCCGCGGCCCTGGCCTGGTTCCCCTGGGCTCTCTGCCGGGTGGCAGCCTTCGTGATCCTTGGCGTGGTCTGCGCCGAACCGCTGGTTCGGCGCCTGGGAAAGGTGACGGCGCCGCTTCAACCCGGCCGCCGGCGCCTGCTTTACGTAGCCGGCGGGCTGTTAGTCGCCGACGTGGTGCTCAAGGCAGCGCTCGCCCCCATGTGGGGACGGTTCCTCGCCGGCTTTCTCAACTGACGCGACACGGGAGCACGTGACCCCCGGCGGTGGTGGGCGATGCAGGATTTGAACCTGCGACTTCTACCGTGTGAAGGTAGCACTCTCCCGCTGAGTTAATCGCCCGCTTCCGGTCGGCTCCGGTGGCCGGACGATCTGACGTCAAGCCCCGGCTACGGAAGGCAGGGACGCTAGCAATCCGCCTCTTGCGCGTCAACCCGAGTGAGGAGTGTTTCCTTCAGGCGGGACCGTGCCGGGAGGCTTCCGAGTCAATAATGGACTATTTGACTTAGTCCCAGACTAAGTCGATAATGAACGCAGCGATCCGGGGTACGGACACACCCGGCATCACTGGAGTCCACCGATGGATCAAGTCAACATCCACGCCGCCAAGACCCAGTTCTCGAAGCTCATCGCGCGGGTCCAGAACGGCGAGGAAATCCTCATCGCCAAGGCGGGCAAGCCGGTGGCCCGCCTTGTTCCCGCTCGCCGGCCGGTGAGACGGGTGCCAGGGACTTCACGACAATTCCTCACCATCCGTGAGGACTTTGACGATCCGCTGCCGCCGGACGTCATGAAGCACTTCGAGTCGTGACCTGTTTGCTCGACACACATGTTTTTCTGTGGTGGATCGGACCGTACGAACGCCTTTCGGTGAAGGCGCGCCAAGCGGTGTCCGGCAGTGGTGAGGTGTATGTGAGCGCCGTCAACATCTGGGAACTCGCGATCAAATCCAAGATCGGCAGGCTTGCCATAGCGGACGATTTCCGGACTCGCATCACTGCGGAACTCGACGCGAATGACTTTCAGGTCCTGCCGGTGCAGTTGGAGCACACCCTTGCTGTCCACGACCTTCCCGCTCATCCGGAGCACAAGGATCCCTTCGACCGCCTGCTCGCGGCGCAGTCGCTGGTGGAGCAACTGCCCCTGGTCAGCAAGGACGGCGTGTTCGACGACTACGGCGTCGAGCGGCTCTGGTAGGAACGAGCGGCGGAATCCCAACGACTCGGGAGTCAGCGGCGGTCAGTCCAGATCCACGATCACCGGCGCGTGATCAGGCCTCTTGTTCCCGCGACGTCGCTCCAATGGTGTGCGGTCGGTACGAGCAGATTGCAGACGGTCGAGAACTGCCCGATTGCCGAAAGCCAGATCCAGGCGCAGGCCCTTGTGTTCGGCGTAGAGGCTCCACGAATGCCACCATGTGAACATCTCCTGGGCAGGATTCGCGTGGCGGACCAGGTCGAACCAGCCCGCCCCCTGCAGCGAGTGAATCCGTGAGCGTTCATCGTCCCTGAAGCCGGGCTTCGACTTGTCTTCGCGCTGTTCGTGCCAGTGCCGCCAACCATCCATTGGCGCAGGAGTGATGTTGAAGTCCCCATAGAGCAAGGCGGCCATGTCTTTGTGCGCCGGCTCGCGAAGGTACTCACTGAGCGCGTCGAGCCGCTCAAGCTTCCGGTCGACGCCCGACTGACCCTTGCTGCTCGCAATCGGCACATAGACCGTGGTGAACGATAATCCTGCTGTTCGGACGGTCAGCAGCCGGGCGCCGAGGTCCTCTTGTCCGGGAAGGCCTTTCTGCGTTACCGCCAAGGGTTGTCGGCAAAGGATCGCGACGCCGCATTGGCTCCTCTGTCCCTGGAAGGCCGCGCCGTATCCCCCAGCCTCAAAGCCAGGCTCGTAGCGCTCCCGAAATGCGTCGTCGTCCGTCTTGGTCTCCTGTAGGGCCATGATGTCGGGCTGGTTCTCACGGAGCCAGCGCAGGAGTTCGTCCCGCCTCGTTTTGAGGCCGTCGATGTTCCAGGTTGCGATTCTCATGCTGCGGACGGTGGACCTTCGGCAGGTCAGATCCTGTCGCGCCTTGATGTGTCAACGGGGGTCGCGCGCAAGGAGCTGCGCTTCGGAAGCATCGAGAGTTGCGATGTGCGCGGCACAGCGGATCTCCCGGCGGGGGGCGCCGCGCGCGCCGGCTTTCCCAGCCGGGGAGCAATCACCGGAGAAGGGCGTTCCCGTCCGGCGGTTCCTGTAGGGGTGATTCGAGGGTGCGGTTTCGACCGCCTCTCGGCAGTCGATACCGGCCGGAGGCCGGCGCTCCGAGTTCTCGCCCCGTCGGTGTCGGACTGGAGGCCGGCGGGCCTCCCGGATAGGAGTTCTAGAAGGACTCCACCTTCATCATGTTGGTGGCGCCGCTGAGTTGGTGGGTGCCGCAGACGATGACGACGCGATCACCGGAGGCTACGTAGCGTTCGGAGCGGAGCTGGTCGAGCGCCCGGCTGAGCATCTGGTCGGTGTTGCGGAATCGCCGGTTCCGCATGGGACGGACACCCCAGCGAAGCGCCAGCCGCCGGAAGACGTGGTCCGAGGTGGTGAAACCGAAGATCCCGCAGCGCGGCCGCATCCGGCTTACCTGACGCACGGTGGCTCCCGAATCCGTGAACGCGACGATATAGGCGGCGTCAATCGTGGCGGCCGCTTCCCGGGCGGCGGCGGCGATTGCGTGTTCCACGCGGCTCCGATCGATCAGCGCCTGGTAGTGAGGGAGTTCACCGAAGTCGGCGTGCTGTTCGGTATAGGTGGCCAGGCGGTCCAGGGTGCGCACCGCCTCGATCGGGTACTCGCCCACCGACGTTTCCCCGGAGAGCATCACGGCGTCGCTCCCATCGAGGATGGCGTTCGCTACATCGGACGCCTCCGCGCGGGTGGGCATCGGATGCGAGATCATGGAATCCAGCATCTGGGTCGCGGTGATCGCGATCTTGCCCCGCGAGTTGGCCTGGCGAATGACCCATTTCTGGACGATCGGCACCCGCTCGGACGAGGTCTCAACACCCAGATCGCCACGGGCCACCATCACTCCGTCCGAAACCTGGAGGATCTCATCCAGATTCTCGAGCGCTTCGGGCCTCTCGATCTTGGCGATCAGCGGGATGTCCTCGCGATCGAGCCGCGCGAGCAACCCCCGGACGGTCTCGACATCCCTCGCCCGCTGTACGAAAGACACCGCAAGGTAGTCGACTTCCGCCGCGACCGCCGCCTGCAGATCAGCGCGGTCCTTGACGGTGAGCTGGGGGCCGGAAAGCGGCACGCCGGGCAGGTTGAGGCCCTTCCGGGACAGGAGGACGCCCCCGACCACCACTTCGGTCTCGACGTCCCGGTCAGCGGTCTTCAGAACCCGCAGCTTGAGGAGCCCGTCGTCGATGAGGATGAAGTCCCCCGGACGCACGTCCCGGGCGAGTTGGGGATAGGTCGTAGCGACGGCAGCCGCGCTGCCCATTACGTTGCGGGAGGTGAGCACGAAGCGCGCTCCCGGCTTCAGTTCAACCCCTTCCGCGGGAACCTCGCAGACCCGCATCTTGGGTCCGGCCAGATCGGCCAGCGTGGCCACCGCGCGGCCAGCCTTGCGGGCGGCGCGGCGGACGGCGCGAACCCGGCTCTGCAGGCTGCCGGCGGTCTCGTGGGCGCAGTTGAGCCGGGCCGCATCCATCCCGGCGTCCACGAGCGCCTCCACGGCGGCCGCGGAGCGGGTCGCGGGGCCCAGGGTGGCGATGATCTTGGTTCGGCGAAACATGGCGCTAGCCGGCTTCCGGAGGAACTTCCGATTCCCGGGTAAGCCGAGAACCCGCGGTTCTCGGACGCAGGATCGTCAGCAGGACCTTGAGTCCCGCGAGGAGGGAACCGGTGAGAGTCTCATCCCGGCCCCTTCCTTCCATCGGTCTGCGGCTGGAGACCGGAACCTCGACCGAGGAAACCTGGGCGCGGGCGGCATTCACCTGCATTTCGGCGAGCCAGCCGTAGTCGGGATCCGAAAGCCCGAGCCGCGACAGTGCCTGCCAGCGGATGGCCCGGAAGGGCCCGAGGTCCGTGAAGCGGTAGCCGTAGAGGAGGAGCATGAGCCGCGTCGCGACCCAGTTTCCGATGCGCGCCAGTCCTGGATGGGCCCCCGGGTCCGGCGTCCCCCGCCGCCGCGAGCCCACCACGAAGTCCACTTCCGGAGAGAGGAGAGGCGAGAGCACTGCCGGCAGTTCCTCGGCGTCGTCGGCGCCGTCGCCACGCAGGAACACGACGACGTCGGGAGGCTCGGGAGCAAGATGGACCATCCCGGACAGGCAGGCCCGTCCGTAGCCGGGACGACCCTCCTCGATGGCGGTCGCGCCGTAGTGCCGTGCGGTTTCGATGACATCGGCGCCGGGGGCGCCGACTACCACGATTTCCCGCAGATGGCCGTGGGGGAGAGCCGCCAGTACCCGGGAAAGTCCCGGTCCGCCGCCAGGTGCGGGGATGATCGCCGCCGTTCGCACGCTCAAATTTGCGGGCAGTATACGGGGCGGTTCCCGTAGGATGGACGCCGTGAACGAGTTGACCAACCGATTCCGCGTACTCCTGTTGGCTGGGCTGATCCCCGGCTCCGCCTGTTCGACCGGCCCGCCCCCGGCAGCCGAGGAGGGCCCGGCGGTCGTCTTTCGGGGCGGCCGGATTCTCGACGGGACCGGGAATCCCTGGTACCGGGGCGACGTGTTGGTAGTGGGCGACCGGATCGCCCGCGTCGGGGTCATCCCGGCCGACGAGGTTCCGGCGGACGCCCGTGAGGTGGACATCTCGGGACTCACCGTCATGCCGGGATTCATCGATCCGCACTCGCATGCGGGCCCCGGGCTCGCCACTCCCGAATTCCGTGAGGGAGAACCGGTAATCCGGCAGGGCATCACGACCGTGATGGTGAATCCCGACGGGGGCGGTGAGGTGGACCTGGTGGAGCAAGGCCGCCGCTTCCGGGAGGGCGGGACCGGTGTCCACGTGGCGCTGATGATCGGCCACGGGGCTGTCCGCCGCGAGGTGCTCGGGATGGAGGACCGTCCCCCGACCGAGGAGGAACTGGAGCGCATGGCCGGGCTGGTGCGCGCCGGGATGGAGGCCGGGGCCTTCGGAATGACCGGAGGCCTTTACTACGCCCCGGGAAGCTATGCGGAGAACGACGAGGTAGTGCGCCTCGCCGCCGAGATCGCTCCGTACGGGGCCTTCGTCAGTCACATACGCGACGAGAGCGACTACAACATCGGCTTGGTGGCCGCCGTCGAGGAAGTCATCGAGGTAGCCGAAACGCACGGCATCCGCGGGGTGGTGACCCATTTCAAGGCGCTGGGGCCGCCGGTGTGGGGTCTGAGCCGGGAGGCCACCGCCGCCATCGATGCCGCGCGCGCCCGGGGCGTGGAGGTGTTCGCGGATCAGTATCCCTACGAGGCGTCGGGGACGAGCATCGTCGGGGCCCTCGTTCCGCGCTGGGCGCTCGCCGGCGAGACCATGCCCGGGATGCCCTCTCCGCTCGAGACCCGGCTTGCCAGTCCCACGGAGCGGGCGCGTCTGCGCGCCGACATGCTGGTTGCCCTGGAACGGCGAGGCGGCGCCGAGACGCTCCTCCTCTCCCGCCACCGGGCGGACACGGCGCTCGAAGGGCGCTACCTGAGCGACCTGGCCGAGGAGTGGGGGATCGAACCGATTGACGCGGCGCTCCGGCTGCTCGACTCCGGCGGCGCCGGACTCGTGTCGTTCAACATGTCCGAGGAGGACATCGCCCACATCATGTCGCGTGAGTGGACGATGGGCTCCTCGGACGGCGGTCTGGTCCCGCCGGGAGAAGGAAAGCCGCATCCGCGCTTCTACGGGGCATTTCCCCGGCGGATCAAGCGTTACGTCCGGGAACGGAGGGTGCTCACGCTCGCGGAAGCGGTCCGCGGGATGACGAGTCTGCCGGCGGCGGTGTTCCGCATGCACGACCGGGGACAAATCGCGCCGGGACGCATCGCCGATCTGCTCGTCGTGGACATCGAAGCATTCGGTGATGCCGCTACCTACGAGAACCCGCACGCGCTCGCCGAGGGGATGGTGCACGCGCTGGTCGGCGGGGTATTCGCCATCGAGGATGGAGAGGCAACCGGAGGGCTGGCCGGAGAGGTATTGACTCCGCACTGGCTGGACGCCGAATGAGGCGCCTCCCCGCGAGTCCGCAAGGAGCGCCCGAAGGAGGGCCGGCGAAGCGTTACCGTTTCCGTCCTGCCAAGGAGAAGCGCGTGAATTCTGAATCCGCCATCGCCGGGACGATTCTCGAAACGGTTGGGGGCACCCCGCTCGTGGCGCTGCGGCGCATCGGCCAGGGTCTCCCGGGCCGCATCGCGGTCAAGATGGAATCCTTCAACCCCGGCGGCTCGGTCAAGGACCGGATCGCACTCACCATCGTCGAGGACGCGGAGCGCCGGGGCGCCCTGAAGCCCGGCGGGACCATCATCGAGGGGACGTCAGGCAACACCGGAATGGGTCTGGCGTTGGTCGCCGCGGTGAAGGGCTACCGCTCCATCTTCGTGATGCCGGACAAGATGAGTGACGAGAAGATCCGGGCGCTCCGGGCGCTTGGCGCGGAGGTGGTCGTAACGCCGACCGCCGTTGAGCCCGAGGATCCGCGCAGTTACTACAGCGTGGCCAAGCGCCTCGTCGAGGAGACGGAAGGAGCCCTCTACGCGAACCAGTACCACAACCCCGTGAACCCCCAAACCCACTACCACTCGACCGGGCCGGAACTATGGGATCAGGTGGGACCGGAAATGCACACTCTGGTCTGCGGCCTCGGTACCGGAGGCACGATCACGGGAACGGGGCGCTACCTGAAGGAGCGCAGATCCGAGATCCGGGTCGTGGGGGCCGATCCGGTGGGTTCGCTCTACGACGAGTACTTCCGAACCGGCAAGATCGGCGAGGCGCGCTCCTACAAGGTAGAAGGCATCGGCGAGGACTTCATTCCCTCCACCATCGATTTCGGCGTCGTGGACGAGGTGATTCAGGTCACCGATCGCGACTCGTTCCTGATGACCCGCCGGCTGGCGCGGGAAGAGGGGCTCTTCGTGGGCGGCTCCACGGGTACGGCGATGGTCGCGGCGCTCGAAGCGGCCTCCCGCGTCCCTCCCGGCGCGCTCGTAGTGGTGCTCGCCCCCGATTCCGGAGCCCGGTACCTCTCCAAGATCTTCAGCGACGACTGGATGCGCCAGAACGGGTTCCTCGAGGCTCCCCGCGAAGGCGAGACGGTGGGCGACGTGCTGGCCGCGAAGGGCGGGCAGGAGATCGTGAGCGTTTCCCACACCGCAGGCGTCCGCGACGCCGTGGCGCTGATGCGGAAGCACGACGTGTCCCAGCTCCCGGTGCGGGACGAGTCGGGCTTCATCGGGGTTGTCACGGAGGCCTCGCTGCTGGAGGGTCATTTTTCCGGAGGGGTCGGGCGGAGCGACCCGATCCGCGCCTTTGTGAAGACCGACAAGATCGCCTCCCTCGACGCGTCGAGCGCTCTCGAGGAGTTGGCTCAGGTGTTTGCGGGGGGCCGGATCACGGTGGTGACCGAGCGGGGGGAGGCCGTCGGCTTGCTTACCCCGATCGACCTGCTCGACTACCTCTCGCGAGAAGGCTGAGCAGCAGCGCGCGGACAGGGTGACCGAAGCGCGGCGTCACCCTGTTCGCCGGCTGCCGGTCACATCCGGCGCCAGCGGGTTCCCACGCCGCCTTCGCGCGGCGTCCAGCGAGGGCCGAAGACATCGGCGGCGCGGCAATCGACGCAGTTGGAGGGGTTGACCGTCAGTCCGTCGTCGCGAGACTCATACACCCCCGCCGGGCACATCCGTTCCCAGAGCGCCCGGGTCTCCGGCGGAACCTCTTCGGGGACGATCAGGTGGGACGGGATGTCGTCCCGCGTGTTGTTGCCGGACCGGAACACCCCGTCGAGCTTCGAGAACGGTGGCGGGGGAACGGGTTCCGGCGCTTCCCGGGGTCGGGCGACGTCGTCCTCGACCGCCAGGGTGCCCGTCGGAAGCGCGCCGGCGGTAAGGGTGGCGAGCGCCGAAACAAACGTCCCGTGGTAGAAGCCGCGCTGGAACGACGGCCGCATGTTCCGGTTGCGCTTCAGGTCGGCAAGGATTTCGCTGTCCTGCAGCGCCGCGTCGTAGAGCGACAGCGGTACCCGCGCCCGCAGGTGCGCGACCGCGGCATCGGCGGCCAGGATTCCGGAGAGCATGGCGTAGTGGATGCCCTTGAGCGACGGGACGTCCACGAAGCCCGCGGTATCTCCGACCAGGAGGAGGCCCTCGCCCGACAGCCGCTCCGGCAGGGATCCGATGCCGCCTTCCGGTATCAGCCGCGCGCCCCATTCGAGGCATTCCCCGCCTTCGAGGTGCGGCTGGATCAGGGGGTGGGCCTTCAGTAGCTGGAGCGCCCGGTGGGCATCGAGTGCCTCGGTGGGCGCGTCGAGGCCGACCACCATTCCCAGCGCGGAGAGGTTCTCGCCCATCGGATAGAGGAAACCGCCGCCGAACGCGGAACGGGGAAGCGGGTAGCCCATTGTGTGCACCACCCGGTTGGCCGGGTTGTCGGACTTCCAGAGCTCTTTCACACCGAGCGCGAAGATCGGGGGGTTGGGCGCGGAAATGCCGAGACGGGCGCGCCAGGCCTGCCCCAGCGGACCGCGGGCGCCTTCGGCGAGGATCACCACCCGAGCCGCCACTTCGGTCGCCGGTTCGAAGCCCGGCCCGGGAGAGCCGTCCCGCCGGCGCCCGGCCGGCACGGTCTCGAGTCCGAGCACGAGCCCCTCCTTCATGAGGAGCGAGCCGATGGCGAAACCCGGGAACACCTCCACGCCGACGGCTTCCGCCTGTTCGCCCAGCCACCGCGCCATTTCCGAGAGCGACCCCGTGAAGAACCCGTGGTTTCGCATCGTGGGAGGGGCCGGCAGCCGGATCCCGCGGCGCGGGGTGAGGAAATGAACGCTTTCCCGGTCCACCCGGGTGCGAAATGGAAACGCGTCGTCATCCATTTCCGGGAAGAGCTCCCGGAATGCGACCGGATTGACCACCGCTCCCGAAAGGCAATGCCCCCCGAGCTCCGCCGCCTTTTCGAAGACGCAGATGGCGAGTTCTTCCCCGGCCGCTTTCGCCGTCCGGGCCAGCCGGATCGCTGCGGCCAGTCCGGCAGGCCCGCCCCCGACGATGGCCACGTCGAAGGGCAGCGCCTCCGGGCCCGGCGCCCGGTCGACCAGCAACCGGTCCAGCGGAAGCGGCGGCCGCGTCTCCCCGAGACGGATCATCCGCCGAACCGCTCCGGATCCCAGCGGAGGCCGAGTTCCGAGGGAGGCGCGATGTATCCGAGAAGCGCGGAAGCGGCCACTACCGCCGGGCTCGCCAGGTATCCCTGACCGCCGCGGCCCATCCGGTTTTCCCAATTGCGGTTGAACGAGGTGATCGCGCGCATCCCCGGGAGCAGGGCGTCCTCGCCCTGACCGAAACAGGGGCCGCACCACGACCGACGGATTTCCCCGCCCACCGAGCGCAGGACCGAGGCGACCGGTTCGCCCCCAAGCCGCGGTTCGGCTTCTTCGATCTGCCGGCGGACCCCGCCGGAGCCCGGAAAGATGACGAACTTCTCCCTGGTCCGGTGGTGTCCGCGCTCGCGGGCCGCCCGCACCACCTGGGCCGCAGACAGGAGGTCGTCGTAGCTGCCGTTCGTGCAGGAGCCGATATAGGCGCGTTCGAAACCGAGGCGGTCTTCTGCCAACTCGGTTGCGGGGTGGGCGTTACCGGGCGCGGAGGGCAGTGCCACCAGCGGTTCCACGCTCGCGAGATCGAAGACTTCCTCGGCGGTGAACTCGGCGGCCGGACCGGACGTGAGGGGAGGGTAGGGGAGGTCGCGGTTCCCGCGGCTCTCGTAGAACTCCGAGGTGACCTCGTCGAAGGGAAAAAGTCCGTTCCAGGCTTCCGCCTCGGCCATCATGTTGCAAATGGTGTTGCGCCATGCGATCGGGAGCAGGCCGCGCTCATCGATGAATTCCACCGAGGCGCCGGCGGCGGCCCCGTTCCATCGCGCGATGAGCGCCAGCACGATGTCCTTGCCCGATGACCAGGGAGGGATCTTGCCCCGCAGCACCACGCGGCGGGCGGGCGCCGGGGTCAGCAGGACGCTGCCGGTGGCCCAGCCGAAACCGAGCGCGCTGGATCCGATGCCCACGCCCAGCGCCCCGTAAGCGCCGTAGGCGCGAGAGTGGCTGTCGGCGCCCGGAATGACTGCGCCCGGCATCACGAGTCCCTGTTCAGGAAAGTAGAAGTGAAAGATGCCGTCTCCCGGGGTAGCGAACCAGGGGGCCCGGAGACCCTCGGCTTCGGCGAATTGCCGGCTGATTTCGGTCTGCCGTTCATCGGCCTGGCGCCCGGTGAAGACGAAGTGATCGTTCGCGATGGCGGCCTGCCGGGGGTAGATGGCGCCTCCGGTGATCTCCCGGAAGGTGTGGATTGCGAACGGCGCGGTGCCGTCGGAAGCAGGCAGGAGATCCGCCGCCACCAGGATGCTCTCCCCTGCCGCGACCGGGGCCCGGCGGTCGACCCGATGCGCCCAGAGAATCTGTTCGGTCGCGGTGAGCCGCCGCGCTTCCTTTGGTTCCGGCCAGTCGATCAACCGTTCCGCTCCGACCGATGCAAGGAATTCGCGACGTCCCGCCGACAGGATTCCGCCCGATTTCCTGAGCTCGCCTTCCCGTGCGGTGAGGGGTTTCGGGTCGTAGGACCGGCCGAGCGAGTCGTTCGCGAGCCTCCGTGTCGCCGGGTCGAAGGTGAACCGGTGTCCATCCTCGGCGTCCCCGGCCGCCGCGGGGCACTCGAGTACCTCGAGGCCGAGGTTCAGGGCATTGCGGCGGAAGATGTCGCCGGCGCCGGCGCCGAGCACGAGCACGAGGGTCGTCCCGGCGTCCCGGGCGATCCCGAGGAGCCCTGCGGGGCTCATTTCCCGCGAGGAACCGATCCCGAACCGGTCGCCGGCAATCAGGAAATTCTGGCCGGCCTGCACCCGGGTCGCGAAATCGGGCATGAGGTGGCGAAACGCACCCGCTTTCCAGCGCGCATCGAGCGCCTCGAGACTCTCGGAAACGCAGTCGGCGGAAGGGGTGATCTGGTCGGTGTCGATCGCGTCGCGCTTTTTCCCGGGACGCTTCGGATCCCAGAAGATCAGCGCCTCTCCGGTCACCGGAGTCGCCGGGGGCGCCGCACCCCGAACCTTCGGGTCCGGAGGGAGGGGGACGCCCGGCTTTCTCCGTCCGGGTTGGATGCGCACGGTTTTCAGTATAGAGAGCGGTGTTGCGGTCACTAGAATTCCCCATCGTCTTGGCCCGTTTCCTTTTGCTGTTGTTGGCCGGGTTCCTGGTCCGGGCGCCGGTGGCGATGGCCCAGGGGCAGGAGTCCTCGCCCGAAGACCCGGATGCTCCACCCATCTTCCTGTTGACCATGGGCCCCGACCATTCGGTGATCTTCCGGAAATGGGGACATGCGGCGCTTTGTGTCGGGGACCAGTGCCTGAACTACGGGGTGACCGACTTTTCGCGCCCCGCGGGGCTCGTCAGGGAGGTCTTGCGCGGGGAGGCGGTCTTCTGGCTGGGGGTATCGGCGTACGAGGACATGGTGGGGGTGTATGCGCGCGATGACCGGAGCGTCTTCCGCCAGGATCTCGATCTCTCCCCGGAGGCGCGGGATGCCCTTCTTGGGCGGATCGCCCAGGACCTCGTCCCGGGAGCGAGCGAGTACATCTACAACCACTTCAACGACAACTGCACGAGCCGCATCCGGGACTACCTTGACGAGGCGACGTCCGGAAGGCTGCGGGATCCCATCCCGCTGCCGCTTCCGTTCGAGACACCCGGGAAGGAACCCACTTTTCGGGGGCACATCCGCCGTGGGCTTTCCGAGGACCCCTTCCTGCTCTGGCTGTCCGATGTCGGGGTGGGGTCGGTTGCCGACGAGCCCATCTCTTCGTTCGACGCGATGTTCCTGCCGGGCGCCTTCCGTTACGGGGTGGAACAGGCCTTCGGAGCGCCGCCCCGAAGACTGCACACCGGAGGCTACGGGGATCTCCTGCCGCCCGACCCGGGAAGCCGGCCCTATCTTCCCTGGATCTTCGGCATTGCCGGGCTCCTCGCGCTCGCGATTCTCTTCCCGGGGAATTCCGGAGTCCGGCGTAGCGGAGTTGTCTCCGCCGCAACCCTGATGACCCTGGTGGGAGCGGTGGCGACGGCGGTGCTCGTGCTGAGCCCGTTGCCCGAGTTTCGGACCAGCGCCATCGCGTTCGCGGTACCGCCCACCGATGTTCTCCTCACCACCCGGCATGCCCGCTGGTACGGACCGGCCCGGCTTGTCTGGGGGGTGGGATTCCTGCTGGCGATCGCGGTCGGGTTTCTTCACCAGCCGCTCGGCTGGACGGTCTTCGCGACCCTGTTGCCATTGGCGGCGATCGTCTGGCGCAGTCGGCGGCCGGTGGAGGGTCAACAGCCTGTGGCGAAACCCACGCGGCCCAGTTCTCCCGGTGGGGGCTCGACGGGCGATCCATCCCGGCTGAACCGCCCCCCCACCGGGAGAACTGGCGCGATGCGGCGCTCGTCGTTGC